>WNFG01003759.1_pt1 | contig 12726 bp, 12 predicted proteins | sample 5400431 | NCBI WGS metagenome assembly WNFG01 (sample SAMN13153346, study PRJNA577476) | soil metagenome | isolation source: 120 cm saprolite under Douglas fir tree site 2 hole 3 replicate 2 | place: USA:California | collected 2015-04-18
AATAAAAGTGTGCTCAGTTCTGCGCCGCTTTGGATGCTACTGGAGGAAAGAATCAGTGGTCAAACTTCGCAAGCTACTTCGCGGCAGCGATTTCCTCGACGATGGCTTGCGCCGCCGCGCGAGGATCCGGCGCAGCAAGAATCGGCCGGCCAACCACGAGGAAATCGGCACCGGCGCGCATCGCTTCGGTAGGCGTGGCTTTCCGGGCCTGATCTTCAGATTTGGATTCCACGGCTGAATCTTTTGGGCGAACGCCGGGCGTCACGATCAGGAAATCGCGGCCGCAGGCCTTGCGAATCGCCCTGGCTTCCTGGACCGAAGCGACGACACCATCGACGCCGGACTTTTTTGCGAGTTGCGCTAGTTTCACTACACGGAGTTTGGGAGCGCCGCCGATCCCAACTTCCTTCATCGTTTTCTGATCCATGCTCGTCAAGATGGTCACCGCCAAGAGGCGCGGCCGGTCGGCTCCCATCGGCACGCCCGCGCTGATGGCCTGCACCGCGGCTTCAAGCATGGCCTTGCCGCCGAGCGCGTGTACGTTGACGAGCTGCACTCCGGTCATGGCCGCCGAGGAAAGCACGGCGCCGGCAACGGTATTGGGTATGTCGTGGAATTTCAGGTCGAGAAAAATACCAGCGCCCAGCGCCGCGACTTCTTTAACGGCAGCGGGGCCCGCGGCGGTAAAGAGCTGGTTGCCGATCTTGAACATGCCCACGAGATCGGCAACCTGCTTTGCGAATTTCACTGCGCTGGATAAAGAATCAAAATCGAGAGCGACGATCAGGCTGCTGCGCGGATGGGCGTCGAAGGTCGGGGTCATAGTCGACCCCGACTCCTTCGGGGTCAGTGCTTCTCGGGTAGTGCCATGAGTTCGAGCCGGACCTGGCTCACGCCCGAATGGATCAAGCCGATTTTCCGGGCGACACGATAGGATACATCAATTTCGCGCCCTTCTTGATAGGGACCCCGGTCATTGATACGCACCAACTCGAACTTGCCGTTGCGGGTGTTGACTACACGAACGACGGAGCCAAAGGGAAGATTGGGATGTGCCGCAGTGAGGGCTTCAGAGTCGAAGCGCTCGCCATTGGCGGTTTTGCGGCCATTGAACCCGGGGCCATACCAACTGGAATTACCCACCCAGGTCTTGATCGGCTTCACGGGTTGATTCAGATGCGCCACGAGAGGTGCTTCCATCCCCGGTGCAACCAGGAACATCAGGAGAACCCACCGCAGTGCAGCCCAGCTCATGAATAGTCGATGTCTCATAGTGTGATCTTTGTGCTGCTCAGATCCAGAAAAGTGTAGCGAAAAGGGGTCGTTATGTCAACCATTTTCTGCTATGAATTTGCCCATTATCTCATTCAAAGTAAACGCTTTAGTCCTTCCTAGTACGGTCGTAAGGCTATCGACAAGTTGCTCACTGGCCCTCGGGTCAGTGAAACTGGCCGTCCCGACCTGTACCGCCGAAGCGCCTACAGCCAGGTAGTCAAGCACGTCTTCGACCGTCTCGATGCCGCCGAGACCTATAATTGGTGTCTTGACGGCCTTCTTCGTTTCCCAGACGAGTCTCAAAGTAATGGGTTTAATGGCGGGGCCGGAAAGGCCCCCGGTTGGGTTGCCGAGACGGGACTTCCCGGAGCGGAAGTCGATGGCCATTGCCGGGTAGGTGTTTGCCACTGTGAGGGCGTCGGCACCGGCTTCTTCGGCGGCGCGAGCAATAAGTCCAATGTTTGCAACAAGAGGCGACAGTTTGACCCAAAGGGGGCGCTTTACGGCGGCGTTTCGGGCTGCACTGACGACTTCGGCGATGCAGGTAGGATCGCTGCCGAACTGCATGCCCCCTTTCTTGACGTTAGGGCAGGAGACATTGAGTTCGTAACCGGCCAGTCCCTCCGAGTCCTCCAGGATACGGATGACCTCGATGTAGTCCTCGGGGGTGTAGCCAAAGACGTTGGCGATAACGGCTGTATCGAATTTTCGCAGTACCGGGAGTTTTTCGGCCACGAAAGCTCGGACCCCGACATTTTGGAGGCCAACGGCATTGAGCATCCCGGAGGGGGTGGGATAGAGCCGGGGGGCGGGGGCGCCTTCGATGGGTTCGCGGGAAAGCCCTTTGGTGACGAAACCTCCGAGGCGGTTCAGGTCAACAAGGTGGGCGAATTCGAGGCCGTAACCGAAGGTTCCACTGGCGGCGAGAATAGGATTCCGCAGGCGCAACGCGCCAATTTGGACACTCAGATCAACGGCCTTCGCGGCACTCACTTCGGGGGAAAGAATATCACGGTCCGCGGATTAATAGCTCAAGAGCTGCACAACTTCCGCGTAGTTCGCCTTGGATGCGATTGAGAGGACTGTCTCGCCGTTTTTGTTCTTGATAGCGCGGTCCGCGCCGACATCCAAAAGCACCTTTACTGCTCGCACGTTGTTGTACGCCACTGCCGCCATCAGAGCTGTGTTGCCCTTGTGGTCTTGCGCGTTTACGTTTGCGCCCGCGCTCAACAAAGCTCGCACAGTGTTGGTATCCCTCTCTGCTCCTGCCCGGACAAGGGCTTGGCCTATATCTCTGCTATCCAGCTTTCCCTGTGAGAGTATTTTCTGGGTTTCAAATCGGTCTCCAGCCGCCACGGCTCGCACCAGCCGCGTCTGCGAGGTGTCAAAATTTCCGTAGAGTTGAGGAAAGACCGGCAGGGATTCATCGTCCAGAAGATCAATCCGAACAGCTGCGGGGACGGGCCACCAGCGCGAGGGATGCTGGTGCGGCGGAGACTCAAACCAAAAACCACGACGACCGCGTTTCAAAGCAACTTCTTTGAGTTTCGCTTCAAGGCCACTCGTTTGGAAGAATTTGATTCGCTCTGGGTTCGTAACCTGCGAATCAGGGTCGTCATAGCTTGTGAAATACATGATTCGCGCGATTTTCAAAAACCTTGCGGCGAAAAACCACGTAAGGTGAATATCTACCTTTGCGCATTTCACTCCGCCGCGCTTCATTTCGTCCATCCAGGAATAGTGAATCCCGTCTCCATGAGCTCCGTTCTGGAGGGCGTGACGAAGAGTGCTATCAGCGGGAAGAGCGTCTGCGACTTCGCGCAAATGTTCTTGAGACTGAGATGAAACCTCTGTGGGGCTCTGGGCTAGTTGGAATCCCAGTGCCAGGATACCGGCCAATCTTAGACCAAATGAAGCCATGAGAGCCCCTTGTGCGGCATCTCTCCACAAATTACCACAAGGGCCTATGGATTTGCAGTTGGTACGGGTTTGCGAGCCGCAGTCTTCTGGGAGGGATGCATGAGGGCTTCTGCGAGGATGCGGCCGTCGCGGGAGGCGAGAGTGATGCCGCAGAGGGCGGCGAAGGTTGGGGCGATGTCGGCAGGCGTGACGGGTTGGAAGTATTGGCCGGGCTGGATGCCGAAACCCATCAGCAGGACGGGGACATGCTGGTCGTAGTTGTAGGGGACGCCATGGCCGGTGCCGTAGGAGCGCGGCTTTCCAGCGGGAGTGCTGTCCAGGAGCCAGTAGGGCTTTGAAAGGATGAATAGGTCGCCGCTGCGGCCGGGGAAATAACTATTGGCGAAAGCGCGAATGGTGGGACTTTGCGTGGCGGGGCGGTCGCGCACTTCTTCGGCGCGATAGACGGCGGCGACGCCGGGGGCGGTGCCAATGGCTACGAGGACGTAGCTCATGGCGTTCGAATCGGCTTGGAGCTTTTTGTAAACGTCGGGTGCGAAATAAATGTCGCTGCCGTTGATGCGCGCGACGGTGGGCTTGGGATAATTGAGGGATTCTAGAGCTATCTCGATGCGCTCTTGCACTTCGGGGAGGTGGAGGACGCCGGAGTCGGCGCCGGTCTTTTGCATGTCCTCGGGGATGGGCACCACGCCGTGGTCGGCGCTCAACGCGACGACGTAGTTTCCACGGCCTACCTTCTGATCCAGATGCGCGAAAAGATTGCCGAGATCCTTGTCCAAGCGCACAAGGATGTCTTGGATTTCGCGGCTGCGGGGGCCGAATTCGTGGCCGATGTAGTCCACGGAAGAGTAGCTGACGGCTAGAAAATCAGTTCCCGCGGTTTTGCCAAGATTCAGACCGTCCACTGCTTTTTCGGCGAGTTCGGTCAAGGCTGTGTCCGCGTAAGGGCTCGAGGCCCACTGTTCGTAGAAGGCGCTGTCAGGTTCACTGACGCTGGATTTTCCACGGAGCGGGTGCGGAAAAGTGAGATCCCAACCTTCGGGCGGAACGGCTCCGAGAGATTTCTCACCGTACCAGTAGGCGGTTTTGGGGAGGGAGAGCGCCCACGTCTTGCCGAAGTCGGCTTTCGCGGGATGCGACTTGGCTTGATCTTCAATGAAAGGCTGTGTGCCGTAAGGGCTCGAAGTAACCCACGCGCCGCCGTCAAACCAAGTGGCGGCATCGGCTTTGTGGCCGGCCATGGTCAGGGCGGCGCGGGCTTTCAGGGAAAACGTAACGATGCGCGTTGCGCCGCTGGTCTGAAACTTCAGCTCTTCCGCAAACGAGGGCACGGCCATGCGCCAGGCAGTGTCAGCTCCTTTCGGAGTAGCTGCGGCGTAGCCGATGTTTTTCACATTGGGGTCCGGATCGGAGGTGCAAGTCACCATCTTTTGTTCTTTGCGGTCCCACCAAGCGTTGGCGACGATGCCGTGAGTGGCGGGAAAAGCGCCGGTGGAAATGGTGGCGTGGCCGACGCAGGTTTCCGTGGCAGCGTAGGGATAAGCCGCATCGCGGAACCAGGCGCCCTCTTCGACCAGGCGCTTGAGGCCGCCGGTCCACTGGGGAAGGAATTTGTCGACGTAGTCGGCGCGCATCTGGTCGACGACAAGGAGGACAACGAGCTTGGGCTTGGCGGGCGCTGGCGCGGGTTTTGCGGCGGGAGCCAGCGTCTGCGCCGGAGCAAAGCGCAGGAGAAATAAGAAAAGCGGCAGCAAGGCTGCCGCACTCCAAAAAAGGACCCAGTTCCGCGACTTTTTCTGGTGCGTCATTGCGCTTGGTACCTCCCGGCGAAAGGCGAAGTCTATCATGCCCGATTTGACGCGACGTGAATCGAGGCTGCGCAGCTGGCGTCTGGGTAGATGAGGCGCAGCATGCTGCGCCCCTACAAGGATAAATCAGCAAAGACCGCGGATTGACCGGGGCGCGGTCAGGGATGATAGGATTACCCGACCATGCGCATCGTCGAAAAGGCACAATTGATGTCGGCGCCGGAGATTGACCGCACGCTGCAGCGGCTGGCGCACGAAATCGTGGAAAAAAGCGGTGGAACGAAGAACCTGGCGCTGATCGGGATCGTGAGGCGCGGGGTGCCGCTGGCGCGGCGGATTGCGCAGGCTATGCGCGGGATAGACGGCGTGGACGTTCCGGTGGGCGTTCTGGACATTACCTTGTATCGCGATGACCTTTCAAAAGTGGCGCCGCAAGCGGTGCTGCGGTCTTCGGACATTCCCTTCGGCGTCGATAACATGGACCTGGTGCTGATAGACGACGTGCTTTATACCGGGCGGACGATTCGGGCGGCGATGAACGGGCTCTTTGACCTGGGGCGGCCGAAGCGCGTGTCGCTGTGCGTGCTGATCGACCGCGGGCACCGGGAAATGCCGATCGAGTCGCAGTACATCGGGCGCACGGTGCAGACCAGCGACACGGAAATTATCGAAGTGCGGCTGAAAGAGATCGACAAGGAAGAGCGCGTGGTGCTGGTCGACCGCGTGGAGTAGGTTTAAGTTGCTGATTTACGTTTGGCTGCTAGTGCATTAACAGTTGCCGAAAGAATATACAAGAATGTTTCCTCAGGGGCTGAAGCCCGACGAAAGCATGGGCTGTATGTCGGAGCTCAAGCTCCGACCCCCCTTAATGGGACCGTTCGGCGACCAGCGAAGAAGGGACATTGAACTATAACTTCCGCGATTTGCTGGCGCTCGAACCGCTCACCGCGGACGAATTGAGTTTTCTCCTCGACCAAAGCAAACCCTTTCAGGAAATCCAGAAACATCCGCTGAAAAAACTGGCGACGCTGCGCGGGAAGACCGTGGCGCTGGCGTTTTTCGAAACGTCGACGCGCACGCGCATCAGCTTCGGGGCGGCCGCATCGCGGCTCGGCGCGGACTCGATGAACCTGCAAGCGGAGGCGTCCAGCTTGAAAAAAGGCGAGACGCTGCTGGACACGGTGTTTAATTTGAATGCGATGAAGCCGGATTGCCTGGTGATGCGGCACGCGGCTTCAGGCGCGGCGCACTACGTGGCGCGGCACCTGGATATTCCCGTGGTAAACGCGGGCGACGGGACGCACGAGCATCCTTCGCAGGGATTGCTGGATGCGCTGACGATTCGCGACCGGCTGGGGACGATCAAGAGTCTGAACGTGACGATTCTGGGCGACATTCTGCACAGCCGTGTGGCGCGTTCGAACATTCATCTGCTGGGAAAATTTGGATGCAAGTTCACTTTGTGCGGGCCGGCGATGTGGGTCCCGCGCGAGCTGGAGAAAATCGCGCCGGGGACGGCTATTCGCTGCGTCTACCGGATCGAAGAGGCGCTGGACGGAGCGGACGTCATCATCATGCTGCGGGTGCAGACGGAGCGGCTGGATGATCCACCGCTTTCGGCGAACGATTACGTTTTGCTGTATCAATTGAACGCGGAGCGGCTGCGTCGAGCGAGCCCGAAGGCGATTGTGCTGCATCCCGGGCCGATGAACCGCGGGATCGAGATTACCCCGGAAGTGGCGGACGGGCCGCAATCGTGCGTGCTGGAACAGGTGACCAACGGAGTGGCGGTTCGAATGGCGATTTTGTATCTCCTGATTAGCGGCGCAACGGAGACGGACACCCATCCGGCGCTGGAAGTGAAGTCCAAGGGATCGGCGAATGCTTCTGATTAAGAACGGGCGGGTGATCGACCCGGCGTCGAAGACGGATGCGGCGCTGGACGTGTTGCTGGACGGAGAAAAGATCAAGGAAGTTGGGCCGGTGGGGAAAATTGCGGCGCCGCAAGGGACAGAAGTATTTGACGCCAGCGGATTGATCGTCGCGCCGGGATTCATTGATCTTCACGTGCATCTGCGCGAGCCAGGGCAGGAGTCTTCGGAAACGATCGAGACGGGGACGCGGGCGGCGGCGCGCGGCGGATTCACGGCGGTTTGCTGCATGCCAAATACGAAGCCGGTGAACGACAATGCGTCGGTGACGCGGTTTATTTTGGATCGCGCGAAGGTGGGCGGGAGCGTGCGGGTGTGGCCGATTGGCGCGGCTTCGGTGGGGAGTAAGGGCGAGGCCATTGCGGAAATCGCGGCGATGAAGGCAGCGGGAATCGTGGCGGTGTCGGATGATGGAAAACCGATCGCCACGGCGAAGCTGGCGCGGCAGGTGATGGATTATTGCCGGTCGCTGGAGCTTCCGGTGATTGAGCATTCGGAAGATGTTTCACTGGCTGCCGGGGCGGTGATGCGCGAGGGAGTGACTTCGACGCGGCTGGGGTTGCGGGGGATGCCGGCGGCGGCGGAATCGGTTTGCGTGGCGAGAGATGTGCAGCTCGCGGAAATGACCGGGGCGCGGCTGCATGTGGCACATCTTTCGGCGAAAGCCTCGCTGGAGCAGGTGCGGTGGGCGAAGTCGCGTGGGCTAAAGGTGAGTTGCGAAGTGACGCCGCACCACTTCACGTTGATTGATGAGGATGTGCAGTACGATGCGAAATTCAAGATGAATCCGCCACTGGCGGCGCGCGAGGATCGGGAAGCGCTGCTGGCAGGATTGGCGGATGGAGCGGTGGATGCGATTGCGACGGATCACGCCCCACACGAGCCGGCTTTGAAAGACGTGGAGTTCGATCGCGCACCATTCGGCATTCTGGGATTTGAAACGGCATTGCCACTGGCGCTGGAACAGTTGGTAGGGAGCGGACGGCTTTCGCTGATGAGGTTGGTGGAGCTTTTTACGGCGGGTCCGGCGCGTGTACTGGGGATGGAACGAAAAATCGCCGCTGGCCGGCCAGCCGATCTGACCATTTTTTCGATGAATCATGCGTGGACCTACCATGTGAAAGAGTCGCCGAGCAAGTCGCGTAATTCGCCGTTCGATGGGCGGGCGTTCAAAGGGGCAGCGGTTGCCACGATCGTGGGCGGACGGGTCGTTTACAAACAATAGGAAACGGAACACAGAGACACGAAAAGCGCAGAGAACAGCATTTGAGAACTGCGCGATTGAGAGCTTTTCTCAGTGGGCGGTGGGTTCGGCAGCGGGGTGCATGCCGTGCTGGGGGACTTCGTGGATGCCGCGGGCGGGAGGCTCGATGCGCTGGCGGTAGAAATGATCGAGGGGGACGCGGCCTTTGCCGATGGGATAGCCTTTTTCGATGGCTTTGGTGACGTAAGCTTTGGCGAGGGTGGCGGCTTCGAACATGGGGCGTCCGGCGGCGAGTTGCGCGGTGAACGCGGACGCGAAGGTGCAACCTGTACCGTGCAAGGTTTCTTCCTTGACGCGGTCACCGGCTAGCTGAAAGATTTCCGTCCCATCGAAAAGCACGTCGTTGGCACGCTCCATGTGGCCGCCCTTGACGATTACGGCGCGCGCGCCCATCTCGACGATCTTGCGGGCGGCAGCTTCCATGTCCGCGACATCTTTGATGGTCATGCCGGTTAGAACTTCCGCTTCCGGAACGTTGGGGGTGATGACGCTGGCGCGCTTGAGGAGTTCGGTGGCGACGTACTTGATACCAGCGGCGTCGAGGAGTTCCGCACCGCTCGAGGACTTCATCACGGGATCATGGACGACGTGGGCGAATTTGTGGGCATCGAGGAATTCCGCCACAACGACGGCATTGCCGCGATTGCCGAGCATTCCGATTTTCACAGCGGAGATGTCGCAATCTTTAACCAGGGTTTCAAGTTGCGCGCGCAGCTCGGCACTGGGCGTGTTGTGAACAGATTCAACACCCTGCGTGTTCTGGACAGTAAGGGAAGTGATTGCGGCTACGCCGTAGCAGCCGTGCGCGGCAAAAGTTTTCAAGTCGGCGGCGGTGCCGGCACCGCAGGAAGGATCGAATCCCGCAATCGTTAACAGGATAGGCGGCGCTGGGTGGCTGTGCCCATTCGTGCTCATCGTAATTTTTTACTCCAACGACGAAAATAGCCGGTCTCGTCGAGAAACGGACCGGCACTTGCGAATGTACGCGTGCTGTTTGTGCAACGCAAGAAAAAACTTGATGATATTCTTGTCGAGGAACGGCAGAGAACGTTGCCGCGGCGGGCTGGCGCCATCGTTTGTTGCATTCTGGAATAGAACCATGAACTTTACGCCGCGCCTATTCGCACTTCTGACTTTTCTAATCCTTTCGTGCGGCACAGTTCTTCAAGCTCAGACGGACAAGCTGCAGGCCGTGGTGGAACAGCTCCGCGCCATCGATACGCGGGTGAAGGGTAATGCATCGGGTGACGTGCCGCCTAGCGCTCAAAAACTGCTGCCCCAATTGAAAGCCGGGCTGCGCGAGATCATCGGGCGCACAATCAATGAGCACTACTCTTCCTCGGTGGAAATTCTGCATGACCTGATCCTCACGGACTTGAAGAAAGCGGGGATGGAGGCACTGAGCCGGGTACAGCGAGATGGGTACTACACGGCAGACGGTGACGATTTCGGGTATCTATCTGATGTGACCGTGCGCCAGCCTGAGCGGCATCCGGATCTGATGGCGGTGGTCACGAACTTGACGATTCCATGCGGCAGCGATGCTTCCCTGAATCTGTACCGCCGAACTGGAGCGACCTGGCAATTGATTCTGGTGGCGGAATCCAACGGATACGCGAACATCGGCGGGGCGCAAGGCTCTTTTCAATTTGCAATATCGCCTCCGGATGGCGAAGGGAATTGGTTTGTGGTTGCGGCGGACGTGAACCCCTGGTGCAGCTCCAACTGGCAACAGCTTCGCTACAAAGTTCTGCGCCCGGGTGAAGATCTCCATCACTCACAGGTCCTGCTCGACGAACATGCGGCTATTTATCTGGGCGTCGACCAACCCTATCGTCTGACAGTCAGTCCGGGCGGATTCGAGATTCGCAACGTGGCCGCGCAGGGCCTCGATGACAGCATCATGACGCGCGTGCATGTCCAAAAGTACGAGGTGAACGGAAATCGCGTGACACGTGTCCCGCCTTTGGCACTGGCTCCCGAGGACTTCCTCGACGAATGGGTTGAACTGAAGTGGGAAAGCGCCTCTACGTGGGTGTCGAGTACGGATGCGGCGAAACTTCAATATTGGCACGGCAGGCTGACTAAGGACGGACGCGCGAAATTGGATACGGAATTCGCCTTTGTCCAACCGTGCCCGGGGGCAGAGAACATCTCAAAGTGGCAAATCGGCTTGCAGTTGGAAGGAACCGGTGAACATGATTTGCCGGGAGACTTGCCGGACGAGCTCTTTTTTACCATCAGCAAGCGCGACGGCGCGTTTTATGTGGAGAGTATCGGGAAAGATCGTCCGCCGGGGTGCCCCGGCGATGCTCTTCCGCGTGGTGCGAGAGACGCACTGCCCTAAAATTCTGACGCGGCTGTTCCCGCTATTGGCAAATGCGCAGGATCATGGGAAAAGGCCGCGGACGAGGGTGGCTTCGGAGACGCGGCTGACGGCGAGGATCATGGCGCCGGCGCGCGGGGGGACGTGATGCTTGCGCATGGTGTCCACCATCTCGTGGAAGGCGCGGACCATGATCTTCTGCAGACGCGCATTGACTTCCTCGACGTCCCACATCAGGCCTTCCTGGTTCTGCACCCACTCGAAGTAACTGACAGTGACGCCGCCGGCGTTGGCGAGAATATCCGGGAGCACGATAACGCCGCGGCGGGCAAGAATTTCATCGGCGTGCGGGGTGGTGGGGCCGTTGGCGGCTTCGGCGACGATGCGGGCTTTCACGGCCTCGGCATTGTGCAGAGTGATGACGTTTTCTAGCGCAGCGGGAACCAGGATGTCGCACTTCATGGTTAGAAGTTCGTCGTTGGTGATGCGCGACGCGCCGGGCATGCCGACGACCGTGCCGGAACGCTCCTTGTAACGAATGGCTTTGATGGGGTCGATACCGCGGGTGTTGGTGACGCCGCCGCGGGTGTCGCTGAGGGCGACGATTTTAGCTTTCTTTTCCGCGAAGAGGCGAGCGGCGGTGGCTCCGGCGTTGCCGAAGCCCTGAATGGCGACGGTCGCTCCGCGGAGCGAGATTTTTTTCAGCTTGCAGGCTTCTTCGACGACGTAGAGAAGGCCGCGCGCGGTGGCTTCGCCGCGTCCTTCGGAACCGCCAATGGAAATGGGTTTGCCGGTGACGACACCGTGCGCGGAATGGCCGATGGTCATCGCATAGGTATCCATGATCCAGGCCATGGTCTGCGCGTCGGTGTAAACATCCGGCGCGGGAATGTCCATGGTGGGTCCAATGATCGGCAGAATCTCGCTGGCGTAACGGCGGGTCATACGTTCGAGTTCGCTCTTGGACATGCGCTTGGGATCGCAGACTACGCCGCCCTTGGCGCCGCCAAACGGAACGTTGACAGTGGCGGTCTTCCAGGTCATCCAAGCCGCTAACGCCTTTACTTCATCAAGCGTGACGTTGGGGTGATAGCGGATGCCGCCCTTGCCTGGCCCGCGGGACACGTTGTGCTGCACGCGATATCCGGTAAACACTTTTACCTGACCGTTGTCCATTTTTGTGGGCAAAGAAACTTCCAGCACGCGCTTGGGAGTGCGCAAAATCTGCCGCAGGCCGGGATCGAGCTTCAGGAATTCCGCCGCCATGTCGAACTGAATCTGCGCGATGCGAAAAGGATTCAGGTCCTCGCGAGGAGCGATGCGGGGCACCATGGGAGGTGCACCGATCTGTCTTGTCGGGGCTGTAGGCTTTGCGACCGTGGCCATAGGCGTCGGTCCTTTCGTCTAGTCGATTTGTCTAAGAAGCTCTGTTTCACTTGGCCCAAGTTCAGAATCCGTTTTAATGAGAATCGGTCTATCCGTTGGCCGCAAACTTCCTGGTGTTGACGGCGTAAGCATCGCGGCAAGCGGGGGAGCAGAAGTGCAGAAGCTCGTCGCCTTCCCGCAACGGAATGGAAAGCGTTTCGTCCACATGCATGCCACATACGGGATCGCGTACCAGCCGGCGCGCCGCTGAAGATACCGGAATGGCGCCAGCGGAATCCGCGGTTTGCGGCGCGGGAGCCTGGTCATTCCTCAGCATGCTAACGACAATGCGGCGCAAGAGCCGCAAGCCCCAGGAAAGGACGAGCAGCCAGATTAGAAACCTCACGACGCGTGCAAGGAAGTTCATCATATTGATTGTGCGCTGAACGGCTCCATTTGCCTAATAACCCCGGTTGGGCCGTGAAGGGAGTGTATGCAAGGCGAAAAGGGCCCGTCAAACGAAAAGGTGTGATTTCAAGGGGTTGCGAGGTGAATAATACGCTACCTTTTGGGAAAAATGGCCATAACTCCACGCTAAACTATTTACTTACAATAGCTTACGACGGAAGTTCGCCATTTTCGCCTTGGGAGGGAGCCAAGGGTCAAATTCATGCAATTAGGGCGCTTCTACGGCTGCTCGACTGCCGGAATCCGGTCAATTCCCATGTAGGGGCGCAAGACTTCAGGGATCAGAATCGAGCCATCCGCCTGCTGATAATTCTCCACGACGGCGATCCAGGTGCGGCCGACGGCGAGGCCGGAGCCGTTCAGAGTGTG
>WNFG01012480.1_pt1 | contig 12726 bp, 10 predicted proteins | sample 5400431 | NCBI WGS metagenome assembly WNFG01 (sample SAMN13153346, study PRJNA577476) | soil metagenome | isolation source: 120 cm saprolite under Douglas fir tree site 2 hole 3 replicate 2 | place: USA:California | collected 2015-04-18
AGCTATTGCCCACGTCGCAGTTCTGGCGCAGCGGCTTTCCACCGAGGAGCGCGTGCTCTTCGCGAATGCAGACTATCGCGCGGCCATGACCGGTAAGCCGCGCTTCTTGCCGGGACTTTTCTGAAAGAGAACCTTTCCAGTGAATTGGCGTTATTACGCTGCGATTTCCTTACTCCTGTCCGCGGCGGCCGCCTGCCCGGCTCGTTCCGACGAAATCGCCAAGACCCCTGCGTTCACAACCGTGGCGGAGCTCTCATCGGGATTTCATTCCCTCTACACGCAGAACTTTTCCGAGGCGCGCGAAAAATTTGACGGCTGGGAGTCCCAGCATCCCGAAGAACCCTTTGGCCAGGTGGCCGTCGCGGCTAGTTACCTCTTCGAGGAGATGTATCGCCAAGGCGTTCTCTCGAGTGACTTCTTCTTGAACGAAAAAAGATTCCTCAACGGCATTGAAGGCAAGCCCGACCCCGCGCGCATGAAGAGTTTTCAGAAGGCCATCCTCCTCGCCCGAAAACTCGCCCGCAAACGCCTGGAGAAAGACGCCCGCGACCCGGAAGGGCTTTTCGCTCTCGCGCTTTCCGCGGGAATGGAATCGGATGCCGATATGATTCTCAAAAAAGAACACCTGGAAGCTTTAAAACGGCTCAAGGAAGCCAGCGCGCATGCCAAGGAATTGCTCGCGCAGCAGCCGGACGCCAATGACGCGTACGTTGCTCTGGGCACGGCCAACTACATTATCGGAAGCCTTTCGGGGGGCAAGCGTTTCCTGCTCCGGTTCGGAGGAATCCACGGCGACAAGAAGCTTGGCATGGAACAGCTTGGAAATACCATTGAAAAGGGACGGTACTTACAACCGTATGCCAAGATCTTGCTGGCATTGGCGGCCCGCAGAGAAAAACAAAACCCTTTGGCGCAGAAACTGCTCCTCGAATTGACAAAGGAATTTCCGGAAAGCCCGCTGTACGCCGCCGAATATGCGAAAGCAATGGGCCTGCCCATTCCCGCGCAGATGCACCCCTGAGGTTGCTTGCATGCCCTCCGCAGGGAGGCCTCCCGAAAAAGGCATCCGCAATCTCTCGGATGGATTAGAATCGCGTGTCGCGCGGGTGACGCGCGCTCAGTCTTCTCCATGAGGCGGTGAAGCGTGTTCCAGCAGGACTTATTGAAGGGTCGGGCAGTTTTTCTGACCGGCGGAGGGACTGGACTTGGCCGTTCGATGGCTCTGCGATTTGCGGGGTTGGGCGCGCGGATATTTCTCGTTGGCCGGCGGGAAGAGCCGCTCCGCGAAACCTGTGACGAGATTCACCGGTTGGGAGGCGCGGCCGCCTACACCACTTGCGACGTGCGCGACTATGGCGCAGTAGAAGCCGCGGCGGCCAAGGCCGAGGAACAATTCGGCGAAATCAACACGCTGGTCAACAACGCCGCTGGAAATTTCATGGCCCGCACGGAGAAGCTGACTCCCAACGCCTTCAACGCCGTCGTCGGCATCGTATTGAACGGAACCTTTCACTGCACGCAAGTGTTTGGCAAGCGCTGGATTTCCCAGAAACTAGGCGGCAATGTGTTGAATATCGTGACCACCTATGCGGCCGCCAACTGCGGCTCGGGGTTTGTCGTGCCGTCGGCTTGCGCGAAGGCGGGCGTTCTTGCGATGACCACCTCGCTGGCCGTGGAATGGGCGAAGTATCACATTCGTCTGAACGCCATTGCACCGGGGCCGTTTCCCACGGAGGGAGCGTGGTCGCGGCTGATGCCTTCAAGGCAATTCGAAGAGCATTCCAAGGACAGGCATCCCATGAAGCGCTTCGGGCGGCACGAGGAGCTGGCCAATCTCGCTGCATTCCTCCTCAGCGACATGGCGGAGTACATCAATGGAGAATGCGTGGTGATTGACGGCGCACAATGGCTGCGTGGAGCCGGCGAGTTCAACGATTTGCTGATGCTGCCCGAAGCCGCGTGGGAACAGATGGAGTCGGCACGCCAGAAAAAATCCTGAGGCGGCCTATTGTGGCAGCGCCCGTTTTCGAAGTTCGACGCGAAGTTTGAACACGCCGATATTTTGTCCGTTCGAATCCGCACGCACGGTGATTTCTTGCGGCTCGGGCTTCTTGGTTTCGGTTTCGGGAACCGCCGGCAACAGGACTTCGATCCGCGTTGCCGCCACTTGTTTCGCCGCCACGGTGAATTTTCCCGTGCCGTTTTGCAGGGTCCAGCCCGCGGGAAGCGAGGCGGTGAGCGATATTTCCTGCGCCTTGCCAGTTCGATTTCGCACCCACAGAGGAATCATCATCGTCGTGTGCCCTTGCAGCGCGATCTCCGGCGGCTCGGGATGCGGGAGATTGGTAAGCCCATGAGCGCGCCGAAACTCAGCGTAGAAACTGTAGGGGCCGCCCAGCTCCACCGATAGTTCCGACGGGGCAGGTTCCGGAGAAACTTCTGGCCGTACGAAGGGTATCGCACCCGGCGTGATGCTTTCAAAAATATCCCCGGTTACGCTTCCTCCCGCCAGCGATTTTCCGAGTACGAAATGCTGGGCGTCGGACCAGCCTTCATCGGAAGTGGCCATCTTTTCGATTTGCGCTTCGTCCATTTGAGCGACCTTATCGAGAAAGGACTTGGCTTGCGTCTGGTGGGAGCGGAAGGAATCGAGCGCCATTCGCCAGTACGGCTGCTTGCTCGACTTGGAAATTTCCTTCACCGAATAATCCGGACCTTTGCCGCGAAAAATCCTCACGGTCGGCATCCGCAAAGAAATAAATCTTTCTTGGCTGCCAGGGCCGCAGGTTCTCAAGAAGGGGTTCAAGGCGTTTGGTCGGGCCGGCCAACTGCTCAGGGAACGCGGCGGGATCGCCCGCCAGATCAAAGGCTTCCGTAGCCAAGACACCAGAGGCCTGATGATCGCCGTGGTCTTCACCAATAAATGTTCCCGGCAAGAAAGTTAGAATGACTTCCGGACGAGTCAGGCGAACAAGACGCACCAGTTGTTCGAGCGATTCGCCGTGATCCCAGTTCGCCAGCGACTGCAATACATTTTGTGATGCCGTGTCCTTGCCGCCGAGAAACCACACGTTGGTAATGCCCAGCGTCGCGAGGGCATTCCGCGCTTCAATCTCGCGGATGGCGCCGAGCGCCGCAGCCTGCTCCGCTCCGGCTTCGTTCGCGCCACTGCTCCCGTGTGTGCCGATGACGACTGCCACGCGCTTGTGTTCGTCCAGCGCCCGCGCCAGATACGGCGTGGCCGCCCCTTCGTCATCGGGATGCGCGACAACCAGCAGCAGGTCCGCTTTGTAGCGCTCGTCTGGCAGGGCAAGCGCATGAGGCTCCTGCGCCGAGCTTGCAATTGCGGACAAGAGAAACACGAATCCCAAAATGAATCTATTGCCCAATTTTTTCATCCTGTTGTCCCCAGAACGTCCCACCAACTTTGGAGAAATAATAAAGTCTACATGGTAGTTTGCCTCGGACAAAACGCCCACTTTGCGGTGAATCTACACCGCGTTGCGCTCAAGAAAGAAGAGGTATTGGATCAGTGTAAGACTCAGCCGGAAACTCAAGGCTGGGCGGCACTCAGTTTCTCGTATTCAGAGCGAGCTTGCTGCAGCAATTTCAAATCGGAGTCCGCGTCCTTCCAAAGCGAGAAGAACTGGCGGTACTTCTCCAGGGCTTTGTCTGTCTCGCCGCCAAGCGCATAAGCCCGCGCCAATCCCACATGAGCCAGTGGCCAATAAACCGAGACAGCGATACCGTGATTGTCGATGAGTTTTTGAAATTGCAAAATTGCATCCTTGCTGGAACCCGCTTGCAAATACGCCAATCCTCGAAGGTAGATCGTCGTGGCACCTGAGAGTTCACTGAGATCGTAGGGTAATGCAGGATTCAGGTCCTCGATGGCTTGCTTGGGATTCTTGCGGTGTAACTGGATCGCCGCACGCACGCTGGCCAATACCACGTCATTATGCAAGGTATCCAAAGGTCTGATGTCGGCGGACTTCAAAAGAGCTTCCGCACGTGTTGTGTCTCCCAGGCGGGCGAAAGTCAACGCGGCGAAGGCATGGGAGGCGGGATCTCGATTCCAACGCAAACCCTTTTCCACAAGGAAGCGCGCTTCGGAGATGCTCCCAACCTCCGCTTCCGGTAACGATTGATCGTATGCAGCGTTGGATGCCGCCTCATCCAGTCCCTCGCGAAGGGCAACTTCCTCGGCACGTTCGGAAAAAGAGCGAGCTGCCTTCAGCTTTCCCATCCCGCTGGTGGCCACCGCCGCGAAGGACAAGAGCAGGCTTTCATTCGGCTTACTTTTGGCCACCTGCAGCTCCTTTTCGACCGTGGTTAGGTCGCCCTGCGCGAACGCGGCGCGCAGAAGGGTATTGTCAGTGCTGCCCCGGTGGTTTTCTGCGATCGCGCGATCGCAAATGGCCTTAGCTTCCGCAAATCGGCTGCCTCTCAAGTAAGCGTTGGCCAGCGTGGCATATGCGAACCAACTGTTGGGGTTCAGGCGCAGCGCTTGCTGCGCGGCGGGAATAGCCTTTTCAATCAGGCCGCTGCGGGCGGCGGCGTCCGCAAGATTGTTATAAGGAATCCAGTCGCGCGGGTAGGTCTGTGTCCACAGCTCGTAGGTCTGCACGGACTTTTCTACTTCCTGCGTAAAATCGGTGTAATAGTGCGCCGCGATATAGAATTTTTCCTTCTCGCTCACGTGCTCGCGGAGCTCGAAGGCCTTCTTCATCTCTTGCCGCGAGAGTTCGCCCTGCGAAAGGTTGCGGTAAAGCGCCGCCAGCCGGGCATGCGCGATTGCAAAATTCGGATCGAGCTCCACAGCCATTTTGTAGAAGGAGACGCTTTCCACTTCTTTGTCCTGCAGGCGCATTTCGTCGCCGGTCGTGTAAGCCTTCAACGCCGGCAAGGATGGCGTGGTCGCTTGTTCAATGGGAGTGTTGAATTTCTCGATCGTGCCGATGGATTCGCCAAGTTTCCGCCGAAACGAAGGAATGACTTCACCCAGAGCGGCCAGGACCTTTTCTCGGCTGGCGGCGCGTTTCTCCTGTCGAGCCACCACGCCGCCGGTGAGACAATTCTTTGCTTCCAGCGTGATGAGGTACTCATTGCCAAGACCAATGATGGTGCCGTCAATCACCACCTTCGCGCCGGCCCGCTGGCAAACCTCGCGGTCCCCCGGCGGCACGAGCCTCTCATTTGGAGATCGCCCCATCAGGCGGAAGGTTTCTCGCAAATTTGGCTCGTTCAGCAGGTTGAAATGCGGTGATTCTCCCAGTTTTACGATCAAGGCGCGCTTCAACGTGCCGTCAAATACAGGATCGCCCGTGGTGTTAACAAAATCGGAAACCAGGACCGAGTCTGTCTCTTCGACCGGCGCCGCGGTGTGCGTCTTCCAGAACCACACTACTGTGGATGCACCCAACACAATGGCAAGCGAAACAGAGAGAATCCAAGGGCGACGCAGAAAAGGCGCTTTGACGGATGGTGGGGTTGCGGGCGCGGATGGCACGCCTGCGAAGGATGTTGCGACTGCCGAGGAAGCGGCTGCAACTTCCTGGTGATCGCAGTGTTTAAGCTGTGCTCAAAATCCACAAACGTGTCCGCAGCCCACAGCCTCCGTCGCATCTCCTCGCGCGTGACCACTTCACCCGGCCTCTCCAGCAGCATCGTCAGGATGCAAAAGGGCTGGCCAGGCAGACGGACACGCACGCCATGCTTACGTAATTCCCGCGTCGCGAGGTTCACCTGGAAGACGCCGAAGCGGTAGACGGGAGTGGGCGACGATAGGCTTTTTTCTTCCACGCGAATCTCCCCAAGCAAGGGGTGCCTTTAGTTTCAAAGATCGTGGTCACGGCGCTATGCATGGGTTCGTCAGGCGCGCGCGCGATACGCGTTTGCCGGCCGACACTCGAATCGTCGATCCATCATGGCAGCCGGAATTCCTACAAATCGCACCATGCAGATTCCTCTAACGGTGAATGCAATGCCCGACTGCGCCCTGGGTCTACTTTGCATATTCTTCTCGCTCTCCATTGGCAAAACATCAAGGCTTGGAGGAAACTCCTCCGGTAGCACCCCCATCCGCCAGGCCGACCCGCCGCAATAAATCCTGGAAGCGCGGGTCGCTTCGCAGCGGATCGTAGCCGGGCTCTACTTTAAGGGTGGTCAAAATGTTGGAACGTTCCCGGGATGCCTGTTCTAACAAAGCGAACGCTTCCTCTCGATTCCCCATGCCGGCGTAGGTCATTAAGAGTAATGTTGTGGGATGGGACTCCCGGCCCCGGCTCAACTGTTCCCATTTCGCCAGCGCGCTCCGGGCTTGCACCTGCTGGCCCGCACGGCCATAGACATAGGCCTCCACCTCCCAGACGTACGTATCATCGCTGGGGCGCCATTTTTCTGCCTCGGCCAGCGCCTCGGTGAACATTCCTTTTTCCACATACGCAAAGATCACCATGTGGGCGCGCGGGAAGCTCGGTTCCATGGTGAGCACGGCCCGAAAGTGTTCAATGGCACGGTCATACTGCCGCGAGTAGTACAGGATCGCCCCATCGTCAGAGGAAATGATCAACGATAGCGGATCGAGTTGTCTGGCCCGCTCGCTCTCGCGGAGCGCCTCATCGAAGCGCCCCTGAAACGACAGGCATTCGGCATACCACTGGTGGGCGGTGGCGTAGTTGGGGTCCAACTGGATCGCCCGCCGGTATTCTTTCTCGGCCGTTTGCCAGTCCCAATCATAATTCTCGGTAATCAAAGCCAATGAGGTATGGGCTTCCGCCAGCCCGTCGTCTATTTGCATCGCTCGGAGCGCCGCGGCACGCGCCTTGGGCATCAAATCATTCGGCGATGCGAAGCCGTAACTGCTCATCAGAGCGTAGGAGTCAGCTAACCCTGCGTACGCGCGCGCATAATTTACATCTTTGCTTACCGCCTGCTGAAAATAATCGATCGCCTGCTGAAAGCCTTGACGAGTCCTCTTGTTCCAGAAATACCGGCCCTTAAGATAGAGGTCATATGCCTCGTAAGAACTAGGGGACGCACCGGGCTTAGGAGCTGTGGTGATGCGCTTGTGGTCATCGCCGAGCGTGAGCTGAATTTCATCCGCAATTTCTTGCGCGATCTCGCCTTGAAGAGCAAGCAGGCTGCTTAATTCGCGGTCATACTGCCGCGCCCAGACGCGCGATTGATCTCTCATTTGAACCAACTGTGCCGTGATGCGCACTTTGTCCGAATCGCGCCTCACGCTGCCTTCCAATACGTACTGCACCCCCAATTCCCGCGCGATCTGATCCAATTGCAGCTGGCCGCGTTTGTAGCGCATCACCGAGGTGCGCGCGATCACGCCAAGGTGTTGCGGATCCATGCGCCCGAGTTGCGCGATCATTTCCTCGGTGAGCCCGTCGCTGAAATAGTCCTGGCTTGCATCGCCAGTCAGGTTTTCGAACGGGAGTACGGCAAGCATCGTTCTTCCGGTTGCCGGTGGAGTCCGAGGCCAACCAGGCGACCAATGGATGTATGCACCAACGGCGGCAATAAGCGCTGCGACGATCCCGAGGGCGACCGGCCAACGAGGGTTGGGGATGCGTTCCGCCGCGGCTGCCTCTCCGACGCGCTCATCGCCACCGGGCGCCCCTGCCGGCAGCCGTCCGTCTGCCGCGATTTCTTCAACTGGCGCTACAAATCGATACCCCACACGCGGAAGGGTCTCGATGTATCGTGGGTTTTCGGATGTATCCCCCAGAGCCGCGCGCAGCTTCTTGATCGCACTGTTCAGGCTGTGCTCAAAATCGACAAAAGTGTCGGTGGTCCATAGCTTCTGTTGCATCTCCTCCCGGGTAACTATTTCCCCGGGCCTCTCGAGCAATATGGACAGGATGCAGAAGGGCTGGCCCCGCAGGCGGACACGCACGCCGTGCTTGCGCAGTTCGCGAGCTGCAAGATTCGCCTGAAAGACGCCGAAACGGTAAACGGGACTGGGCGATACTGGACTCTTATCCGCCACACCAAACCACTCCGTTTCGTGAAGAAGGGTGCCACGCGCAGGTGGCAATCACCTAACTGCCTAAACCGAATCGTATCCTAGGCTTGGCTGGTCATCAAGAAATCAGTCACGGTGCATTGTACTGTCGTCACTACTTCCATAGCTTAGCAACCACTTCTGTCCCATTCTCCCTGGAGAACAGAGAGAGCGAAATTGCGCCAAGGCGCCGCGAGGAGTGTTCCGATGAAAAATTTCTCGGCTCATAAGTCTTGCTATGTCGATCGCTTGTCTACTTTCATGGCTGGTATCCGATGCAGCGGCCTACGGTACAGGACGCGTCTGGCCGTCGCTGGCTTCCTACTGCTGACGACAGCGGGGACTTTTGTCGCCGCTAATGGCATCATCATCCCGGGATTTGCAATATTCTCAGATCCCAGCGGCTTCTTCGCCACTGTGAACCAGGCGGGCCCCACCGTGGAATCCGCGAATCCCTTCTTCCAGGTTCTCGGCACCAATGGGCGCAGTTGCGTCTCGTGCCATCAGCCCGGCGACGCCTTCTCGATTACTCCTCCACACATTCTTGAACGCTTCGAAGACACCCAGGGCACGGATCCCATTTTCCGCCCAGTTGACGGCGCGAACTGTCCCACTGCGGATGTTTCCACACTGGAGGAGCGGCGCGAAGCCTACAGTCTCCTGCTAACCAAGGGCTTGATCCGCATCGGGATCGCTGTTCCCGCAAACGCGGACTACTATGTCGCTGGTGTCTATAATCGGTATGGATGCAACGCCACCGACGTGATTTCCATGTACCGCCGGCCGCTGCCGACCACCAACCTTCCGTTCTTAAGCACGGTGATGTTTGACGGGCGGGAATCTTCACCAGCTACCGGCACAACCAAAATCCTTTACAGTAATTACCCAACTTCGCTTCTGGACGACCTGGCGCACCAGTCGGTGGACGCCACCGTCATCCACGCGCAAGGGGACGGAACACGACCAACGCCCGAGGAGCAAAAACAGATCGTAGACTTCGAAATGAAACTCTTTACCGCCCAGATACGGGATGGCCAGGCTGGCAATCTGTATGAAGGCGGTGTGAAGGGGGGGCCTGCCTCTCTCGCTGCCCAGCCCTTCTTCATCAGCATCAACTCAAGCGTCCACTTTCTGCTTCCAGCTTTCGAGCAGCCGGGTGGGCTGGTGAAGCCGGGCGATGGCCAGTTTACCTCTAACATCTTCAACCTCTACGACCAATGGGCGCAGATCAACAATAGTGAGTACGATGAGCATACTGCCGCCCGCCTCTCCATAGCCCACGGCGAGCAGCTTTTCAATACTCTGCAAATTCCGATCAGCGGCGTTGCCGGCATCAACGATGATGTCACAGCCGGAGGCTTGGTCCCGGGCGGCATTCCGACGCTCCAGGGAACCTGCGGCACCTGCCACGACACACCGAACGTCGGCAACCACTCCTTCCCCACCCCCTTGAACATAGGGACTGGCGACCCTAGCCCAACCAACCCCTCCGTCAGCATGGGGGGCTTGGATGTGAGCTACTTACCGGAAATTATGGTGTGCAAAAAGGGGGTAACCAACAACTGTAAGACCACCACCGATCTCGGACAGGCCCTGATTGATGGCAGGTTCGACCACGTTGGCAAAATTAAAGGACCGATCCTGCGCGGGCTTGCAGGCCGCGCGCCCTTCTTTCATAACGGATCAGCGGCCACGCTGCTGGACGCCGTCAATTTCTACAATACGCGCTTCAATCTCAATCTCTCTCAGCAGGACAAGGATGACCTCGTCGCCTTTTTGAAAACACTCTAAGTGCCCAGACGCTCGCGTGAGGATTCAACCGGCCGCATGCGGCTTGGGAAGTAAAGGAGATTTTAATGAAAGTCGTGTCGATTGTGGGGATTTTGGCAGGTTTGTCAGGGTTGATCGCGATTGGGGCGCCTTCCGCACGCGCACAATCGGAGGTTGATCCGGATCACTTCGAATCGATCAATGTAGAGCCCTTCGACAGGGCCAAGATCGATAGCGGTCGAGAAGCGAGTGCAATCCGCTACGACGGCAAATTCACTTTGCCCTACACAGTGCAATGCAGTGGAAAGAGTCTGCCCCCGGGCAGATACTCCGTTTCGCTTCATTCCGATGGGAAGATTGGCCAAGCCACACTGAAGCAGGCAGGTCAAGTCATAGGCATTGCAGGCGTCGTGCACAAACTGGCGCACAAATACGGGAGTGACGCGCTCGTTGTGGAACTCAACGGAAGGACACGAAGGCTGTCGGCAATCCAGGTGGCGGAATTGAATTTGGTTTTTGAACCGAAACTGCCGAAAGAAGGTTCGTCGGATGGCAAGCCGAGACGGTTTGAGAAATTACTAATGACGGTGACGGGCCAAAGAAAATGACGAACGCCACATGAATCGCAATGCTCCGAATGGCAGGCGTCCCACGCCTTTCCCAGGAGCGGACGCTTTCGATTGGGAATTAGGGCATTGGCCGGTTGGACCAATCACTTCGACATTCACAAACGGGATTGCAACTCATTGACATTCTTTGGTCCGTCGGCGCAACACTGATACTTTCACCGGGTTCCATGCGTAGCAGCAAGCAGGGAACCTGCTCATGCGTTCGCCGAAGAGTGCTTGTCTCCGCCTTCCTACAATTGCGTATTTCATCGCTCTATTGTTTATCGCTTCCCGGACGCTCGCCTCTGTTTCGGCAGCGGACGATGCTTTTGGCGCAGCCGTTGAAGCCGGCAGGAAAACTCACGATGAGAAACAATTGCAATCCCTGAAGACGCAACTCGAACAGAAGATAGCAGAGAGTCCCAACGACGCTGGCCTCCATTTTAATTTGGCAAGGGTTCAAGGATATTTTGCTGACGTTTATGAGATTCGCAAGGACAAGAAAGCCGCGGGAGAAGCCGTGGACAAAGCCATTGAAGCGGCCCAGCAGGCCGTCCAGCTCGATGGCAAATCGGCAGACACCCATAGCTTGCTCGCCGATCTTTACGGGAGAAAAATCTCCCTGGGGAATGCAATGTTCGCCGGGCCGAAGTACGGCCCGAAGATCAAAGAGGAAAATGCCAAGGCCATGGCGCTTGATGACAAGAATCCGCGCGTGTGGGCGAGCCTTGGCCGCCAATACCTGATGAGTCCGAAGATGTTTGGAGGCGATGTGACCAGGGCCGAGGAGAGCTTCCAGAAATCGCTGGCCTTGGACTCTTCGCAGGATGAAACGTGGGTCTGGCTGGCAAAGGCGTTTCAAAAGCAAGGTGACAACGCCAAGGCCCGCGACGCCGCACAGCATGCCCTTCAACTCAATCCGCAAAGTCGTTTCGCGAAAGAGATGGCGGCCGGCATCGAAAAATGACCTGTCCTCGATTGTGTTCAACCAGCGTATAGTTGCCTCCCTCGAACGCGAAGAGACCATATATGGTCACACAATTACAGACCGTATTTAACATAACGCCCATATATAGGCGTACGATAAGTCTCGCGAATCCTGGAGTTCTACCTAAGTCATTATTCTAGTTCAACTTACACATCAATAAAGATTTGCATCCGATGGCCGCACTCATGCATCTACTATGCCCCAGAACGGTGGGGTAGCAATGCTAAGAATTACGACTGAAAAGAAGCGTGGAAAGATATTCCTGAATGTCGAGGGGCGGCTAGCCGGGCCATTGGTGGCGACTTTGGAGCAGTGCTGGCGGGAACTGAACGCGGCGTCGCCTCGCGAGAAGTTCCACGTGAACCTGTGCGGCGTGAGCTTCATCGATGCCGCCGGAAGAATGTTGCTGATCGAAATGCACCGGCAGGGCGGGCATTTGATCGCGGAAGGCTGCCTGAACCAAGCCATTGTGGAGGAAATCGTGGCGCAAGAGAAGAAAAGCGCGAGCGCTGGCGCAAAGGATCGGCCAAAGCGTTCGCACATTATTTTTTACACCATATTTTTCAGCTTGATGCTGGCCCCGGCGGTGATGCATGCGCAAGGGACAAACAGGCAAAGCGCGTTGCCGGGGAGTGCGCCGACGCAGGTGCTGCGGCTGACGCTCGATCAGGCCGTGGGATTGGCGCTCAAACAGAATCCGACGGCGCAGATCGCCATATTGCAAGCGGCGCAAAGCGAGCAGGACAGGAACATTGCCCGTGCGGACTTGCTTCCGCAAGCGACCGCGAATATCTCGGACGAAGCGCAGAAGGTAAACCTGCTGGCGCAGTTCGGCGGCAGGACGCCGTTCCCCGGATTTCCAGCGACGCTTGGACCGTATCAAATATTTTCCGCGGGCCCGAGCTTCGGGATGCCGGTTTTTGACCTGACCCTGTGGCGAAGGTATCAGGCGGCGCAAAATACACTGAATTCCAGCAAAGCCAGCAGCCTCTCGACACGCGAGCAAGTGATTTTGCTGGTGGTATCCCAGTACATCGGCACGCTTCGCGCCGGGGCAAATGTGGAGGCGTCCCAATCGCGCGTGAGCTTGGCGCAAGCGCTGTACGACCAGGCAGCGGACTTGCAGAAAGAAGGCGTGGGCACGGGAATCGATACGCTGCGCGCCAACGTCGAGTTGCAAAACGAAAAGCAGCGGCTGATCGAGGCCGAAACCGATCGCGAAACGTCGCTGTTCGCACTGAGCCGTCTATTAAACCTGGACCCGCGGCAGGCTATCGAGCTGGGGGATTCGCTGAGTTTCTTCGATACGCCCCAGCCGGAAGTCGCGCCGAGCATCGACCTCG
>WNFG01005801.1_pt1 | contig 12725 bp, 8 predicted proteins | sample 5400431 | NCBI WGS metagenome assembly WNFG01 (sample SAMN13153346, study PRJNA577476) | soil metagenome | isolation source: 120 cm saprolite under Douglas fir tree site 2 hole 3 replicate 2 | place: USA:California | collected 2015-04-18
GGAACTGTGTCCGGCAACATCTCCATTGTGAGCAACGCGCCCACTTCGCCGACTCCTGTCGCTCTGACGGGCACGGCAATCACGGCGACTCTCACGCTGGGCATCAGTCCGACTGGCTTGATCTTTGGAAATGTAACTACGGGAACTTCCTCACCGACGCAAAACGTCACGATTACCAACACAGGCAATTCCAACGTGGCAATTTCACAGATCAACTTGGCGGGTGCCGGCTATACGATGACGGGGGGCAGCGCGCCTGTTGCGCTATCTCCTTCCCAAAACATCACGCTGGTTGTGCAGTTCAGCCCCACAACGGCTGGCAGCATACCCGGAAGCATCACGGTAGTGAGCAACGCGACCGGGTCTCCAGCCACGATCCCACTATCAGGAACGGGAGTTGCACCGGTACAGCACTCGGTGGCACTAACCTGGAATGCCAGTACCTCTACCGTTTCCGGCTACAACGTCTATCGCAGTACGCTGAGTGGGAGTTCGTACACGAAAATCAACTCGTCGTTGGTTGCGAGCGGTACGACCTACTTCTACGTGACGACGGCGGTTGATTCCTCCGGCAATGAGAGCGGGTTCTCGAATGAGGTGTCTGCTCCAATCCCATGATTGGACAGTAGAATTCAGGCAGTTTTCTTGTTTGGGGATGGCGAAGCTAGGGAGGCATAATTCCCCTGAACTCGCGGGGAGACAAAGGCAAAAACACCCAACCTGTGGAAAAGTAAACATTTACCTAGCACAGAGAAAAATCGGGGAGTAAGCTGCCCGTTTTCTGCCTGATGGAAGCCCGAAGATTCTCGTGCTTGGCGAGCCACGCCTTGTTTTCAGGTCCAGACATCCGCAGGTGGATGGACCTGGCGGACAGGGTCAATACCTGTACCTAATCTAGACTTCCATTCAGTATCGGCGGATTTGCGATGGCCGTACCCTTACGTTCAGAGACGTACTGAGGGTCTAGACGATGAGTCTTGAGCAAAACAGGGATGCTGAAAGTGAGCTCGGTAACTTTCCGACGCTTGCTTTTCGAGCGAGGCGAGCTGTTTTGTGTCTGGGCATACTTTTGCCCACGCTGCTCGCCTGGGGGTGCTCCGGCATAGTCAGCGGCCAGAACTTCACGGCCCCTCAATCGCCCCCGCAAACGTTTAGTATTTCTGGGACGATCACCCCGGTCCTCGGTGGAAATGGCGCGACGATTACCGTCACTGGGGCAGCGAGCGCCACAGCCACTGCCGATAGCTCTGGGAATTTCACAGTAGCTGGTTTAGCCAACGGAACCTATACGATCACCCCGAGCCACGCGGGGTATAGCTTCAGCCCGAGCAGCATGAACGTAACGATCAGCAATGCGAGCGTTACCACGGGGATAAGTTTTACGGCGACAGCCCTCACGTTTGGCGTCTCTGGAACACTTAGCCCCGTACTAGGTGGAAGCGGAGCAACGGTCACGCTCAGTGGGGCTGCAAGTGCGACGACCACCGCCAACAGCGCGGGCAATTACAGTTTTGGCGGTTTGGCAAACGGGACGTATGCAGTTACTCCTAGCCACACGGGCTATACGTTTAATCCGGGCGTCCAGACAGCGACGGTCAACGGAGCGAATGTCACCGGGGTCAACTTCACAGCCACACCACAAGTGAATCAAACCTTTAGCATCTCGGGAACACTCAGCCCAACGACGGGTGGAAGCGGCGCGACGGTCGTGCTGACGGGAGCAACCACCGCAACGACCATCTCGGACGGTGCGGGCAATTACACCTTCAGCGGCCTAGGGAACGGGTCCTACACGGTAACTCCTGCAAACGCAGGATATACATTTACGCCGGCCAGCCAGAGCGTGGCGATCAGCAGCGCCAATGCTTCCGGGGTGAACTTCACAGCTAACGCGACAATTACGCACACTGTGGGGCTAACCTGGAATGCGAGCACAACTTCAACGGTGACGGGATACAACGTTTACCGAAGCACAGTGAGCGGGACAGGATACGTAAAGATTAATAGTTCGTTGCTTCCTACTGCCATTCTCAGTTTCACCGACACCAGTGTGCTGAACAGCAGGACCTACTTCTATGTAACTACGGCAGTTGACGCCAGCGGTGCGGAAAGCACTTTCTCAAACGAAGCGACCGCTGCTATCCCATAGTTCCATGCGCGGCGAGGGCTGTCCCAGCGATCCTGAGCTGTAGCGAGCTTCCTCTCGGAAGGCCGAGGCAAGCGGCAAGTGAAGGACGCCTATCCGTCGAGACGGAGCTCACGGATGATATGGGTGCGGCTTCCAAGTTTGAATCCGACGCTATCCCGATTGTGGTGTCAGGCTTTTTGGAGGAGATTAATCGCCCGATAGCTCGCTCAATGCACGGGAAGCCTTTTCAGCGGACGGGGCTTTCGGATCGAGCCGAATGGATTTCTCGAATTCAGTTCGCGCCCGCCCTAAGTCATTCAGCTTCTGGTAGGTCAGTCCCAAGTGGTAGCGATAGGTTGCATTGGATGGTGCGTTTCTTACTGCATTCTCCGGCAGCGCCACGGCGACGGAATAGGCCCCGTTTTGTACGTAGGCCCATCCAAGAGTATCGGCGGAATTAGGTATATTCGGGAGTCCACGGCGCGCGGTTTGTGCCAAAGTAAGGGCCACGTTGACGTTGCCGCTGTGCTCGAGCATTAGGTAAGCCAGGTTATTCGCCGCAAGAGCCCGCTCTGGATCAAGCGTCAAAGCACGTTGATAAGCCGCTTGGGCTTCCTGCCAGTTTCCCTGCGCTTCGTAGGTGACTCCCAAGGCCGTGTACAGCCCGGCATCGTTTGGTGCGATGGCGATAGCGTGTTGGTAGCTCGTGATTGACTCTGCTGGGTGCCCTAGAGCTTGCTCCACCTGGCCTAACATAACGAAAGCGGTCAGATTCTGTTTGTCGAGTTCCAAGCAGCGTGAAAAGGATTGTTTGGCGTCTTCCAGATGTTTATCTTGCAAATAGGCTTCGCCCTGCAGGAGGTAAAGAATGGCATTGTTGGGATCTTTTGCGATTTGCCCCTGAATGAATTGGCGAGCGTCGGCTGGTTTTCCCCTCCGAAAATCGAGGTCAACCATGCCTCGGATTGCATCAACGTAGTCGGGGGAGTGCCTGAGGGCTTCTTTGTAAAGCTGCGCTGCCTCATTCCAGCGCTTTTGCGCGGCGCGAAGTTGCCCGAGCTTTGCGTAACCCATTGGCATTTCTGGAGCCATTCGGAGAAGTTGATTTAAATCGGCTTCGGCACTGGCAGCATCACCTTTGTTGAATCGAGCGGTGGCATGGAAGAGATAGCCTCCGGGGCTCTGAGGTGACATTTTTTTCAATTGGACGCCTATGGGTTCAAGGTTGGTCCAGTCTTGACGCTGCGCAGCATTAGTACCTAGCGCAATCCAAGCTTCTGTAAGGGTTGGAAGCAACTGGACAGCGTCCCTCCACTGACTTTCTGCTTGGTTGGTATTTCCCAGCGCGAAATAGGCCATCCCCAGCTGGTAATGACCCATTGGGTTTGCGGAATCGCCCTTGACCGCAAGTTGCAGAGTTTGCAGTGCGTCCTGATACTTCCCATTTTGAAGCAAGATCTGGCCGTTCAGGATAAGTGCCTCCACATCCTGCGGAGAGTTTCTTAGAATGTCGCCCGTCAGCGTTGCTGCTTCGTCAACGTGACGGGTGAGAATCAAGAGTTGAATGTATGACTTACGGATTTTCAAATCTTCGCGGTGTTCTTTTGAAATGGAAGCAAATTCCGCGAGAGCTTTTGCGCGATCGCCTTGACTGAGGTAGTAATCTCCCAACATTCTGGAGGCCGCAGTGTCGCTGCTCAAATCCGCTTTCGCCTCCCGCAAAACTTCTTCGGCTAAGGCTCCCTGTCCCTGAGGGACGTACATCGCCGCGAGGGCCGCGCGCGAGGCTTTGCTTTTCGGCGCTATCGCAATCGCTCTGCGAAACGCCTTCTCTGCATCATCCCAGCGCTTCTGGCCCTGATAAAGAAAGCCCAGGGCCATTGGTGAGTCCGGCGAGGCAGGAGATAGGGCTTCGGCCTTCAAGAGATTTGCTATCGCATCCTGAAATGCCGAAGCCTTTTGCTGAATGGTTGCGAGATTTAGATAGGCAGCCGCATTGTTGGGTGACGAGTTGACTGCATCGACTGCTTCCCGCAGGGCATCTCGCAGGTTGCCCATCTGCGCGTCCGCGTCAGATAGAAGGATCTGCGCGTCGAGATCGTGGGGATTGTTTTTCAGGAGCAACTGGGCCTGATCTTTCGCCTCTGGTCCTCTTCCACCAGCCAGATAGAGCTGGCCGAGATCGCGATTTGCAGGCATATTCTGGGGATCAAGATCAGTGGCTCGCTGCAATTCTTGAAAGGCTGAGGCCCAATTTGCCAGCTTAAGTTGACACTGCGCGATCTTGTAGTGCGCCGCGGCAAGTCTTGGATCGATCTGGAGAGCGCGGCCATAAGTCAGCAAAGCTTCACGGAATTTTTCCCTCGCAAAATAACGGTCGCCATCTTCTACAAATTTCTGTTTTCGGACGTTGGGGTTGTGGGTGCATCCGGCCAGTAGGAAGCCGATCTCCATGACAAGGCCAAGCATCAGAGCCGTTCTACGCAAGAATAGAGAGCTTCGAGCCGTGCTTTCAGTGTCAGTATGATCCATGGTCGGACTAGAATGTGTGCAATTTTGCCTCTGGGAAGCTTGTCGAAGCAGGGCCTTGTTTTGCATTTGTAAGTAAATGAAACTAAAGACGTTAAGTAGCTTACAAAGGGACACTGCTAGGGAAACGCTGTTTTTTCCATCTACGCCAGTTGTTGGGGCGGTGGCTCTATGCCAAATCTCGGGATATTCTGGATACAAAACTTCCACTTTCCCAAGAAAAGGCAAGGAATCGCGAGAATGAGTTCAAGAAGAAGAGGTGGTATCAATCGTAAGTCATAGTAAAGAAATGGATTACTATGAATTCGCTTTGATATCGCAAATAACAATAAGGTGGCAGTGTGCGTGCTGCCCCTAATAGGGGATAGACTGATTACTTCGGGTCGGAGAACAACGCATGGTTCGGAATGGTGAAATCGGGTTAGACGATATAAAGAGAGTAGTGCGCAGATGCTGGTGGCTAGTTCCCGTGTGTGCGGTGAGCTGCTGTGCGCTTGCCATCCTGGTGGCGACACAACTTCCGAAAAAATACAAGTCGCAGACGCTAGTGTTAGTGGCAAAACCCACCGTTCCGACAGATATTGTGAAGCCTGTCGTAACTGAGGACTTAAATCAACGATTGGCATCGATGAAACAACAAATCTTGAGCCGTACGCGCCTGGAGCCGGTTCTTGATAAATTTGACATTTACCGCGAGGACCGAAAAAGAGTGCACTTAGAGGACTTAATTGATCGCCTGCGGGAGGCGATTGAGATCTCTCCCGTCGAGCCCATGGCCGGGACCCAGGACCGGACAATGGCTGGCTTCAATGTCAGCGTGACATTCAACAATCCGCAAACCGCTCAGCAGATTTGCACCGAGATTACCTCCATGTTCATGGAACAAAACGCGAGAGCTTTGGAGCAGCAGGCCGTCCAAACAACCTCATTTCTTAGTCAGCAAGTGGATGAGGCAAAAGCAAAGTTGGATGAGCAGGATGCCAAGCTTGCGCAATTCAAACGTCAATACATCGGATCGCTGCCGGAGGAAGAGCAGACCAACCTCAGCCTTTTGGGAGCACTAAACACGCAACTGGAGGCCAATACCCAAGCGCTCAGCCGGGCGCAGCAAGACAAGGCGTTCAATGAATCTCTGCTGAGTCAGCAGGAAGCGAATTGGAAGGCATCTCGCAGAGGGCAAAATCCTGAAACAGCTGAAGATCAACTGCGGGTTCTACAAGACCAGTTAACTGCCCTCGAGTCGCGATATACGGCAGAGCATCCTGATGTGATCAAGACTAAGAATCAGATCAACGATCTCAAGAAAAAGATGGCGGAGGAACCAAACACCGACGATCCTTCACGCGGACGACACACGGCTGCTGAAACACCGCAGATGCAACAACTCCGCGCAACGCTACGTCAGGATGAAATCAATATTGCCGATCTGACGAAGCGGCAACTACAAATTCAGGAGCAGGGTCGAGTTCTTGAAGGTCGCGTACAGGCTGTTCCTGGGGTGGAACAAAACCTAAAGGAGTTGACGCGCAATTATCAGAGCGCGCTGGATTTTTACAACGAGCTTTTGAAGAAGCGAGATAATTCAGCGATGGCAACAGACTTAGCACATCAGCAAGAAGGGGAGCAATTTCGCGTATTGGATCCGCCGAGCCTGCCGACGAAGCCGTCATTCCCGAAACTCGTAGTCTTCGCTGGAGGTGGACTGGGTGGGGGTCTTGTACTGGGTGTGGGCATCCTGTACATGTTGATGGCCATGGACCAGACCCTTCACACGGACAGAGAAGTGGAGCTGTATCTCAAGCTCCCCGTCCTCGCAAGTCTTCCGATGTTTGATGCTTCCGCACTAAGTAGGAATAATAGGGATGCTCTAAGACCGTCCACAGTTCAAACTAACTGAATCGGGCAGAGAGGCATCCGAGGAAACCGATGAGTCGCATTCACGAAGCCTTGAAGAAAGCCGCGCAAGAGAGATTGACCCAACTTACGGCTGGATTGGAAGCTAGAGTTGGGGAAGCCGCCGGAGAAACCCGGGGCTCGGTAACGGGGGCATCCGAAGTCGGCCTGCCCGTGCTACCACCGCGAATCGTCACTGCTGGCCATCAGACGATGAATTTGCGTTATGAAGAAGTTGTTATGCGCTGCGCACACCCTGAGTGGCGGCTCGACCCGCTGAAGAGCGTGTTCCAAGATTCGATAATCGGGCATGCTGTCTCAGAACGGTTTCGAACCCTGCGTTCGCGGTTGTATCAGATCGCCAGTACCCGCCCGTTGCGGCGACTTCTTGTTACGAGTAGTGTTGCCGGAGAAGGGAAAAGCTTTGTTGCGTCAAATCTGGGCCAGTCGATCGTACAGCAGCCCGACTTGCGAGTCCTGCTTGTGGACGCAGACATGCGAGCGTCACGATTGCACGCTACGCTTGGCGCACCAAATCGTCCAGGACTTTCAGAGTACTTGAGGGGTGAGGCGAACGAAATTGAGGTAACTCAGAAAGGCATGGAGAAAAACCTTTTCCTGATTCCCGGCGGGGGCCAGGTCTCAAACCCCAGTGAGCTACTGCTGGGGGAAAGGATGAAGCATTTTCTGGATCGCTTCACCCCAATGTTCGATTGGATCATCATCGATTCACCGCCTGCCATACCGGTTCACGATGCAAGCATTCTGGCTGATCTGACGGACGGAGTATTGCTCGTAGTCCAAGCAGGTTCTACACATGTGGAAATCGCAGAAAAGACTGCGGCAGAATTTCAAGGCAAGAATTTGCTTGGGGTGGTGCTCAATCAGGTCGAAAAGTATGATTCTTACGGGGACTATTATTATGGCCATGCAGACAGGGATTGACGCGCGAACCGGTAGCTAAGGCCACTCAAAGCTCACGCAGGCTCAAGGATAAAAGCCAAAAGAGTTGCCAGAGCTTTTTCTGACGGTGTTTGGCCTCTGCTAGTCAGTAAAAGACTCCAAACCTCTCGAGATGCTCTCTGCTATCCGTTGGCTCACTGGCTTGAACAGCGTCAATGCCTCCCTGCTCGCCGTCCAAACTTGACCCCCGCATAATTAACGCCGACTAGCATCTAATGCAGGTCAGGGATCCCTATGAGGTTTTTGGAGGCGCAGTTGCCACTGGACTCCTCGATTCCCATCTCTGAAGGAGGGCGAGAACGGGCAGAAGCAATAGCAATGCCAGCGCAAAAAAGACGATCCCTCCTTCGTGATGCAACCTACCAAGGAGAAAGCCTGGATCGACATAGATTGCCAACATTGAGAGTGTAGCGATTCGAATTCCGTTCTTGAGAATCATCATGAGCAGCCCGGAAACAACGAACAGGGCCTTGCTCCCAAAACGGTTGAGCTGAAAATGTGAGACAAGCAGCGCCAGGACGAGCAACGCCATGCTTGAGCGGATGCCGCTACACTCCTGCGCCACTTCGATATTGAACCGCGCGAGATGAAAGACAAATCCTTCACGCAATACAGGGACACCCAGTAGGTCGAGCAGGCTTCCGGTGACCCAAGTAGAGCCCAACTGCAGGAGATTGATAATATGGTTGAGAAGAAATTTGGGTAACGAGATCATCAAGAAGAGAAAAAGAAGCGAGAAGGAGCCTGTCCTGCAAGCAGATTCTCCAAATAGAAGAGCGAAACCAGCCACCCAGCTCAACGCTAGCGCCAGAATGTAGCCAGAAAGATGTACATCGAGTGATGCTCCGTCTCCTACAAAGCGCCAAACGAGCGCTGCGGCGCAAGAGAGAGAAGAAGCAACCCCCAATTATTTTGTCGTAGGAGAGATTTCGAAAAACCTTGCGCCGTTCCACGAACAAAACCCAGGCACTTATGAATGGGATGAGGATGAGGTGTGAGGCATCGGGGTTTGAAAGGGAAATACGAACGAACGAAATAACGGCGCGTGAAAAGATCAAGGATGAAAGTACAATCCAAGAGCCAAACAGAAGCCATCGCCTTCCGGCACTTGGATTGGTCATGCCCGATAGGGTCACCTCCGCCTCCATAACTGAGCGTTGTTCAACTATTAGTCCCCCGAGTCACACATAATTCGGAAAATCAATTAACACATTTAACTAGAGACTCACTCTCGGGGTCAAACACAAAAAGGGGACCGATCCATTGCTCTAACTCGCGGAGCACTTCCACTCGAAACCGAGGCGCCTTTTCAACCTGCTGCGCTCACCATCGAGGTCTGCGGGAACGCGAGAGATTTAGCGTGCTATTAGCCGGGTCACGACCCTGCGATGAGCCCCCACACTTTTCAATGGATTTGGATCTGGCGCAGGAGAAGAATTGCATGTGGGTGTGCTTTGCTAAGGAGAGCATTAAATGAGAAGCGGTTCGCTGCTTCCCTCAGGTCGTAGGTCGAGGATGACGCGCATTGCATGGGGCGTTGCTTGCATGCTCTTTTTCTTCACAGCCGAAAATATTTGGATTGACCCGTGGTTGAGAAGCAAGTCCCACCGGATACCGTCACTGGTGCCAGAGGCATTAAGCGGAGCATGGTTTTTAGCCTTTGCGATTGGTGGTGTCGCGCTGACGCTCCTACTATTGTGGCAGATTCTGATGATCCGGGACACCACCCTTCCTGTCCGGACGAAGATGGGGACTGGGATTGCGGTGCTTGTTCTCTTGCTGCTAAGTGTGGAATGGTGCCGCGTAACCAATGGACAGCCTGCGGTATTCCGGCTGCAAGCGTTGCGCAAGACGCACACGGTTAGGCTGACCTGGAAAGCCAGCACTTCGCAAGTAGCCGGATATAACGTGTATCGGAGCACAACACCCAGAGACAATTACGTCAGGATCAATACTTCGCTTGTTCAGGGACTCACGTACACAGACGACGCTGTCGATAGCTGCGTGACCTATTACTATGTAGCCCGGGCTGTGGATGCCCGAGGCCACGAGAGTGTCAATTCCAACGAAACTTCTGCAGCCATTCCCTTTCTTTGGTGAGTTCATATAGCAAGGTGCCGTCTCCCCTGACGCCGCTTGCTGGCCGCGTTCTATAAAAGGGGATGTCAAGAAAAATACTTCGCCCTCGACCGGAGGGAGCGGAGAAATTCTTCTTGCCATCCAGCCCTTCTGTTCTTCTGTTGGAGTGTGGATCCGTGATTTTCCCAATTCCACAGATTCATCTTGTTGGCGTAACGACGCCCTTCGGCTTCTCACGCGAACAAGCAACGTGGTTGTGAGATGCCAACCATGATTTTATCTGAGACTCGAGGCCTCTAGCTTTGTCTGGTTGTCCGAGGGAGCATGAGAGTCGGTCAATTCTCAAGGCGTTCTAGTAAGCGCCCTCACCACCGAGAACTGCGCGTGGAGTCGCTATGAGAATTCTCAGGTCGAGCCATAGCGACCAAGACTGTGAGTAACGGAGATCCAATCGAACCATGTCATCGAAGCACATGCGGCTCCGGCCGCTGACCTGCCACAGCCCAGTAACACCCGGCTTGAGTTCAAGAACTCTCCGGCGGTGCCAGATGTCGTAGGCTTCAAATTCATAGGGCACCGGGGGCCGCGGACCTACTAGAGACATTTCACCTCTTAAGACATTCCAGAATTGCGGAAATTCATCGAGGCTCGTCTTGCGAAGGAAACTCCCGATCGTTGTCACGCGAGGATCGTTTGTGAGCTTGTAAACGACGGGCTTTCCGGGTTCAGCATTTTCACTTCCCGCCTGACCTGCAATGAAACGTTGGATGTACTCCCGGTGAATCTTGGGATCGTTGTTCTCATTCATTGTTCGGAACTTGAGGCACTTGAAGGGAGTTCCGAACTGCCCAAGCCTCTCCTGCCGGAAAAGCACTGGACCTTTGGAGGTCAGTTTTATTGCAAGGGCTATCGCTGCAAGGAGAGGGCTAAGAAACAGAAGCAATACGCCACTTCCCAAAATATCAATCACGCGCTTGATAGCCTGAGGAAGGTACTTCTTCGAGTCTCCGCTCTGGAGATCCGGATAGAAGCTGGTATCCGCGACCGTTGTGGCCCCATCGCGATCTCGGCTTTCAGGGAAGAGATGAACAGTCACGGCCAGTTTCGAGGTAGTTTTGCTGCTGAGCTCATTTTGAAGAGCATTTACAACCTTTGAGCGCAGAATTTCAGTAATCGGCGTCGCAAATTCCAAACTGATCTCGGTGAAGATAACACCCAGGCTGGTTCCGTTCCTGTACCAACCGACGAGATCAGTCTCGCGAGTGGATTTCAACAGGACACGACGCTCCAACGTGAGCATGTTGTGGAAGGTTTCTTCCTGCGAAAAGTCTGCGCGTGCTGTAAGTGAGGAATCGAAAGCAGACATGACCCTTTGGCCCATCAAGCGGCGCGCACCCTGCTCCCACAAAGCCGGAATTCTAAAGTAGCTATTTCCCATGTGTTTTCGAGCCTCATCCGATCATTTGAGCAGCTGTTTTCATCGATCTGCGATATTCATCCCTAACAAAATAGAACTTAATTCTGCACTGCTTGGTCGAGCCCCCGAGCCTTAGGCGACCACCCCTTCGAGCACTGGCAGAATCGCGCCGACCACGGGCATCCATGTCGGCTGAACCGGGCAGACTCCTGAGCGCTCAATCACCAATGATACCGACCGGCAAAGCAAGGAAACGGAAACGACGATCCGGAGAGTTCCCCTAAAGCTAGTCAGTATTCCTTCAAGGCCGCTCAACGCCCCATCCTGAATTCGAACGTGTTGACCGACTTCAAGGTAAGGCCAAGGTTCAGTACGGAGGCCAGACGAAACTACCCGCTGAATAGCATTAATTTCTGAATCCTCGACAGGAATAGGAATCCGACCTCTGCCGACCACACTGAGCACGCCCGGGGTCACGAGAACAGGCAAACGTTTGTGCGCATCAAACAGGCAGAACACATATCCTGGAAACAAAGGAGCCGCCACCTCCCTAGAGCTGGCACGCCAGCGCTTCTTGGCTCTATATGTAGGAAAAAAGGTCTCATATCCCTTGCCAGAGAGTAGAGTCGCTGTCGAGCCCTCCCAACGACTTCTCACTTGGAGCGCATACCAACGGTCACCATGGATCTCGGGATTCATCTTGGTTTAAGGGCTTCTCCAACTACCGTCTTTAAAGCTCCGGCGAGGGTCGTCAGCCAAACTAAGGCAGTAACGCTGGAACTAGACTCTTGCTGGCAATCGTTCTGCCAGACACAGCTTGCGGGGCAGGGTATTGGCCTGTTGCGACCACCCTCTAAATGATTGAAAATGAACGGTTTGTTTAATACTAAAATCGACTTTGGACTTGAACTCCTCTTACATTGGGGGCGCAGGGTTGAAAGATGAAAACCATTACCCACATTTGACAATCGGATTCCAGAGTTGCCCAAGAGGACCAAATCTTGGCAGAATTGACTTCAAACCGCTCATTTGTAAACAGTTACGTCGCAAGTGTCCGAAGCCGGGGCCAGGTCGCCAAGGGACTCTCTAGCCTCCGTTTGCCACGGCTTGCGATGTTGTCTTTTGGCTCGTGTCGGTTCCGAAAATTCTGCCCCTTTTCATTCCGGAAATTCTGAGCCATCCGGCAATAGCCGGAAGGTATAGAACTCTTTCCGTGCCCCCGGTAGGTAAGCCGGTCGGGCGGAGGGAGGAGGATGTTAGGAATGTTAAAGCGTCACGAAGTCGAGATTCTGCTGAAGGCTGGTCACGCCCAGACCGAAGTGGCCCGTTTGGCGGGAGTGTCGCTATGCTCAGTTAAGCGCATTGCCGAAGAAGCTCCGGTGGTTCATGTCGATGATGCTGCTGAGCGAGAGAAGCGGCGGATCGGCAGGCCCAGCATCGTTGAGGATTTCCGGAAACTGGTTGTAAAGATTCTGGAAGAAAAACCCGACCTGCCTTCGCTGGAGATCCTTCGCCGGGTTCGGGAAGCGGGCTACCACGGCGGCAAGACCGCCTTATACGCTCTGGTGGCTTCTGTTCGACCGAAAGAGATAAAGCCACTGATTCGTTTCGAAGGCTTGCCCGGAGAATTTAGCCAACATGACTTCGGGCAAGTAGATGTTGCCTTTCTCGACGGGTCGATCCGTCGTATCCACTTCTTCGCTTCTCGTCTGAAGT
>WNFG01003763.1_pt1 | contig 12720 bp, 10 predicted proteins | sample 5400431 | NCBI WGS metagenome assembly WNFG01 (sample SAMN13153346, study PRJNA577476) | soil metagenome | isolation source: 120 cm saprolite under Douglas fir tree site 2 hole 3 replicate 2 | place: USA:California | collected 2015-04-18
GATCGCTGCCGCCCGTCGCGCGATTCGTGCGATCGCGGGGCTTGGCGCCCGATCGCTCGGTCCATCCGTCTGAATTGTCCTGAGTTGGAGCCCCAGCGGGTGCTGTTGTCTCGTCGGTGCTTGCCGTCAACCGGAGTGGCGCTCGTACTTGGCGAACAGGGTATTGAGCTCGCGCTGCGGGATTTGAATGTCAGCGAAACTGAGGGTGCCACGCTCCAGCAGCTCACGCGCGCTCTGGCGCACGAAACCGAGCGCGGCGCGGGCGATGCTCCCGCCAACGCTGATCGGGGCGACGCCAACGGAACGCAAAGCGCTCACGGTGAGGCTCGTGTTGCCAAGCCCCATCACCACATTCAGCGGACCCTCGATCTCCTTTACCAGAGTCGCGATGCGTTGCAGGTTGTTCTCGCCCGGGACGAAGAGGCAGTCCGCTCCGGCCTGCCGGTATCGGTTGTCGCGGCGAATCGCGTCGGAGAGCGGAGCCGGAGTGCCGAGCAGCAGACCATCGGTCCGTGCGTTGAGGACGAAGCCGCTGCCGCTGGCTCCGATGGCCTCGCTCGCTGCAGCGATGCGCTCCGCGGCGAGCGCCTCGTCGTAGAGGACCCCGTCGGCGTGGTCCTCGATATTGCCACCGGCGAGCCCAGCGGCGATCGCCAGGCGGATCGTCTCGGCGACGGTCTCAGGCCGTTCGCCGTAGCCCTCCTCGAGGTCGCCGTTGACGGGGATGTCGATGGCCGCGGTGATCTGACGGATCCGGTCGAACATCTGAGACCGGGACACCGGCGTCGAGCCTTCCGGGACGGAGTGATCGGCCCTGCCCAGGGAGAACGCGATCCCGGCGCTGGTCGTCGCGATGGCCGCGAACCCGGCCTCCGCCAGGATGATCGCGCTGCCTGCGTCCCATGCGTTCGGCGTCACGAATCCGAGGCGGCCGTCGTGGACTGGTGAAACGGGTCGGCGCCGCGGGCGAAGGCGGCTACTTCATTGACATTCATCCTGGGTCCTCCCGGACACTGAGCCCGTGCGATCCGTTGCAATGACACCTACCATGGCCCTCCCCGGACTCGAACCGCATTCGTCGGGTTCCGATAAGGGCCGTTTAGTGGAAGTCGGCACCGGAGCCGGCCGGTACTGGGAAACGATCGCGCAGAGCGTGTACAGCCCCTGTCGCCGACCAGCTCCGCAACCAGGACCGCTCCGTAATGCCGCCGAAACTCTTTGCTCCGCCTCGCTACCGTTTCTTGGCGATGAAGCTCAGCGTCGACGAGCACGGATACACTTTGTACCCCAGGTTCGCCGCCGTGCACTGCGTTCCGGACTTCATCACGCTGCCGTACACCATCGCGCCTTGGACCTGATCATTTGCAACCAAGCTGCCGCTGGCGGTCTCGGTGATGGTCTCCACGCAGTCGAAGCGCTGGCCCTGCGGGAGAGTGTTGTTGTCGAAGTCGAACGTCTTCGAACCCGAGTTGATGGTGTCGTCCTGAATAGTTGTGACAGGATTGTGGGTCGGGTCGACCGTCCCGAAGGCGAAAGACGCGCTCGTCGCCGTGACCGCGATCTGGATGGCGGTTCCATCGGGGAAGCTGGACGCGAGATTGCAGTTGTCGGGCGCAACCGCGGAAGTGTTGCTGAGCGCATAGGTACCAGACGAGAGTGTGAAGATGCCATTGTTGCTGCCGCACCCCAGCACTGCGACCATGGAAAACGCTGCAAGGACGATTTTGGGCTTCATGTGTTTTCCTCGACTGGTTAGAACTTCGACCGCCGGCGCTCTTCAGGGGTCAGCGGTGCGGCCGGTGGCTGATTGGAAGGTGGTGGCGGGTTGGCAGCGGCCGGCTGCGCAACGGTCACCGGCTTCTTAGTCGCTGGTCTGACAAACTTTCTCTCCGGCGCGACCTCGGCTTTGGCGGCTTCCGCGCTGGCGAGGGCAGGGGCGCGCTGAAGTTGAGTCACCTGCGCGCTGAGCGAGGCGATCTCCTGCTGGAGCGCGATTGCCTTTTGATCGGCGGTGGCCTGAGCCGCTTTCGCCGCGGCTGCCTCGGATTGGGACTTGGTGAGATCGGACTTGCAAACCGCGAGGTCAGCCTCGGTTTGCTGGTTACAGCCGGCGAGAATCATGCCGGCGAGAGTCGACACAATGATCAGTCTCATGTCTCTCCTTTCGGAGTAGTCGATGGTTGGGTGCTTCGCTGCAATGTTCGGGATTGCTGCGCTGTCAGTTGGACCCGGGATTGTCGCCATGAATGCAGCGGCGATTCAAGCCTCGAATTGTGAGACATTGCCGCAACACCGCCGTCGTACAACCACAATGACGGCCCGGCGCGCAGATACGAACCGCGCGTTGGAAGCTGTCTCGATCGCGGCTGCGACGCGAAGAGCTCTCACGCGAGGTCACCAGTGATGCAATGCAACGAAGGAGCGGCGGGCGATCGATTGTCGACGCCAGTCGCTCCCTAGAGATTCTGCTCGCTAAAACGCCGCCGCGCTGACGTTATGGCTCTCCCTCACGATCAGCGCAGTCGAAGCGGAGCCCGCTTCGGGCGGGAGGACGACAGGGCAAGGGCGCGGGATTGGTAGATGCTCAAGAGCTCGGCCATCATCGTTTCCGGATCCCCATCAACGTCTTGCGAGGTGTAGCGAAGCACCGTCCACCCGAGCCTGACGAGAGCGCGGTCGCGAGCGCGGTCACGCACGAAGGCCTCCCGCGAACTGTGGTAGCGCCACCCGTCGAGTTGAACGCACAGGCGCACCTCGGGCCAGCTCAAGTCAGTCTCGGCGATCAGCTGCCCGTTCTCCACAATCTCCAGATGCAATTTCGGCCGGACGCCGACCTTCTCGGCCAGCTGCATCGCCAGTGACTCGAGAGCACTGTCGGGCCGCTCGTCGCCCCGTCGATTCTTGTCCAACAGCTTGCGCAGCCGCTTGGCTCCGCAGCGGCCGTTTCCGTGGATCCGCAGAGACCGCCAAATCCAGTCGAAGTGTGTCGTCTGCTGCCGAAGTGCGGAATCGACCGCCACGCGAAGACATGCATCATCGAGAACCGAAGCCAGGTCGACGATTGTTCGTCCCAAATGTGTAATGCGGAACGGCCCGCGTGTGGTGATGTCCTTCGCAAGCAGGTCCCGCGAATGCCAAATGCGCACGCCGCTGAGCTTTTTGCGGACGTGTCTGGAAGTGGGCACGGTGATTTGCACCGAGTCGTCAACTGGCATATCTAGCCCGAGCCTTCGCGCGGCACTGATATGGGAGAGCACCGCCCCATCGCCGACGGCGAGCAGTGCTGCCATCTCCCGGGCGTCGAGACTGGCGTTCGCCCCCAGCCTGAAGACTCCGCGATAAATCCGACTCCATTCTCCCGTTTCCATCCGGCGTTGCATCCAACCACGTGAGACCCGACATCCAGCAACATCGGCCGCGGTTACCAGGCCGAACTGCCTGTATGCGTACTGCACCAGGCGCCTTTGGCTCGCTCTCCCCATCCCGCCCCTCCCGTTTGGCCGCGCTGCGTGCGTCCGGATGCCATTTTATATCCGCCGTATGTGACTTTCGCTCAGTCACGGTACGCAAATGTCAACACCTATTGTGAAATCTGCCGAATCGCTTCTGGCTGAGAACGCTAGAGAGGGCCGCAGCGGCCCGATCCGATTTGACCACGTTCGAGTGGGAAGTGGTCTGTCGCGAAGTGATGAAGCTCAAGCTGGATCGACGTGGCGCAGCCGAGGTCGTTGCTCTCTCCGCAGTCCACGCCGTCCACGCCATGGCTGAGTCACGCAGTGCCTCCGAGGGAGGTCCGGACAAGTTTGCTACACGTCTTGCTACACGCCCCGGCCAACTGCCCGTCTACGCAATGAAAAGCATCTTGGCCCTCCCCGGATTCGAAGTGCGGCCAGGAGCCGTTGACAGCGCTTTTCAATTCTTCGCAAGGGCTCACAACGCGTAAGTAATGGCTCGGGAGTTCGCGAGAGCACTCCGTCCAACCGGCTCAGTCCCTCGCGGACTGTCGCTGCCGAAACAAATTCTTGCTGCATTAGCACTGCATAATCCGAGGGTACGTGCGATCTCCGCTAGCGACGCTTTACTGACTGTCCGGGACGTCGCGGCCATTCTTCGCGTCTGCCGAGATACCGTTTACAGGCTCTGGCGCAACCGGCCAGCTCACTAACGTGCGCGTTCTCAATGGTTTCCGGATCGCGTCACCTAGTTCACCGAGGAGGGCGGGACGGGGTGCCAGATTGGGCGCATCACCACCGACGGCACCATCAACGAGTTCCCTTCACGTTGTTCCATCGTCAGCAATCTGCTTCGCAGCGAGATAATCCGAAAACGCTCGTACCTTGAGAGATGGCCGTCGACCGCCCGGGTAGATGGCGTGAACCTCGACCGGGTCGAGTTGATAATCGGAGAGAATGCGCAAGAGCTCGCCGGCTTTCAGCTCGGACCTGCACATCCACTGGGAAGCGACGGCTATTCCAAGCCCAGCTTTGGCGCAACCGACCACGCCGTCGGCGGAATCGACCTGGACTCGACCGTCCACTGCGACTGACGTCACGGCTCCCGACCGGGTGAAGCTCCAGCCGCGTCGGCCAGAGTGCCCCGGGCCTACGATACAATCGTGACCGGAGAGCTCAGTAAGCGTCTTCGGTGTGCCTCTTTTCGCCAGGTAGGCAGGAGCCGCAACTACCAGACGCGACGCCTTGACCAGCAAACGGGCGCCGAACACGGAGTCCGCCAGAGGCCCCAGTCGCAGCGCCATGTCTGCTCCTTTAGCAACGAGGTCCTCCGTCCGGTCAGATACGAGCAAATCGACTCGTAGCCTCGGATGCTGCGCCAAGAACGCCGGCAAATGCGGGATGACTTCGCGGATTCCGAACCCGCCAGGCAGCGCGACACGTAATGTGCCGTACAGGCTGTCGACGCCTCGCGCTGTATTTTCGGCATCATCAAGATCACCGAGGATCTGACCGGCTCGTTTGAGGAACACGCTGCCGGCATCCGTCGGCGTGACTTGTCGAGTCGTGCGCAGCAGAAGCTTGACCCCGATCCGGGTCTCCAGGCTCGCCACCATTCGCGAGACCGACGGCTGCGAGACCCCGAATTCGCGAGCAACCCTAGAGAAGCTGCCGGTCTCTGCGGCACGGACAAAGGCAGTCAACTCCTTCAATCTGTCACTCATGCAGCTAGCGTATAAGTCAAATGCGAAATGCTCGTCTACCGGCCACGGAGCGTCGTCGTCATCTTCTCCGCTGACCGTCGGTCGCGTCGCCTAATCGAATACGCGTCGCCGTTCGACGAGTGAGTTGGATGCCTAATAGAAGAGTCACTGAGGAGGTAACTATGACACAGGAAGCAAGGCCGAGCGGCGCATCGATCCGTCAGCGCGTGGTTGGTCCAGCGAACGTTCAGCGGACACCAAGTGATCCGTTTCTGGCGCCGTTCTTCGAGACCGCTATCGAGCACGTCTGGGGTGGAGTGTGGAATCGGCCCGGTCTGGAGCTGAAATATCGCAGCCTGGTGGTGGTGTCGGTGCTCGCCGCCATCGGACAGAACCAGGAGCTCAAGACGCACTTGCGCGGCGCGCTGAACCTCGGGTGGACCGCGGACGAGCTGCGTGAGGCGCTGCTCCAGGTAAGCGGCTATGCGGGATTTCCGGCGGCTCACGAGGCGCTCCGCGTGCTGAGCGAGATCGTCACCCAGGGCTGAAGGAGACAATAACAATGGAAAAACTATTAAAAGGAAAAGTGGCTCTTGTCACCGGCGCGTCGAAAGGCATTGGCGCCGGTATCGCAAAGGCTCTCGGCGCGGCGGGCATGTCTGTTGTCGTAAACTACTCGCGCAGTAAAGAAAGCGCCGATAAAGTCGTGGCTGACATTAAGAAAAACGGGGGAAACGCTGTCTCCGTTCAAGGCGATGTTTCAAAAAGAGCGGACGTGACTCGCATCTTTTCAGAAACAAAAAAAGCATACGGTGGCCTCGATGTCCTCGTCAACAATGCGGGTGTGTTCAAGTTCGGACCATTGGAATCGAACACCGAAGAAGACATTGAATCGCAGGTTCGGACAAATTATTTCGGCACGCTCTTTTCGATTCAAGAGTCGCTCAAATACTTTGGTCCCAAAGGCGGCAGCATCATCAATATCAGCTCAATCGTAAGTGAAAACCCAGGCGCGATGATGGCCGTCTATTCGTCTACAAAGGGGGCCATTGACACCCTCACGAAGGGAATGGCGCGCGAGCTCGCGGCTAAGAACATTCGCGTGAACGCCGTTGCTCCAGGTCACACCGAAACGGAGGGTCTCGCCGATCTTGGTGCATTCGAAGGCGAGTTTGGAAAGATCGCCGTCGCCGGGACGCCTCTCGGTCGATTCGGCAAGCCTGAAGACATCGCTCGCGCAGTCTTGTTCTTCGCTTCCGATGAGTCGAGTTGGATTACCGGCGAGATTTTGCGTTCAGCTGGCGGAGCGACAGGTGTCGGTTAATAAGCATATGTTGTTAAAGGCTGGGCCAACGGATTTGGACTCGGAGAACAAATCCGTTGGTCTCTCGGGAGCCGGGGCTCTGACAGGCGAGGCGAAATGTTCGCTCGCATCGAATCGACTACCCAGCCGGAAGTCTTCACTCAGTTGGAAAGTTGCGACTTGATTGCCACGGTGTGTTGTTGAGCAGCACTGAGACGTCGTTGGACGTAAAGTTGGCCACGCCCAGGTCCAGCAGCCCATCGCTGTTGAAGTCCCCCACCACCACCAAAATAGGGCCAGCAGGGCCATCGCCCGTGCCGAAGTTTCGCGCCGCCTGGAAGCTCCCATCCCCGTTCCCCAACAACACCGAGACATTGTCAGAGAGAAAGTCGGCCGTGGCCAAATCGGGTACCCCATCCCCGTTGAAGTCCCCGATCGCCACGGACTCAGGCGCGCGGCTCGCGCCGAAGTTTCGCGCCGACTGGAAGCTCCCATCTCCGTTTCCCAACAACACCGAGACATTGTCGGAGCGTTCGTTGGCCACGGCCAGGTCGGCTACCCCATCCCCGTTGAAGTCACCTACCGCCACCGCGTGAGGCGCGCTGCCCGCTCCGAAGTTTCGCGCCGGCTGGAAGCTCCCATCCCCGTTCCCCAACAGCACCGAGACATTGCTGGAGGCCCAGTTGGCCGTGGCCAAGTCGAGTACCCCATCTCCGTTGAAATCCCCCACGGCGACTGATTCAGGGAAGCTGCCCACGCCAAAGTTTCGCGCCGCCTGGAAACTCCCATCCCCGTTCCCCAGCAGCATCGAGACACTGTTGACGTTGCCCAAGGCCAAGTCGAGCACCCCATCCCCATTGAAGTCCCCCACCGCCACGGAAGAGGGGCCTGCGCCTACGTCAAAGGTTCGCGCCGCCTGGAAGCTCCCATCCCCGTTCCCCAACAGCACCGAGACCACCCCAGAGCCTGCGATAGCCACGGCCAGGTCGAGCACCCCATCCCCGTTGAAGTCCCCCACGGCTACCGATTCTGGGAAGATGCCGGCGCCAAAGTCTTGCGCCGCCTGGAAGGTCCCATCCCCGTTCCCCAGTAGTACCGAAACATTGTTGGAGCCGTGGTTGGCCACGGCCAAGTCGAGCACCCCATCCCCGTTGAAGTCCCCCACCGCCACGGAGAAAGGCCCACCGCCCGCGGCAAAGCTTTGCGCCGCCTGGAACCTCCCATCCCCGTTCCCCAACAGCACCGAGACAGTGTCGTTGTCGCCGTTGACCACGGCCAAGTCGAGCACCCCATCCCCGCTGAAGTCCCCCACCGCCACGGAAGAAGGCTGTCCGCCCGCCCCGAAGTTTCGCGCCGCCTGGAAGCTCCCATCCCCGATCCCCAACAACACCGAGACATTCTGGGATCGTTCGTTGGCCACGGCCAAGTCGAGTACCCCATCCCCGCTGAAGTCCCCCACCGCCACGGAAGAAGGCGCTCCGTCCGCGCGAAAGTTTCGCGCCGCCTGGAAGCTCCCATCCCCGTTCCCCAACAGCACCGAGACGTTATAGGAGCCAGAGCTGGCCACGGCCAAGTCGAGCACCCCATCCCCGTTGAAGTCCGCCACGACTACCGAATCAGGGAAGGTGCCCGCGCCAAAGGTTCGCGCCGCCTGGAAGCTCCCATCCCCGTTCCCCAACAGTACCGAGACGTTGTTGGAGCGGATGTTGGCCACCGCCAAGTCGAGCACCCCATCCCCGTTGAAGTCCCCCACCGCCACGGAAGAAGGCTGGTCGCCCGCGCCAAAGTTTCGCGCCGCCTGGAAACTCCCATCCCCGTTCCCCAACAACACCGAGACATTGTCGTAGCGTTCGTTGGCCACGGCCAGGTCGGCTACCCCATCCCCGTTGAAGTCACCCACCGCCAGCGCGCGAGGCGAGGTGTCCGCTCCGAAGTTTTGCGCCGGCTGGAAGCTCCCATCCCCGTTCCCCAACAGCACCGAGACATTGTCGGAGCCATAGTTGGCCGTGGCCAAGTCGAGTACCCCATCTCCGTTGAAGTCCCCCACGGCTACTGATTCAGGGATGCTGCCCACGCCGAAGTTTCGCGCCGGCTTAAAGCTCCCATCCCCGTTCCCCAACAGCACCGAGACGTTGTTGGAGCGGATGTTGGCCACGGCCAAGTCGAGCACCCCATCCCCGTTGAAGTCCCCCACCACCACGGAATGAGGAGTCATACCGGCCGAAAACGCCAGGCGGGCAATGAACGAGACACTCTGGGCCTGGGCCATCGAAGACAGCAGCAGATGGCTCGTCGCCAGTCCTGCCCAAGCCAAGTCGCTCTTCTTCTTTGAGATCGTCATCGTTTCCTCCCCACAGCCACAACGAAAACCTCTCCGAGCCGCGCTCGCGTTTCCTCCTGAGGCGAGTCAGCGTCTGGAGCGGACCATCATCGGCTCCTAAACTGAGTCAAGCCAACTATTTGTCTCGACTAACGCAAGAGCCGCGTAACCTGCAGCACATGCGATTGGAGTATGGAGAAGTCCGGCGTTCGTCTACAAAGAATTCACTCCGCTTGAAGCCAGTTCCTTGCTTTCTCCGCCAGCGCTTCCAGCTTGGGCTGCTCCCATTCCAGATTCGCAAGCGGAGGTTCCCTCGATGGATCCTTGAGCGCTTCGAGGTAGCGAGCGAGGACGAGACGAGCGCGAAAACGTGCATCACCGGTTGAGGGCTTCCGTTCGAGCACTGCCCAAGCCAGCCGGGCGAGAGCCTGGATGTGCTTCGCTTTCCATGTCCAGGGAACGTCGAGAGCTTCCACCACCTTGTCTGGAGCTGTTTGAGCAATGCCTTTGTCGGCGAGGCGAATCCGTTCCACCAATTCCCCGGCGGCGCTTCGCACAAGTTTTTTGGCATCCTCATCCGCGAGCGCCCATGTCAGCTCCAACCACCCGGCAAGGTCGCAACGACCTTCGCGGACTGCGGCTGCGGCCATGAGCTCAGTCAACGCTTCGGGTGCTCTTTTCGAAAATAGATACGCAGCCCCCCGGAGGTGATGAAAGTGCATCCTGCGATTGGTTTCAAACTCCTCGGGCGAGAGTCCTTCCAGGAGGGGCAATATCTGAGGCCAGTCCATGCGCCTGCCGCATGAGTCGGCGCGAGTCAATCGAGAGAGAGGTCGATCTGGGAAGCGTGTCCACACGGCCGCCTGGACCTGCCCGGCCTCGTCGTACAACTGCACATCCTCCAACGCTTCAGAGAGCTCAATCAGTGCCCGATCGTCTTCTCGATGCGTTTCCAGGAAACTACGGACGATACTCTGTCGCGCGTTCGGAGGGCCTTGGCGCACCTGGTTGACGATGTCCTTGACTGGAGCTTCGAGCTCCTTTCGGCGTGGGTGGCAGAAGAACAAATGAACGCTGCCCACAAGGTCCTGACGTCTCCAGACCCTTCCGCAATCGAAGGAAGGCGGCGCTGTGCCGAGAACGCGCAGGTTGGAGACCTGTTCACCCACGGCCAACAAAACCACCGCGCGCGATGCGAGGTCCTGGGCTAGAAGGCAATCGTTTGCAATGGCAACCTGATACGACTGCTTCAAAGCGCCGTTGCACAATTCAAACGCGGCGAGCCACGGGTTACGCCATCTATCTTCAAAGACGAGAAACGTCCGCTTCTCGTTCAACGAGGTCGCGAGGTGATGTACCGATTCTGCGCGGCTGTGCTCCACGGCGATCATCGACCTTTGACCTCCGTCCGGCCCTATCAGGGCCAACCTCAGCTCGCCCTGCATGCCCTCTTCTTCGTCCTCCAACGACGCGATCCATCCGGGGCCTTCGGGAGCGATGGCCAGGCAGCGGGTGCCGAAGGGAAGTCGAGCCACATGGGCCCCACTGGGCTCATAGAGGTCGGCGTCATCACCGTCGCTGGCGAACATCCGAACCGTTCCCGGGGACGGAATGAAGCTCAGCTCCCAGGGGAAGCGGCCTGTGGCCACCTCCCGAACTGGTCTTTCTCTCAACAAGTCCCGCACCTCGAGCCGCCAGTCCTTGTTGGTGGATTCAGCGTGCCTCCACAAGAAATTCGTGAGCGGGGCCAACTGCGCGTCTCCGTCGTCTTCACCTGTCTGATTTCGCTTTCCGCCGGGTATCCAACGCTCGACATCCCAGGAAGAGAGAGACAGCTCGAGATTCGCCTCCTTTCCTCCAACCATCCGCAAGAGGTTGTGGTCGACATGAGCGTCCAGAGACTCGAGCTTCTCGGGTACCTTCAGCGTCACCAGGGTGCAGACCTGCCCCGTGGCGACCTCCATCACCCGAATGAGCACGTGCGGTCCGATGACGCTGACCAGGTAGAGCCGCTCGGCATTGGCACTCAACGCACCCTGGCCTTTGCTCTTGAAGAGATCTGACACAAATCCCGGATCCAATCCGAAGCACCCCTCCACTGTCTGGATGCGAAACTCCCGTCGAAGAAGGGCCCGAACGCGTCCCATCCTTTCCAACCAAACCGGGCGTTGGCTCTCTTTGGCCAGGTGGCTGCGACAGAGCGCCAGTGCTTCAGCGTGCTCGCCGGAGGCAACCAGGTGCTCGAAGCGCTCCCCGCCTCGAGTCTCTTCTTCTGCTTCGCGCGCTCGTCGAATCAGCTCGTTGGCTTCCATCCGAAGGCGCTCCGGAAACTCACGCACATTTTGAGGCGAGAGGAGCTGAAGCACGCCGTTCGGATTCGAGGCCGCAAGCATGGCCCGAGCAGCGGAAAGACGCTCTTGGGCGTTTGCACTCCTTTTTTCTTCCTGGGCCGAGCGTACGCGTGCCATCCATTGGCGAGATGGACGGAGCCGGGAAAGGATGGGCTCGTGGGCCTCCAGCTCTTCCAGAGCCTGCGGCTCGCCTTCGGCGTTCGCGGCCAGGGCCCGGCGAAACGCGACGATCGCCTCGGCGCAGACCCGAACCTGCTTTTCATCCTTGGGCTGAAGCTCCTCCAGCCATGAAAGCTCCTCGAGCTTGGTGCACTCTCGCACCACCGAGCGGACTCTTTCCGGCTTCGAGAAGTAAGCCCGCAGAGCGTTCGCATCGGGCGGTCGTCCCAAAACCCGGAGCGTTTCCTCGGCCTGAGCCCGCTCCTGACGTCGTCGTTCCAACTCATCGGCGGCGGAAATTCGATCCGCCAGGCCTTTTGAGCCCAGCGCGTCTGCCTCACGGAACAACGCCGAGGCCTTCCCGTATTCGCCTCGGGCAAACGCTTCTTCCGCCACGGCTCGTCTAGCCTCGGCAGCGCGCGCCTTGCGGCGGCCTTCAATTTCGCGGAGGACCCTTCGAGCCGCGGCGCTTTCGCCGAAAGTCTGCAGAAGCTGCCGCGCCTTTTGCTCGGATCCGATTTCGTCGCCGCCCTGGAATTGGCGCTCCAGCTCCTCCTCCAACGGACGGCAGCTGCCGGCCAGGAAGCGCCGAAGCTCTTCGGACGCGGCGACCACGTTGGCGTGGGAGGGTGCCGCGTTGCGTGCATCGGCAATCCATCGCTCGGCGTCGTTGGCGTCACCCCTGGCCAGCGCGTTGCGTGCGAGGACAATCAGCGCCTCCGCAGCGCGATCTCCTGAAATGCGCTCCAGCAGTCCACTGGCTTCCGTCGATCGACCCAGGCGCGCCTGGGCCATGGCCAAGGTGGAGCGAACCCGGGGATCCGCCAGCGCGTCGTCCGACAGCTCCGCTTCCAGCCTCGCGGCCTCCCCGTAGGCGGCGAGGCGATCGACGAGAAGATCCAAACAAGCGCTCGCCGCTTCCACCGACTCCGCTCCGGGCGCGCAAGAGCGTAGGGCTTCGAGAAAGTACTCACGCGCGCCGTCAAATTCGTATGCGGCCAACGCAGCGTGACCGGCCTTCAAGAGCGCCCTCGGTGTGGATGGAGCCGGTTTGGTTTGAACAACACGTCGTCGCGCTGGCGCCGAAGAAGCGGTGGGCTGGGCATCGTGCGTGGATGCTGGGACCTCCGCCCGAAGGTCAAGCGCAAGCCGGACATACGCCCGCGCCTGTTCTTGCAGCTCTTCGACCACCGCGTGGCACGCGTCCCGGTTTTGAGGACGATAGCGAAGGCTCACCACGTCCCTGGATTCGGGCACCGGCACCACCTCGACTTGTTCCCTGAATCTGGAGATGAGGAGGCTTTGCAGGCGCCCTTTGAGCCGATAGCGCCGGCGCTCGACTTCACCATTCAGCTCGCGGCCCGAGGGATTTACCTCGTGGATGAGAAGAATGAGATCGGGGGCGTTCGGGACAGCGCCCGGTTTCAGCGCC
>WNFG01003765.1_pt1 | contig 12717 bp, 12 predicted proteins | sample 5400431 | NCBI WGS metagenome assembly WNFG01 (sample SAMN13153346, study PRJNA577476) | soil metagenome | isolation source: 120 cm saprolite under Douglas fir tree site 2 hole 3 replicate 2 | place: USA:California | collected 2015-04-18
CGAATGGCAATTCCGAATTCCATCCGGTTTGAAAAAGTTTTACGTTGCCGAGGCCTCCAAGGTTCGACTTCACGGTTTCGAATCCGCCGGGAATGCTTCGGAGCAGCAGGAAAATCGCGAAGATAACCGAGCTAAACATGAGCACCGCCTGGATCAGGTCTGTCCAGACAACTGCTTTAATTCCGCCAACCGCCGTATAAATCGTCGTGATGACAGTGACGAAAATAATTCCCCAGATGTAGGTATTGAGATTCACCGGCAGCGACGGGAAGAGATAACGCCAAATCACGACCATGATCGCGCCGCCGAGGTAGAGGCGAACACCGATGCCGAGCACGCGAGTAAAAAGAAAAATGCCGCTCGCCATGTTTTTAGTTTTTGTTCCGAAGCGAACGGTCAGAAATTCGTAGACGCTTTGGACGCGGTAGTCGTAGTAGGGCTTAATGAAGGTGAACGCGATGATGACGCGCGCCAGAACTGTGCCGATTGCTAATTGACCGTAAAAGTAACCTCTCGTTTTAAAACCCTCAGCCGGTGTCCCCAGAAAAGTAGCGGCGCTCGTTTCAGCGGCGATGATCGACGCAAGCACGGCCCACCACGGAATGGAGCGCGAACCGAGGGAGAATTCGTCCAGGTTTCGATTTCGTCGTCCGGCCCAAAGCCCTAACGCGACGATGCCGACGAAATAGACGAGAAGAACAACTGTGTCGATCGCGAGCCTGCCGTCCATGATGTCGATCTTAGGTGACAGAATTTTTGCGCAGCGCAAGAGTTCGTCTGTGCAGATCGCAAAAATTCCGGCGCCCGATTTTGATTTGGCGGTAACGCTCGACTCCGGGCAGGTGTTTCATTGGAAAGAGGTCGGCGACGGCTTTGCCGGGGCGATCGGCGACTCCGCGGTTTACCTCGAGCAGCGCGGCGACTCGTTGTTCGTTAGCGGCGGCGCCGAGGGGTTGGTCGGTAATTATTTCGCGCTCGATCACCCGCTTTCGGAAATTTGCGCTTCGTTTCCCAACGATGCGGTGATGAACGCGGCGAAACATTTTTGCCGCGGGCTGCGGATCATCCGCCAGCCAAAATGGGAATCTCTCGCAACGTTTATCTGTTCGTCGATGAAACAGGTCGCGCACATTCGCCAAATCTCGCGCAAATTGCGGGAGCGGTTCGGCGAAGAGCGCAAAATAGTGAATCGCGTTGTCTTCACATTCCCATCAGCGAAACGGATCGCGGCGTCTTCCGAAAACGAATTGCGCGGGTGCGCGCTCGGTTATCGCGCAAAGAATTTGTTGGCGACGGCCCGACAGGTCGCGCACGGCGAAGTTAATCTCGAGAAGATGTCGATCTTGCCGGATGTCGATCTACGCGCGCATTTGTGCGAGCTGCCTGGTGTCGGCGCAAAGGTTGCTAATTGCGTGATGCTTTTTGCCTACGAACGGCTTCGCGCATTCCCGATCGATGTCTGGATCGAGCGGGTGCTGCGGGAAAAGTACTTTCCCCGGGCGCGAAAATTGAACGCGGGACGGCTCCGGGCGTTCACAGACAAGTACTTCGGCGACCATGGCGGTTACGCCCAGCAATATTTGTTTCACCACGCGAGGATGACGAAGACTAGGACTAAGAGGAAGAGGGGGAGGTTTGTCACGCTTTCGCGCGTGAAGTAACCTGAGAATTCATGACCACGGCGGAGTTTATCATCGGCCATTCCGAGGACGATGCGGCCGAGCGAAAAAAAGAAGCGCGAAAGATTCTCTGGGCGCTTCTGGCCGCGCTCGCGATTCACTTGTTGATCGGGTACGGGCTGGCGGTTTTCGGAGGTATGCTTTCCACACCGTTTTCGGTGAGTGAAGAGGAAAAACCGGTCGAGCTCACATTCATGGATCTTGCCACTCCGGCGCCGACCAAGAACACGATGTTCGTTCAGAACGACGAATCGAAGCAGACCGAGCAACCAAAAGAGAAAACATTTGAGTCAAACGCGAATTCGATCGCCGCGAGCGAGCAAGCCGCGGCTGGGAGCATGCCGTTGCCGTCGCAAGACGGAAGCGAGCGCACCAAACTCGATTTCAATTCGCAAGCCGCCTCCCTGGCACAACAAGGCGCGCAAGCGCAACCGAGCGTGGCGCCGCAGGAATCCGCCACTCCGCAACCGAGCGCGCAGCCGACGCCGATGACGAAGTCGGAAGAATTTGCCATGCTTACTTCAAGGCCGACTCCACGACCCACCGTTGCGAGCACGCCGCAACAGCAGAGATCTTCCTATCAACCGCTCAAGGAGCGAACGCGTCTGGCCGGCTCGATCACCAATCGCGGCACGTCGGCCGTCAATGCGGTCGGCACGCCGCTCGGCCGTTATCAAAAGACTCTCTTCGATGCGATCGGGTCGCACTGGTACGCCTACATCGAACAAAAAGCGGACTTGGTCAGCCTCGGAACAACGCGGGTCAGCTTTTGGGTTGATCGCAGCGGGCGGGTAAAGAATCTCAAAGTGTTGAGCAACGATTCGAACGAAGCGTTTGCAAACGTCTGTCTTCAGGCGATTCTCGATTCGAAATTACCGCCAATTCCGGAGGACGTAGCGGGCGCGCTGCCGCCGGAGGGATTGGAAAGCGAAATTGCGTTTACCACTTTTAGTAATCGATGATTATTAGCTAGAGCAGATGCACGTCTTTCAAACTATCGCCGGCTTTTTTGCCCAAGGCGGCATTTTCATGTGGCCTTTGCTGGTCTGCTCAATCGTTTCGGTCACCGTGATTATTTTGCGGACGCTGGCGTTGCGGGAAAAAAATGTCCTGCCGCTCACGATCGAGAGTGAAATGGAACGCCTCGCTCCTGGCGCAAATCCAGAACGGCTCTCCCGCATCGTGCAACATGACGCGTCCTCGCTCGCTCGGATCGTGCGCGTCGCACTGGCGCATTTACGCTGGCCGCGCTCGGAAAACGTGGAGACGGTGCAAACGCGCGCGCGTCACGAGATGGTCCGCTTGGAAAAAGGGCTCGTGGTGCTGGAAGTGATCATCGGCATCGCGCCGTTGATCGGACTGATTGGGACCGTCTCCGGTTTGGTGCACGTTTTCGCCAGTCTCGGCGTCAGCGCCAGCTCAGCCGACCCGAAACTGATTGCCCGGGGAATTTCTGAAGCGCTGAATTGCACCGTATTCGGCCTCGGAATCGCCGTCCCAAGTTTGGTCGCGTTCGTTTATTTTTCGAAGAAAGTGGAAGTCCTTTCAGTGGAAATGGAATCGCTGGTGACGGATCTGCTTTCAAAGTGTTACCACGGCCGGCTCGCCGGTGCGCGAGCCAAAACGCAGGTCCCCGCGCAGACGGTGACGCCGGCGGAGCCCGCAACGCCGGAAATCGCGCCGATGGCGTAACGCAAGATCGACGTCTGTGAAATTTGCAGTCCGCAAACGGCGCGCGCCCTCCATCATCATCGTCTCGCTTGTCGATATTCTGACGATTCTCCTGATTTTCTTCGTGGTCTCGACCACGTTTAAAAAAGATCAGCCCGAAGTGCAGATTAATTTGCCGGAATCGAAAACCGCGACCACTACGCCAGCCGAGCTCGAGCATGCGATCGTCAGTGTCGATCAGAACGACGAAATCAAACTCGACGGGCGAACGATTGCGGTGGAAGAACTGGAAAGCGCGGTGAAAAATTTATCTGACACGCGCAGGAGTACACTCGCATTGCAAGCCGATAAGAAAGCGTCGTTCGGCACGATTGTGAAAGTGATGGACGCGTTGAAGCTGGCGGGGGTGAAGAATCTGCCTGCATTTACGCGTGGTGAACCATGAGATTGTCGATCTTACAGTACGGCGACCCGATTCTGCGGGCGAAAGGAAAACACATCGAGAAGATCGACAATCGTATTCGGGAGCTGGCGCAAAACATGATCGAGACGATGCACGCCGCGAACGGTGTCGGTCTAGCCGCGCCCCAAGTCGGCGAATCGCTTCAACTCACCGTGCTCGATGTTTCGCAGGTCGAAGATCGACCGAGCACGATGAAGTTGAATGGCGAGAATACCGATCCGCAAAGCGCGATGCCGCTGGTGTTAATCAATCCGGAGATTAACCTGGGCAGCGAAACCGAAATGGGAACGGAAGGATGTTTGAGCTTTCCGGAAATCACCGGCGAAATTGAGCGGCCAAAATCAGTCACGGTGCGGGCGCAGAATCTGGACGGCGAAGCGATCGAAATCGAAGCGACGGGATTCCTGGCGCGCGCTATTCAACACGAAGTCGATCATCTCAACGGGATTCTCTTTATCGATCGGATGAGCTCGGCGGCCAAAACAAGTTTATCGAGCAAGCTCAAGCGACTGCAAAAAGAAACGCAGCGCGGCGCGAAACATCGACAACGCGCGGTAGCAGAAACCACGCTTTGATTTCCCTCACCTCAATCCTCCCCCCTGAGGGAGAGGAGGCGAAACGTCGGACCTGTCGAATCAAGGACGGATAAAGTGCCACAGGATTTTACCGATGAGCAATCCGCCCGCGGAGCAAGTAACAAGATAGGAAGATTGTTATGGGGTTATTAGGAACTCGCATGTTTTGGTCAGAGCGCTTTGTAATCGACTGAGATGGTGCGGAAGACGAGGGCGTCGTGCTGGGCAGAGAAATAGAAAAGCTCGAGCATAGTCGCGCCGATCGTCCATTGATAACCGACCAATGTTTGAATGACGTCGGAATCGGTGTCGCGCGTGCGTGACACTAATTTGCCGGTCCCATATTTCGTATCGAAGTAACGACGGATTTCGCCCATCCGTTCGTTGTAACGTTCGATCGACCAATCGGGATATTCGTATTGCAATTCGACACCGAACAGCGCTCCGCCTTTAAAAGTAAAGAGCGTCCTCTTTAATCCGGGATGGACGAGACCTTCCACTGTCCAGATTTGGCGATTTTCTTTTTTCTCGCGCGAAACAATCGTCGCCTTCGCGCCTTTGAGCACTGCGTCGACCCGCGCCATCGTATCGTTCCAGCGAAATCCGAACGGCGGCAGCAATTCTTCCGCGCTGCGCGTCGTTGGGACGACGAAAATGAGAAAGACAAATGCGATTAGAACGCGCGGCATGTTGAATCGGAGGCGCAAGAACACATTACCAGCGTGGTGAAGCAAAGAAAATGGCGATGCGCGCAAAGGCGATGACCTGTCGCCGACAATGAGAAGATTTCACCGCTTGGGGACACGCTCGTTTTGGTTTTTCAGTCAAGATTTTTTTGACCGAAAAAGAAAAATAAAGTTCAGATTTTTTCTTGTCGATGTCGAACGCGATTTCTAATCTCACCCCCGCGGCAGGGGACGAAAGGGAGGGGCGTGTGAATAAGCTGTGAACATGTCTGAGAGAAATTGATTCCTAAGAATGAGTGAGGCCTTAACCCTGGTAAATCGAGAATTCAAAGGAGATGTCGATTCTAGCTCGCGACGGTCGTTTACTCTGAAGCTGAACGCACATTTCCCCTCGTATTTTGGCGATTTTTGTAGTTTTAAGCGTTTTTTAGTGCTCGAGATGCCTGCGGCGTTCGCGAAGCGTCGCCTTCGTCCGAAGCGCGAAATTCCTCCTGCAGCCGCCTTTATGGCGATTGTGTAACACTGTTAACAAGTCCCTATGGACGAGAAATGTACTCAGCTTTGGCAGAAACTCTCCAGCGCTCTAAAACCTCAGGTCAGCGCGGACACGTTTAAGCGCTGGTTCTCGGCGGTCGAGTTAGTGGGCGCCACCGATAAGACGCTGAGCTTTCGGGTGCCGAACAACATCTACCAATACTGGATCGAGAGTAATCATATGGTGGCGTTACAGGCGGCCGTCCTGACCGCGTTCGGTGAGCCGCGCGAAATAAAATTCATTTCTTCCGAATCGCCGATTGAGATGAGCGAAGCAATCGGCGTCTCAAAACAGGCTGATTCCGGACGTGAAACAAAATCGGCGAGCAGCAGCGCCCTCGGTCTCAATCCACGCAATACATTCGAATCGTTCGTGGTTGGACCGAACAACGAAATTGCACACGCCGCCAGTCTGGCTGTGGCGCAGGCACCGGCGCGTACCTACAACCCGCTTTTTATTTACGGCGGGGTAGGTCTTGGCAAAACACACCTGATGCAAGCGATCGGGCAGTACGTGGCCGCGAAAAAGAAACACATGAAGGTGATTTATCTTTCGAGCGAGCTTTTCATCAACGAATTCATCGACGCGATTCAACACAACAACCTGGTCAAATTCCGCAAGCGTTATCGCCAGGCCGATCTGCTCTGCATTGACGATATTCAATTTCTCGGCGGTAAAGAACGCTCGCAGGAAGAATTTTTTCACACCTTCAACACGCTCTTCGACGGTCATAAGCAGATCGTCCTCTCTTGCGACCGGCCGGCTTCGGAGATCGCCAATCTTGAGCACCGCTTGGTTTCACGTTTTGAGTGGGGCCTGACTGCCGAGCTTCAGCCGCCCGCGATCGAGACGCGGCTTGCGATCTTACGAAAAAAAGCGCAGGGCATGCAGATCAAGTTGCCGGATGAAATCTTTGAATTTTTGGCGAACCGAATTCGCAGCAACGTGCGCCGTTTGGAAGGCGCGCTGATGCGGGTGGCGTCATTCGCATCGCTCAGCGGAAAGCAGCTTACGGGCGAAGTGATCGAGCATTTGCTCAAGGACATTTTGCAGGAGGAAGCGCGGACTTCGATCACGATCGAGCAAATTCAGCGACGGGTGGCTGAGCATTTCGACGTGCGGCTGGCGGACATGACGAGCAAGCGCCGGCCGGCCAGTATCGCGTTCCCGCGGCAGGTTGCGATGTATCTGGCTCGGGAATTGACGAAATCGTCGCTCAACGAAATCGGGGATGCCTTTGGCGGGCGAGATCACGGCACTGTCCTGCACGCGTGCAAGTTAGTGAAAAAGCGAATGAAAGAGCAGGACGGCATTCGCCAGACGATTTCGTTTATCGACAGCTCGTTGCAACGCTAATAGCGCTGTGAGATTACGGTTGCCGAATAAGATCGTACGCCTAACATCTTAGGCAGAATCGTCGTCATGAAGTTCAGTGCTACAAAACAAAAGCTCCTCGAAGGTTTGCAACAGGTCCAAAATGTCGTCAGCACGCGCACCACGCTGCCGATTCTTTCCAACGTCCTGCTGCAAGCAAGCGACGGCGAAGTTCAGCTGACGACGACAGACTTGGACGTTGGCGTTCGTGGAAGTTTTGAAGCGGAAGTGGAAAAGGAAGGGGCGACCACGCTTCCGGCGCGCCGGCTCTTCAACATCGTGCGCGAGCTTCCTTCGAGTGAAATCCAGATCGATGTCGATGGAAAAAACGCCGCTTCCATTCGCAGCGGCCAGAGTTATTTCAAGATTCTCGGACTGCCGGAAGAAGAATTCCCGCCCCTTCCGAAATTCGAAGATGCCAAGGTGGTCACAATCCGGCAGAAAGATTTGCGCGACGGTTTGCGCAGAACTTCCTACGCGATCTCGACCGATGAAACGCGCTACGTCCTCAACGGTCTCCTGTTTAGTTTGAAGGAGAACAAGCTCATACTCGTGGCGACGGATGGACGGCGGTTGGCAATGGTCGATATCGAATTGGAAATTCCGCGTAGCCAGGAGGCGGACATCATTGTTCCGACCAAGGCCGTCACCGAACTGCAACGGCTACTGACCGATGATGGCGACGTGAAGGTCAGCGTGTCCAGCGGTCAGATCGCTTTCGATTTAAACAAGACGCTGCTCGTCTCGAAGTTAATTGAAGGCAATTATCCGAATTACAAGCAGGTTATTCCAGGGGAAGCCAAGGAGCGCGTGACCCTCGAGCGCGAGACGTTTCTCAATTCACTGCGCCGCGTGTCGCTTTTGGCGAGCGAGAAATCGAACTCGATCAAGCTCAACTTCGCCAAGAACAACATCGACATCACCGCGAACACTCCGGAAGTCGGCGAAGCCAAAGAATCGCTGCCGGTGCAATACAAAGGCCGCGATTTTTCGATCGCGTTCAATCCGGAATTCTTGATGGCGCCACTGCGTAACTTGACCGAGGACGAGGTTTTTCTCGATCTCATCGACGAAATGAGCCCTGGCGTTTTGAAAATCCAGACGCCGTTTCTCTATGTGTTGATGCCGATGCGCATCAGTTCGTGATCGAACGCCGTCCGGACGAGATCGACATCGAGGCGTTTTAGATCCCTGTGTGGCGCGTGGATCACGCGCGCGTTGTCGTTGAGGGGCGCCCAAACCGCTGGATCGGTGGGACCGAATAGCAAAATGCAATTTGCACCTGCGGCTGCAGCCAAATGAGAGATGCCGGAGTCGTGCCCGACAAAGATCATCTTCTCAAGCACTGCCGCCAGATCAGGTAACGGCAGATTTTTCACGAAACGAACTCGCGGATTTTGCCAGATCGATTCGAGCTGCCGCGTTTGATGTTCGTCGGCTTCACCGGAAACGATCGCGAGCGAGCCAGCGAAATCTTTGAGGAAGTGGTTTCCAAGCTCAATCCAGCTTTGAAGGGGCCAGTTCTTCTCGTCGCTGCCGCTTCCGGGCTGAAACGCAACGATCGGAGCCGCCAATCCGGCGACAAATTCCAGAGCACGATGTCGATCTTCGCTGGAAGGATAAAGTCTCGGTGCAAAGTCGGAAATCGGCAGACCGAGCTCTTCGACTGGCTGCGCCAGTTGGAGAGCGGCGTGGGAGCTATTCGCGATCTTGGCTGGTCCCCACATAATTTTTCGGGCGCCGCTGCGTCGCAAATTGTCTTCGAAAATTGAATCGGGATCGTGGAGATAACTCATTACCAGATCGAACGCGGCGAAATATTTCGCGAGTTCTGGCGGCAGATTTGTATCTTTGGCAAAGAATCGCGAAAGCCGCGCTGATTCAAGCGAGCGGACTCGTTGCGCGTAAAACCGATTCTCAGCCAGCGCCGCGATGTGTTTGTAGCCGAGAATTTCAAGGTGCGCGTTTGGATAAGCGTCGCGCAATGCTTTCAGCGCAGGGAGAGTGAGAATGAAATCGCCGATTGCGCCGCCGCGAATGACAAGAAGCCGCCTCAACTCGCGAGATTAGTGTTGGGTAAAGGCGCAGGTGAGAATCGTCAGACCGTAAGCTGCCCCGATACCGTGAATTGTGCGCCAGCGGGTGCTGCTGTGCGCGCTCCAATTGATCTGGTCGCGCAACAAGTATGGCATCGTCACCCAAAAAAGACCCGCGACGATCAGCAAGTAGGCAAGCACCGTCAGGAACAAGCGGCTGGTTTCGTAACGGAAGAATGCGGCCTCTAAAAGCGGTTCGGCGGCAAGTAAGCAAAGTATACCGAGCGCGCGAACCGCGAGAAATTCTGCGACGAAGCGGAGCACGAGCACATAACCAATCGGGAGCACGACCATCAGCGGACGGCGAAAGCTGGAGAACTCGCCCATTTCCATTGTGGCCAGCAACCAGAACGACCAGACCAACGTCAAAGTCAGAAGCACAACGCCGGCAATGCCCGAGCGCGGAAAGCGTTTCAGCCAATTTTGGACCGGTCCCGGTTTGACCAATCCCGGCACGCTCAGAAGGATCAAAACGATCCCCGTAATGAAACCGCCGGCTTGTAATGACAAATCGTAAATCATGCGGCGATCGTCGCGAGTCCGGTGTCGGCTGCGACTGGCGTTCCGTAAAGGCTAAATCCGGTGGCGCGTTCGATCCGAACAACGACAAGTGTGCCGACGAGATCATCGGCGCCCTCGAATAAAACGATTTTATTTGCTCGCGTGCGTCCCATCAGGCGCGACGAGTTTGTTTTGCTCGGTCCTTCGGAAAGCACCTCGAAAGTTCGACCGACCAGACGTTCATTGCTGCGGCGCGCGGACTCGTTTACAACGTCGAGCAAATCGTGATTGCGCTGCGCTTTGATGCCTTCGTCAATTTGGTCTGTCATTTCCGCCGCCGGCGTATCGCGTCGGGGCGAATATCGAAACACAAATGCGTTGTCGAATTGGATTTGTTCGACCAAATCGCGGGTTTGCTTGTAATCGTCGTCGGTCTCACCCGGAAATCCGACGATGATGTCGGTGGTTATGGCAATGTCCTTCCTCGCCTCGCGAACTCGCCCGACAAGATCGACATATTTCTCGGCGGTGTAAGTGCGGTGCATCGCCTTCAAAATTTTGTTCGATCCAGATTGCATTGGCAGATGAAGGTGATCGACCAGCTTTGGCAAACGCCGGTAGGCGTCGATCAAATCTTCGCGGAACCCGATCGGGTGTGGCGAAGTGAAGCGAAGGCGCTCCAAGCCGTCAATCTGATGGACGGCGTCGAGCAATTGCACAAACGGACTCTTGTCGCCGATCTTCGGAAATTCGTGGCGGCCGTAGAGGTTTACGATTTGACCGAGCAACGTCACTTCTTTCACGCCGTGGGAAACCAGTTCGCGGACTTCGCCGACAATCTCGTTAATCGTGCGGCTGCGCTCGGCGCCGCGTGTCTGCGGCACAATGCAAAACGTGCAGTGCATGTTGCAGCCTTGCATGATCGAGACGAACGCGGTTGCCTGCTTCGGCGCGAGTTGTTGATTGCGAATCGTCGACTGCGATCCCGCTTCCTCATCGACGTCCACGATCGAGAAGCGCGGATCGTCCATTCTGCGTGTTCGTTTCCTTTCCAATGCGTCGTCTACATAATCCGCGACGCGATGAAACTTTTGCGTCCCAACGACAAGATCGACATGTGGCAAATTTTTCAGCAACGAAGCTCCGCGCGCTTGTGCCATGCAGCCGAGAAAACCAAAAACAGCGTGCGGCCTCTCGTTGGCAATGCGGCCGAGCATCCCCATTTTTCCAAGCGCTTTTTGGTCAGCCATATCGCGGACGCTGCAGGTGTTCAGCAGCACCACGTCCGCGTCGAACTCGCTCTGCGCGCGTTCATAGCCACGGGCGATGAGCGTGTGCGCGACTTGTTCCGAGTCGCGCTCGTTCATCTGGCAGCCGTAGGTTTTAATGAAAAACTTGGGCATCGCGGGCGAAATAATACACCGCCCGTCAGCCTTCGCCACGGCGAGATTATCCGCTTTTCAACTTGTCGCTCTTTCGGATTAAATCAGCCAACGAATGAAAGAAAACACTCCGGCAATTGGCATCATCGGCGGAAGTGGTTTGTACCAGATGGAGCAACTGCGCAATGCCACCGAACAAAGGATTGAGACGCCGTTTGGTTCGCCCTCTGACGCGTTGATCGGCGGCAACATCAGCGGACGGCAGGTTTATTTTTTGCCGCGGCATGGCCGAGGGCACCGCATTCTCCCGCACGAACTGAATCACCGCGCGAACATCTACGCACTGCGCTCGCTCAACGTCCGCTGGATCATTACCGTCACCGCGGTGGGCAGTTTGCAGGAGAAATACAAACCGCGCGATATTTTGCTACCGTCGCAATTTTACGACCGCACGAGTTTGCACGCCGGTCACACGTTTTTCGGTGAAGGCATTGTCGCGCACATTTCTTTTGCCGAACCGATCAGTCTCCAATTGAGAAATCTCCTCGCCGAGGCGGCGAAAAAGGTCGGAGTTACGCTCCACAATGGCGGCACCTACGTGAACATGGACGGGCCGGCATTTTCGACCCGGGCGGAGTCTGAATTAAATAGGCGCAACGGCTTCGACGTCATCGGCATGACCAATTTGCCCGAAGCGAAATTGGCGCGCGAAGCGGAGATCGCGCTGGCCACGATGGCAATGATCACCGATTACGATTGCTGGAAGGTGGAAGAGGAGCCGGTGTCGGCGCAAACTGTGTTCGGCCATCTGACCGCGAACGCCGAGGCTGCTAAGAAAGTCTTGGTTGAAGCGATCCCGCGAATCCCGGTCGAGCCGGATTGGGCGGAACATCGTTCCTTGGACAATGCCCTGGTGACAGAGCGGAAGCTTTGGCCAAAGGGGACCGTGGAGAAGCTGACGGCCATTTTAGGCCGCTTTTCGTGAGGCAAAAAAGTTTTTGCTATTCGAGCGCTGATTATAGTAATTATAAAAGCATCGCCAGTATAACTTCCGAGTCCAATGAAGATCGAAATCGCTTTCTGTCTGCTTAGCCTGGCGTTCCTGCCAGCTTGTTCGACCACGTCTCAGACCACGTCTGCACATCAAACGCTCGAGCAGCGTTTGATGGCCAAGTACGCGAGCAGTGCCACCTCGCCCGGCGCGCCGGGCCAAGAGCCAGCGCCTCCGGCCGAAGGCCCAGAGGACGTGCCTGCCAACGCTCCGAGCACGGTTGAACAAAATCCAGCTTTGATGCCGAGTCCGCTCCTTCGCTACTCGGCGTCATCGCGCACGCCGTAAGCTCAAAGCACGGCTTAGCGTAGTTTCTTTTTCGCAATTCGCTTTATCGCGGCGCCCAGCGACCGCAACTCCGCTTCTTCGTGTGCCGCAGAGACGGTCACCCGCAATCGCGCAGAACCTTTCGCCACGGTTGGATAACGGATCGCTGGCACAAAGAATCCTTCGTCTTGAAGACTTCGCGCCGCGGCCAGCGTCACCTGTTCATCGCCGATAATCCACGGAACAATCGCGCTGGCAGGACGAACCTGAAGCTCTTCGGCCAGGATGTCGATGTTGCGCCAAAGCAGTCGACGCCGCTTTTCACCTTCCGGCGACGAAAGAAAATCGACAGCCGCGTTTGCCGCCGCAGCCAGCGCCGGCGGTGGCGCAGTTGAAAAAATAAACGAGCGCGCCCGATTGATGAGCCACTCAATCAT
>WNFG01015830.1_pt1 | contig 12716 bp, 9 predicted proteins | sample 5400431 | NCBI WGS metagenome assembly WNFG01 (sample SAMN13153346, study PRJNA577476) | soil metagenome | isolation source: 120 cm saprolite under Douglas fir tree site 2 hole 3 replicate 2 | place: USA:California | collected 2015-04-18
CCTGTCAGTTGAGTCTACTCTCTTTTACCTCACGAAGAGCTAAATCGAGGTTCTTCAAAATCCCATGATGTGGTAGCCGCAGTCCACGTAAATCACCTCGCCGGTAATACCGGAACTGGCGTCCGAAGCGAGAAACACACCGGTCGCTCCGACTTCGTTGACATCCACGTTGCACTTGAGAGGAGCGCGTTCCGCGTGCGCTTTCAGCATATCGCTGAAGTCAGCAATGCCGCGCGCAGAGAGAGTCTTGATAGGCCCGGCGGAAATCGCATTTACTCGAATTTTGTGCTTACCCAAATCGTAAGCCAGGTAGCGTACCGAGCATTCCAGCGCTGCCTTGGCCACACCCATAACGTTATAGCGGGGCACGACCCGCTGCGAGCCGTAATAGGTGAGGGTCAAAATGCTGCCTCCGTCTTGCATCAGAGGCGCAGCGGCTCGGGCCAGCGCAACCAGGGAGTACACGCTAACGTCATGGGCAATGCGGAAGCTTTCGCGCGTGGTAGCGACGAATTCACCTTTCAGGGCCTCTGCGGGAGCGAAAGCGATGCTGTGCACCAGGACGTGCAGCTTCCCATACCGTTCTTTGAGCGTGACAAAGAGGCGGTCAATTTCTTCGTCTTTTGAAACATCGCACTGGAAGGCCTCGGCGCCGGGCAGTGAGGTGATCAAGTCCTTGGCTTCCAGCGCCAGGCGCTCGTTCTGGTAAGTGATCGCAAGCTTCGCTCCCGCCTTGTGCAATCCTTGTGCGATGGACCAGGCGATACTGCGTTTGTTGGCTACTCCGAAGACAACCGCGGTACGACCTTCAAGGTTGAACGACATGCATGTCTCCTAAAAATGGAACTGCAAAGGATAGCAGCAATGCAAGGAAGGCAGAAGTCAGAACGCAGAATACAGAAGTGGCGGGCATTCGTGGTTTATTTCTGCCTTCTGAGTTCTTACTTCTACAATCCGAAGTTATTCGGCCGCAGTTGAAGCCTCGCTCGCTGCCGCTCCCGCAGGCCAAGACGCGCTGATAAACGCTAAAACATACACCAGGCCGATGATGGCGAAGCCAGCGGTCAGGCTGACCTTGTATGCTACCGATCCAACCAGCAATGCAAGCAGAATCTGCAGGAGGGTTCCAGCAAAGTAGAAGGTATTCTGTACACGTCCCATGAAGTGCGAAGGGACTTGTTCCATGAGCCCGGTATTCATGGCGACGCCGCTGATCCCACGCGACGAACCCATCAGCCCGTAGAGCAGTACAGCGATCGCCAACCAGTGGGAGAATGGAGCACTCGTCATGCACACAGCCAACAGCGCCATTGAAATTGCAATGGCACGGCGCGCGCCCAGCCTACCGATCACTTGCGGAGCATAGAGCGCGCTCAGAAAGGCGCCCACACCCCACCCCGCATTGAGCCATCCATATCCGACTGCGCCGGAGTGAAAGATGCGATCGCTCAACGGAGCCGTAACCACGCCAGCGGTCAACATCGCGGCCAGAAACAGCGCCCAACTGATCCCCAGGAGGACTACGCTGCGATGGTCCCGCAGAAAATGTATGCCCTCGCGCAGTTCCCGCCAGAAGCGCTCGAATTGGGTCTCGGCGGCCAGGATGTCGGCGCGCAATTCCGCTGGCCGCGGTACCACGTGGCGTCCCTTACGAACCGCGAAATAACAAAGGAATGAGGCCACGTAGGTAGCGAAGTCAATTAGCAGCACGCCTCCCAGACCGATGTGGTTGTATACGAAACCGACAATCGAGCCGGCGATCAACCATCCACCCTGAATTCCGGCCAGCAAGAAAGTATTTGCCTGAACGAACTGCCCCTCGGGAGTCAATTCCTGGATCAACGCGGTGATCGTCGGCCAAAACATCCAAAAGCCCGCTGCAACCAGCGTGTTCATGAGATAGAGCTGCCAGATATGAACTTTGCCGGAGTAGGCCAGAATGGCGACGACGAGAATAATGACGGCGCGGGCCGCGTCCAGCATCATGACCAATCGGCGGCGATCCTCGCGATCGATAATGACGCCGGTGAAAGGCAGCATGAGCATCGCCGGAATGGTCTGCAGTACCGCGAGTGTGCCGAGAGCCATCTCGGAATGCGTAGCTTGCAGGATGAACCATGCGACTGCAGCGGTGTTCATGCCGCTGCCTAGCATGGAAATGACATTGGCCCCGAACACGAAGCGCAGGGCGCGTTTTTGTAAAATCTCGCGCACCAATTAAATGTAAATGAAAGTGTACGGTGCGCCAATTGGCCACGGAGACACTGAGACACAGAGGAGAAAATAGTAAAGAACCTTGTGCTCGTGAAAAGACGGGTCCCATACTTCTGACTCTTCTCTCCAATCGTTATACTGCCTCTGCATGGGGATCGACCTGAAGCGGCTATTCAAGAAAGAAAAACAGGAGCATCGCATCCTGCGCCAGATGGAGCGCGGTGGTGGCGAGTTGCAGCCGGAGTATCACCGGGCGACGCCGGAATGTCCCCATCCAGAGCGCTGGAGCATGTTTGATTCGATGACCGCCGAAGTGGAGGTGCTTGAATTCCTGCGCACCACGGTGACCACCATCAAGCCCGAACTGGTGGTCGAGACAGGTACGTTCAGCGGCATCAGCACATTATGGATAGCGGAAGGTCTGAAGGCCAACGGGCGTGGAAAAGTTATCACCTGTGAATTCGATCCCGTAGTGTACGCAAAAGCGAAAACACGGATCGAGAACTGCGCTCTCGGCGAATGGATCGACCTCCGCAACCAGTCCAGCCTGGAAATGAACGTCGAGGGGACCATCGATCTGTTTTTCAGCGACAGCGATATGCCGATTCGCGAGCGGGAGATCCGGCACTTCCTGCCGCAAATGAGTCCGTATGGTCTGATTCTCATACACGACGCCAGTTCCCACCTGAAAATAGTGCGCGAGGCGGCTCTCAAACTTGAAGCTGAAGGCTTGATTTCAGTTGTATTGTTGCCTACGCCGCGCGGGCTTGTAGTGGCTCAAAAAAAGCAAGGGCGTAAATAGGGGCATTCGCTTCCGAACAGGAGTGCGATCTCATTGTGAGCTTCGGTCTTGCCAGCAGGTCGATTCGGCGCTAGGATTCGCGCTACAAGGGTCCTAGTCTACTGTTGTCACATCCGCGGAGGTGATCCATGGAACGCATCCGCCGTTGTTTTGTCGTACTTGCCGTTGTTCTTCTTCCTCTCCTCTGCTTCGCACAACTGGACAAGATTGTGATTCCTGCTGGAACTCCGGAGGATCAGGCGTTGCAGGCGATTTCCAGTGAGCAGGACGGCCAGAAGAAGATAACCATGTATGAAGATTTTCTGCAGAAATTCGCCTCAAACCCTGCGGCAGTTGCCTATGGGAACTGGCAGATCTCGCAGTATTACCAGGGCGCAGGCGACTTGCAGAAAGCCGTCTCTTATGGGGACAAGGCGCTGGCCGGTGCTCCACGCAATCTCGACATCATCGTTGCGCAGGCCAGTCTGGCACAACAGATGAAAGATAGCGCGAAGTTGATGGAGTACGCCTTCAAGGGCGGCCAGGTTTACAACTCAATTTCTAAGCAGCCCAAACCCGACGCGATGAGTGACCAGGATTTCGCCAATGAGGTGGAGCAGCAGAAGGCTGCGGCAAAGAACTCGTACGAGTTTCTAGAGACGTCCGCCTTTAACGCTATGGCCGATGAGAAAGACGCTAAGACGCGCATGTCGTACATCGAGCATTTCACGGCGGCCTTTCCCGATACCCGTTTTCAAGAGCAAGTTTCGCAGTACGCGATGTACACGCTCGGTCCCGGGCAGCTCAATGACCCATCGCGGCTGGTCGCGTACGGAGAAAAGACTCTTGCCAGCAACCCCAACAGTGTTCCCGCTCTCTTGCTGCTGTCGAATTCGTATGTTGAAGGATCAAAACCTGGCGCCATCAGCAAGGCAATTACTTACTCTCAGAAAGTGATCGAGCTCTCCAAAGCGAATGCGCCTGATGCTGATCGATCGCGCAAGCTTTCGGCGGGAGTCGCGCACTCCACCATAGGCTACGCGCTCATGAAGCAGGATAAGACGGCTGCGGCCGTTACCGAACTGAAGGCAGCAAGTGGCTTGCTTAAAGGGCAAGATGACGTCGCATACGCCACTGCACTCTATCGCCTGGGGTACGCCTACGCCAAGCTGAACCACGTAGATGACGCGCGAAGCGTTTTGAATGAAGCTGTCCAGATCGCGGGCCCGGTGCAGCAGCCTTCACGCGACCTGCTGGCCAAGGTAAACACGGCACGAGCCAAGGGGAAGTAACGCTTAATGTTTCAGGAGATCGTCCGCTAGTAAGTGTGCTTTCGTCGCGAGGTTATGTCCCCGCTCTAAATCGCCGGAGTCGGCTGCCGACTTAGCTTGCTGCATGTAAGCGCGGATTTGATCCAACGTCGCCTGTTGGCTGGAGTTTAATTGGCGTCCGGAGATCCTTTTCAGGTTGTCATCTGTCGAGACGAGTAACTGGTTGATGTTCTGGCGTCGATTCGACGCCTGCTCCTCGGTCATACCCGGGGCCAGTACAGTGGTCGGTTCTGCGGTGCCACCGTTATGCACGACGACTTTTTTCGGCCTGCGCTTTCGACGGTGAGTATTCGCGCTCGGCGGCGTTGATTTGTTTGTCGAGCTTGTAGGCGTCGGGCCTGCCTGTTCACTCCCAGCCTGCGGATTCTCGCCCTGCTGTTTCTCCGTTGATTGTTGCCCTTGTGCGGCGGGAGTTTGCTGATTACTGGGCTCACCAACTGGCGTTTGGCTCGGTTCCGCTGCCTTTGTTTCTGATGGCGGAGTTTCTTGTGACGGAACTTTGGATTCGTCCTGTGGCTTGGCCGGTTCAGAGGAGGAGGATTCCTGTCGTGACAACGCTATCCCCCTCGCATGTGGCGAAGATGGTCCGGGAGTAGACGCAAAACTTCCCAGGATCGTATAAAACACCATTATTCCTGCCAGATACATTCGAGTCCTGTAGGTGAAACGCTGCAGACGAGTTACCCTTCTCAAATTGTATCGTTGAATAGAGTTGCTGTTGCAATTACTTTGGACAACAACAATGAGTCTCTACTCCCGGGTACCTACCTCCTTTAAGGCGTCGAGGCGCGACCCGGCGAGTGGGATGCGCAGCCGGAACGTGGTGCCCACGCCCGGTGTCGATTCGAAATCTATCGATCCATAGTGCCACTGCATGATCTGGTAAGTCTGCGCCAATCCAATACCACTACCTTCTTTTTTTGTGGTGAAGTAAAGTTCGAAAATCTTGTCCTGGATCTCTTGCGGAATGCCTCCACCCTGATCCTGGATTTCTGTGATGACAATGTCTTGCTCACGCCGCGACCCGATCGTCAGGACGCCCCCATTAGCCATGGCTTGCACTCCATTGAGCACGATGTTCAAGACAGCTTGGCGCATGAAGTCGCTGTCCACTTTGACGTTCAAGGGTTCGGCGGGAAACTGACGGCTGATAGTTACGCCGTGCTGCTGAGCATCTGGACTGGCCAGCGAGGCGACATCTTCCAGCAGACGACGGAGATCAATTTCCTCCAGGCGCAGGTCGCGTGGGCGGGTGAAATCCACCAGAATCTGTACCACGCGGTCGAGGCGCCGAATTTCATTGCCAATGATGTCAACGTGACGGCGGGTATCAGGATCGACTTCCTGGAGCTTGTTCTGCAGCAATTGCAAATGGAGCACGATGGCGTTGATAGGATTCTTCACTTCGTGGGCGACACCGCGAGTCAGGCGACCACTGGCGGAAAGGCGCCGGGACATTTCGATTTCGTCTTCAATCCGTCGCACTGACTCGGCATCCCGCATGGTCAACAGAGCGCCGATATTCGATCCTTGTTCCTGGATGAAATCGAGCGAAACTTGTATTCGTTTGCCTCTGTCGCTTTCCACCTCACGCTGGTTCAACGGGCGGCGCCGTTGGAAGGCATTCAGCAAAAGCAGACTCAGCGCGGAGCCGTCAGAAAAAATCTCACTGGCGGAGTGTCCTAAGATGTCGCGGCGCGGCCGGCCGAGAAAACGCTCTGCCGAAGCACTCACCAGCACGACACGCAGTTCTTGAGTAAAGAAAATGAGGCCGTCTTGGAGAGTGGCCATCACTTGCTCGACATTGTCTTTCAAAGCAGAAAAGATCTGGTTAGTGTCACGAATCTGCTGTCCGATATGCGCGATTTTGAGCGTAACCAGGCCGTATTCATCACCGCGCCGCTCACCTGTCGCAAGAACCTCGGTTCCGCCCGCACTCACGCTGTCCAGGTTGCGGCTGATCTCTTTCAGGGGACCGAGCGCAAGATTGGAGATTGCTGCGGACAGAAATAGAGAGAGCAGAATTGCAGCAATTGAGAACAACACGGCATGCTGGAGTCGCGGCGTGAGTTCATTTCTCAGGAAGACTGTCGAAATCCCGATGCGAATGCTGCCGAACGGCGCGCCATCAAGTTCCAAGGGCATATTGACGTCATAGACGCTCGCGATTGCTGTCCAGAATGGCGCGACCATTGATGTCGACGATGGCCACGTCATACACAATCGGCCAATTGCCAATCACTGATTCAACCATGTCGTTGAGATTCTGGTCTTCCTGGAAATACTCCGCAATTGCCTCGCGTACAGCCACGGGATTGTTGGTATCCACGCGGGTGTCGCCTAGCTCGGGCACCTCCTTTTTCGCGGCATAAGCAAGTTGTGCAGCAAGCAGCGAAGCGGTCTCAGCAGCGGAATTAATTCGTTGGCGCAGTATTTGGGAGATATAGAGGTACGAAAAGCCGGAAACCAGCACCGCGATCATGAAGGTGATGGCAAGAACGATTTTGGTTTTCCGGCGCATGGGTTATCCGCGACAGGCTGCCAGTGGGAGTACCCGCGGGGACAGCCGGGCAAAGGCAGGGTTCCAGGGGCCAGGGATCCTGGGAAGATTCATTCGTCGCTGCCCGTGGCCCCATCGCCCGCTGCGCTGCCGTATTCCTTAAGCTTATTATGCAGAGTTTTCAGACTGATGCCTAGAATTTCGGCGGCCCTGGTCTTGTTATTGTGGGTTGATTCCAACGTCTTGAGGATCAGCATCTTTTCCGCCTCTTCGACGGTTGTGCCAACACCCAGGCGCACCGCGTCGGGATCATTGATTGACGGGCGCAATGGCGCCTGACCAAAACCCGGGGGGAGATGCCGAGTTTCGACAACAGCGCCTTCACAAACGATAACCGCGCGCTCCAGACTATTGCGCAATTCGCGTACATTGCCTGGCCAGGAATAATTGTTGAAAGCGTTCACTACCGCTTCGCTCACGGTTGCAACTTTACGCCCGTGTTTGGCGCTCATTTCGGCGAGTAAGGATTGCACTAATTCCGGAATGTCTTCCTTGTGCTCTCGTAGCGGAGGCATATGCACGTTAAAGACATTGAGCCGATAGTAAAGATCCTGACGCAATTCTCCGCTGGCCACGGCTTCGTCTGGAACTTTGTTGGTGGCGGCCAGGACGCGCACGTCCACTGTGGTCTCAACTTTGCTGCCCAGGCGGCGGAACTTGTGATCTTCCAGCACACGCAGCAGCTTAGCCTGCGTCGCTATGGGCATTTCGCCAATCTCATCGAGCAGCAAGGTACCGCCCTCTGCCAGCTCAAAACAGCCGGTGCGGCGCTCCAGCGCGCCCGTAAAAGCACCTTTTTCATGGCCGAAGATTTCACTCTCGATCAGAGTCTCCGGAATGGCGGCACAATTGATGGGCACGAAAGGTTTATTCCTACGAGGACTCAGTTCGTGAACGGTGCGCGCGACTAGTTCTTTGCCGGTGCCGCTGGCGCCGGTAATAAGCACCGATGCGGTACTGGGCGCGACCATCTCGATCAGATGAAAAATCTCCTGCATCTTTTTTGACGAACCAACAAGTTGGCCCAGCGAACCAGCGTCGCGTAATTTGCGCCGCGTAACCTCAAGCTCCGTCCGCGTTCCCAGAAGCGATGACGCATTCTGCAGAATGATGCGTAGCCGATTGGTATCAATCGGTTTCTGGATATAGTCGTAGGCGCCCATACGCATGGCCTGCACAGCACTGTCAATGGTTCCTTGTGCTGTCATGACGATCACGGCCACGGTTTGGGACTGTTCCGCGAGGCGTTGCAACATATCCATGCCACTCATGCGTGGCATCTTCAGGTCGGTTACGACGATGGAAGGCGTCCAATGAGTGACCTTGTCCATTCCTTCCACACCATCTCTGGCCGTCTCCGTACGATAGCCCCAGGCAGAAATTAGTTCCGCTAGACCCGTACGCTCGTTCTCCTCGTCCTCGACGATCAGCACCTTCTCATGATTCATAGATCAGGGCACCATTATTCAGGGTTCCTGCAGTTTCAACAAGGCCAGAGCGATTCTTCCGGCCAACACGGGTGATGTGGGATAAGCTCAGCTGCGGGCAATATCAATGTGAGACTGCTTAGTACCTAACGCGGTTCCCACAATTCGCAGGCAATGCAGTAATATTACACGTCGGATTTACGGTGCAGCCTTCTATGCTGTCACGCTGGTCCACAGACAACTCCATTATGTTATTGCTTTGTTCTTCGCCTTTGTACTCAGAATAGAAAATGATTGATCGCGAAGTTCGGAGGATTTACATGTCACTTTGTTGCAGCAAGCGCTGCCCACTTGTGTTGCCACTTCTGTTCTTGAATTTAGCCTTGGTTCTCATGTGCTCAAGTGCTTTGCAGGCCCAGGATGAAACTCCGCCCAAGGCCGACGTCTTTGTTGGATATCAGTGGTTGAATCCAGGAGGGACTGTACCAGTAGGCGGATTTCCACACTTCCAGGTTACGCCGCCAAGCCCGGTGCGAACTAAACTGCCGAGCATGCCCATCGGGTATGGCGTTACTGGTACGTACAATTTCACTCCTCACTGGGGGCTGTCGGTCGATGTCGGCGGGAATTTCCACGATCTAGGTGCTGAAAGCACGATCTCCGTCGGACCCCGCTTTATGTGGCGGTCGGAAGGCGTAAATTTCTTCGCTCATACATTGGCGGGATTGAATCGTATTTCACCGAAAGGTGTAAATGCGAGTAACGGTTTCGGCGCTGTCTTGGGCGGTGGCATCGATCTGCGCATCGTTCGGGCTTTGAGCTTGCGTCTAATCGAAGCGGACTACGTGGTGGGCCGGCATAATTTTTCTGATATCGTTGGCCCGCAGGATCCAAATTTGCGGCGCCCAGTTCTGGAAGGGGTTCGGCTACGCACTGGTTTGGTCTTTAACTTAGGCGGCGCGGCGCCGGCTGCGCCAGTTGCGGCAAGCTGTTCGGTGAAGCCTAGCGAAGTCATGGTGGGTGAGCCAGTCACGGCCACTGTGAATGCAACCAATTTCAACCCCAAGCACACACTGACATACACCTGGAGCAGCACGGGCGGTAAGGTGGAGGGAAAGGACAGTACCGCTACCATCGATACCAATGGCGTAGCTGGCGGTAGCTACACGGTAACCGCGCGTGTCTCTGACCCCAAAATGAAGAAGGGTGGGGAAGCGAGTTGCACCGCGAATTTTACGGTGAAAGAGCCTCCCAAGAATCCTCCTACCATGTCGTGTACGGCCAATCCGGCGACTGTTCAAGCGGGCACGCCAGCGACGATTACGTGCGAATGCAAGAGTCCGGATAACGTTGAAGTGAACGTGAGCAACTGGACAGCGAGCGGCGGCGCTATCTCCGGCAGCGGTAACACCGCGACCTTAAATACGAATGGCGCTCCTGCAGGTCCCATTACAATCAGCGCAACTTGTGCCGACTCACGTGGCTTGAGCACTCCGGCCACGTCTACTGTAACCGTTGAGGTTCCACCACCACCTCCGCCGCAAGCCAGCAAGCTGAGCTCGTGCGACTTCCCCAACGAGAAGAAGCCGTGGCGCGTGGACAACACCTGCAAGGCCGTGCTCGACGATGTGGCGCAGCGCTTGCAGCACGATCCCGACTCCAAGCTGGTAATCGTCGGCAATCAAGATCCGACGGAAAAACGTAAGAACCTGGCAGCCGAGCGTGCCGTCGATTCCAAAGCGTATCTCTCGGGCGGCGAAGCAAAGCAGGGCATTGATGCCAGCCGGATTGAAGTGCGCACCGGAAATGGCGGAACGAAGACGGCAGATTACTGGGTCGTTCCTGCGGGTGCAACTTTCACCCAGGAAGGAACTCAGCCAGTAGACGAAAACCAGGTAAAGCCGATACCGGATCATCCCGCGGCCCCCGCGAAGAAGGGTGCGGGTAAGAAGGCGGCTAAACCGAAGGCTCAATAACCGCATCCGAAAACGTTTGGGCCGGCTCGGGCGCAACCCAGCCGGCCTATTTTTTTCGCTGGCCTTCGGTAACTTGAAGGGCGTACGTTACCCTGTCACTCTGACCCCGCAAGGTATACTTCCGCTGAGGGGCTGACGTTAATGAAGAACTTGGGAGTCGCACCGATTTCTCTTCGTAAGTTGTTGATTGCATTGTGCATTGGATTATTCTGCACAGGTACGCTGTGGGCCGGTCAATGGATTGTCTTAGGGCCTGATGGAGGCGATGTCCGTAGCCTGGCTTACAACCCACACAATCCAGATCAAATCTTCTTAGGCACCAACACCGGTAGCCTGTTCATTTCCAACGACGGCGGCCACAGCTGGTCGCGCTTGGCGCGTTTAGGTACCGATGACTATGTGCTCGACCACATTGCAGTCGATCCCCAAAACCCAAAAAGGATGTTCGTTTCCGCATGGAGCGTCGCCAATCAGCAAGCGGGCGACCTGTTCCGCACACACGACGGGGGGAAAAACTGGGACGCGCTCTCCGGGATGCACGGGAAATCCATTCGTGCTATGGCAATTGCAGCTTCCGATTCCAAGGTAATTGTGGCCGGGGCCCTCGATGGTGTTTACCGCAGCAATGATGGTGGTAACCGCTGGGATCGAATCTCTTCGCCCATTCAAGCGGAACTCAAAAACATTGAATCAATCGCGGTCGATCCAAAGAATCCGGATGTAGTCTACGCCGGTACCTGGCATCTGGCATGGAAGACCGACGATGGCGGCGCCAACTGGCATCGCATCAATAAAGGCATGATCGACGATTCCGATGTGTTCTCGATCATCGTGGACTCGACAAATCCTTCGATTGTGTTCGCCAGCGCGTGCTCAGGAATTTACAAGAGCAGCACAGCGGGAGACTTGTTTCAGAAGATTCAGGGCATTCCATTCTCGGCACGGCGCACTCGTGTGCTCAAGGAAGATCCCAGCAATCCTTCAATCATTTATGCCGGTACCACGGAAGGTTTGTGGAAGACGATGGATCAGGGCAAGACCTGGAAGCGCGTGAGCAATCCTGAGGTTGTGGTCAATGATGTTCTGGTTGATCCCCGCAACTCACAGCGCGTGTTGCTTGCTACCGATCGCAGCGGCGTGCTCGCCAGCGAAGACGGGGCGCAGAGCTTCACTGCCTCCAATCACGGCTACACCCATCGTTATGTGACTTCAATTTTGGCCGACCAGAAAGATCTCAATACGATTTATGTGGGTCTGGTGAACGATCGTGAGTGGGGCGGCGTGTTCTATTCTCAGGACGGCGGCACAAACTGGTTGCAGAGAAGTACGGGACTCGGCGGCCGCGACGTATTCTCTTTGAAACAAGCCAAAAGCGGCGCTCTGGTTGCCGGGACAAATCGCGGCATCTTCATGCTGGACCGCAATTCCAGCCAGTGGCGGCCAATCAACACCGTCATTGTCGAAACCTCGGTTACGCGTCCGGTAAAGAAGGGAAGCAAACGGACAGTCGCCTCCAAGAGCATCACTCGATCGGTGCTTGAGGCACGCGTCAGCGATATCGAAATTGCTGGGGATCGCTGGATCGCGGCAACTTCCGCTGGTTTGTTTACCTCTACCGACCAAGGCAAGATGTGGAAGGGTGGTTTGGTGTTGGGTGAGCAGGACTTCATCTCTGTAGATACCAACGATGAGCTGGTCGTAGCCGCGACGCGCTCTGGCGTTGTGGTTTCAACCGACTCTGGGAAAACCTGGAAGGAAGCCAGACTGGCCTCCTACAAGCCCAATGTTCGTAACGTGACCGTGACGCCGGACGGACAAATTTTGGTCGCGTCGCGAGAAGGCGCCTTCAGCAGCGCAGATTCCGGCGCAACTTGGGAACACATGTTAGCCGGCCTTCCGGATAAGGACCTCACCTCAATTGCCTACGATGAGAGCCACAAGCGCCTGCTTGCTACCAGCAGCGCCACAGGGGTGATCTTCGAAAGCACAGACGGTGGGCGCCGCTGGCGACGTGGTCCTGATTCGGGCTTCCCGCTGCGCCGTATCAACGTGGTTCACGGACGGTTCCTGGCAGCAACTCCGTTCGACGGCGTAATTGCCCAGCCGGAAAACGAATCGCAAAGCGCCTCAGCAGAAGGTGCGGGCGGTAAATAGTCGAAGGGGGTACCAGCACACTTAGGTTTTATAAGTAGAGAAAGAGCCGGTGACTGCCCCCGGCTCTTTCTCTTTTGCAAGCCGCGCGAGCTCTGAATCGGTGCAACCACCCGCAAAAAGTACATAGCTGGTAACCCGTTATCGGCACTAAATACCGTAAATTCAGAGATAAAGCTTGGCAGTCCTCGTGCGACCAAGAAGTTGGTAGGTAGTGAGGAGACCAGTTTCATGACATTTAGTAAAGCCACGCATGTTGCAGCCGGCATCGTTTCG
>WNFG01012301.1_pt1 | contig 12715 bp, 20 predicted proteins | sample 5400431 | NCBI WGS metagenome assembly WNFG01 (sample SAMN13153346, study PRJNA577476) | soil metagenome | isolation source: 120 cm saprolite under Douglas fir tree site 2 hole 3 replicate 2 | place: USA:California | collected 2015-04-18
CTGATGCGGTTTCTTGGCGCGAAGGTGGTTCTAACGCCTGCTGCCGAGAAAGGAATCGGCATGGTCAACAAGGCGATCGAACTGGCGAAAACGCATGGCTGGTTTTTGACGCGGCAGTTCGAGAACGAGGCGAACCCGGACATACACTCGCGGACTACGGCGAGAGAAATCGTCGATGCTTTTGCAGGCGAGCCGCTCGACTATTGGGTTACCGGTTTTGGAACTGGCGGTACTTTGAAGGGCGTGGCGCGGGTGCTCGCCCAGGAAATGCCGAATACCAAAATCGTTGTTTGTGAGCCCGTGGATGCGCCAATGCTGACCAGCGGCGCCGTTCAACAACGAAATCCCGACGGTTCGCCGGCAAGCAGTAATCCTTCCTGGAAGCCTCACCCGATGCAGGGTTGGAGCCCTGATTTTGTCCCAAAATTGACGGGCGATGCAGTCGAGATGGGCGTCATCGACCACGTTGTGACAGTCTCTGGCGTGGAAGCAATGCAAGGAAGTAAGGAGCTAGCCCGAAAAGAGGGCATTTTCGTCGGGATTACGGCGGGAGCAACGTTTGCGGCCGCTCTCCAAATCTGTAAGACCGCTCCGAAAGGCTCAACCATCCTTTGCATGCTGCCAGACACCGGTGAGCGATACCTGAGCACACCGCTGTTTGCGGATGTCCCCGTCGACATGACCAAAGAAGAAGTACAGATTTCACAATCGACACCGAATTTCCTCTTGGTGAAGCAAGTCTGACCAGGATTGTTGGCAGCACTCGATCGTGCCGCTCCGCCGACATCCCGTTCGGCGGCCGCACGAGATCGCGAAGCGCCGCGAGCGCCGGCACCTCATTCGCCGCGCCGTCGGCGAGCGCCACCGTTGCCAGTAGCGGCGCCTTTCGAGCGGTCAGGCCGAACTGGACTCGCCAGCGGAAGAGCAGGCTGGTGGCGATGCCATGGCGGCGGCAGACCTGCGCCACGCTGACGCCGGGCCTCTCGGTCTCCTGCACGATTCCCCGCTTTGCTCGTCGCTGAAGCGGCGCCGGTTCGACCGCCGTCCACCGCTTGCGCTGTCAAGCGGTATTTGCGCCGCGCGCAATTAGCAGCGCTGCTTAATTGAGCCCGGGCGCTCGGATGAAGCAGGGATCGCCAGTCCATTTCCTCGCCGGATTCTTCGAGGCGATCGCACCAAATGCGCAGCGCATGCGGCGAAAGTCAGAGCGCTGCGGCATACTCGGCGTGCCCCATGCCGCTGGAGTTCATCGCCTCGACATGCATGCTCCAGAACGCCCGAAGAGCAATCGGTTTGCTGTCCGTGCGCACGCTGTAGCGATAGCGCGGAGGCCTCTTGGGCCGCTTCGACTGCACCTTTTTGCCCTGTCGTTCCAGAGTTTCCCGGCGCAAATTCCGCAGACGTTCCTTACGCTTGCGCAGATGTTCCGGGCTCAGCAGATGACGCGCCCACATCATGAACGACGCCGTCGAAAGATCGTGTCTGCGGCAATATTCCTCAACGTCTTGATGGCCGCCATACCAGGTCGCAACGTGGTTCGACCAGTACGGGTTGTTAGCCTTTGCCCAGGAACGGCGAGGCGTCATCGGAGATCCTCCATGCAACGAAGGAACCCCACATGTCGCTCAATTGCACTACGCAATGTACGTGCGGAAATCGGACGGTTACAGAGGCCCAGAGGCCTGCGATTGACGGCAAGATAAAGCGAGTTGCCTCGCTACCGGAACTTCGTTCCTAAGTTTTTGTCTGCACATTGTTTTTGCGCGGGTCGGTTTTGACGCAGTGAGGTGCGGCGACGGCCCTTCGGATACTCCCTTCTTTGTTTTCAACGGTCCTAGCGCCGTCGGCCGCGATGTGCGGTAAAGGAGAGACCGCAGCGCTTACGCCGATGCAAGTATTTCTGCGCTCCTCTATGACGAGCGCATTTCTCTCTTGCCGGACGCGCTTCGACTTCCAATCGTCGTCTCATGACGCGTGACGAAGACGACTTCCGCATCCGTCTTGGCAAGGTCCGCGATCGTGGTGGTGGGCAGGCCACCGCGCGCCGGATCGGCGCGGCGCGTGGACGCCCGACCAGCTTCGTCGGTGAGGTCCATCGGGCGATCCGGCGCGCTGGCGGCAATCCGAACCGGGACCCGCGCACCGGGAAGGGAAGCGGCCGGTTCAATGCGCGGGGCAGGGGTGCTGCGACGGCGCTGATGCTTAGGGATCGGAGCGCGTGGAGCCGGGACGGGAGCGGCGTGCGCACCCGGGCGCGGCGGGTGGCGGTGAAGGCCCGCGTCTGCGATGGATCGCGCGGGCCGCACTATCACAACGTGGCCTCGCGAGTTACGCCCTCCGATAAGAAAACAGGACTCCGCCCGACGTCTCGGATGCATCAATCCGCCAACACTGACGCGCCCACATAGTTGGATTTTTCGCTGTAAGCCATTGATCTCTAATGTTCGGATTCTGTCTCAGTTGGGAAAATTTGCTTGAGATATCAAGGCGAGGAGGATGCCTCTTAATCATCGGGTCCCAGGTTCGAGCCCTGGTGCGCCCACCATCCAGTCCTTCCAAACCGCAGATCTCCGGGTCGGCTCCAAAGAGGCCGTTTCTGTGGGGATTTTCGCCGGTATCATTCCGCTCTTTCGGTCTCTGGTGATACTTGCGGTCTCTCAGGCCGATTTTTAGCCTCCCGTCTCTGCATCCAAAAATTCCGTTCCCCGCGCCAGGGTTTCCACGGCCAATACCTTTCGGCAGCCGGGAATATGGGAGTCTTGGGAGGCCAAAACCGCCGTTTTGAGCCCGGTCCGTAATTATCGCGGATTCAGTCCGAGGGCTTCGAACTGCTGGCTCCATTCTGCCGGAGCATCACGAAGTCGCTCGACTCCAATGCCGCGTGGCAAACGCCCTTCGACCGCGGCCCGCACGAGATCTGGTGCGAAGAAAGCTAGCGAGATAGTCATCTTGACCTGACGCACGCTGCATTTTTGGCGTGCGGCGATCTGCTTGATGTCAGTGACCGAACCCGAAACGATTTCGTCAAGCCAGCAACGACCTCAGGCGATCGGAGGTGAACTAAGCCGTCTTCGGCAAGCGAATCCATCATCTGCCGCGCCGACCACCGGTCAAAGGCGATTTCCTGAACGTCGAATAGTTCGCACATTTCTCGGATAGCGGACTCCACAACGCTCAAATCGACGGTGTCCCCGGGCGTAGCGGTCAGGTATCCCTGATCGCGCCATAGAACGTACGGGACGTGGTCAACGTCGGACCGTTTTCGAATGCCTTCCTCCGGTGCAAACGAACGAACGTGAAGGGCATATCGGTTCGGTGGCTCGTTTGCCGGTGTCGGCATCTGAATTGATGCGGACACGGCGCACAGGTCGGTGACCTTCGACAGATCGACGCCAATCCACGCCTTGCAGCCCTCAAGCTTGACGATATCGAAATGTCTCTCTGCCTTCATCCCATACGGTTAGATCGAATGCCGGTTCCGCCGCACTATCAAGCCACATGCCAAGGTGCGAACGTTTGAACACTTCGCGTTGGGCTGGCCTTTGCTCGGACTCGCGAACGAACTTGCGCAGGCCGTCTATGTCGGGATAGCCGTGAGCAAGCCCGGGATTCGTGTCGCGCCACACCTGTTCGTCGCGCCTCTAATGCGCCGGGGAGGGCGGTTATGTTGGGTTTTCTTCCCTTCACTTTGAATCCTGTGATAAGTGAGTGTAATGCGGACTTGTGATCCGCGCAGGTAGAGCGCGTACGGTGGGTGGCGAATGCGACGACGCGAGTTCATTGTGCTTGCAGCCGTTGGGGCTACAATTTGGCCACTGGTATCATCCGCGCAAAAGGCGCCGATTCTGATTGGATTTCTCGGAAGTCAGGCTCCTCCAAAGCCAAGCGACGCCCAAGGCAATGCGATCATTCAGGGTTTCCTTGACAATGGCCTAGTCCCCGGCCGTGATTTCATTTTAGAACCGCATTTTACTAATGGCTTAAACGACCGCTTTGAAACACTTGCAAAAGAGTTAGCTCTAAAAGGCGCTCGCGTAATCTTGTCGAATAACCCCGCGGCGGTACGGGCTGTACAGCGACTCGATCCACCTATGCCAGTCGTTATGACCAACATGAACGATCCAGCTGGCAATGGTCTCATTATTAGTCTTGCTCATCCGGGTAACCATACGACCGGCACCGCGAGTCTGAACGCTGACGTAACGCCAAAGCTGTTGGAATTTGTTCGCGAAATACTTCCAAAGGCAACAGTTCTTGCTTCTCTCTTCAATCCGTCTAATCCAAGCAACCCGGCGCTAGTCGATAATCTCATTAAGAAGGTGGCTCCACTCGGCATTAAGGTTGTACCGTTTGAGATGAAATCGATTGGCGAATTGGATGAAGTTCTTGCAGCAATTATCGCGCTGCACCCTGACGCGTTGCAGATTCTGTCTGATCCCCTTTTAAGTGACTCAGGTGATAAAATCTCGGAAGTTGCCCTCGCAAACCTGATCCCAGCATTTTCAACCAGTGATGCAACGGTTGAGGCCGGAGGACTCGTTCGGTACGGCGCATCGGTGCGGAAAGTGCTTCGGCGAACGGGCTATTATGTCAAGAAGATACTGGACGGAGCGAACGCGGGTGACCTTCCCGTCGAGCAACCGACCCGACTTGAACTTGTAATTAATTTGAAGAACGCCAAAATGCTTGGTATCGAAATCCCAGCGACACTTCTCAATCGCGCCGATCAAGTGATCGAATGAAATCCCCAATTCAACGTTCTAACGAACTTGAGACCAGCCATTGTGCGAGCCGAGATTATGGCGAGAAAAATTTGCAATGCGGGTGCAATAGCTTTTTGTCGCAACTGCAATCCCGACACCGGAGCGTTTGGTGATCCGACAGTGTTGAAGAAATTCGGCGACGTGCCGGACGATTTGAGTACACTGTAACGCTGCGATAGAGCATTCGGTGCGGAGACAATTATGATCAAAAATGGACTCTATTCGTTGGCCGCTGTTGCCGTCGTTGAAGTTGGTGGCGTCCTGATACTGCACGACGGCAAGTTGCATGGCGGCGACTCCTACGGCTATTACATCGGGACCTACGACTGTTCCGATGGCAAGTGGAAAGGTGAAATGATTAGTAATGAATATACTCCGACTACGCGACCGAGTCCAACACATCCGTTTCAGCGGTATCTACAACGACGCCGGTGCCGAAGCCGATGCCACAGCCCTCGTTGGCAAGCGAAGTGTTCGCTACGACGCGATTTTGCGGCTGCTGGTAACGGATTAGAAGCAGGCCGTCTTCACGCTCGGCAAGGCCGGATCGCCGCTGGAGACAGTCGACGAGTTGTGCAAAAAACGGGATAGGATGGCATATCCGCGCATTCGTGATTCGGAGGGGTTATGAGCACACAGCGGAAACGCTTGCCAGTAACGAGTGAAACAAAGCCACCGGTCGTTGACAAATATCCCGGTCGGCGTTTTCCCGTTCAACACGAAATTCAGAAATTGCAAGAGGAGCTAAACGCTTTTAACGACCGAATCTCAGAATTGGAGGATGAAGGTCATCGAGGTCATGTGATGGAAGTATTGAAGGCACGTGCACTAGATTTCGCACGCCAGATCGATGAACTTCGCTGCTTATTAGTTGAGTCCGCTCCGAAAGATGCGCCTCGCGGTAAAACTTTAACGACCCTTCCAAAAAATAGGTCATCGATGTAAGACGGCGCATTGCTGACTTAATGTGCCATGATAAGAGCCCGGTTCTGAAACAAAGGAACCGAGATGGCCAAGAAGAAAAAAGTGATTAGACGCGCATGGACTTCATCGGACGCTCGCGAACTGAAATCGCTGGCAAAGAAAAAGATCGGCGTTGCGAAGATTGCTAAAACATTGAAGCGAACGATTGGCGCGACCGCAGCCAAGGCGCATCAGTTGGGCGTGTCACTGGATACACGCGGTTAGAAATTAAGTAAGGACGCCTGTCGCATGGCTCTGTGGATAACAGGGACAACTAGTCTAAGCTAAGAAAATGATGTTGAGACGCGACGCGCCCAGGGCTTCAATCGTTGGGCAAGGTGCTTGATGGTGTCACCGTGCCTTCGGGCATTCCAATCCATCATCCGCGTTGCACAGCCCCTGTCGGCTCAAACCGGCAGGGGTTTGCATTTGGACGGCGTACTTCTCGGCCTTCTTCGAGGGTTAGAGAAAATCGCGCAACCGGGCAATTTCAACAATTTGTCTCGCTGACAAGATGGCACTGACTAATTCTCCCTGCGGAACAGTATGAATCTCGTACAGGTGATGCTGACTTATAGGCTTCGCCATGAACTGCCGTATGCACTCGTCCAGAGTGCCGTCAAGTATTAGATACGGGCGGTCGGCGGTGCTAACGCGTTCATTCCTGACTGATGGCCATTTTCTGAGAGTGGCGGGAGCATCGAAATCGATGTGATCTTTGTCGTCCATCGTGGACTCCAAACTCTTTCACATGCGGATATCCCTTATTCCCAGCGGGCATATTGCACGGATTTCAACCTGTGAGACAAGATCAGGAAAAGTATTTGTCGGAAGGGTCCGCGTCGTCCTTATCTTCCGGCAATGTGATTTTCGACGAGTCAACCGGCGTTGCGCCCATTTGCCCCAAACAGAGCCGAAGAAGATTGAGCCCGTTTACGCTCACTTCCTCGCCAGCGATTAGACGCCCGCGAATTTCGGACGCAATCCCGACTAATGCGCGATGTGAATGATTGAGCCACGGCACCTCATCAGAGAACGTTTGCCACGCCTCTAGTTGATGCTTCCTTACCATCCATTTTGGTGGCTTGCCGAGCGGTCCTTTTGATTGTGGTTCGCGACGGTCTTTGAAACGGCTCGCATGATTTTTGTCTTGACCTGTAGCTTTCGCTTTGGCCAACGGCGTGCGTCGGCGGGGCTCAATTGAAGTCCTTAAGCTGTTTAATATTGATATCTTCGAAAACTTTGGAATTGGCTTTTTGCGAGCGTTGAACCCAGTCGGTGCCGTCCCTTTCGAAATCTCCATACTTTTGGGGGGCGTAGGGTGCCTTGAGACAGGGCCAGCGGAACCGGCCCAGCGGTCCAACGTTATGCTTTCACGTAGGAGGCGCGCCCATGAAAAGCGATCCTGAACAAGCCGCTGACCGACATGCCCGCGCTGTTATTATAGCCGTCATTTCCTTCATCCTCAGCGCAGCGATACTACTGGCGCTCGTGACGACGATACATGGAATCGACACCAGACTCGCCAGCAACGATGCGCCGCCCGGCACGACGGGATTAGCAAGGCCCCACCCGCCGATTGCCGTATCCCTGTTGCGCATATCCCTGCCGGTGCTGCCCGTTACCATTGACCGGTAGGGATCGCGCTGGGGCGCAAGCTAGATGTGAAGCGCCCAACCTCGTCAGTTAGAAATCCCGTGAACTGTTCGCGCGCGTGCCTGCAGTCTTTTCGTTTCTGCAGTTTGCATTCTGTTAAGTCGGTCCACTGTCATCGACCGCCGCAGGGGAGGAGGAGCGTTATATGTCTCCGCAATTTGCGCCTTAAGCTTTCGCATATTGCAGAAACTTTGTGCAGAGCGCGTGCGGCGCTGAACGTTGCTGAGCGCGAACCCGCAGCGGGTTTAGGAGAAAGGATTTATCTACCACGAATGCGAAAGGCATTCTCGCCCGCAGCACCTTCCTTGCATAAAGTAATTTCTTTTATAAGCGCTCTTGTCACGACCCGGACCGTTCATCGATCGTTTCTTTGCGTTCATCCAAGATATCCGAACCTACCGACATTGCCGACCGATTGTCGGACTGACAGATGCGTGCGATCAATGGTCCAAGCTTACACTTGCCAAAGTCTAGTCGGTCGCTTCAATCAATTTGCAAGTAAGATGATTTTGTGATTCGATTCCGTCGCGACGCGAGCGATGGAGACGATGATGGCTGCCAAGGAGATTTCGGTAAAGAAGTATGTTGTGCGGCTGAGCGGCGAGGAACGCGAGCAACTCGAAGGGCTGATACGAAAAGGCAAGAGCGCAGCGCAGCGATTGCTGAAGGCGCGTATATTGTTGAAGGCTGACGTTTCCGAAGCCGGCGAAGGCTGGAGTGACAACCGGATCATCAAGGCGCTGGAGACCAGCGCGTCGATGGTTTACCGGGTGCGGAAGCAACTGGTGGAGGAAGGCTTCGAGGCGGTGTTGAGCCGCAAGCAACGGGCGACGCCGGCGGTTGCACGGATTTTCGACGGGGAGAAGGAAGCCAAATTGATTGCCCTGGCTTGTTCCAAACCTCCCAAGGGACGCGCACGCTGGACCCTGCGGCTGTTGGAGAAAAAGGTTGTGGAACTTCAAATTGTCGATCGCGCCAGCGATTCGACGATTGGGCGGGCGCTAAAAAAAACATTCTCCAGCCCCATCGCCGACAGTGCTGGGTCATCCCGCCGAAGGCCAATAGTGCGTTCGTAGCCGCCATGGAAGATGTGCTGGCCGTCTACACGCGGCCACGCGATCCCGATCATCCGCTGGTGTGCCTGGACGAGACATCAAAGCAGTTCCTCGCAGAAACGCGCCTGCCGATCCCGATGAAGCCGGGACGCCCGGCCCGTTACGATTACGAGTACGAACGCAACGGCACCGCCAACCTCTTCATGATGTTTGCACCGCTCGAAGGCTGGCGCCATGTCAAAGTCACCGATCGCCATACCGCCGTGGATTACGCGCACGTCTTGAAAGAATTGGCCGATCGCTACTTCGCCAATACCAAGACCATCGTTCTGGTCCAGGACAATCTCAACATCTACAGCAAGGGGTCACTCTACGAAGCCTTTACGGCCGCCGAAGCCAGGCGGCTGGTCGAGCGCTTCGAATGGCACTACACTCCAAAACACGGCAGTTGGCTTGATCTGGCCGAGTCCGAACTCGGCGTCCTATCGACCCAGTGCCTCGACCGCAGGATTCCCGACAAACAGACACTCGTCGAGGAAATCGCCGCATGGGAGCAAGACCGCAATGCCAACCACACCAAGGCGAACTGGCAATTCTCAACCCAAAATGCCCGTATAAAACTCAAGCATCTTTACCCATCATTCTGAATGAATCGGGCGACTAGCCTAAACTGACCTGCGTCATCATCTATAACCACTTCAAGGGCATCGTCGGTGCTCGCGACTTCCATCGCGGCCTCGTGGTCAATCCAGAAGCCAATTCGGCCATTGCTAGTTTTGCCGAAGCAACCCGGCTCTAGCATAACCCAATCGCCTTTGTATGGAAACGGAATGCCAAACTTGGCGAACTGACCATCGAGGGCTTGGTTTTCCACGACATCAAAGATCGCATTCAAAGGCCCTCCGCGTTCAACGCGATAAGCACGAGCTTCGTTGCGCTCAAGTAAACGCGCGTCTGCAGTATCAATCTGGATCATTAGGTAAGCGATTTCGGTATATCGGACTTCTTCCAGAACCCCGCATCAATGTATTCTCTGAGCGTATAGAAAAACATTCTTGATGGATCTTTCGGGTTCCCCAAGTAGGTTGGGGTGACAACGTTGAGCGTCGACGTGGAACGTCCTTTCAGTTCTGAGAGAATGATCCGAGTGGCATGTTCGCCTCTTGGCGAAAGCGCGCGGCTGCATTTGCCCCCGCGACAGCGGAGTCATTTTGAATCGTCATTTACGCTGCCCCGCTCAGTTACAACGAGTCAGATTTGAATGCAGGTTTTCAAGCCATGCCGAAAACTCAGCCGGGTGTTTTCGAAATCCTACGTCGCGGTTTGTTTCGGATATCGCAGCGAGGCAGGCGGGATCGGAAACGAGCGGTGCGAGTCTTTCCCAGACGTTATCCGGAATAAAAATTTGCGATTCCAACTCCAGCAAGCGTTGAGATGCTTCCGCATTTCTGGTGTCGTGAGTGTATCGTTTGGCTTTTGCTTTACGCCAGTTGGATGACGTACGGAATTGGTCGGCGAGGGTCGAGGCAAAGATATTTTTGTTGTTAAACATGGTCGCTTTCAATGTTGTAGTGGGTAAGCCGCGCAGGGATGCAACGCGAAAATTCCGGGCGTTGCGTGGCCGGGCAGGGTGATAGATTCAGGTCTGTTAGATGCGAGCGACCGAGCGAGTAACCCCACGAAAGTCATGCTGGTAGAATTAAACCGCCAGCCGCTGGCTGCGACCTACCGGCGCATTTGGTTTGAAATCAAAACAATGAGTGCAGCGTGTCACACCGCCGACTCACGCGACGGATAGACGACGTTCACTAACAGGAGATTCCTAGTGCTGAAGTCGCCATCATCACCAAAGCTGATTCCATCAAATTTTGAGCCAGAATTGATTTCAACGATGCGGTTAGTCCTCGACGTGGCGGTAGAGCAGATTGCTGTCGCTAACCGGACACCCGCGACAAAAGCGAAGATGGCGGAACGGATTCTGCGGGCCGCGTCCGACGGCGTAACGGACCCGGTTCAATTGACTGCTGTCGCGGTTGAGGACGGTATGCAGCCAGCGGACTGAAAGGAGGGCGTCAACTGAGGTGGCGTTATTCTTCATGGGCCTATCCGCCGACGGCGAAATAATGGTGTGCGTCGAGAAAGCAAGGCTTGTACATCGCCTGCAGCACCTTGCCGCGTAGGAAGATCATGTGAGGCGTCAACCCGCCGCGCGCAGCGATCCAGCGCCGCACCCGCATCGGATACATCGAATACAGCATCATGGTTGCTTCCCGATCAGCGATAGTGCGACCGTTGGCGCCGAAATCCCAAGCGGCGTGGAAGCCGAGCGTCGCGCGCGACGTCACGCAGATTTTGTCGTGTGGGACCGCACTGAGGACGATGGTGCAGGCCGAGGCACAGAGACCGTCAATGACCACGGATTCGCCGGACGAGCGCAGGCCGTAATATTTGTTGACGTAGGTTCCGATCCGACCGCCCCGATCATCGGCAATGCGGACTACCGCATGACTTGCCCCCACACCCGCAAGCAAGAGAACTGCCGCGAGCAAACCCGTCACGAACTTCATGTCCCTACCCTGGTTCGAGCAAATCGATTTGATCGTTTTGCGTGATGCGCGAAACAGCAATAACCTCGTTCGAGTTCGTGTCTTTGTCTAGGCAACCGCGATCCAAAAAGATTAATTCACATCGGTCTCGAGCAACTTGAGGAAAGTTCCATTCCAGTCCACGTGTACGCGTCTCTCATATGATGTGACGGCCCGGCGACCAGCCGGTTTGCGCTGGGGCCGTTTTTTTGGGCACAAGTCGTCACGAAACCGCCAGCCACCCGCGCCGCGATTATGAGAGGATATTTGAACCTTGAGCCGCTAGCGTGGACCTACCTACAGAGGCAATTTCTCTGGGCTGTTAGGGAGGGTGTGATGGTAACCAACAAGCACAGTGCTACCGTAGAAACGGCAATAGAGGCACGACCCTGCCCGTCAGTGATCGCGCGGGTGACAGTCACTACCTGCGTCGCCATATTGATCCTTGGCGTTTGGTTCGCGTTCGCGTAAGGGAACCCGCCAGCACTGGCGCGATACGATGGTCGATACGATTTATGTAACGGGCTGGACGGTCAGTGGCTTGGCTACTTTGGCGACGATCTTGGCCCTAATAATGAAAGAGGCCGCCAACTGAGGCGGCCTTACTTCTTCAAGGACTCCGGCAGTACCGCTGCGAGCAGTATTGTATCGAGCGCTCGTCCCGCTTCATCTGCGATTACGAAAGCATCGGGAATCTTTGGCCTTCCGCTCCTGATCGCTTCAGCCAAAATTTCCCGGGCTGCTAGCACGGCCTCCTGGCGGGCGGCGGAAACATCTGGCCCCGGGATGGACGGGCTGACGTGGCAAGCCTATGCAACAGACCTTGAGCAAAACCTCACTGATCTGCATGCACGGGTCCATCGAGGAGCGTACCGGGCAACGCCATCACGCCGGACGTACATTCCGAAGGCGGCACATTCTCTAATGCGATCCTTTTAGGCTCGTGTGTTGCCAACTGTATGCCTCGTGCTCGACCAGAGTTGCTCCCTGAATCCCCATCCTAAAGGTGGTGAATATCAGAGGCATCATAATTCGCCCCAAGGACGAATGAGCGCGACCTAATCCGACATTAGGCGTGTTTTTTATTGAGGGTGCCGCGCCCCAAGCCCGTCGCCGAAGTCGCCTGTGAGTTCATCACTGGATGAAGTAGTCCCCCGAAGTGATTAGTCGATCCCTGCACCTACGGTTCGGAAAATATGTGTTCAGTGATGCAAAAAGACTTTTGCAACAGTATCGGCACAAATGCGAAGTGCCGGCTGCATCGGGCAATGTCCGAGTTCGGGGGCCAAGCGGAAGACATGTGCTCATAGTGAGTTCTTCGGATTTTGACCCAACTCGGTCACCGAGTGTGCATCGCAGTAGTGGAAAGAATCATTGCCGTGCAGCGCCGGCCGTCACCCCGTCCATGTGCCTTCTCTCGCGCTGCTCCGGACTAGCGATATCTTGGATCCTTACAGTTATTCTGTTCTTGGAACACTGCCTCACATCTCTCTTGCTGCCACAGCTTGCGTCCAGCCCGTTTTGGATAGCTGTTGTAAAATTCGTTCCTACTTAGAAAATAACGATCTATTGCGTTTCTAGCTCGCGGTAAGTCCTCAAAATTGCTGTTATGGATCACCGCACGGGACATGCCGCTAAACACCGATTCAATCACGTTTAGAAACTGAGCTCTTGAAGGCAGCGGCGCGAGGTC
>WNFG01011133.1_pt1 | contig 12713 bp, 15 predicted proteins | sample 5400431 | NCBI WGS metagenome assembly WNFG01 (sample SAMN13153346, study PRJNA577476) | soil metagenome | isolation source: 120 cm saprolite under Douglas fir tree site 2 hole 3 replicate 2 | place: USA:California | collected 2015-04-18
CTTCCTACGTCGTGTCCGGAGAGCTGTTCTTCGGGCAAGATCGGTTGGAGGATGCGGTGGGGTGGGCGTCACAGTAGGCATGCTGTGGCGGAGGAGGAGAAGCCGCGGCGGCCTTGACTGGCGCCTGGAACAGATCGACTAATTCTGCAATACGGCGGGGTAGAGCGATGGCTGCGGACAGGGGCAAAGGCAGCATTTCGAGCGCCGGGACGCCAATGCCGCTGGCGTACGAAAGGATGTCGAGAGCGGAGCTAATTAAGATGCTCCGCCAGCTAGAGGCCGACCCCCGGTTGAAAGGGCTCCGTCTCGAAAGCGTGCGACTCAGCCACGACCTGGAGGCCCAGCGGATCGATCTGGAGACGCACAGCCGGGAGCTGCGCGAGGCGCGTGAACTCCTCCAGGACTCTCGAGACCGTTACGCTGGTCTCTACGATTTCGCCCCGGTCGCCTACTGCACGCTAGATTCGGACGGTCGGATCCAGGAGGCAAATTTGACGGCGGCGTCGCTCTTCGGCTTGGACCGGGGGTTCTTGCTAGGTCGGCTCTTGAGCTCGATCGTTTCCGTGGCGGATCCGCAGGTTCTGCGCTCCCACCTCAAACAATGCTTCACCCAGAAAACTCTAATTTCCACCGGGATGACCCTGTCCATCGGAGATCGTGGATGGGCTCATCTTCAAGTGGTGAGCAGTCCCGTCTTGGGTCCGGATGGATCGGTCAAGCAGTGCAAGACGGCGTTGATGGATATTTCTGCTTTGAAGGGTTCCGAGACCAGGCTTCGGCTGCTCGCCAAGGCCACCGAGATCTTGGCTTCCTCCTTTGACTACGTTTCAAACCTCAAGAGAGTCGCGCTGCTGACGGTTCCAGCGCTGGCGGACGTCTGCGTCGTCGATCTCTTGGACGATCCCGGGCAACTTCGTCGAGTCGAAACTGTTCTGGCTGATCCGGATAACCGGCAGGTGGCGGAGGCATTGCGCCCCCTTGCACCGCGGCTCGATGGTGAGGCGCCTCTAGCGGAGGTGGTGCGAGCTGGCAAGCCGATCCTTTTCCCAGAGTGTACGGCGTTAATGACCGGTGGAACGGGGGCCTCGACTCTCGAGGCCGAGGCGTTCATCAAGGCGTGCAATGCCAAATCTGTGATGTTCGTTCCCGTCACTGCGCGGGGGCGAACGGTGGGAGTGATGACCCTTGCAATCTCGGAATCGCAGCGGCGCTATTCACCGACCGAGCTCGTTCTCGCCCAGGATCTGGCGTTCCGCGTGGCGATGGCGATCGAAAGCCCCGGCTCTATCAGGTTTCTCAAAGAGCCATTCTCGCCCGCGACGAGGTCCTTTCGATCGTCGCCCACGACCTTCGGAGCCCCCTGGGGTCGATCATCTTGTCGGCGGACACCCTGCTGAGCGTTTCTCCTCAAACTGACCTTCCGAAGGTGCACAAGCATGCCGAGACGATCCGGCGCGCGGCTGACCGAATCGATCGAATGATTGGCGATCTGCTGGACGCATCGAGCATCGAATCTGGGCACCTCGCAATTGAAACAGGCGAGCAGGACATTCACGAATTGATCGGTGGCTCGTTTGAGACGCTCTCGCCAAGAGCGAAAGAGAAGAATCTCGAGCTCAAAGTCGAGTCTTCTGTTCGACCCTTGCATGTGGTGTGTGATCGAGATCGCATTTTTCAGGTTCTTTCGAACCTGATTGGAAACGCAATCAAGTTCACTCCGGAAGGAGGCACGCTTTCGGTTTCCGCAGACAGCCGGGATGGGATGGCATGCGTTGCAATTCGGGATACGGGGCCAGGCATTCCCGATGCGGTCTTGCCGCACCTGTTCGAGCGTTACTGCCAAGCCAAGGAAACCGCGCGCAAAGGACGGGATCTCGGTCTCTATATCGCTAAGGGCATTGTGGAGGCGCAGGGCGGCACAATCTGGGTCGAAACCGAATTGGGTGTCGGCACCACCTTCTTCTTCAGTCTGCCCCTAGCGGAGTGCGGTGCGCCCCAAGCTTCAACGCCATGACACTTGCATCACCGCTTTTCATCACCCGCTGCGGATCCCCAAGAAGGCTCGCAGCACCGTGATCGGATGGAGGAGCAGGGCGCCGAGGCGGCCCTTCAAGCTCGTCGGATCGGAGAGCACGCCCATTTGCTGCAACACGGTCGCTCGGTCGTAGTAGATGCGCTCACCGGCAAGCCGGTCACCCTCGTCGAAGGTGAAGAAGGCGCAGAGAGGAAAGCTGAATCGCCGCCCGGTCGCAGGCAGCCCTCTCCACGCACCCGAGTGCGTGCCGGTCAACTGAACCTCGAGCACGACCCCGTCCTCGGTCACGTGATGGCGCTTTACCTCAATCTGAAAGTCGGGTGCCGCACGCAGAAGATCCTCGTAATAGCTGCGCACTGCATCGAGCCCCTGATGGTGCTCGGCCCAGGGCTCGTCATCGTAGAACCCGGTTGAGCCAAAGGTGGACATCAGACCATCGAGATCGTGCGCATTTTCCAAGCGAACATGCTCCTCGACTCGCTGGAGTCGCCGAACTCCCCGGGAATCCATTTGACTTTCCTCCCAACTCGAACTCGGGACTCAATCGCGTAGCACGAAACGATAAGCCCCGGCAGCGAGCGTGGGTGCGCTGCGCCAAGCCACGAGAACGGCACCCACTACCCATAGCAGCGTGTAGATCCACCACAGCCGCAGGTAATCGGGGCCGGTGAAGAACTTGAACACATAGCCGGCACCGATGGCGTTGACCTCTGCATGCATGAGCATCGTGATGAACACGCTCTGGCCGCTCGAGTTGAACAGCCAGGCGGTGATGACGCTGGCGGCGAATACGCTCGCCACAAACGGAGGCAGGAGGTTCCAGGAAAATTCGGTACCAAAAAGCGGCAGATGCCACAGCGCCCAGAAGAAGCCCACGACGAGTGCCGCCCTGAGTGCGCTGCGACGACGCATAAGCTCAGGCAGCGCGTAGCCGCGCCAGCCGGGTTCTTCGCCGAGGCCCACAAACAGGAATCCGAAAATGAACCGATCGATGATCTCCGGCCACTTGGCCCACGCTTCGGGTGCCGGCATGGGCGCCCCGGCGGCGAGGTTCAATCCCAGCGCCAGAGAGACGAAGACCACCGGCAGCAGCAGGGCGATGAGGTACCAGCGCCAGCCAAAGCGCACGCGGACGATCCGCAAGAGCACCGCCTTGAGGCCGGCCCAGCCGCGGCTGACGACCGCGACGATCAGCGCTGCGACGAGTACGCCCAGGGGATTGATGCCCGAGGCCTTAACGCCGAAGAACGACAGCAGCCAGGGATACCAGGAAAGCAAGAACGCCAGCGGGAAGAATACCCACAGGGGACGCTCCACGAAGACGGCCTTTACTGGATTCGCCAGTTTCCCCTCACCCTATCCGAGTAGGGCTAGGCGCCTCCGGGTTGCTTGTTGCAGTCGTCCTCGCCCATCGGGACCTACTTGACCACGCAACTTGCCCCGGCCGCTCTTTAGCATCGAGAAAATTGTGGCGTTTGATATCCCGTGACTGCGAGTCATCGCAAACGGACGTAAAAAGACGACACGCCGCGCGAAGGTGGAATCTGAAGAGGAAAATTCCAGCGCTTTCACATCGCGACCGAGCGCTGACCGCGTTGAAGGCCAGTGACCGAAAGATCGCGCGGCTCATCGATGCGACTGAACCCATCGATCTCAAGGTCTGGCGCAAAGCGCAGGCGGTGGACGATCCCTTTGGCGTGCTCGTCTATTCGATCATCGGCCAGCAAATTTCGGGATTTGCTGTTCGGGCCATTGCCGGACGTCTCCGCGAGCGCTTCGCCGGGCGAATGCCGTCGCCCGCCGAGTTGCTTGCCATGGATCCCACTGCTCTCAAAAGCGTCGGTCTGTCGCGGATGAAGGTCGAATACCTCCGGTCGCTGGCCGAGCATGTGATTTCAGGCGAGCTTCAAATCGACCACCTGGACAAGCTTTCGGACGATCAGGTTCGCGAGCAGATTACGGCCAGCAGAGGTCTCGGGCGCTGGACCGCGGACATGTTTCTGCTGATCAATCTCCAGCGGCCCGACATCCTGCCGATCGGCGACCTCGGTATCCGATCCGCAGTTCAGCGCCTCTACCGGCTCGATCACTTGCCTAGTCCGCGCGAGGTCGACGCGATCGGGGAAAAGTGGCAACCCAACCGCAGCCTGGCGAGCTTCTACCTGTGGGCATCGAACAGGCAGAGGGCGAAGCCGGCGAGCCAGCCGCCGAATCGGCGAAGCAAGAGAACGATGTGAAGGCGCCCGAGGCCGTGGTCCGGATATTGAGCAGTCCGCTCGAAAGAGCGACGTATAGTGAATGGATGCCTACCACTGTCCCTTTGATCGGTGTCCTGAGCCTGGTTTTAACCGTAAGGCCTGCACAAGTCGGGAAGGCGGTGGTGCTTCCCTTGGTCGTGCTGGCGGGCTCGCTCTTTCTGTTTGTGCTCACTCCAATCTTGAACAGCTTTGTCTGCTCCCAGGAATACGAGGCGGATATGTACGGCCTCAATGCCACCCGACAGCCGGATGGCGCTGCTCAAGCGGCGATTCATCTGGGTGAGTACCGCAAGATGGATCCCGGCGCCGTCGAGGAATGGCTCTTTTATGATCATCCAAGCGGTCGCAATCGCATTTACGCCGCGATGCGCTGGAAAGCGGAAAATCTCCGGCGTCATTCCGGCCTTCGCCATGAACTCCGCCGATTTTTCACACCCTTCGAAGACGCAGCACTAGGACGAGCAAGAAGTTGATTACGAACAACACATGCAAGCACACGTGGAGAAGGTTGGGGCGGGGATTGTCGCCGCGAGCGGGAAGGACCTGCAGGGTCCCCTCGTACATTCTCGCGTAATCCAGCTTGCGTTCCACGGTGGTGCCGAAAAAGTAGGGCACGTACCACATCGCAACCGCGAAAACCAAGCTCACTCCGCAGTAGAGGACCCAGTAGTCCACCACGGACCACGGTCTGGGCTGGTTCCAGAAGTAGATCGCGAACGCAACCGCCAGACCCGGAAAAGTGGAGTTGATCAGCGTCGCCAGCCACAACTTGCGCCGTCCCACAACGGCCTGAACCTGGGCGCCGTGGGCCCAGCCGGAAATGTTGACGAGATCGTGCGATGCCACTACGAAAAACTGCAGGAAATGTTGACGAGATCGTGCGATGCCACTACGAAAAACTGCAGCGTGAATCCTGCGGTTCCAGTCCATCCCAGCCTTGTTCCAGGAAGCGCGTTCCGCAACGCCTCAGCGACAAGAGCATCATAGTGCTTATCCACGGGAGGAACGTCTAAATGAAGCTCTATTTCAAGCCGGGATCCTGCTCCTTGTCGCCGCACATCGTACTGCGCGAGTTGGGCCTTCCATTCGACCTCGAGCGAGTCGATACGAAGGCAGCCAAGACCGCAACAGGCCAGGACTTCCACTCGATCAACCCGAAGGGCTACGTGCCTGCGCTTCAGCTCGACGAAAGTGCGGTGCTTACGGAGGGGGTCGCCATCGTCCAGTACCTGGCAGATCGCAGGCCAGAGGGGCGGCTCGCTCCCGAGCCCGGCTCCCTGGAGCGCTCCCGACTGCAGGAGTGGCTCAATTACATCGCCACCGAATTGCACAAAGGATTCGGCGGACCGTTGTTCGCCAGCGCCTCGGAGGAAACAAAACGAGCGGTGCGGGAGGCGTACGGCAAGAAGTTGGATTTCGTCGCCCAACACCTCCAGGCGCGCGAGTTCCTGCTCGGCGAGCGATTTACCGTCGCCGACGCGTATCTGTTTACGGTGCTGACCTGGTCGAAAGGCCGCGGCATCGAGCTTGAGCGTTGGCCCGCATTGAAACGGTACTTCGACCGTATCTTGGCACGGCCTGCGGTCCGCGCGGCGATGCAGGCCGAGGGCGTGCTCTAATTCCCTCGTTCCCTGTCGGAGTCGCCGCAGAATTTGCCGATCGCGTCCAGAAGGTCTTGGAGCAGGAACGGTTTTTTCAGATAGCCGGATGCGGAGACTTGGAGTGCGTCCTCTGTGATGTTTTCCCGAGCTGAAACAACGACGACTGGGATCTTTGAGAGCAGAGGGTCTCGCTGTTGCTCGGCGCGAAATTCCCATCCGTTCATCACCGGCATCATCAGGTCCATGAGAATTACCGAGGGTGGGGTGTGCAGCATCCGGAGTACCGTGAGTGCCTCACGGCCATTGGACGCGGAAATGGCATGGTAGCCTTGCTCTTCGAGAGCGCCGACCAGGGCATGGCGGATGTCTGGATCGTCGTCGACGACCAGGACATCTCGGCTCGAGACGTTTCGAAGCACGGAACTGAGTCTGGCGACGTCTCCGGTCCGGGCGTTGGCCGGTTTGGATGCAAGTCTCACTGACTCGATTGTGAGCGAATCTGCGCCGCTGTCGTGCCCGCCATACTCACTCGCTTCAAAGTCGTCCACGCACGTTCTCCTCGAACGATACGCATTTGCACGCAATGAGCCAGGTAGCGGGCCGCAATCGGGAGGGCGATTTCAAACGGATTTCACGGGCATGGTGCGACCTGCGGGAGCGTTCGCGCAGGAATTGCGCTTGGGAGGAAGGGCCCGCGCAGGAATTGCGCTCTAAAGGGATGGCACCGGGGTAGCGATCGCGGCGAGATTCTTTCGAGCCAGGGCGTAATCGGGGTTGAGGTGCAGCGCCGTCTGAAGCTGTCGCTGAGCATCCTCGTAACGGCCGGCCAGGGCGTAGGCGCAGCCGAGATTGTGACGAGGCCGGGCCTTTGCGGGAGCTGATTGCACTGCGCTTTCCCAGAGCGCAACTTCGCTGCGATAGTCGCGGTTTCGCATCGCCGTCATTGCGATCAACGCCAGTGCCGCGGCTCCGGCGGCGAGGTGCGCCCAACGCCGTTGCCGCCCGGATGCAAGCAGGCGCTGCAGGCCGACCGCGGTCGCGAGATAAAACCCGAATCCAGCGAGATAGAGCTGTCGATCATTGACCACATCCAGCCTCGGCACGATCGAGTTGGTCGGCGCCAAGTGGATGAAGAACCACAGAATGGCGAAGCCAACCACCGATCGCCTTCGCGCCAGAACGATGCCCATCGCCGCGAGCGCGCCAAGGAAGGCGGCCTTGGCGACCGCTCCCGACGTCCACAAACCGCCCGAGGGAAGTTCTGGGTCGATGCTGAGGTGAACCGGCCAGAGCAATTGACGGAGCAGATAAATGATCGCGTTTGCCTGATTGGCGAGGTTCTCGGACCCGCTCCTCGTTTCGAAGCTCACCTCGATCAATCGGGCGTAGCCGGAGTGGAGCGCGAGCGCGATCAGCGCGGCCAGCAGGAGCATCCAGTGTCCCGCTTGGTGCGCGGACATCGAAAGCCGAGGCTGGTCCCTTCGGTCCATCACCATCTCCAGTAGCAGCAGCGCGAAGGGAAGGGTGACGGCGATCTCCTTGGTCATCAACGCCAGCGCGAACAACATCGGAGATACAAGATGGACGTAGACGGCCGATCCGGTTTTCCTTCCCTTCTGGTACGTGACCAGGCTCCCCAGATAGAACATCGCCATCAGCGACGTCGAGCGGCCGCTGACGTACGTGACTGCCTCCGTCTGCACCGGGTGAAGGGCGAATGCCAGTGCGACGGCGACCGCCAGGAAATTCGAGCCGCCGCGGCACTCGGCGGATTCCCGGCCGGAGGCGAGGAGGCAGCAAAGCCGATACACCAGAAACGTATTGGCGGCGTGAATCCCCACGTTGACGAGATGAAATCCCACCGCGCCCAGTCCCGAGACCCAGTTGAGCATATAAGACAACTTGAGCACCGGGCGGATACCGCCGTCGGCCAGCCACGCCGAGAACGAATGCACGGACGAGTTGTTGACGATTACCGAGTAATCGTCGAACTGAAACGGCCCTCCCAATGAATTGACGTACGCCGCGGTGATCGCTGCGAACAAGACGAGAATTGAGAAATGCCGTTCGTTTCGCACGGTCTACTTTCCGAACAAGCGGCGAACGGGGTCGACCAGGCTTTTCGTCTGCTGAACCGGATCAGGACTCGCCGGGCGACGAGCTTTGCGCGGTTGGGAAGTGTAATCGCGTTCAATTTGTGGAGGAGGTGGAGGCTTGCAGGGGCCCTCCAGCGAGTTGATCTGGTTCGAGACGAACGTCTTCTCGGCGAAGTACCCGACCGTCTCCTCAATTGCATAGCTGATCAAGGGGGCATGCTTCCTCTCGAAGCGGTCCTTAAAGCCCCCGGGCGTCGAGACGCTGCTCACCACCGCGGATGCGCTGAGCGTCTTCAAACAGGCGTCGCGGTGCTGTTGCTCATGTACTCGCGCGCTCTCCTGCATGCAGGCGGTGGCCCGCTCGTTCACGCTGATGTTGCAAAGATTGTCCGTATTACCGCTCGCGCCGGTCGGAAGCTTCCCCGCTGCGTTGCGATCCAGAGCGGCTTGCACCGAGTCCCTCATTTTCTGCGCCAGGGCAGGGGTGTAGTAAATCGGCCTTCTCTCCTTGAGCATCTCGCCCTGGAGGTTGGTGATTTCTGATTGAAATCCGTCCAAGGCGATCTTGACTTCCTCGCTTCGATGTTTCAGGTCGGCGAGATCCATGCAGCCGCAAGTGCCCGCCTCTGACGATCGGGCGAAAAATGAAAGGGCGAGTGCGGCCAGAAGCAAAGATGGAGCTAGGGAACGATGCATGATGAACCTCGGGGTAAATTGAAGGGCTTCCAGAGCTAAGGCGCCAAAAACAAGAAAAGCGTCTCATCGGCCAGCCGAGCGCCTCTGGCGTCTCTGGCGGCACGCGTCCTAGCGTCTGTGCATCGTCGTCTGCCCATACTTGCCAGGCATCACGAGGGCTGCAGCCCTCCGAGAGGACATCCTCTATTTCCTGCGCTCCCGGCAGGCCGCGTCCACCATTAGGGCGGCGTCGTATAAACCAGCTGGGTGAAAAGGGCCGGGGTGACCACGAACTTCGATGCGCGTCAGAAGTAGTACTTGGCCGACATCTGGAACCGCAAAAGATTGCCGCTGTTTCCGGTCAGCTCAGTGCGCTCCGCGAAGCGAAACTCTCCACCCAAGGTCAGCTTGGTCACCGGCGAATAGAGCAGATTGGCGGTTGCGCTCACGGTTCCGCGGGTAGCGGTGCCCCCGAGGAACTGGCCGAGAGAGAACCCGGAGATGCCCGACACAAACACGTTGGACCGCCACTCCTCGTTCCAGACATGGCGGTAGGCCGCAAAGCCATCGAAGACCCAAACTGACTCCAGATTGTTGGAGCCAGTCACGGCGGCATCGCCAATCGTGAATAGGCCGAGGTAGCGACCGGTGCCACGGCCGCCGGTGCACATGAATCGAATATCGTCTTTGCCGAGAACCGGTATCTTCCCGGACGCGCTTACTCCCCACCCGAAGGTGGAGTCATCGACGGCTCCGATCGAGTTGACATCCTTCAACATGCGGGCAAGCCCGGCGAAGGCAAAATCGCCGAATCCGGCCTTGAGGTTGTAGCGCGCGACGAAGTCCGGCAAAAAATTGTCGTCAGTCTTGGCAGCGGCGGCGCCGCGAAAAGGGTAAACGGTGGTTTCTGGAGTTTCGAGCGCGAGCTGCAGGCCACCGTAGGTAAAACGCACCTGCGGCTGTCGCACGAAAATCGTACCTTCGGTGGGGCCAATGAAGTCGATCGTGTCAGGGAACACGTCGGTGTTCTGGAACGTCGACCAGTCCTGACCGAACAGCCAGTTGTCGAATGTAATGTACGCACGGCGAAGCGCCGGGTTGTAAGCATTGGTGGCGATCTTGGTGCCGGTGGTCGCCGTGGCTCCCGCTCCCGATATCACGACGACCTGCGGAATCTGGCCGCTGATGAAGTCGATTTCAACGTACGAGCCGAGCTGGTGCTGCCCGAAATCGGTCTGCGTTCCGAGCCACAGCCGCGTCTCCTTGGCCGAGAAATCAAGATAGCTGTGCTGCCTTGCCCCGATCGGGACAATCGGCGTGCCGCTAGGCACATAGAAATCCCGTATGGTGCTCTGCGCCACCGGGCCATCGCTGAAGCGGCTGAAGATGATGTCGAGTTTAACGTAGCCGCCGAGATTGACTTTGGTCTTGCCTAGGGTCCACTCGAATGCGGATCCGCCCTCCGGCAGCAATAGACCGCCCAGACCGACAAGCAGGGGCGCCGATCGCCATACCCGCTTTCCAATTGTCTGCTTTTTTCGCATTGCCCTCTCCTCGTGCGCACCTGCGGGTGCATTTGATCCGAGGCACGCGGCATCTCGCAGCCTTCGACCGGCGCGGGCGAACAAACGGAAGTTTCTGTCGGAGAGCGACTGTTCCGTCCACTCCAGAGCCCCCTCTGCGATGACTCACCACCCTCTGCGAAGCGGGGCCTCCGAAGTCAACTGCTTTTTGTCTGCCTGTCTTTCTTTCCTTTCGCTTTGTTGGTTTTTGTTGAGGAGCCCTGGGAGGACTGAACCTGCTACTGCGGCCGAGGCCGGTGGGAATGTTCGCCATGAAACGGCTTGGGCGTGCGGCCGTGAGCCAGCATCGGGGTTGCTGATGGGTTGCGTGCGGCAATGAAAGTCGAAGGGCTAGCCGATCAGCAAGCGCGCACCCACTTCTGGGTCGTTGACAAAGAGGGTCTTCTGCATTCGGGGCGAAAAGACCTTACGCCGGAGATGGCTGTCTACGCCCAGCCGGCAGATCGTGTATCCGGATGGCCGCGAACTTCCAACGGCCAGATCGGACTTGCTGACGCGATTGGAAAGATCGAAGCAACAATCCTGATCGGTCTTTCTACAGTTGGCGGAGCTTTCTCGGAAACGATAGTTCGTGAAATGGCGCGCAAGGTTCAGCGTCCAATCATCTTTCCACTCTCCAATCCGACCGCCAAATCCGAGGCGAAACCGGACGATTAGATTCGATGGACAGATGGACGCGCTCTGGTGGCGACGGGTTCACCTTTCGCGCCCGTCCGTTATGACGGACGAACCATTCCGATTGCACAGTGCAACAACATCTTCATCTTCCCAGCCATGGGACTTGGACTTGTTGCGTCAGGTGCTCGGCGGGTAACCGATGCGATGGTGCTGGGGGCGGCTCGAGCGTTCGCCACGAATTCCCCCGCCCTCAAAGACTCTTCTGCGTCTCTGCTACCTCCTTTGACCGACATTCGGAGGGTGGCCGCGCAAATCGCGATAGCGGTTGGTCTGGAGGCGCAAAACGGTGGTGTTGCTCCGAAATTGGCTGAGGATGAACTTCGTCAGCGCGTGAAGGCAGCGCAGTGGATGCCCGCCTACCCATCTAACGCCTGAGCGCAACCCATTGCGGCAAACCACGCCCAGCTGGCTGTAACGGTATTCGCCGAAGCTACTCCTAACGACACGCCTTTCGAGCGTGATCGACTTGGTACAATCCGTGAACAGAACTTCCGCTGGACGGGCACGGAGCGTCCATGCCCGATAGGGACACAAGCATAACGACTGTCGACAACGCCCCGCGAGCGGTGCGTGATCACGGTCGCGCCAGACTGCGTCGGGGGTGGCCTTGGCTTCTGATCCTGATGCTAGTCGCCGGCGGAGGAGCGTCGTTCCTATTCAAGCGCCGTTCGACCGCTGAATCGGCAGCAAACGTGCCACCCTCACCGCCGCCGGTTGCCATTGCCACCCGTGCGGCCTGGCGAGGCAACATCGCGGTTCACCTCGACGGTCTGGGCACGGTGACGCCGCTCGCCACGGTCACGGTGAAAACTCGCGTGGATGGCCAGCTGATCAGCGTGAACTACCGCGAAGGACAGATGATCCATCAAGGGGATCTTTTGGCGACGATCGATCCCAGGCCCACTTGCTGTATACGGGCGGGCTCGGGAGGTTGCTCGGCAAGAATGTCCGATCGCAGTACTGGCCGGCAAGGCCGCCTCGACGTTCTCCATCCCGGTCGCCCTGCTGCGCCAAGATCCTCCGGCCATTCCAGTGGGCGTTCCGTCCCAGCTTCTCGAGCGTCGACCGGACATCGCCGCTGCTGAGCGGCGCGTCGCCGAGGCCAACGCGAACATTGGCGTGGCGATGGCAGCGTTCTTCCCGACGCTTACGCTGAGCGCCGACATCGGGTTCGCGAGCACCGCGCTCAGCAGTCTGCTGTCGGCACCGAGCCTCTTCTGGTCCCTGGGAGCCACGCTCTCACAGACGGTGTTCGATGGAGGAAAACGCCAGGCACAGCTCGAAGACTCGAAAGCGTTGTACGAGGGCTTCGTCGCGAGCTACCGGAATACGGTGCTGACCGCATTCCAGCAGGTGGAGGATGAGCTCGCGACGCTGCGGATTCTGTCGCAGGAACGGCAGCAGCAGGACGACGCCGTGCGAGCGGCGCAGACGGCGCTCACGGCCGCCGAGGATCGGTACAAATTCGGTGTCGATAGCTACCTCAACGTCATCACGGCGCAGACGACACTCCTCACCAACCAACGCACCGCAACCACCATCCGGCAGTTGCAGCTGACCGCGAGCGTTCAGCTCATTAGGTCCCTCGGCGGAAGCTGGGACAACTCACAGCTTCCCTCGGAGCGTGAGGTGCGCAGCGGCGGGCGAATCTTCCCGTAACAGAGGCGCCGCGCCCGAGACTATTCACCACAAGACTACTTGGTTTTCCTGGACGATTCGACCCTGGAAGAGAGCAATTCAATGAAGGCTGTGCGAGTAGCACGAGGAATGTCTCAGTCCCTCAGCAT
>WNFG01004602.1_pt1 | contig 12708 bp, 10 predicted proteins | sample 5400431 | NCBI WGS metagenome assembly WNFG01 (sample SAMN13153346, study PRJNA577476) | soil metagenome | isolation source: 120 cm saprolite under Douglas fir tree site 2 hole 3 replicate 2 | place: USA:California | collected 2015-04-18
CTTCGTGCGCGGCGATCTGGAAAACGCTGTCACCGGACGTGTAAACGATGGGGAAGCCGGTGCGCACGTGCTGCTCGCCCAGCTCCTGGATGATCTCCGTTCCCGAGGCGGGCTTGTTGCCCAGGGTCTGGCGGCCGATCTGGCGTTCGAACTCCTTAATTAAGGAAGCGGGGAAGCCTTCCTTATAAACCGGGAAAGCCTGATCGAGCCAGACGCCCGCCATCTCCCAGTGGCCGGTTGTGGTGTCTTTGCCGGGCGAGACTGTCGCGCCTTTGCCGAAGCTGCCCTGAGGCGGGGCGGCGGGCGAGAGATTTGCCAGCGGCTTGATATTGCCGATTCCGAGCCGCAGAAGATTCGGCAGCCGCAGCGGACGGGAGCGGGCGATGTGGCCCAGGGTGTCGCGTCCCACGTCGCCATAGTCGGCTGCATCGGGAAGCTCACCGATGCCTACGCTGTCGAGCACAATCCAGACGATGCGGTCGAATCTTGAGTTGGGGGCGGCCACGTCTCCTCCTGAAGGAAGTATGGCATAGCCCGGCCCAGGCGCGAAATATTCAAAAAGCAAAAACCTTGCCGCTGATTTACGCGGATGAACGCAGATAAGAACTTTTTCTTCAGGTTTTTATCTGCGCTCATCTGCGTAAATCAGCGGCAAAGGGTTTTGCCTGCGCGGCCTCGCTTAGTCGTGATCGCCGAAGGCATCGAGAATCGGAGGAACTCCGGTGATGTGGAAGGTGTTGGTCCCTGCGCCTGCGCTGATGACAGCGGCTTCCTCGGGGGTCAGAATGCGGGCTCCTGTACGGCTGAGTACTCGATTGCTGCTTTGATTCAACATACTGTTTCTCCTTGTGAGCATGGATACGGTTGATGAACTGGAGGAGAGCCTGAGTGCTTTCATTCAGGGTTGAACTTCATTGCAGAGATGTATGGCCTGACGCCGCAGATGCGGCGTCTTCAACGATGTTAATCCGGGAAGTGCGCTTCGCCGACAGTGAGTTGTGTGAAGTTTTGTTGGTGAATTCCCTAATCGGGAATCGTGAGGGAGGCAACCTTTGGAGCGCGATCCATGCCGGCGCCGGCGACTTCAGAGCGTAACGCGCAAGGCCGCAAGGCCGATTCTCACCCCGCACCCGGCAAAATTTTCCCGGCACTCCATCATTAAGCTTGCTCTCAATCTGCCGATAAATCAGACGGAGAGCTTTGACCATGTTCCATGACCCTGAGATTTTCAAGACCGTGCTCGACCATATGCCCGTCGGCATCTACATGGTCGATCTCGATCTGAAGATCGTGTTCTGGAGCCGCGAGGCGGAAAAGATCAGCGGCTACCGCGCCGCCGACGTGATTGGACGCCAGTGCCGGGAAAAGCTGCTGGTCGATATCGACGCGGAAAATCCGGTGGCCTGCGGCGAAGCCTGCCAGTTGCGAGACAGCATGCGTGACGGCCAGCCCAAAGAGGCGGATGTTTTCCTGCTGCATCGGGCCGGCCATCGCGTTCCGGTGCATGTGCGCGCGATTCCTCTGCGCAACAGCCGCCAGAAAATCATCGGCGCTGCCGAGAGTTTTGAAGACGTGCGTTTCCTGGGTACGCGGAACCGGCGAGACCGGCGATCTCAGGTCAGCGTCGAGGTCGATCAGCGCACCGAACTGCCGGACATCGCGAGCGGGCTTGCCCGCCTGAGCGAATGCTGCGCGGACTTCGCCAAACATCAAAATCTCTTCTCGGTCCTGATCGCGGAAGTGGACGGCCTCGCGGAGTTTACAGCCGTGCACGGGAAGGAAGCGGCGGAAGCGGCCCTTCGCGTGGTAGGCCGCACGCTGTGCAACGCTGTGCGTCCCGACGATTTTGTCGGACACGCGGATGCCGGCCGCTTTATCGCGATTCTGAAGGATTGCGACGACCTGGTCGCGCGCAAGGTCGGCGAGCGCGTCCGCAGGATGGAGCGTTCTTCCGAACTCGAGTGGTGGGGCGATGAGCTGTTCTTTACGGTCTCTCTGGGCGCCGCCATCGTGACCCCCGAAGACACCGCCGAGACACTGCTGCAGCGAGCCGAAGACGCCGTTCAGCGCAGCGTGGCCGCGGGCGGAGATCGTGTCACAGTGCCGGGCGCCGGCGAAAATTCTCAACTTTGAGGACAGGTTAATGTTTGTCATTATCGGAATCGTCGTGGTGTTCGGCTGTATTGTCGCCGGCTACCTGATGGAACACGGCAATATCAGGGTGCTGATGCAGCCCGCGGAGCTGCTGATCATCGCCGGCGCCGCCCTCGGCACGCTGCTGGTTGCGAATCCGCTGCATATCATCAAAAAGATTATTGGCGGAGTGACGGGGGCGCTGAAAGGCTCCGCCTTCGATCAGAAGCGCTACCTTTCCACCCTGAAGATGATGTTCGATCTCTGCAACAAGGCGCGCAAGGAAGGTCTGGTCGCGCTGGAATCCGACGTCGAAGCGCCCGATCAGAGCCCTATCATTTCTAAATACCCTGAGTTTGTGAAAGACCATCACTCCTGCGACTTTGTCTGCGACACGCTGCGCATGGCCGTCAGCGGCGGCGTCGATCCCTTCGATCTCGACCAGATGATGGAAGTCGATATGGACGTTCATCACCATGAAGCGGGGCTGCCCGTGGCCGCTCTCAGCAGCGTGGCCGATGCGCTTCCCGGGCTGGGAATTGTGGCCGCGGTTCTGGGTGTGGTCGTCACCATGGGATCGCTGGGCGGACCGCCGGAAGAGATCGGACACAAAGTTGCCGCCGCGCTGGTGGGAACCTTTCTGGGCATTCTGCTCTGCTATGGATTGGTCGGTCCGCTGGCCGCCAACATGTCGAAAAGTGTGGACGATGAACATGCCTATCAGCACGTTTTGCGCGTCGCCATTCTCGCTTTCATCAAAGGAACGCCACCCATCATGGCCGTGGAGGTCGCGCGCCGGGCGGTGCCTTCCCATGTGCGCCCTTCATTCAGGGAACTGGAAGCGCTTTGCCGCGGAATCCCGGCGGCCGAGGCCGCCCCGGAAGCCTAAGGCCATGGTGACTGACAATGTCCGATAAACGCCCCATCATCATTATCAAAAAGAAGGTCTCGCACGGCGGGCATCATGGCGGCGCGTGGAAGGTGGCTTATGCCGACTTCGTGACCGCGATGATGGCCCTGTTCATCGTGCTGTGGCTGATGAATACCAGCGTGCAGATTCAGAAGGTCATCGGCGGATATTTCAAAGACCCGACGGGAACCTCAAAGAAGGTCGGGACGAACCAGGCCGGGTCGGGCGACAACTTCACGCTCACCAAAAAGAACATGAAGGATTTGAAGGAGCAGCTGCAGAAAACCATCAGGGAAAATATCGATGTCTCGAAGCTGAAGAACCAGGTGCAGATGACAATCACCGCCGAGGGGTTGCGCGTGGAACTGCTGGAAGGCGCAAAGGCGACGTTCTTCGATACCGGCAGCGCGCAGCCCACGGAGCAGGGAAAAGAATTGCTCAAGCTGCTGGCGAGCGAACTGGGCCAGCTTCCCAATAAGATTTCCATTGAGGGCCACACCGATGCCATTCCTTACGCCGGGACCAAAGGTTATTCCAACTGGGAGCTTTCCGCGGATCGCGCCAACGCCGCGCGAAGGCTGATCCAGGAAAACGGAGTGCGTCCTGACCAGGTTGCGCAGGTGCGCGGTTATGCCGATCAGCGGTTGCGCAATCCCGACAAGCCGGAAGATCCTTCCAACCGCCGCATCTCGATGATCGTGCAATACATCATGAAAGATGCGAAAGATGAAGACGAGGAAAAGCCGGCTGAGGGCGGGAAGCATGAAGAGCATGTTGCGGAAAAACACGAGGCGAAGCCGGACCCGGGGAAGCACTGAAGCTGCCTGGCGCAGGGGAACTTAGCCGCGAATGAACGCGAATTAAGAACAAGAATTGAAATTTCAAATTTTAAATTTCAAATTTGAAATCTTGTTTTTAATTCGCGTTCATTCGCGGCTAATCGCTTTTACGCGAGGTTCTCCCGCATGAACGTAAGCGCCTCCCGAATGATCTCCCGCGATCTCTCGTCATCGTTCTGATTGTCGAATCCATGTTCGCCCTGGGGATGATTCATCAGCGTCACCGGCGCGTTGGCGGTGAAGGCCTCGGCGATGAAGCGGTCGATGGAGTCATTCATTCCGGGGATCGCGTCCTGTCCGGCGCGGGCCACGAACATCGGGGCCATCGTGGATGCATCGACTTCCAGACAACTGATCGGAGAAAAAGCTTTCAGAGTTTCCCAGGATTCATGGTCCCGATGCGGCTGGGATTGCTGAATGTCCAGAAACGCATAGAACGCAGCCAGGCATCGGATGTACGGGGGCTTTTCGCGCATCGCCGCCGTCAGAAGCGGGCCTCCGCCCGACCATGCCATCAGGCCGATTCGGTCGGGATCGACATTCCATGAAACCGCCTGGGCGCGCACATATTCGATGGCCTGATGCACGTCGTCGCCGGCTTCGGTCAGCATTGGCTTTGGATATCCCAGGCGGTGCGTGAAGACGGCCGCGGCCATTCCGGAGGCGGCGATCAGGCGCCCCCAGGACTGGAAGATTCCCCAGTCTTTGGGTTTGTATTGGGAGCCGGCTGCGCCGTGAATGCAGAGCACGATCGGAGAAGGCATCTCTCCGGGCGTGTATACGTCCATCAGAAGGTTGGGGTCGTCTGCGTTTGTGTATTTGAGGTTGGGGCGGACTTGTATGTTCTCCATGCCGGGAACACGGTAGACAACCGGAGGCATGACCAGCTCTCCGGGAGTCTTGGCGGGGCGCGGTGGAACGGGATTGGGTTCTGTCATGGTCTGCTTCAATTAGATGCCGTCGTGTCGGGTTTTGTATAGCTCCAGGGGTGGGACGCGATACTCTCCGATCCATGGAAGAAGTCATCCCTGTAGTAGCATGGCATGATGCCTACCGGCGACGAACAGGCCATATCGGAGATTCCTAAATCGCCCCGGCGAGCCTTCGCGCTTGCGTTTCTGGTGGTGGCGTCGGCGGCCTTTTTAGCGATCGTGCCGATGTTCTGGTTTGGCGTTCCCTCCGGGCATGATTTTGAATTCCACATGGATTCGTGGATGGAAGTTGTCAGCCACTGGCATCAGGGGATTTTTTATCCTCGCTGGGCGGCGATGGCCAACTTTGGATATGGTGAGCCGCGCTTTGTCTTCTATCCGCCGGCTTCGTGGATGTTCGGGGCGGCGCTGGGCACGGTGTTTCCGTGGGCGATCGTTCCCGCGATCTATATTTGGATGGTCCTGACCGCTGCCGGATGCGCGATGTATGTGCAGGCCCGACGATGGCTTCCAACGCGGGATGCGATCTTTGCCGCCGCTTTCTATGCGGTCAATCCTTATCATCTGGTGATCGTCTACTGGCGCAGCGCGTTTGCCGAGCTGATGGTGGCTGTGTGGCTGCCGTTGCTGCTGATGTGGGTCCTGCGTCTTGAAGAAGAGGGACGAAAGGCGATGCTGGGTCTGGCCGCGGTGGTCGCAGCGGCGTGGCTGACCAATGTGCCGGGCGGCGTCATGGTCAATTATTCGCTGGTGCTGCTGGTGTGCGTGGTGGCGGCGCTGCGGCGGTCGCCGCGAGTGCTGCTGTACGGAGCGATGGCCTGTGTGCTGGGTCTCGGGCTGGCCGGATTTTATATTCTGCCCGCCATGGCCGAGCAGAAGTGGGTCAACATCGTTTCGGTGCTCTCGCCGGGGGTGCGTCCGCAGGATAATTTTCTTTTTACCCGGATCGCCGATCCGGACCACAATCATTTCAACTTTCTGGGCAGTACAATCGCGGCGCTGGAAATCGCGCTGCTGGTTGCCGTGGCGTGGAGGGCGCGCCTTCGCAGCCAGGAACCGGCGGAGTTGTGGAAGACAGTTACGGCCTGGGGCGGAGCGGCGGCGGTGGTCATGCTGCCGATTACCTTCTTCTTCTGGCAATATCTTCCGCAACTGCGCTACGTGCAGTTCCCGTGGCGCTGGCTGCTGTGCCTCAACGTTGCACTCGCATTGCTGCTGAGCATGGCAGTGCGTCGCTGGTTATTCCGGGCGCTGGTGTATGCGGCCATGCTGTTGGCTCTGGTGCTGGTTTGGAATAAACTTCAGCCGCCATGGTGGGACAACGCCGCCGACATCCGAGAGCTGCACGACAATCTGGAAGAAGGCCGGGGCTACGAAAGCGTTGAGGAGTATGTCCCCTCGGGAGCGAAGCTTCGCGGGATTAAAAAGGACGCGCCTGACGTTATCGCAGAGGGTGACAGGAACGCCGCTGTGGATATGGACGACTGGTCGGCAGAAACGAAGTCGTTCAGCATTAAGGTGGCCCATCCGTCGCGTCTGGTGATGCATCTCTTCAGCTATCCCGCATGGAAGGTCGATCTCAATGACAAATGGCTGACGACGGAGCCCCATGGCAGTGCGGGACAACTGGTGATTCCGGTCCCGGCCGGTGAAAATAAAGTCCGAATCGTTTTTTCGCAAACGAACGACCGGAGATATGGGGTGATGCTGTCGGCGGCTGCGCTGGGGATTGTGGCACTGGTGGCGTTGTGGAAGAGAGCTGCCGGCTACTAGCTGCTAGCTTCTGGCTATTAGCTACCAGCCAGTAGCTAGCAGCCGGCAGCTAAGCCGTCACCAGCGCCGGCGCTCTCCTCGGCAGCATTTCGCCGATGCGTTTTACCTGGGCGCCTGCGCCGCGGAGTTTTTCTTCGATGCGTTCGTACCCTCGGTCGATGTGGTAGACACGGTCGAGAATGGTTTCTCCGTCGGCGACCAGGGCGGCGATCACGAGGGACGCTGAGGCGCGCAGGTCGGAACACTGTACCGCCGCGCTGCTCAGCGGGGTCTTTCCGCGGACGGTCGCGTGGCTGCCGTCGATCTTGATATTCGCTCCCATGCGGACCAGCTCCTGGGCGTGCATGAAGCGGTTTTCGAAGATGTTTTCGGTGATGATCGTAGTGCCTTCCACCTGGGTGGCCAGGGCCATGTACTGCGCCTGCATGTCGGTGGGAAAGCCGGGGTACTCTTCGGTGCTGATATCCACGGCATTCAGTTTGCCGTTGCTGACCACGCGGACGGATTCTCCGTTGGTGGTGAACCTGACACCGCAGGCTTCGAGCTTCTGTAGCAGCGCGCCGAGATGGCCGGGATCGCAGCTGCTTACGGTGAGATCGCCTCCGGTGAGGGCGGCGGCGATCACGAAGGTGCCGGCCTCGATCCGGTCGGGGATAATGCGGTGCCGCGCTCCGTGCAGTTTGCTGACGCCCTGAATGCGAATCGTCTGTGTTCCCGCGCCTTCGATCTTTGCGCCCATCTTGTTCAGCAATGCGGCCAGGTCGGTGACTTCGGGTTCGCGCGCGCAGTTTTCCATGACGGTCTCGCCGTCGGCGAGCGTCGCGGCCATCATCAGGTCTTCGGTGCCGGTGACGGTGATCCTGTCGAATACGATGTGTCCGCCCTTGAGGCGAGTGGCGCTCGCTTCGATATAGCCATGCTCCTGGCGAATGGTTGCGCCCAGGCATTCGAGGCCCTTGATATGCAGATCGATGGGGCGCGCGCCGATGGCGCATCCGCCAGGGAGCGAGACGCGGGCCTGTCCCATGCGGGCCACCAGCGGGCCGAGCACCAGAGTCGAAGCGCGCATGGTCTTGACCACTTCATAAGCGGCTTCGGGGTTGACCAGGTTGCGGCAGGAGATGGTGGTGCGATGGTGCGCGCGTCCGTAACCGAGCTCGACCTCGGCGCCCATGGATTCCAGCAGCTTGCGCTCGGTGCGTATGTCGCGCACGTCGGGAATGTTTTCGAGAATAACCGGCTCGTCGGTCAGGATGGCGGCGGCCATCGCGGGCAGCGCCGCGTTTTTTGCCCCGCTCACGCGGATGTTGCCGATCAGGGGATTGCCGCCTCGAATTACAAATTTATCCATAAAAACTCTTTTGCATTTGGTAATTGAGTAATTTGGTAATTTCGTAATTGAAAACCAGCAGCCCTTCAATTACCAAATTACCAAATTACCAAACTACACAATTACCCAATCCGTATGTGTCGATTCACCCACACTGTCTGTTCTTTCGTGATTTTAAACTAAGCTTTCCCGATCGCCGCGCGAACATTCCCTTTCGTACTCTTCAGCCTTTGCCGGGCACGAGTCGGGGAAAGGCCGGTTTTCAGCATGATCAGGGCCACCGGAACCTCATGTCCCGCTGCTTTGAGCGCGCGGGCCGCTGTCCGCCGGTCCACACCGGTGGCTTCCTCCAGGATGGCCAGACCGCGCTCCGCCAGCTTAAAGTTTCCGATCTGGACGTTCACCATCAGGTCGCCGTAGACGCGACCCATTCGGGCCATCGCCCCTGTAGTAAGCATGTTGAGTACCATCTTTTGCGCGGTTCCGGCTTTCATGCGGGTCGATCCCCTCAGGACTTCCTCGCCGGTATTGACGGCGATCTCGATTTCCGCCATTCGGCCCAGCTCTGAATCGGGGACGCAGACCACGGCCACGGTGCGCGCGCCTCTTTCCCGCGCGTATTCGACTGCCGCCAGCGTGTAGACAGTATTACCGCTCGCGGCGATGCCGACGACGACATCTTTCCGTCCGGGCCTGAGCTTTGCCAGGTCGAGCCGCCCCAGGGTGCGGGAGTCCTCGCTCGATTCGACGGCTCCGGCGAGAGCGCGGGTTCCTCCGGCCATGACGAACTGAACGGCGCTCGGCTCGGAATTGAAGGTGGGCGGGCACTCGGCGGCGTCAAGGGCGGCAAGTCGTCCGCTGGTGCCGGCCCCGACGTAGATCAGGCGGCCACCTTGATTGAGGGCTTCAGCGATCGCGTCGATGGCGAGCGCGATTTGGGGCAGAGCTTTTTCCACGGCACCGGCTACCCGTTTGTCCTCTCTATTAATGATGCGGGCGATTTCGAGGGACGAAAGGGTGTCGAGTGCCTGGCGGGTTTTTTTCACTGTCTTTCGCTTCACCGTCTTTCCCTTCATTGAAGACCCTCGCCGACGGCATCGTGGAAGGCGGGCCGAACCTGTTTGATCTCCTGCGAGGCGCGGTCGGGCCAGGTGCGGTTGGTGAGCAGCGTCACCGAGAGTTGGCGCTCGGGGTCGATCCATAAGGAGGTGCCGGTGTAGCCGAGGTGGCCGAACGAGCGGGCTGAGAAATATCGACCCGACTGCGAGGGTTGCGAGGGTGTGTCCCAGCCGAGGGCGTGGGAGGTTCCCGCCGGTGACAACTCGCGGCGGGTGAACATCTCGATCGTTTCGGGCTTCACCAGCGGCGCGCCTCCGCGCAGCATGCATTGGGCAAAGCGGGCGACGTCGGCGGCGGTGGAAAAGCATCCCGCATGGCCGGAGACGCCGCCCATGACCGAGGCGTTCTCGTCGTGGACCTCGCCCTGAATGATGCGATGGCGAACGCTGAGGTCTTCGACCGTGGGTGGAATGCGGATCTTCCATGCCGCGGGCGGTTGGTAGGTCATGGTGGCCAGACCCAGGGGAGCGAAGATCCGTTCGCGGCAAAGGACATCGAGCGGCTGCCGCATCATACGTTCGATGGCCAGTCCCAGCAGAATGAAGCCGATATCGCTGTATTCGGCATGGGCTCCGGGGTCGGCAACCAGGGGCGTCGCCAGGGTCTGGCGGAGAAGTTCATCCCGGGTCGCGGCGGTCTCGAACAGCTTCACGTAGGCCGGAAGTCCGGAGGAGTGGGCGAGCAGCATGCGCAGAGTGATCTTTTTCCGGCGGGAATCGCCATGAGCGAATTCCGGAAGGATTTCCGCCACGGGCGTTTCAGGCTTGAAGTCCCCGTTTTCGCAGAGGACCATGCACAGCGCGGTGGTGGCCACCACTTTGGTGACGGAGGCGAGGTCCCAGATGGAGTCTGCGGCTACGGCAGAGGAGTCCGGCGCATAGGTAAATCTTCCGAGGCCGCGCAGGGCCACCAGCCTTCCGCGCAGAGTGATCGCCACTGCGGCCCCGGGGAAGGCGCGGCGTCCGATGGCCTGGGTGAGCACGTCGAAGGCGCGACGAAAGCGGGTGTCCTGGTCTTCGATCTCTTCGGACAGCGGAATTGTTGCCATCTCGCTCAGAAAATGCGCCTCAGATATTGCTTTTGTTCCCGGTTTATAACACACTCGGTTGCAACATGAATTTTACCCGTTGGTCTGTTGTTATGTCCGCTGTATTCGTGGGCCTCACGCTGTGTGTGCCTTGTGTCCTTGAAGCCAAAACCGAAACCGATGCCGATAAGTCCGAACCGGATTTCGCCGTCGTCGACAAGCTGATACAGCGGGAAATCGACACCGATGCCGTGACTGGCGCGGTGATTCTGGTGGGGCACGACGGCAAGGTCGTCCATCAGAAGGCGTTTGGCCATCGCGCGCTGGCGCCGAAGCTTGAGGCGATGACCATGGATACGATCTTCGATCTGGCGTCGCTGACCAAGGTGATTGCGACCACGCCCAGCGTGATGCGCCTGATTGAGTTCGGGCAGCTTCGGTTGAACGACACGGTCGCGCATTTTCTTCCGGAGTTCGCGGTCAACGGCAAGGGGTCGGTGACCATCCGGCAGCTGATGACTCATTATTCAGGGTTGCCGCCCGATCTCGATCTGAAAGAGCAGTGGGTGGGGCAGGCGGAGGCCTTCCGCCGCGCCCATGAGGAAAAGCTGCAGAACCCGCCGGGCGCGGAGTTCGTCTACAGCGATATCAACTTCATTCTGCTGGGGGAACTGGTGCAGAGGGTAGGCGGCGCGCCGCTGGAAAAGTACGCGCAGGAACATATCTTTGAGCCGCTGGGGATGAAGCGTACGCGATTTCAGCCTCCTTTCGATATGCACTCAAAGTGCGCGGCGGTGCTTTCCATCGACAATAAAAAAGTGTTGCGGGGATTTGTGCATGATCCGACGGCCGAGCGCATGGGCGGAGTGGCAGGCCATGCCGGTCTGTTCTCGACTGCGCCCGATCTTGCCTTGTATGCTCAGGCGCTGATCGACCGCAAGAAGATACTCTCGCCCGACGTGATCGAGATGATGACCACCCCGCAGCAGCCGCCCAACGCGGTGGCGGTGCGCGGCCTGGGATGGGACATCGATTCGCCGTTTTCCATCAACCGCGGCAGCCTGCTGCCGGTCGGTTCCTTCGGACATACCGGCTTTACCGGCACGTCGCTGTGGATCGATCCTTACACGAACACCTACATTATTCTGCTGACCAACTCGGTGCGCCCGCGGCCGCCGGTTTTTCCTGTCATTTCTCTGCGAGGGCGTGTCGCCAACGCGGTGGCCTCGGCGCTGAATCTCGATGTCACCTCGGCCTCACAGGACAAGCTGCTGACCATTACCGGATACAGCGAACTCCAGGCGTCGGCCCGCCACATCGATTCCCGCAACGGACACGTGCTTACCGGCATCGACGTGCTGGAAAAGGAGGGCTTCGCCCCGCTGCTGAACGGCCGCGAAAAAATTACCATCGGGCTGGTCACCAACCAGACCGGCCTCGACGGAGAAGGCAACCGCACCATCGACGTTCTGGCCGGCGCAAAGGGCGTCAAACTGGCGGCAATTTTCAGTCCGGAGCACGGTATCAGCGGCAACATCGATTCCACGGTGACGCCGGGCGGCGTTGATGAAGCCACGGGAGTGCAGATTTACAGCATGTATGGAGGGACGGAGGCCAAGCGGCGTCCGCCGGGCGATGTTCTGAAGACCCTCGATGCCATCGTGGTGGATATCCAGGATGTCGGCGCGCGCTTCTACACTTACCCGGCCACTCTTGGGTACGTCCTCGAAGGGGCCGCCGAAGCCGGAATTGAAGTCATTGTGCTCGACCGGCCCAACCCTGTTACCGGATCTTTTGTGCAGGGGCCGATGTCGCAGGCCGATCGGCCGCTGTTTACCAACTATCATCCGGTGCCGGTGCGGCATGGAATGACCTTTGGCGAACTGGCGCAGATGTACAACGGCGAGCGCAAAATCGGCACGAAGCTGCGCGTGATTCCCATACAGGGCTGGCTGCGCGGCGACTGGTTCGATTCCACCGGACTTACCTGGGTGAACCTCTCGCCCAACATGCGCTCGGTGAACGAGGCGATCCTTTATCCTGGCGTTGCGCTGATTGAAGGCACCAATGTATCGGTGGGCAGGGGAACCGATACGCCGTTCGAGATCGTCGGCGCCCCGTGGATCAAGCCGCGCGAGCTGGCGTCCGCGCTGAATGCCCGCCTGATTTCCGGCGTGCGCTTTGTGCCCACCACCTTCACGCCCGACAGCGGCCCCTATGCGAAGCAGCGCTGCGCCGGCGTTAACATCATTATTACCGAACGAAACCTGCTCGATTCTCCCGAGATGGGCATGGAACTGGCGTGGGCGCTGCAAAAGCTCTACCCCGACAACTGGAAGATCGAACACATGATCACCGCGCTGGCCAACAAGGAAATCTTCGACGAACTGGCCGACGGCGAAGACCCGCGCATCATCGCCCAGGGATGGAGATCTGCACTCGACCAGTTCATTAAGGTGAGGGCGAAGTATCTTCTGTACAAATAGCCCCGGACGAAAATCAAAAGCAAAACCAGAAAGCCTGAAACACGGAGGGAACGGAGGAACAAACCGGAGGAAAATCTGAGGAATTCAGGGGGTTGTAACGCAGATCGAACGTTTTCGTTTACCTGAAAAATTGCCGCCAACACCGCGACACACCCCCTG
>WNFG01003770.1_pt1 | contig 12698 bp, 9 predicted proteins | sample 5400431 | NCBI WGS metagenome assembly WNFG01 (sample SAMN13153346, study PRJNA577476) | soil metagenome | isolation source: 120 cm saprolite under Douglas fir tree site 2 hole 3 replicate 2 | place: USA:California | collected 2015-04-18
CACGTTTGGCTCTGATCATCATCAGGAAAAGAGTGAGTGGAAAAGATATGCGCCGGAGTTTGCTTGTTTTACACGCTTGTGGGTCAAATACTCATGAAAATTTATGAGTCAAAGAGGAAAAGTTATTCGACAAATATCAAATACGGATCGATGCTCTTTTTTACAAACTCAGCAATACCTCCGTCCACCGGTTAGAGGAGTCCTACCGAAGCCAACGCGAACGTGGCGAAGGCCAAGGATAAAGCAGCGCTGGAGCAGCGGGTTGATGCCGCCCAAGCGGCTGCCAAGCAGACATCCGACGATCTGAAGACGTCTGCCAAAGATTCCAAGGACGAAACCACTCAGTGGTGGGGCCAAGTTCAGGACAACTGGAAGTCCCACATTGCCAAGGTCCGCAAGGATGCAGACGAGGCCAAGACAAATCTGAAGGCAGACCGGGCGGAGGTACGGGCCGAGCGAGCCGAGGCCAATGCGGCTGCTGCAGTCGAATTCGCCTACGCCGCACTCGAAGAGGCCGAATACCAGGTGCTCAATGCAGCGATGGCACGTATTGACGCCGAGGAGGCCGACGCCGCGACCTGAAGTCATGATCCCAGCTGTACCTGTAGGTTGGGCTACAGGTTGACGATGTCTGAACTTGGGCGAATCTAAGGAGAAACGTTGGCGGCTACATACGTCGCACTCTTTGCCCTCGCGGCCGTAACGGCAATCTGAGTACCGGGCCCTGGCGACTCTGCGCTGCTCGCAGCAGGTGTCCTCGCAGCGCAGGGCATGCTGAATCTGATCGCCGTGCTTGTCATTGCCTTTCTTGGATGGTTGTTGGGCCGGCCATCGGCTATGTGATTGGGTTTCGAGGAGGCCGCCCGCTGCTGGAACGACCTGGAAGGACCCAGAAGTTCAGGCTGAAGACCATCGACAAGGGTGAGAAGCTGTTTGAACGGTTTACTTGGCTCGGAGCGTTAGCGGCCCCTGGGCCCGTTTCTGGAATCAATAAGGTGCCGGTTCCGACCTTCGTGTTTGCATCTATTAAGGCACTTCTACCCAGCCGTGTTCATCGTGGACATGCAATCCTTGCTGCTTTGCCTCCTCAGCTGTCAAATAGGGGAGGAGGTGGCCCACCAGGGGTTGTTTGGCTTTGTACCGGCGCAGATTGTCCTTGGCACGGTCGATCATCAAGTGCAGACCTACCAATGGGTCACCGAGTGTCTCTTGCAAGGACTGTAAAAGCCCTGCCGCTCGCTCATCTACACTTTGCCTCTGACGCTGGTGGCCCAGGTGACGGGCAACCGTCAGCATACTCTCTTCACCAATCAACTCGAGGTGCTCAGCCCAGAGCAACATGCGTAAGCCGCGCGCCAGTTCTGCATCGAGCGTTGCAACATTCATTTCGGTATCGTCGCGCATGCCCCGATTATTTAGATTGGCGGAGCCGACCGTGGACCAGAGATCGTCGATGATCGTGACTTTCGCATGCACGTAGATGGGCCGGTAGAGTTCTGCGCCATCAATCTCTGCTGAAGCAGCCAGGCAGAAGGCCTGAATGCGCCCCTGTGCCGCAGCTTCGGGCGCTTCTGCACGTAAGCGAGCAAGCCCTGCATCGGTGAAAGCACGACCCACATTCGGATGGTCAGGTAGCACCAGTGCGACGGTAGCGCCACGCTGCAATGCTGCCGCTAGCTCGCGCATGTTGCGCTCCATATCTGGGCTATCGGTCCCCAGGCGCGGACGGTCAATCCCCAAAAATGCATGGGTCCAGAAGTACTGGTTCTCCAGATACACAAAGTATTGCGCATTGCTCAGCGCGTTTGCGTAGAGTTGGGCGATGCCCTGGATGCCGTCCTCTGAGGCGAAACTGTAGGTAAGCACGGGGATCGTACGGGCTACTTGCACCAGGCTCGTGCTTTCCACTGGAGATGGGAGCGGGTGCTCGGGAACCAGCTGCTGGTTGTCCCACCCGTGTCGCTGGACGACCTCATTCCAGCGCTGGCGAAAATTGCGTTCCACATCCCCAACGGCCGGTCCTTCAATGAGAGCGTGAGCATCGTGCCAGTTGTGTGGGGTGCGATTCTCTTCATTACTCCGCAAAGGGGAGGAGTAGTGATGGAAGTGTGTGTCCCAGCGGTCGTAATCGCCACTGAGTTCAATCAGCATATCGATGCCGCCGACGAAGGCATGGGTGCCATCCACGATCGCGATTTTTTGATGTAAGGACTCGATGGGGCGATGCAGCATGCCATAGGCGCTGTCATCCAGAATGCAGGAGACGCCTACCTGCGTGAGTTGCTCATGCGCTGCTTTGGGATCACAGTGTGAAAACAACTCTGAACTGGACCAGATCAAGACCTTGACCTGGACACCCTTGCTTACCATATACCCCAGCACGGTTTGCACGGTCAGATCGTGTGAACACCAGAAGTCAATCTCAGGCTCTTGAAGCCCTTCAGCGCGTAGCTCAGCCAGGAGCGCCTCCTGTTCTGGACTGCCATCTGGTCCTGCGCGCTGGTCTGTTCCACGCACCAGTTCCATCAGGGGAGTCATCCCCCAGGCCGCAATGTAGATATACTTGCGTGCCATGAGAAAATGGCGGCACATCGTGAGGAAGGTTGAGTGTGCATCGACGAGATAGGCCACCTGCGAATCGGCATGGACAGGTGTATCACCCTCAGCCCACCAGTTCTTCAATTGCTGTTCATGTGTAGCTGACATGGATCATCTCCTCTTGAAAAAAATGTGTATATAGAACGAAATCGCACGTACGCCCTGAATATTCAGCGATGCTTGTCTGAAAAAGATCGGTATCAGCATGGAAGTGACGAAACAGTCTAAACAGAACAGTGAACGTGACACCAACACAGGCCAGGTGCGCCTGAATAAAGACATATTCGCGATGTTGGATACTGCGATACGTGAGCCCCCAGCATTCTTGATTATATCACGGCGCTTGCCAGACCTGTACAGTTCCATCGTCACTGGCTGAAGCCATGCGTCTGCCATTGGGCGACCACCCGACTGCATTAACCCGGTTCACAAGCTTCCCTCCATGACCGCGATACATGAAACGAAGGCTCCCCTAGCGGCATCCCACACATGCACCATACCGATAGTATCAGCGGAGGCGATGCGTGTGCAATCAGGTGACCACCCGACCACATGTACACGAGTCGTATGATCCCGATAGGTGCACATGGTGCCTACAATCGAGCTTCCCTGAGACGCTGTTTACCATTCCAGAAGACGAACATGGGGTGGCGCTTTGCTTTACGCTTCTAACACGGGGTGTATGATCTGGCTGGCGTTGAAAGAGGGTTAGGAGTAGTACGGAAGTAAAGCAAATAGTAACTCAAACGAAAAACTGCCCGACATGCACCAGAAAATCCGGAACTACTTCTGAGGGGAGTACTGCATTTCCCTCAAAAACGCCGAGCGAGCGATAATCATCCTCTTCCAAAGTGAGTACCTCGATTGTGCGCGACCAGGGATCAGCAATCCAGTATTCTGGCACTCCGGCGTGAGCATAAGCATGCTGCTTTTTCTCCCTGTCATATCCTACGGTACCTGGTGAAGAGATTTCTACAACAAGATCGGGAGCACCAATAATACGCGATTCCGTGATGATATGAAGATTTGGGTTTAGAACGACGATCACATCCGGCTGTACAACTGTTCGATGGTTTAATTCAACATCAAAAGGTGCAATGAAAACTTGTCCAAGTCCTGTCATTTTGACATGCGTGCGCAAGTAGGAAGCAATCTCAAGCGCGGCATTTTGATGACCTCTATTAGGTGACGGTGCCATATACAATACTCCATCCACAATTTCATAGCGATGCCCGTCATCGGAAAGGGCCGCGTAATCTTTATAGGTCCAATGGCCTTGCCCTGGTCCCGGCATAGAATCTGCGGGCATTACCATTGGCACTCTGCCAGAAGAAGTCATTGTCAATTCCGTTGTGCCTTTCTTACAAGGTAAAAGCTTCGTTCATCACTACAAGTCCATAGTAACACAGGGGAGATTTACTAGCAAGGGAATTTCTTTATTCTTCAGGAAATATACAAAACGAAAGGGCACGCGCATTAATGAATGCCCTTTCTCTACTCTGGTTCAGGTTACTCCGGTAGATTATTCGCCAGTCAGAGTTTAGATTGAGCTCTGAATCATGCCGAAGAGACCATGTGCTTCACCATCAATACCGGCAGTGAAGAAGAGTTGATTGGTTGCACCCGCAGCTGATCCATTACCGAACTGCAAGGACCACAGGCCATCGATCTGTATTGGGATGCCTCCGCTATTTTGAAGTGAACCAACGGCAGCGCCAGTATTCGGATCGAAGACATTAATGTGACCATCGCCGAAGTTACCGACCAACAAGTCATTGCTGAATTGGCCAAAGTTAGCAGGTGCCTGGGCCAGACCCCAGGGAGAGTTGAGGCTACCGCGTGAAATGAGGCGACTAATCAAATTCCCGTTGGTGTCGAAGACATCGACAAAGCCATGACCGGGACCCGCTACATCGTCGTGCTTGGCTGCATTCTGCTTCGCAAATGTGACGTAGAGGTTGCCTCCGATGTTCTGGATACCGAAAGGTGCATAACTTTGCGGAAGACGGTGGTCGGTGAAGGAGCGTACGAGGTTAAAATTCGAGTCGAACATCTCGACGGTTCCGAAGCGGAAATTGGTGGCAAAGATGAACGTTCCAGAGGCATTACTGCCGATAGCCAGTCCTTTGTAGACCGCGCCCTTACCTACGTTCGATCGATCCACTGCGAGGATGGCATGAGTCCGGTCGACGAAATTGGGGTTCCAGCCGGATATTGTGCCATCTTCGGTGTCAAAAATGAACAGACTTGAAAAAGATTTACCGTTTTCTGAAACATTGAAGCCACCGTTGCCGTTGAAGATAACGCCAGTCGGTGCTGCCGTAGTTCCAGCAGGACTGCCTGCAGGAGCTGGGATGGTGACCGTCAGTGGGACTTTCACGCCCAGGCCGTTGTACAGTGTGGACACACCTGCTCCATTGTCCGAAACCCACCAGGGGGTGGTTGGTCCATGCACCAATCCCCAGGGATTGACCAGGTTCCCGTCGGTAAATTGGGCGTCACCAACAATGTCTGACACCAGGTTCGTCTGCAGGTAGAAGCCTTGCGAACCATCGTTGGCTTTGGCGAAAGCTGCACCTGGTAATGCAGCTAACAATAGCATTGCGAGAACGGCTAAAGGGGCCAAAATTCGTGAGCGTCGAAGAGTTAACCGGAAATGCATAAAGAGAACCTCCTTTGGCTGAAATAGTCTGCTAGAACTGCGCGAGTTCTAGCAGATGTGACACATGAGCGAAGCAGCATTTTACCGAAAAGTTTTCGGACTCCCCCATATAGAGATACGCAGAAGGTTACACTATCGAAGAAAAGATGAAAGACGCCATCAACGATATGCCTCGGCCTGCAAATTGAACAATTCTGCGTAGCGACCATTCACCTTCATCAGTTCCTCGTGCGAACCGTCTTCGAGGACAACACCGTTCTCCAGCACGAAAATGCGGTCGGCCAGGCGCACCGTGCTAAAGCGGTGACTGATGAAAATGGCTGTTTTGCCTTCGGTTAGCTCGCGGAATTTTGCGAATACTTCATATTCGGCGCGAGCATCAAGGGAGCTGGTTGGCTCATCCAGGATCAGAATACGCGCATCGCGGATGAAAGCGCGGGCAAGCGCTACTTTCTGCCATTGACCACCGCTCAATTGAGTACCATCCTTCCACCAGCGGCCAAGCATCGTTTCATAACCGTCGGTCAGCTCTCCGACTATGACATCAGCTCCACTTTTTTGGGCTGCGCTATTGACCAGCTCAAGGTTATCGATATCATTCACACGACCAACGCCAATATTCTCGCGCGCGCTCAGATAGTACGATACGTAATCCTGGAAAATGACGCCTATCTCCTCGCGCAGCGCTTTCAAGTCGTACTCTTTTATGTTGCGGCCGCCAATCAAGATTTCGCCCTCGTCAGGGTCATAAAGACGAGTAAGTAATTTGACGATGGTTGTCTTGCCCGCGCCATTGCGCCCAACCAGGGCAATAGCTTCACCCGCCTCAATGGTAAAGCTCACGTTCTTCAAGGTAGCTTCAGTTTGGAGATCTTTGCCAGGATAAGTAAAACTCACGTTACGAAACTCTATTTCCAGCCCTTTGCCCTCTGATGAAAGCACTAAAGGTCGTGGTTTCTCAGGCGAGGTAATCACAGGTTTATATTCAAGAAATTCAAACAGGGTGCTGACAAACAGATTATTTTCATAGGTATTGGATAATCCATCCAACAATGTCTGGAAACTCTGCCCTACCTGTTGCGCAGTCTGAGTATACAGCGTTAGACCTCCTAACGTAATACGACCCATCACAGCCTGTAATGCCACGTAGATGTATATGCCAGCATTAGCTACCAGCGAAAGGGCCATCCAGTAAAAGCCAGTCATATTGCGACGCACCAGGATACGCTGGTTCTCCTCGTAAAATTTATCGGCTAATTGTCGATAGCGACCGATAAAAAAGTTACCCAGGTTGAACAACTTGATTTCTTTGTTGTAATCATCGTCAGTCATTAACCTGTTGAAGTAGTACATCTTGCGACGCTCCGGTGATTCGCGACGCATGCGAACGTACCCCATCCAGCCGTAACGAGAACTTGCAATGAATGAGGGTATTGGCACAACCAGTGCTACTACAGCCAACCACCATGCAAGTTGCATCAGCAGCAGAATCATCGAGAACAAAGTGATTACTGTTTGCACAAGCTCAAAAGTTTGCGAAATGATCAATACAGGTTTGTAAGTGGCTTCATCTGCGGCCCGCCGCAACTTATCATAAAATTCAGAGTCCTCAAAGTATGCCAGATCCAGGGTGTTCGCCTTTTCGAGGATCAAGAGTTGCACCCGAGTAGAGACACGGTCTTGTAAGAGTTGCTGCACAATTTTACTAAGCGTGCTCAGGAGACGATCAAGTACGCTTACTACCAGTTGCGCGCCCACATACCACAACACCATGGCTATATGGTGTGTTTTAATGGCATTCACTACACTGTCAATAAGCTGCTTCGTAATCCAGAAACTGACGGCAGGTGTGAAGCCGCGCAAGATGCTTACAAGAGCCATCGCTACTGTCAACCGAGCATGGGTCGACCACACCAGGCGTAATACTCGCGGCAAGGCAGCTATGGCTTCAAAAACATGAGTGATTTTGAAGCTCTCCTCTTCATCTTGCTGTTTCTTGTTTTTGTCTTTAGGGCTTGAGCCATTCTGAGAGATATTGGTTTTTTTCATAGGCATACTCTTTCTCCTGCTTCGAGGGTGGGGATACGTTTTCGCAACAAAAACTATCCGTATGCATTCAGCGAAGAAAGATGAGGTGGCATCTCTCATCTGCATGCAAGGAAATAGAAATACCTATCCTTTGGGGAGGTTAAAAGACACACAAAGGAGAGCTTTGCTCAGCTTTATCCTGTTCATTGACGGAAACGGGTGGAAGTGAATATTTGCAGTTCATACTACCATAGACGTAGATACTGCTCAAATATAAAATTGAAGAAATTTTCTGAACATAAGGAAGTATTACTCGTGGCTATTGAAGATCAACGATACGCTTCAGCCTGAAGATTAAACAACTGAGCATAGCGACCATCCAATGCTATGAGTTCTTCATGCGAACCGCTCTCAATAATACTTCCATTTTCGATCACGAAAATTCGATCTGCAAGGCGCACTGTACTAAAGCGGTGGCTGATGAAAACGGCGGTTTTACCTTTTGTTAACTCGCGGAATTTTGTGAATACTTCGTATTCGGCCTGGGCATCGAGTGCACTCGTCGGCTCGTCCAGCACAAGAATTCGCGCATCGCGCATGAAAGCTCGCGCCAGTGCGATCTTCTGCCACTCACCGCCGCTCAGTTGAGTGCTATCCTTGAGGTCTTTAAACCAGCGTCCAAGCATCGTGTCGTATCCATTAGGAAGTTTCTCAATTACAGCGCTGGCTCCGCTCTTGCGCGCAGCACTCATGACCAGATCTCTCTGCTCAATCTGTTCTATTCGCCCTACTCCGATATTCTCTTGAGCGGTCATATAGTAATTCACATAATCCTGGAAGATCACGCCAACTTGTTCGCGTAATTCCTTTAAGTCGTACTCTTTGATATTGCGACCGCCGATCAAGATCTCGCCTTCATCCGGGTCATACAGTCGTGTAAGCAGCTTTACCAGGGTCGTCTTGCCTGCACCATTGCGGCCAACCAGGGCGACAGCCTCACCCGCGTGGATAGTGAAACTGGCATGTTTCAAAGCCGCGTGTGTCTCAGGATCCTTCCCTGGATAGGTGAAACTAACATCACGGAACTCTATATCGAGTCCCTCCACTTTCCTGGGAAGCTCTACCGGTTGCGGGTTTGGCGGCGACACAATGCCGGGCTGGTATTCGAGGAAATCGAACAGCGTGTTCACATACAAAGTATTTTCGTAGGTACTGGAAATACCATTCAACAAACTCTGGAAGTTCTGTCCGACCTGCACTGCCGTCTGGGTATATAAGGTCAGTCCACCCAGAGTAATACGACCTGCTACAGCTTGCAGAGCGACATACAGGTAAATTGCAGTGTTTGATACAACTGTGAGTCCAGTCCAGACAAAGTTAATATTGTAACGGCGCAGGAGCAGTTTCTTGTCCTGTTTGTAAAGCCTGGTTGCAAGATCCCAAAATTTACCTATGAAAAAGTCGCCAAGGTTGAAGAGTTTTACCTCTTTGTTGTACGTGTCAGTTGTCATCAACGTCACGAAGTAAGCCATCAGGCGGCGCTCAGGAGATTGTCGACGCATAAGCTGATGACCTCTCCATCCATAACGTGTGCTGGAGAAGAAAGCAGGAATAGGGACGATGATAGCCACGATGGCGAGCCACCATGCCAGGTGCACCAGCAGAAAAATCAGCGAGACCAGCGTTACTACCGTCTGGCCTAGACCGAAGGTTTGCGAGATCATTGAAACAGGCTGATAGCTGGACTGGTTCGCAGCCTGGCGCATCTTATCATAAAATTCAGGATTCTCAAAAAAAGCCAGGTCTAGCGTGTTGGCTTTCTTCAGGATTTCCAACTGCACGCGGTTCGACACCTGTTCCTGCAAGAGTTGTTGTACGATATTGCTCAAGTTACTAAGCAGACTCGAAAGCAGTGTAATTCCCAGTTGCAAACCTATTGGCAACCAGATAGGCGACGTACTATGTATGTTAATTGCTTTTACAACACTATCTATAACCAGGGCAGTAATCGTTACACTTATGGCAGGCACAAAACCCTGTGCAAGATTCAAAAGTCCTAAGAGTATTGTCAGCACTTCGCTGGTGGACCATACCAGGCGCAGTACACGCGGTAGGCTTACAAACGCACCTGGTACTTTCCTAATACTAAATTTTTCATCCGCTCGTTGTCCTGGCCCTCGTTGGGAATTTAGACGTTGATTCATAAGATCGTTTGCTTCTCCACTTCTATATTTCCACAGCGATTAGAGAAACCATGAAGATACTGCTTACAGTGTACTCAAGAAATGTAGACAATACATTGTCTCTTTCGCCAGTTTTCCAGTTAGATGAAAGCATCAGGTAGATACTGCTAATTTCTACAGGTTGAGAGCTTATATGTGAATGAATGATAGCATTTTTTAAATACCGCTCAAAATGATCGGTATTTTTTAACACAGCAATTGATTGCTTTCATCACTGGCATGATTGGGGTGTAGATGCAGAAGTAGATACAGTCTGCTCGCTATCAGCCAGATATCGCATGGCAAACTGATCAATCGCCTTTATAACGTCGACCAATGCCAACCCTTTCTCGGTCAGGCGATACTCGACACGCGGTGGGATTTCCGCAAAAGCAAGGCGATCCACAAAGTTGATCTCTTCAAGCATTTTGAGCCGTTGGGACAATGTTTTGGGACTGACATTACCCATTGCATCAAGCAGTTCGCCAAAACGTTTGGGTCCACTTAAGAGAGTGTGTACGATCATAAGCGTCCACATATCGCCAAGCAAACGAATAGCACGACCTATTGGATGAGTGTCGCATGTTTCTAGCTGTTCGTTTGTTTGTGCATGGCTGGACGTCTTCATACGGAACAGTATACCATATTTTCCCTGACAAATACATTCTTGACAAAAGCAACTTCCTAATATATAATTACTTCCGTAAATATAATAATGATATACAGGGAACTATGAGAAATGGTCATTCCCTGTGTAACCAGAATTCCAAACTATATTTTTCAAGGGAGAAATGAACAATGAACATTGCACTTTGGATCGTACAAATTCTGCTTGCTCTAGCGTTTGCGATGGCTGGAATCATGAAGGTTACACAGCCAATTGACAGGCTGGAGACAAGGATGGGATGGGTAAAGGACGTTGGACCCAGGGGAGTGCGCTTGATCGGGTCTTTAGAAATACTGGGAGCCATTGGGCTTATTCTCCCAGCTGTAACGGGCATCTTGCCCTGGCTGACACCTGTAGCAGCAGTTGGTTTTGTATTGACGATGGTGGGAGCGATGATCACCCATGGACGACGCGGTGAATATTCCGGTATCGGGGTCAACGTGATACTCCTGGTATTAGCTTTGTTTGTGGTATACGGACGTTTTGTCATTGTTCCAATAAGCTGAGTGATTTCTTAACATTCATGGTGGGGTTCCAGGAGGCCGACTGCCTCCTGGAACCCCACCATTTTTTGCACCGCCCTTTTAGGGGAAAGATAGTGTAGATTCATCATTGCAACAGACAAAAATAGTATATTTTAATGGTTCGTTTTCAATATAATGGAAGTATAATGAAAAGAGTCAAGGATGATGCCTGAAAACGATGTAGGTGAAAATGGAAACAAGAGACGAATCGCTACCTACCGACGAACCAGACTCAGCGCTGCAAAATACCGACGCAATAGCCCCGGTAGAGCCACATGTTGACAAAATTGCACCGGTAATAAATCCAGTAACACCTGCACCACCTACCCAGCGGATAACGCGATTTATTGAAGATATTCGACCTACGCCAGGGTCAAATGTCACGCGCATCTATGTTATAAGCGATTGTGTCATAGCAGTCGCATTCACGCTCTTCGTCGTAAACATGCCTCTCCCACCTGAGGGCTTAAGCTCGTCTCAACTACAAAACTTCATCGGGCAAGTCTTGCTGCCAAAAATACTATTTTTTCTCCCTACCTATATCGTGGTCGCCAGTTCCTGGGTCTCCCACTATCGCATCCTCACCTATCTGAAGCGATCCAGCAGCCTCTTCATCATCTTGAATGTGTTGTTCCTGGCATCGATCGTCTTTCTCCCCGTCCCTGTTTTATTCTTCTACCAATATGATAACCAGGCGGGGGTCTGGCAAGTATTCGCAATCACACAAATGGTCACCAGCACGACACTTCTCTTTATGTGGGTCGTTGCGAGAGTAGACCATCTACTGGATCCAGATATACCTTCTGAATATCTCAGATCCACCACGGCTCGACTGTTAGTCATCCCACTCGGTACCCTTTTATCAATTGGCGTCGCGTTCTACAACGTCTGGATTGCTGAGGGTATCTTTCTCTGCTTTTACGTCCTGGGCTGGTTCTTGCACACCATCTATTATCGCAGCAATCGCAGAGCAAGCTACCTGGAAGGGACCATCCGCATGTGCTCGATTACAGACAATATGACAGCGGTGGCGATCACCTTCCTGATTGCAACAGTAACGAGCACAGTCGCGTCCAACAATCAGCAATCCTTTTCGACGGCGCTCAACGCGGTAGTGGCGCAATTGCCTGTATACGGCTTTACCTTTTTGATCGTGGGGTTCTATTGGCTCTCACACCATCGCATATTCATGGTCATCAGACGCCATAACATGACATTAATCTGGCTGAACTTTGCCTTTTTATTGTTCATCGAATTACAACCTATCTTCAACGCTCTGCGTGTGACCTATCCGAAATCACAGCTCACCTCGATACTCTACGTCTCAGAACAGGCTGCAACAGGCCTGATGCTGCTCGTGATCTGGTGGTATGCAGCAAAAGGACATCGACTCATAGACAAGACGATGGACAGGTTTGAAATCGTTTCTTTCGCATTGCGTGCCCTCCTGGTTCCGATGATCTTTATCCTCTCAATAGCGATCATTTTATTTCGCAACGACCTGGCTTTTTATTTCTGGCTACTGGTGATTGTCCTCGAAGTAGCCGATCTCGTCTACAGGCGCGTTCGGCGCAGATTGAACAAGGCAGACCTTGTTCAGGCTGAGACCTCAATGCACTAGTCAAACCCAACAAGTTTTTATGTGCGCTATCTGTAAAATTTTGCAAAATAATGTGTTTGAGTGTATATATTCCCTCCCAAGGGGATACAATAAAGACATTGTTCTGGTTTTTTGAATATGGGGCGATGGAGATGAATCTGCATCGTAGTTGCGAACAAGTGATACATGCCTGGTCATGTAAAGAAGTTACAGGCTCCTGGGGCCTGACAAAGAAGGTCACGAACGAAACAAACTCATGAGCGAAAATACTGAACTTTACTCTTACTTGAAGTACGTGTAACAGTTGTAGATGCGAAAGGACCGAATCCATGAGCGAAAATACTGCACCGAATGTCGATAGCATCGAAGCCCTGTTTGTTCAGAGCGCCCACGGGTT
>WNFG01003773.1_pt1 | contig 12697 bp, 10 predicted proteins | sample 5400431 | NCBI WGS metagenome assembly WNFG01 (sample SAMN13153346, study PRJNA577476) | soil metagenome | isolation source: 120 cm saprolite under Douglas fir tree site 2 hole 3 replicate 2 | place: USA:California | collected 2015-04-18
GGCGGGCGTCTTCGTCCAATTGATCCAGGTGCGCTTCGAAGTACTTCACCAAATCGACCCGGTGCCGCGCCCGCGCTTCGGCGTCGCCTATGGAGTTGATATGCAGTTCCACATCGGCGATGCCGAGCTGCTTCCACAAACGGGCGAGCATGACGATTTGCTCGGCATCGACATCCGGCCCGGCGAAACCCAGAGCCTCGACGTCGATCTGATGGAATTGCCGATATCGTCCCTTCTGTGGCCGCTCATAACGGAACATTGGGCCGCTAGTCCAGACTTTCTTTGGCCCATCGTAGAGCAAACTATGCTCGATTGCCGCACGCACGATGCCGGCAGTCGCTTCCGGGCGCAGTGTGAGACTGTCGCCGTTGCGGTCGGGAAAGGTGTACATCTCCTTCTCGACGATGTCGGTAGCCTCGCCGATGGAGCGGCTGAACAGCTGAGTCGCCTCGACCACGGGCAGGCGCATATTCCCATAGCCGTAGTCGGCAAGCAGGCCGGCGACTGCGCTATCGAGAAAAATCCAAAATTTCGCCTCCTCCGGCAAGATATCGTTCATCCCGCGGATGGCCTGAATATTCTTGTTCATGACGCTTCTTGGCGGCAGCGCCGGCCGCCGTCAAAAGATCTAGTGAGTTGCCCGGATGGGAATGGTCTTGTCGTTGCTGTCTGCTTCGCCATCGCCGCTCTGGCCCTTCTTTGCCGGCGCGGCGAGCCGTGCACGTGCCGCGGCGTCACCCGCGTAGGTGGCAGCTACGTAATCGTCCACCAGACGCTTGAAGTCTTCGGCGATCGACTCGCCCTTGAGAGTCACTGTCTTCACGCCATCCACGTAGACCGGCGCGACCGGGCGCTCGCCGGACCCGGGAAGGCTGATGCCGATATTGGCGCGCTTGCTTCCGCCGGGCCCGTTGACGACGCAGCCCATGACCGCGACGTGCATGTCCTCGACTCCGGGATAGCGCTCGCGCCACTGGAGCATCTGCTCGCGAAGATAGCGTTGGATCTTTTCAGCGAGTTCCTGGAAAGTGGTGCTGGTGGTGCGGCCGCAGCCCGGGCAAGCGATCACCATCGGCGAGAACGAGCGCAAGCCCATGGTCTGGAGCAACTCCTGCGCGACGATGACCTCTCGCGCGCGGTCCCCGCCGGGTTCCGGGGTGAGCGAAATACGGATCGTGTCGCCGATACCCTCCTGGAGCAGCACCCCGAGCGCGGCGGTGGAAGCCACGATGCCCTTTGTTCCCATCCCCGCCTCGGTGAGCCCGAGATGCAGCGGATAGTCGCAGCGGCGGGCGAGCTCCCGGTACACGGCGATCAGGTCCTGGACGCCGCTCACTTTGCACGAGAGCACGATGCGATCGCCGGCCAGACCCAACTGCTCCGCGCGCGCCGCCGATTCGAGCGCCGAGGCGACCAGCGCCTGGCGCGTTACAGTGTCGGAATCGACGGGCTCTTCTCTCCGCGCGTTCTCGTCCATGAGCCGCGCAAGCAGTTCCTGATCGAGGCTGCCCCAGTTGACGCCGATTCTCACGGGCTTGTCGTAGCGGCAGGCGATCTCGATCATCGTGGCGAATTGCTCGTCGCGCTTGGCACCCCGCCCGACATTGCCCGGGTTGATCCGGTACTTTGCCAGCGCACGCGCGCAATCGGGGTGCTCGGCGAGCAGCTTGTGCCCATTGAAATGGAAATCCCCCACCAGGGGCACATCGCAACCCATGGCGTCGAGCCGCTCGCGGAGGCGCGGGACCTGCGCTGCCGCCTCGGCGGTGTTGACGGTGACACGCACGAGCTCCGAACCGGCACGCGCAAGCTCGACGACCTGGGTCGCGGTGCTCTGGGGGTCGGCCGTATCGGTATTCGTCATAGATTGCACTAACACCGGCGCCCCCCCCCCGATCAGCACGTGCCCGACGCGGACCTGGCGCGTTTTGTGTCTCGGAATATTCGTCATCGGTTGTTTCAATTCAGCGTCAGTCGCGCGACTTCGATCTGGATGTAGGGTTTCAGATCGACGGGATTGTTGTTGTAGATAAGGCGCACGGCGGCGCCGTTGCCGATCACAAGAGACAAGGGGGGCCGCCCGAGGACCACCCTGCGGCTTCCAGCGGGATTCAGTTGCGACATCAGCGTCTTGCCATCCCGGTCCCTGATCTCGACCCAGGATTCCCTGTCGAACTCGAGCCGAATCCGCGCTTCGTTTCCGCCGCCCCCTCCTCCAGAGGGCTGCTGCGCCTGCGCGGCAGGGGTCTCGGCCGCACTGATTGAAGGCGCCGCTGGAGCCGCTGCAACCTCTGTTTCCGCACGCGGCGCGGCAGGCGGTTCCATGGGGGCCGCTTGGGATTGCTTTTGCGGGGGAGGCGTGTTCGACGCGAATCTTGCCCAAGGGAAAGCTCCCGCGCGCCACTCGTAGAGGATGCCGGCCACGACGACGAGGGCGAGGACCGAGAGAGCCAGGTAGGCCCGGGTGCCGCGCTTGCCGCTATGCACGAAAGGGATGCCCTTGTCGCGCAGATCGAGCTCGACCTCCCCGGGGACGTAGCGCTGCTCGAGCTCGTCGAGCATGGGCTGCGGATCCGTGTCGAGCAGCTTCGCGTAACCGCGCACCATCCCGCGGACGAACGTCGCTCCGGGCAGCTTGTCGAACTCCTCCGCCTCGAGCGCCTCGATCTGGCGCACGCCGTACTTGAGTCGTTGCGCGACATCGGCGATCGACAGCTTGCGCTCGGCGCGCAGCTGAGCGAGCATCCGCCCGGGTCCGGCCCTGCCGGAAGGCGCACTGGATTCGGCCGTCTCATTCATTCGAACCGCCCTTTTTGCAGTTCCTGGTACTCCTTCGATCCGGGAAAGCGCCGACGCAGCTGGTTGGCGTAGCTCGTCACGGATGATGAGTCTCCCAGTTTGCGTTCAATCCGCAGCGCAAGCCACAACGATTCCGCGGTCGGTTCGGCGAGCTTGTTGTAACGGCCCACGAGGTTGCGCGCGGCGTCGAGCTCCCCGCGCCGGTACTTGAGCTGGGCGAAATTGATCAACGCCGGATAGTAGTTCGGATCCAGCTTGAGCGCACGTTCGAGATACTCGTGGGCGTCGCGCTCGTTGTTCTTGCGCATCGCACACACCGCCGCCATCGCATAGGACTTTTGCGGCGTGGCGTAAAGGGGATGGCGGACCGCCATCAGGAAATAGCGGATCGATTCTTCCTCACGCTTGTTTTCGCAAAGGAACCACGCGTAGTTGTGATTGGTGTCCGGATCGTTGGGATTGAATCTCAGCGAGCGCTCGAACGCCTCCTCGGCGAGGTCCTTTTCGCGCAAGTCGCCGTACACGAGGCCCAGCACGTTGTAAGCGGGCGCGTAACCCGAGTCAGCCGCGATCGCGATGCGCGCTTCGGAGAGAGCCACGCCGAGGTTTCCTCGCTGATAGTAGGAGCCGGCCAGTTCGGTATGAATACGCGCGCGCTCCCGGCCGCCGGCCACCTCCCCAATGATGGCTCCGCTATCGGTCTGGCCGGGCAAGTCGCCCGAGAGCGGCCCTCCGGCGCAGCCGAAAAGCACTACGGCACCGGCGAGCACCGTTGCGGCGTGCCGCGATCGATTCAAGGGTCCGTCCCTTCCAGGCGCGCCGGCCTGCGGGTACGGTCATGGATCTTTCCGGCCAGTTGTCCGCACGCGGCGTCGATTTCGTCCCCGCGCGTCTTGCGGGTGGTTGTGACGATCCCGGATGCGCCGAGCACCTCGCTGAACCGTTCGATCACTCGGCGCGGGGAGCGCACAAAACCCGAGTTCGGGAACGGATTGAACGGAATCAGGTTGATCTTGCACGGCACCCGCGAAACCAGATCTACGAGCTGGCGTGCGTGCTCCTCGGCGTCGTTGACGCCTTCGAGCATGACGTATTCGAAGGTAATGAAGTCGCGCGGGGCACGCTCGAGGTACCGCCGGCACGCGGCAAGCAACTCTGCGAGCGGATACTTGCGGTTGATGGGCATGAGCGTGTCGCGCAGCGCGTCGTTCGGCGCGTGCAAAGATACCGCAAGCGCCACCGGGCATTCCGCGGCGAGGCGGTCGATCATCGGCACGATTCCGGACGTGGAGAGCGTCACGCGGCGTCGCGAAAGCCCGTACGCGTCCTCGTCTATCATCAGCTTCAGCGCCGAGACGGTATTGTCAAAGTTGAGCAGGGGCTCGCCCATCCCCATCAACACGACGTTGCTGATGACGCGCTCGCCGCCCGGAGTCGCGCCGAGCTCGCGGTTGGCGAGCCAAAGCTGCCCGATGATCTCGGACACCGAGAGATTGCGGTTGAATCCCTGCCTGCCGGTCGAGCAGAACTGGCAAGCCAGTGTGCAGCCCGCCTGGGTGGAGATGCACAGAGTACCGCGGTTGGTTTCGGGAATGAATACCGCGTCGACCGCATTGCCTTTGCCGACGTCGAGCAGCCATTTGCGAGTTCCGTCCCGGGCCAAGCTGTCGCTCACGATTCGCGGGGGCGAAACGCACGCGGTCCGTGCGAGCTTTTCACGCAGAGGTTTCGCAATGTCGCTCATCCGCGAAAAATCCGATTCGCCGAGACGGTGCATCCAGCGCTTGACCTGTCGCGCCCGGAACGGCTTCTCATCGAGGCTCGCGACGAAAGCGGCGAGCCCTTCGCCGTCCAGATCGAGGAGATTGATGCTCATTTAACGCGAAAAGATCTCGGAAGCGGAAAAAAAGTACGCGATCTCGGTGCGGGCGGACTCGGGCCCGTCTGAACCGTGCACCGCGTTCGCATCGATGCTCTCGGCAAAATCGGCGCGGATCGTGCCCTTTTTCGCCTTCTTCGGATCGGTCGCGCCCATCAGTTCGCGGTTCCGCGCAATGGCGTCCTCACCCTCCAGCACCTGCACTATGATCGGCCCGGAGATCATGAATCTCACCAGATCGCGGAAAAACGGGCGCTCGCGATGCACGGCGTAGAAGCCTTCGGCCTCCCTTTGCGACAAATAGCGCATGCGCGCTGCCACGATATTCAGGCCGGCCTGCTCGAACCTGGAGTAGATTTGTCCGATGGCGTTTTTCGCCACAGCATCCGGTTTGACGATGGACAAGGTTCGCTCTACAGCCATGCAAGATCTCCGGTTGGAATTCTGGAAGCGACACAAGAAACTCGTCTAACGTTTTATTTTAACAGGCTTTTGCCGGAGTGTCGCGCCCGGACTAGGACTCGTCTGGCGGTTCGTCTGCCGTCACCGAAAGACGATCCGAGGCCGGGGAAAGCCGGTTCATCATGTCAGCGTTCTGTAAGTCTAGCATCAGGTTATTGCAAGCCTGACCCGCGTACAGTTTCACGCGTAGTCTCTTTCCTCCTCTGTGGCGTGGGGGCGCGTTGCGCTCCCACGCACTTTTTTCCCGGAATGTCCGTGTGCCCTGCTCAAGAACCCGGAGCCCGTCCGCGTGCTATCCTGAACTTCGAACTAGTTCAACCACTTGTTATGCGAGTTCTGATCGTCGAAGACGACAATGCGCTGGCGGACGGGCTGATACGAACGCTGAGACAATCGGGCTACGCCGTGGATCACGCGGAATCGGGCGAGCTTGCGCTGCGGGCCTGCGCGGAAGAACACTATGACCTCGTCGTGCTCGACGTCAGTCTTCCGGGGATAGACGGGTTCGAGGTGTTGCGCCAGCTGCGCCGCGACAACCACTCCGGCAGCATCCTGATCCTTACCGCGCACGACGCCGAGGCGGATCGCGTGCGCGGCCTCGACCTGGGGGCCGATGACTACGTCGCCAAACCCTTCTCGCTCCCCGAGCTGGAAGCGCGCGTGCGCGCGCTCATCCGCCGCAGCCAAGCGGTAAAGAGCCCCAAGCTGCGTTTCGGCCGCCTCAGCGTCGATACGGTGGCACGACGCGCGAGCATCGGTCCGGACCTTCTCGACCTCACCCCGCGCGAGTGGGCGGTGCTCGAATACCTGCTCATGCGGGTCGGGCAGGTGGTCAGCAAGGAGCATATGCTGCAGGCCATGTGCAGCTGGGACGACTCGCTGACCCACAACGCCATTGAAGTGTATATCTCGCGGCTGCGCTCAAAGCTCCACGACGCCGGAATCAGGATTCGCACGGTGCGTGGATTCGGCTACATGGTCGAAGATCCGGATGCAGTCTAGCCTTCGCCGACACCTCACCTACTGGCTCATCGGTCCCCTGCTGTTGCTCGTTACGGCGGGAAGCTTCATCTCCTACCGCATCGCGCTCAGCGCCGCAACCAAAGCCTACGACAGTGCGCTTCTGGATCCGGTGCTTGCGATTGCCAGCCATCTTCGCCATACCGGCAGCCGCCTCGAGCTCGACCTGCCTTCGATCGCGATCGAAGCGCTGCGCATCGATACCGAGGATCGTGTCTATTACCAGGTGTTGGGGCCCGGTGGCGAGCTGATTGCCGGAACGCCGCGGCTGCCGGCGCCGCCCGAGCCCTTGGCTCCGGAGGAGCATGTTTTCTACGATGCGAAGCTTGAGGGCGAGCGCGTGCGCGTCGCGGCCCGCGCGGTCAAAGTCGAGCCGGGAACTGCGATCGTCCAGGTTGCAGAGACGCTGGTAAAGCGAGACAAGCTCGTGCTGGAGCTGCTGGTTGCCTCAACGGTGCCCCAGTTGCTGATAGCGTTTGCCGCCGTGGCTCTTTTCTGGCTCGGCATAGGCCAGGGACTCAGGCCCCTGGATCGCCTTCGCGACGAGATCGCGGCACGTTCTCCGCGCGACCTTCGCCCGGTGTCGGAGCAAGACAAGCCGCAGGAGGTACGCTCGCTCGTAGGCGCGCTCAACCGGCTGCTCTCCCGGCTGAACGCGGCGATCGAATCGCAGCAGCGCTTCATCGCCAACGCGGCACACCAGCTGCGAACGCCTCTTGCAGGACTCAAGACTCACGCGGAACTCGCGCGCCGCCAGCCTTCGACTTCGGAACTGAGCTCGCTTCTGGGCATGATCGCGGGGGAGACACAGCGCACGAGCCACCTCGTCAACCAGCTGCTGACTTTGGCGCGCGCGGAGCCGGGAGAAGCGGCGAGCGGCCAGCCCGTCAACCTGCACGAGATCATCAGCCGCGATCTGCGCGACTGGGTGCAGCGTGCCGTCGGGAAAAACATCGATCTCGGCTTCGAGCTCGAGGATGCATGGACTCTGGGTGAACCGCTCCTGCTGCGCGAGCTGGTCGCGAATCTGGTCGACAATGCGCTTGCGTACACCCAGGCGGGCGGCAGCGTCACGGTGCGCACGGGAGCACACGACGGCGAGTCGGTGCTCGAGGTCGAGGACAACGGGCCGGGCATTCCCGAGGCCGAGCGCGAGAAGGTTTTCGAGCGCTTCTACCGCATCGCAGCGACTGGAGGCGAAGGCTGCGGGCTGGGATTGTCCATCGTCTCAGAGATCGCGGAAAGGCACAGCGGCAGGATAGACTTGGGCCTGCCTTCAGGGGGGCGCGGCACGCTGATCCGGGTCGTTTTTCCGCGTCTGGCCGCACAGGCCGCCCACATCGTTCTTCCCGTCTCTACGCGAACGGTTCCCACGTCACGATAAGACCCGCCTCGGCCGGGGTCGCCCGAAATTCGCAAGCATCGCCGATGCCCGGAACGGAAACGAGCTCATCGCCACAGAAAATCAACGGCAGGCAGGCGCGGCGCCAAGGCGGAATGCCCCGCTCTTGGAACAGATTCTTCAGCGTGCGACGTGGCCGGCGGGAGTCCAACCGCAAACGCTCCCCGCCCTGTCGCAGGCGCACGGTGACGCGCCCCGCGCGCAGTTTCGCGACACTCAGACCCCGTCCTTCTTCGGGCTTGAACTTCAGCACTCCGCCGAGTGAAAGCATGGGCAGGGCGTTCCCGCCATCCCAGACTTCGCGTAGGTTTCGCTCGAGCGTTTCCGAGGCGCGCCGCAGGTACAGCTTTTCGCGGTAACGGAGAAATGTCCAACCCGGTACCGCAAAGCTGAACCGGGCATCGGCCCGAGACTCCTTGAGCTGGCGCAGCAACTCGGCCGTCCGAGCCGCCGAAAGCGGCTCGATACCTCGGGTTTCGCACCAATGGCGCAGAACATTCTTGGTCCGAGCTTCGCCCAGCCGATGCAAGACCGGAATGTCGACGGCGGTACCGCCGCCGCAGCGCTCGAAATCGCCGCGCGCCACCTCGTCGAGCAGCTCGCGCGCCTCCGCGAGGTGGGCCGCGGTTCGAGCGACCGTCGCGCGCACCGCAGGAAATTGCCGCTCGATCAACGGGAACACCTCATGCCTGAGGAAATTGCGCTGGCGAAGGGTATCGACGTTACTTTCATCTTCGACCCACTCGAGCCCACGCAGGCGCGCGTAGGTTTCGATCTCCGCACGGGACATCGCGAGCAGCGGACGCAGCAACCGTGCGCGCGTGCCGGGAAGCGCCCTCAAGGGAGACATGGCGGCAAGGCCTCGCAGGCCCGCCCCACGGAGAAGGCGCAGCAACAGCGTCTCGGCTTGGTCATCGCGGTGCTGCGCGAGGACGATGAAATCGGCGTCCACGCGGGCGAATGCCTCATAGCGAGCCTGCCGTGCGGCACCCTCCAGGCCGAGATTGCGGTAAGGACCGATGTCAACGGTCTCCAGCTGGAGCGGAATCTGAAGCCCGGCACACAGCCGGGCGCAAAACCCCGCCCAGCGCGCGGCGTTGGGGCTGATGCCATGATTGATATGCACCGCGCGAAGCGAAAAGCGCATCGCGGGCGCCAGCTCGGTCAAGGCGGACAGCAGCGCCACCGAATCGACGCCGCCCGATAGACCCATTGCAAGGTGCGCCCCCGGGAAGATCGCCGGGGCAAGCACCGCCGCCGCCCTTTCGGGCAACTCACCTGAGCTCGAGTTCCTTGAACTTCCCATAACCCATCAGGCGCTCGAAACGCTCCTCGACGAGTTCCTGGGGACGCTTGTCGGCAAGGCCACGCAGCGCGTCGGTGAGAGCTTTCTTCAGGCTCTGGGCCATGGCCGCCGGATCGCGATGCGCGCCGCCCAGCGGCTCGTTGACGATCTTGTCGATCAAACCGAGAGTCTTCAGACGGCTGGCAGTGATACCGAGCGTTTCCGCCGCCTCCGGCGCCCTGTCGGCACTCTTCCACAAGATCGACGCGCAGCCTTCCGGAGAAATCACCGAGTAAGTCGCGTACTGAAGCATCATCACGATGTCGCCCACGGCGATGGCGAGCGCCCCGCCTGAACCGCCCTCGCCGATGATGGTGCAAACGAACGGCACCCTCAGCTCCGCCATGACATAGAGGTTGCGGCCGATCGCCTCGGCCTGCCCGCGCTCTTCCGCGCCGATCCCCGGATACGCCCCGGGCGTATCGATGAAGCTCAAGACCGGGATGCCGAACCTTTCCGCGAGCCGCATGAGCCGCATGGCTTTACGGTAGCCTTCCGGCCGGGGCATGCCGAAGTTTCGGAAGATCTTCTCCTTGGTATCGCGTCCCTTCTGATGGCCGATCACAATCACCGACTGGCCGTTGAAGCGGGCAAGACCTCCGACGATCGAAGGATCGTCGGCAAACGAGCGGTCGCCGTGCAGTTCCTCGAAATCGGAAAACAGTGCGGCGGTGTAATCGAGCGTGTACGGACGTTGCGGATGCCGCGCCACTTGAGCGACCTGCCAAGGCGTGAGCTTTCCATAGATCTCTTTGGTGAGCGCGGCGCTCTTTTTCTGCAGGCGTTGGATTTCCTCGGAGATGTCGGTCGCCGAGTCGTCCTGCGCGAAGCGCAGCTCCTCGATTTTCGCCTCGAGCTCGGCGATCGGCTGCTCGAAATCGAGAAACGCCGTTTTCATAGGAAAATCCCGGAAAACCAGGTCATTGTACCCGAATCGCCGGAGCCGCCTTCAAGCTTGCCGTCCGAGGTTCAATACTCGACCGGAACGGGATCGAGGCTGCGCCAAAGATACCAGGTTGCGACCGAACGCCAGGGATCCCAGGCCGAGGCGATCTTGCGCATCGTCCGAAGCGACACGGACCGGCCGCGGAAATAGTTCAGGCAGATGGCACGCTGCAGACCCAGATCGTCCAACGGCAGCACATTGGGGCGCAACAGGCAAAAAATCAGGAACATTTCCGCAGTCCAGCGACCGATGCCCCGAACCTGGACGAGCTCGGCGATCACCGCTTCGTCCTCCATCTCTGCCCAAGCCGCGACGCGCACGCTCCCGCGGACGAAATGGCGGGCGAGTCCGGCGAGATACTCGGCCTTGCGCCTGGACAGGCCGCAAGCGAAGAGCCTCGCGCGTCCCGCATCGACGACCTGCCCGGGGAGCATTCGCGGCGCGACCGCGACGACACGCGCCCAGATGCTCGCGGCGGCTTTGACCGAAATCTGCTGGCCGACGATCGAGCGGGCCAGGGTGAAAAATGGCTCGCCGCGCGGCTCGAGCGCGATGCGTGGATGATCGCGGATGATCCGCCCGAGCACCGGATCCCGATTCGCGAGTGCGCGTTTGGCCGAGTGCCAATAAGATGGTGCAGCCACGCCGATGTTCTCCTTACGCGCGGGATGCGAGGGGTAGATTGAGGAGAAGATTTTGCGGCTTCATGCGCACGACACCTTTCTCATCCATCGACAAGGCCAGATAGACGGGTCGACCCGCGATGTCCGCGCGCATCGCTGCGGACTCCTCGAAGTCGAGGCGGAACAGCGCGAGCAGGCGGCGGAGAATTCCCGGTTCCATTTCATCGCCGCGCCATAGACCGTTCAACAGTGCTGTCGACTCCGCATCCAAACCGATGTGCCAAGCCCAGCCGCGGTCCTCCACTGCGCGCAGCGGCTCTATATTCACCTTGACCCCAAAGAAATGCCGGATCCATTTTTCCATCACGCGGCAGAACGCTTTGTTGGCGGCCCGCCCGAAGTTCATGCTGATCACAAAATCGTGGCGCTGATCGCGGAGCCAGTAGGCTTGCGCGTTCTCAGTATCGAGCACGTCAAGGTTCACCGTCGCCAGGGGCGCCTGCGCCTCCACAATCAACCGGCCTATACTGCCCAGGCTCCCGCCCGAGGCGTGCATGTCGACTGTTTCGAGGTCGGCAAGCATCACCGCGCCCTCCTCGGTGCTCGCCTTTTGTTCCCGGAAGAAAAGCTCTCCCGCGCGCGGCTCGAGCGCGTCCTGGCAGCCCTCGAGAATGTTGCGCACGATGATCTGGACGAGCTGGTCGATGAAAAGGGGCGGGACCGCGACGTCTCCTCCCGAAAAAATCTCCAAGTAGGAGGATTCCAGCGACGCCGCGCGCTTCAGTCTCCCAAGGAACGCGAGCAGAACGCGGTAGTTGTCGCGAGCATCCGCGTCCTCGATGCTCTCCAACGCCGGCGGGGCCGGGTCGCGACGCGGATCTTCCATGAGCGCCTCGTGCAACGCGATCTCGTTCGGCCCGGACTCCTCGACTGGCCGGATCTCCGGACGCATCAGGTAGGCGCGCAGGAAATCGTCGGTGATGGAAAGCCATCCTTCGTTGTCGCGCTCGAGTAGGTGAAAGCCCGAATTGCGCCAGAAATCTTGAGAAATTGTGAATTGCTCCAGTAGTCCAACGACTTGACGATTTGCCACTTACAATATCTTGCCAGAGATAGCGCCTACTAGAGCCGCGTGCCGAATCGGCACGTGTCCGGTATACTTCGCGGCGTCCCACCGCAATCGACGAACGAACGTATGGACCACTACGCAGATCCAAATCCCTCTCGCCGCTTCTGCGGCGGCATGGCGCGTGGCGCGGACAGCGTGCGTTACGCCGGCTTGCCGTTCATCGGCGGCAAAGACTGACCCGCGGGCCGATTGCCCGCCGGGCTTCGAGGCGGGACGAATCGGCCGACCAGCCAGAGTCGTTTCCGCTTCGCTCAACAGGCGACGGAAAGACATGGCGAACTTATTTCGACGACTGAATCCCACCCGAGTGTTCAACGGGCTGTGGCGCCACGGCGATTTTGTGCGGCTGTGGAGCTCGCTCACCATCACCCACTTCGGCGGGCAGATCACCTTCCTCGCGCTGCCGCTCACCGGCGCCCTGCTGCTCGATGCGACGCCGCTCCAAATGGGCGTCCTCACGGCGCTCGAGGCGCTGCCGTTCGCGCTCTTCGGCCTGTTCGCCGGCGTGCTGGTGGACCGCGCGCCCAAGCTTCCGATCATCGTATGGTCGGACATCGCGCGCGCCCTCGCCTTGCTCGCGGTGCCGCTTTGCGCGTGGCTCGATGTGCTCTCCATGGGGGTGCTCTATGCGGTCGGATTCCTCGTCGGACTTGGAACCGTTTGCGGCTGGCCGGCTTATCAGGTCTTCATGACCGAACGGGTCGGGCGCAGCAATCTGGTCGAAGCGAACGCCAAGATCGGGGTGAGCGACTCCGCCGCGCAGCTCGTCGGTCCCGGAATCGCCGGCGCGCTGATCCAGTGGCTCACTGCGCCGTTCGCGATACTGCTCGATGCCCTGTCGTTCTTCCTTTCGGCCTGGATTCTGCGCGGCATCCGTTCCGGGCCCAACGACGCGCCGAAGATGCGCGCCTCGAGCGTCGGCGCGGAGATTCGCGAGGGATTGTCCGCGATCTGGCGCAACGCCGTGCTGCGTGCGCTCGCCTGGGCGATCTCCGTGTGGCAGATTTTCCGGCACGCCTCGCTGGCGATCGTGGTGCTGTACGCGGCGCGCGAGCTCGGCTTCAGCGCCGGGCGCGTCGGCGCGCTGTGGAT
>WNFG01004453.1_pt1 | contig 12696 bp, 8 predicted proteins | sample 5400431 | NCBI WGS metagenome assembly WNFG01 (sample SAMN13153346, study PRJNA577476) | soil metagenome | isolation source: 120 cm saprolite under Douglas fir tree site 2 hole 3 replicate 2 | place: USA:California | collected 2015-04-18
CCGGCGCGTGTGGCGCGCATCTGGTATGCGTGCGCGGGGACATCTGCCCCCCTTGCATCGGCGCTACATCGGCCGCTGCGTCTCCAGGACCCTCCGCGCGCCTTTCCAGGAATAGGTGAGGCTAATAGACATATACTTGCTCTTCCCTCGGTTCCCCCCCGTCTTGACCCCCAAAAACCCTCCCGCGCAGATATACACTCGCGTGTCAGTCGGCTGCATGATGGACACTTACAATCAGGCGCATCCGCACGCGAAACAGTCGGCAAAGTAGCAGATTCGAGGTGCGAGGAATCACACTGTTCGGCAGCCGCATGTAGCATAATGGACGAAATGAAGTTGGCCAGCATTATGGGCGCTGTTGCTGTCTTCTTGGCCATATTCGTCTACGGGCATGTTCTTTCGGTGCGGCCAGCAGTGCTGATCTTCTTGGTGTTCGCATCGTGTTTAGTTTTTTTGGTCTTCATTTGGCCGAATTTGCGACGAGGGAAATAATCGTTCTGGAAACGAGGGAGCACCTCACAGCTGCGGGGCTTGGACGTTTCCGTATTTCGTAGCGCATAGAGTGATGGTGCTTGCCCGACTTACCCCCCGGAGTCAATGTCGACTTCCTGGCGCAGAGGTTCGGCTCGGTAACCGAGTTCAGCGCGAAGCAAGCCCACGGAGTTCGTCGCGGCAAGGGCAGGTCGTTGGTGAAATGATTCCATAACAATGTCGGCTCCCACGGCCGAGTAGACTTTGGTGGTGCCAACCAACCAAAAGGCTCGGGAGAAAGGAGCCGAACATGATGATTATCGGATGTGACTACCACCCTGGCTTCCAACAAATTGCGTTTGTGGATAGCGAAACGGGGGAGTTGAACGAACGACGATTGGGACACCGGGAGGAAGCGGAGCAGTTCTACCGCGAACTCAAAGAGCAGGGTGCCCTCGACTGGCGGGGGCGTGTCGGGTTGGATCGTCCTTTCAAGTCGTGTGCGGGTACGCGAGGGGGTGCTGCCGCAAGAGATCCTTCCCGTAGTCATTCCCGTTGGGCGTTCGCACCACACAGTGGATGTGCTGCTGGGTCGGCATCTTGGGATCGGCCGCAAACTTCGCCAGATTCGCGGGCCGCTGGTGATCGAATTCAATCAGAATCACCGGGCTCTGAACGCGGTAGTAGAAGGCGCTGTCGGCCTGCGTGCCGCCGATCCAAGTGAACCATGTGTTGCCGATGTGCCGGTCAACTTCGTCCATCTTCACGTGGGTGTGTCCGTCGTCCATGTTACTGACGTAGAGGTGGATCAGATCGCGCAGGCGGCGACGCGCCGGATTCGTGAGATCGTTAACGCGTAAGCCGGCGTAGTTCAGAACTACATTGTCCTTGAAGGCCTCTGTCAAGTTGTTGTTGCCTGTCTTGGAAAAGCTGAGTGTTGCCTGTTGGCGCTGAGCGTCCGAGAGCGCCCGCAGCATTTCCAAACCGTCGTTTTGCTCCTGTTGAAGGATCACCAACCCCTTGTATTTACCTGAGGTCGCCCGGACGGGCTCCGAACCCAGGAAGAGTGGTGTCATAACTACCTGATCGCCCAAGACGAAATAGTTGATGATGGCGTGATGGCCATCAAGTTGCCAGCCCCACGGTTCGGTTGCGGAGGGCTTGCCCATGATGGTGATGAAGTACAGCCATTCGCCGAGGAACACGCGGTCGTCGGCCAATTCCGCGAGGGTCTCGTTTAAGCGCATGACGTTACGCGTCAACTCGAACCCGTTCGCGCTAAGCGATGCACGCATCAGGCCGAAGGCAGCGTCCCGCTGCAGATCGGTCATCTCCTGAAAGCTGATCCCCGGGCGTGCGTAAAAGTGCTGATTCATCCACTTTCGCCATTGGATGTCGTCGACCGGAAACATGGTTCTGGCCAGCTGCACGTTGGTCAAGGAAACGATGAACTTCTCCGCCGCGGTTCGGACGGGTTCGGTGGAAACTCCGCTTGGGTTGATTTCAAATAGGCCAGGAAGGACCTTCCCATCGGTCGTGATTCCCCGGAACGGCGCTGCGAGGCCTTCCTGCTCATACTCCTCGGACATTTGGCGAAAGCGCTCAGCCGTATCGGTCGGAGTCTGTGTCTGGCCGAAGGCCCACGGGACAAGAACGGCAGCGGAGGTGAGCGCTGAAAGAAAGTCGCGACGCGTGGGAAACTCTGGCTTGGGGTGGGTATGGGTGTGACCCGGATGATGCAGCGTGTGTGCCACGTTCACCTCCGCTATTGTAAGTCGCGGCAAGATAGCATGCACGGTACAGCCCATGCAATCGAGGAGGTCCACTGCTCTTTTCCGGATGCGGTAGTCGCGAGGATTCCTACTAATCAGGCGTTTTCACGCACGTGTGAGCGTAAGGCCGCTGCGTCCTTCTGGCATGCCCAGTCAGTAACACCTCACTCCGGCTTCTGCGCCTGCGACCAGGGTGGCACAATTCCATTCACGCGAGCATAAGCAACTGATTGGCCATAGTGCTCATTCACATGAGCAAAGATCCGCAAGTAGACCCCCCGCACCGTGGTTTGCTCCCCAAAGAAATCTGCAGGCCGATCGAGTTCGGCAGGAGTCAATTGCGAGAATCGGTTGCGGACTTCATCAAGGGAGGACTTTAGCATTCCCATGACGGCATCCTTCTCCGTGACTGTCTTCTCCAGCTCGCCCATACGCTTGAAAACGGCTTGCGTGTCGGGCTTGCCTTTGGCATCTGTCGTCACATTGGGAAAGTATTCAGACGGAAGCTTCACACCGGTCAAGGAGAGGAGCAGGAAGTTCCCACTGGCGATGTGGACGTAGACTTCGCTCACGGAGCGCACTCCTGGCCCCGGTCGCCAGCTGTATTTGTCGGCGGGCGTCGCCTGCGAAAGCTGATCTAAGTGTTTGCAGGTCACAGCAAAGTCGTCCAGGTACTCGGTCTTCAGGCCGCCGGCCTTCTGTCCCTGCCATGCTGAGAGCGAAGGTGCCAAGAACATGAATAGGACGACAACGGCATGACGAGTCCAAGCTTTTTTCATAGCGCGACACTATACAGCATTTACCTTGCACAATCATGGCTCGTTGACGACGGTTGACGCAAACAGGCGATACACCAGCTATCGAATAAGGCCGGTTCAAAAGCGCTGGATAGGTATGCCTGTAAGCCTCCGAAGCATGGGGCCTAATTTTGTTGGTCGGGGGAAGAGGAGTTGGTCGGGCGGTCTGAGAAAAGGCCGTCCCCGGCGAAATCCAACAGTACTATCAAAAGCGAGTACAGAGACTTGACGCGGTTCATAAGGCAAGCGCCGACCTCGCTCACCCTCACCCCGGCGCTGGCAAATGATAGACATTCCTAAACCCGCCATCTCCACACTACGGCATTCGTTCGAGATCGGCAGAAGGAAAATACGCTCGACGCTCGCCCGAAACTTGTCTGGGAGTGACCTGATTGGGGCTACTTCGACTGAACACTGATACTTGGCGTTGGCCACCGAGGCTATTCGTACCGCAGAGCCTCAATGGGATCCAGGCGCGAGGCGCGGACGGCGGGCACCATGCCGCTGATTAGCCCCACGGCGCCGAGGATGAGCGTGGCCACGATCAGAGTACTCGGAGCAATGATCAGGCTGACGTCGCCGCCTTCGGCGTTCTTCGCCATGGCGCTGTATAGGGTGACCCTTCCGACAGAAAGCGAGACCCCATAGGCCAAAATGATTCCCAGCGCGCCGCCGATGAAAGTAATGGTGAGAGATTCGGCTAAGAACTGAAAGAGGATATGCCTCCTCCGCGCGCCCAGCGCCTTTTCCACTCCAATCTCACGGGTTCGCTGCGTTACCGAGACCAGCATGATGTTCATGAGGCCGACCCCGCCGATGCCCAACGTAAGCGTACCGATGAAACCCAACAGAATCGTTAGGCCGAGCGTAATGAGTTCGAACTGGTGGACCTGTTCCATGAGGTTAAACACGAACATGGCGCGGCGGTCAGTCGGATTGAACCGGTGCCCGATGGCCATCACTCTGCGCACGGACTGTTCCAAGCCTTCATACGCAGGGGTCTCATAGTTGAACCATATGGAGTCGAGGTAGTGGGTATCCTTAAGGTCGCTCATGGTGGTGAAGGGGATGTAGATCAAGCGGTTCGTATTGTCATCGCCCGCCTGCATTTTGGGGCTTACGACCCCGATGACTTCAATGCTAAGACCATCGATGCGGATTCGTTCGCCCAGCGCGTTACGCCCGGAGAAGAGCTTTTCTTTGGCCTCGGAGCCAATCACGGCGACACGGGCATGCTGCATCTCATCTTCTGGGTTGTAGAAGCGGCCCTCCGCCAGTTTGAGCGCGCGGATGGAAATGACGTTGGAATAATTGCCGGTAACGTTGAAGTTGAACGTCCGCGTCTCGTACTGGATGTTCGCCTGCTTGGATGCTTCGGGCGTGATGTGAGTGATTTGAGGAATATTGGTCGGGAGCGCGTCCACGTCTTCAAGGGTAAAGCGTATCGGCACACCGGCCTTCTGGCCGCCAGCCTGCATGGAGGTGCGGCCCGGAACCATGATCATCAGCTTGGTGCCGAAGTTGGCGAAGATGTTGGCGCAGGCCCTGCCGAAGCCGTCGCCATAAGCAAGCAGCAAGACGACCGTGGCTATACCCCAAGCCATGCCGAGCATGGTGAGGGCGGTGCGCCGACGGTTGTACTGCATGGCGCCGTAGGCTTCGCGGAGCAAATCACGGATCATCGTCTTAGTCCCAGTTTTACTCCTGTCGCAGTGCTTCCACAGGCTGCAGCATGGCGGCCTTGCGCGCGGGATATAGTCCGGCGGCCACCCCCGCCAGCGTCAAGCTGCCAATCGCCAGAATCGCGGACGAGGGCACCAGCTTGGGAGGATCAAATCCCCCCGGTCCTTGTTGCGTACCGAGCAGCGCCATCAGGGCGCCGGCGAGTCCCATGCCGATCAGTCCACTAAATAATGTAAGCAGAATTCCTTCCAAGAAAAACTGGACCAGAATACTGCGGTTGGTGGCGCCCAGGGCTTTGCGCAATCCGATCTCACGGGTGCGCTCACTGACAGCCACCAGCATAATGTTGATGACACCAATGGCGCCCAGGGTCAGGGTCACCATTCCAACCGTGCCCAGGAACATGTTCATCGCATTGAAAATCTTGCCCACCATCTCGGCCTGCTCAACGGTGTCGAGGTTTTCGAACGCGTCTTCATTGCGGAAGTCGAAACCGTGATTACGGGCGATGATCTTGTGGACGTCTTCCTTTGCCAGCAAATGCTCAGCGGGCACGCGAGGCTGATAGTTGATCAGCGAGATTGAGTTTTGGTGGTTCTCGCCCTTAAGCGGGAAGTAGGTCGCCATCACTTGGAAGGGAATGTAGCCGCGCATGTTGGTCAGGTTTTCGTCACCACGGCCGATGCGCTTCACGGTGCCGATGACCTCAAACCTGATGCCATTGAGGAGGATGGTGACGGCAACCGCGGGTCGTCCGGGAAAGAGGTTCCTGGTCAGTTCGTCGCCCAGGACGATCACGTTGCGCTTCTGAGCTTCGTCCAGGTCATTGAACCAGCGTCCCTGCTTGAGAGGAAGATACCGGATCTCATTGTACTGAGGCTCCACTCCGACAATTTGTCCGTTGGCGCTGGCGAATTCGCTGACGGCGCGCACGTCATCGCGGGAAAGGACAGGCGAAGCATTGCGGACGTGGGGAGCTTCCCCGCGGATGTCCGCATAGTCCTGGTAAGTGAGCAGATAGTTGCGGGCGGAGTTCATGCTGGCTGCGACCACGGGGGCACGACCAGGGAAGATAAACATGATGTTTTCCCCGAATTCGGCCAGCGCACGCTTGTTTCCCGAACGGAACCCTTCGCCCAGACCGACCAGCAGCAGCAACGATCCCACACCCCAGGCAACGCCGAACATGGTAAGGAACGAGCGCAGCTTGTGTGCCCACAGGGTGCGGATGATTTGCGCCAAGATGTCCAGAATCATCCGCATAATCACCAACATTGTACCTTTGACGATCTCTAGGAAGACAATTTTGGTCCAGAGATCAGACCGATGGACTTCTTGTGGGAAAAGTCGTTTGCGATTTAACCATCCGGAAGGGCGTTTTTGGCTTTTAACCCGATACGGAGAAGCGACAAACATGACTGCTCAAGTTTGGCTCAACACGAACTTGGTTCGTCTTCAAGAAGCGGCTTTTGTGTGCCAACTGCGAGGTCATTAGCGAGGTCTTAAATCGTCATTGTACGAGCTGTGGAAGTCGGTCCTTGCTCAGTCTGAGCAGAGTACTGGTGGGACGAATGAGTCGAAACTGTCGTTCGGCTTCGCTACTAGTACATCGTCCAGTTAATTCTTTATACTATGCGCCTTGCGGCGCCGCTTCCTGAGTTTGCGCGGGTGAGCCGCCTGATATTCCTTGGTAGCCTCGATGATGCGCTGGAGCTTCTCCGGTCCCTTGGTCCACACGAACGGCTTAGGGTTCTTGTTGTTCTGGACGATGTAATTCAGCAGGAACTCCTTGAGTTGGCGTTTCGAAGTATGCACGCTTTGCGACAAACCCCGTTTGCCAAGGATGCTGAAGAAGCATTCGATCATGTTAACCCAGGAGGCATGTGTGGGGGTGTAGTGGAAGTGCACCTGGGGATGTCGTCTCAGCCAGCGCTGGGCCGCTTCGTTTTTGTGAATGTTGAGATTGTCGAGGATGACGCGCAACTCCTGTTTTGGGAAGGCGCCGACCACGTCATTCATGAATCGCAGAAAGTTCACCGACGTGCGCCGTTGTTTGACGTGCGCCACGACTTCTCCGCTAGCGATCTCCAGCGCCGCCAGCAGGGTCTGGGTGCCGTGACGGACGTACTCGTTGGTCCAACTCCGGGGCTGCTTCGCACTCAATTGCAACACAGGCTGGGTACGGTCCAGCGCCTGGATGCCGGTCTTTTCATCGACGCAGAGCACCAGCGCGTGGTCGGGCGGGTTCAAGTAAAGGCCTACGATGTCCAGCAGTTTGGCCTCGAAATCGGGATCGGGACTGAACGTGAAGGTGCGAATCCGATGGGGCTGCAGACCCGAGGCAACCAACATCTGATGCACGGTGCTGGGAGGCAACCCCAGGTCCGTGGCCAGCGTGCGCACGCTCCAGCGGCTGTAATGTTCCGGCTGCTGGCACACCCGGCTCTGCACTTTGTGCAGGATTCCCTGACCATGCTTCGGTGGCCGTCCGGAACGAGCTGCATCCTGCAAGCCATCCAGACCGTGGCTCGCAAAACAGCGGCGCCACTTGCCTACCGTCACTTCGGGAACCTGCAGGGTGGTGGCGATCTGCTGATTGGCTTGTCCCGCAGCCGCGGCCAAAACAATGCGACTGCGCAACGCCAACGCTTGCGGAGTAGACGCCGACCGCGCCAAGTGGTCCAACGTGGCCTTCATCACGGGATTGAGGTCGATGGCGGGTGCGACTCTCGGCATGCCTCACTATAATCGAGGCGGCAGATAATATAAAGAACTATCTGTACGATGTACTAGTGCGCATGCCGTCAGCAATTGTCGGCGAGGCGAAGTTCATTCACCTCTGGCAAAACGAAAGATGGAGTATGGAAGATCACTCGTGTCATCAGCTTCGACCGCCATGCCTTAACCCTTCATTGACTTGCCCTTGCATCCCGCCTACCATACCTCGACTCCATGATCGGCCAAACCGTCTCGCACTATCGCATCGTTGAGAAACTCGGCGGCGGCGGGATGGGTGTCGTTTACAAGGCCGAGGACACGTCGCTCGGCCGCTTCGTGGCGCTCAAGTTTCTTCCCGATGACGTGGCTCAAGACGCGCGGGCGTTGGAACGATTCCGGCGCGAAGCCAAGGCGGCCTCTGCTCTCAACCATCCCAATATCTGCACGATCTACGAAATCGGCGAGCACAACGGTGAGCGCTTTCTGGCCATGGAGTATCTGGACGGGCAGACGCTAAAGCATCTGATCGGCAACCGCCCGCTTGAACCGGACACGCTGCTGTCACTGGCCATCGAGATAGCTGACGCCCTCGACGCTGCTCACTCCGAAGGCATCGTTCACCGCGACATCAAGCCAGCAAACATCTTCGTGACCAAGCGTGGCCACGCCAAGATTCTGGATTTTGGGCTGGCGAAGGTGACCGCAACCGGAGTCAAGCCAGGTTCCGACGCCACCGAAACCGGTACCGGGGGCACACACCTTACGAGTCCAGGTATGGCCGTTGGTACCGTAGCTTATATGTCGCCGGAGCAGGTGCGGGCCAAAGAATTAGACGCCCGCACCGACCTGTTTTCATTCGGAGCGGTGCTCTATGAAATGGCGACTGGAGCCATGCCGTTCCGGGGGGAAAGCTCGGGAGTTATCTTTCGCGAAATTCTCGATCGTGAGCCGGTTGCCGCCATCCGCCTGAACCCTGACCTTCCGCCCAAACTGGAAGACGTCATCAATAAAGGGCTCGAGAAAGACCGCGAGCTGCGTTACCAGCACGCGGCGGACATGCGGGCCGACCTAAAGCGGCTGAAACGGGAAACGGAATCGCGGCACGGCGTACCAGCTAGTTCGGGGTCAGTGGCGGTCGCAGAGGAAGCCGGCTCTCAGGTCGCCCAACAGCCGTCGCCAACGTCCGGTTCCTCCCCTGCGCTTGCTCCACCTCCGTCATCGGGCGCGGTGAAGTCTGTCGAAGCTCCCGTGGCTGGCAGGAAATTCTGGAAGGTTCTTGTTCCGACTGCGGTGGTCGCCGTCGCCGCCCTGATTGGTGGTGGTCTCTACTTCCGATCGCGTCCGGCAACGCCACTGACAGAGAAGGACACCATCGTGCTCGCCGATTTCGACAATACCACCGGGGATGCGGTCTTTGACGGTGCGCTCAAGCAGGCGTTGACGGTGGACTTGGGACAGTCCCCTTTCTTGAACGTCATGTCCGATCGCAGGGTCGGGGATACGTTACGTTTGATGGGTCGCCCCTCAAGTGACCGGGTTACGCCGGAACTGGCTCGGGAAATCTGCCTGCGGACGGGGAGCAAGGCGCTGCTGAGTAGCTCGATTTCTCGCCTGGGTAGTCAGTATCTGGTTGGCCTGGAGGCGGTGAACTGTAGCAACGGAGATCGGTTGGCGAAGGAACAAGAAGAAGCAGCCAGCAAGGAAGACGTGCTAAAGGCTCTGGGCCAGGTGGCATCCAGTATGCGAGCCAAGTTGGGGGAGTCGCTTGCCTCGGTTCAGAAATTCGACGTGCCCATTGAGGCGACAACACCGTCGCTCGAAGCACTGAAAACCTACAGCATGGGCGTTACGACCTCACGCGAGAAGGGGGACGCCGAAGCCATTCCCTTTTACAAGCGCGCCATCGAACTGGATTCAAATTTTGCGATGGCCTATTGCAACTTGGGGTTGTCTTACGCGAATCTTGGCCAACCCAGCCTGTCTGCGGAAAACCTCAGGAAGGCATATGACCTGCGCGAGCGGGTGAGCGAGAAGGAGAGACTGCGTATCTCTGCCTTCTACTACGCGTTTGCGACGGGAGAACTCGAGAAAGAAGCCCAGACGTATGAGCTGTGGAGTCAGAGCTACCCTCGTGATTCCTCTCCCCACAGCAATCTCGGTGCTAACTCCACCAGTCTCGGCCAATATGAGAAAGCTGTGGCAGAAACCCAAGAGGCGCTGCGCCTGGAGCAAAACGCCGTCGTGAACCACAGCAACCTCGGACAGAATTTTCTCGCGCTCAACCGCCCAGACGACGCTAAGGCGGCATTCGACCAGGCACTGGTACGCAAACTCGATGGCGGGGCCCTCCGTTTGTGGATGTACTACCTTGCCTTTTTTCGCGGCGATGTCGAACAGATGAAGCAGCAGATGGCTTGGGGAGCGGGAAAACCTGGAGCCGAAGACCCACTGCTTTCGGCCCAATCTGACACTGAGGCTTACTACGGCCGCCTGCCGAAAGCACAGGACTTCTCCCGCCGTGCAGTGGACTCGGCACTCCGTGCCGACTCCAAGGAGACAGCCGCGCTTTGGCAGGCGAATGCCGCCCTGCGGGAAGCGGAGTTCGGCAACGCCACCGCAGCGAAACAGGGTGTCACATCGGCGCTGGCCTTGGCCCCTGGCCGAGATGTGAAGGTATTAGCAGCTCTCACGTCGGCACGGATCGGTGAAACTGCGCGAGCGAAGACAATGATCGAAGATTTGGAGAGGAACAACCCGTCGAACACGGTGCTGAAGCTTTACTGGCTGCCGACGCTGAAGGCGGCCATTGAACTCAACGGCGGCAATTCAGCACAGGCTCTCGTGCTTCTAGAAGCCGCCGCTCCCTACGAACTGGGTGAGCCACCACCACTCCAGTTGGGCACTCTGTACCCCACCTACCTGCGCGGGCAAGCCTACCTGATGGCGCATAACGGTAGCGCCGCAGCCGCCGAGTTCCAGAAATTTCTCGACCATCGCGGCATCGCGTTGAATTTCCCGCTGGGCGCACTCGCCCATCTCGGTCTGGCACGTACCTACGCTGTCTCCGGCGATACTGCGAAAGCCAAAGCCGCCTACCAAGACTTCCTCGCACTCTGGAAAGACGCCGACCCCGACATCCCCATCCTGAAGGAAGCCAAGGCGGAGTACGCGAAGTTGCAGTAGCTGGAAAAAGTCCCGTCGGCAACCGTCCGCCTGTTCTTCGAGCGTAGAAATGACGATCTCTCTCAGGAGTTCTGTCGCTGGTGGGCAAACCCGACCGGTTACGACCAGCAGCCGGGAGACGTCACCATGACCGTTCCGTTCACGCCGGATCAATAGTCGAGCGGGTATGGCAAGCTCGCAAACCAGGAGCTACAACGCTTGACGGATTTCAGGACGCCCTTAGCAACATGGGCCACGTCGGGATAGAGCGCGCCTTTGGGCTAGGTTGGTCTTTAGCGACTCGGCGCCCAACTCGTTGCCCTTACAGGGCTGAGCGAACTCAGGCAGATCGCTTTCTTGCTACCAGCGTGAACAGAGCACCGAGAGCATCATGTAGTTGTTGACGCTCGCGAGTATCGGAATCTTCGACCTGCTCTAACCGCTGGCGAATCGACCGCCGGGCGGCTTCGATGCGGCCGTTCAGTTTAATGGGATCGGATTCAGCCAGAGCGGCTCTGTATAACGCCTGCCATGTGGGGTCGGGCATGACGCCTCCCTGACGGACAGAAAACCGGGCAGACTAGCGGAAGAGAATTATAGCCCCAAATCGCCCGCCCCGCTTCGATTTCAGCTGTTTTAGATGCCAAACTCCGGCGATAGGTTAAACATGGGTCCCAGGCCACGGATTTTGCTCGGTCGGGTCGCGGATTTTTCAGGAGATTTGGGTCACGAATTTTGCGTGCCGTTGGATAGAAAAAGGCGCGTGGGGCGCGCCTTTAGGGTTGGAATGAGTTCACGCAAGATGCGGGCTTAGCAGCCGCAACGAGCGAAATTTTACGCTCGGCTTCCGGCGGCTTTGCCGGCGGCGATCTTATGGCTGGTCGAGGCGTGGACATTGAACGTGCGAATCACGGGTTCGGACTCGAGCAGGTGCCGAATCGTTTCATGCACTTTCTGGTACTCCGCGCGTTGATATTGCTCCGCATCCTCTTTGGTGTTCCAAAAGCCCAGTGCCAGCACGCGATTATCCTCCTTGTCTGAGACGAATACTGTCTCATCCACGAAGCCTTTCTGTTTCTTCAGGATTGGGAGGACTTTTTCATCGATGGCATCGGCGAGCTGTTTATTTTTGCCTGGCTTGGTGGTTAGTTCGACGATTCGGGTAAACATAACACGCGCTCCTTTCGTTTGTTAAGGGTGAAAGGAATCCGCCGCCGCGGATTACGGCGGACATTTTTTAGGTGTTTGCGGAATTACGTTACGCCCGCTTAGCTTCAGGGTCAATTACTCAAATCTGGTGCAGCTTGCGATAATCTGCAGAAACAAGGAGTTCAGTGGAAGCCGCAGAGGCGACTCGCCACGCTTCGAGTACAGCGAGCGGGGTTCCCCGCCAGGTCAAGGTGGAGCGCGGAGGCAGAAACAGTTAAGCCCACATTTCCTTTTTGAACTCTGAGTAAGTGGTTGTATGATCGACACAACGCCAGTATTCATGCGGCTTTGAGAGCAAAACGAACTCCACGGAGGCTCGACCCGGTGGGTGAGAAACAAGATCAGCCCTTTCAGCTCTCGTTTAATCCTTGTCTGAAAGTTGATTTCCAAGGCTCCCGCGTTACTTCCGACGGTGGTCTGTTGCTGGTGCGCGAATTGGATGAACGTTTGGGATTGAGTGCGCTCATCACCGAAAACATCATGGACGACCGGCGCGGCAAGAACACTCAGTTGCCGCTCCCGGATTTGCTGCGACAGTCCATCTACAGTCGCTTGGCGGGATACGAGGATCTGAACGATGCGGCGCGGCTGTCGCAAGATCCGACGTTCCGGTTGATCGGCTCCCAGAAGATATGGGATCGTGGGGCAGCGTTGCCTTCGCGCCTCCATTGGTTCGAGACCGAGGTGCTGAGCCAAGACGAGAACCTGGAAGGTCTGAGCCGAATCAATCGGGAGCTGCTGGCGAAGGCGGAGGCCATGGATTCACCCCAGCGGGTGGTGCTGGATATGGACAGCACAGAAATCCCGGTCTACGGAGAACAGGAGCAGAGTGCCTACAACGGCCATTTTGAGTCGACCTACTATCACCCGCTGTTGCTGTTCAA
>WNFG01003777.1_pt1 | contig 12695 bp, 11 predicted proteins | sample 5400431 | NCBI WGS metagenome assembly WNFG01 (sample SAMN13153346, study PRJNA577476) | soil metagenome | isolation source: 120 cm saprolite under Douglas fir tree site 2 hole 3 replicate 2 | place: USA:California | collected 2015-04-18
CACCTCGCCGCAGGTGCTCGCCGGCGCGACCAACTTCGCGCCGGGCTCCGTGCCGGAGCTCGTGGCCTTCGCGAAAGCCAATCCGGGCAAGGTGACCTACGCCACGGTGGGCGCGGGCAGCTCGAACCACCTGAACGCCCTGCTGCTTTCGAACCGCACCGGAATCGAAATGACCCACGTGCCTTACAAGGGCGGCGCGCCGATGATGATCGATCTGGTCGGCGGCCAGGTGAACGTCATGTTCGTTTCCGCGCCGCAGGCCATTCCGCAGGTGAAGGCGGGCCGCACCAAGGCGCTCGCGATCGGCAGCCCGCGCCGCATCCCCCAGCTCCCGGATACGCCGACCGTTGCCGAGACGCTCCCCGGGTTCGCCGCGCAATCCTGGGTGGGGATGCTCGTGCCGGCCGGGACCCCCAAGGAGATCGTCGCGCGGCTGAACGCCGAGGCGACGAAGGCGCTCGCCGATCCCGAGGTGCGCGGCAAGCTGGCCGCTCAAGGGTTCGACGTCGTCGGCAGCACGCCCGAGGAGTTCCTCACCTTTGCCCGCGCCGAATCGGAGAAGTGGGCGAAGGTGATCCGAGATTACAATATCCGGGTTGAGTAAGGAGTCACTATGGCGAGCGACACGAAGTGGATTCCCCAGGGTGTCATCCCCGCGGTGCTGCTTCCGTTCCATGAGGACCTGTCGATCGACGTGCCGTCCTTCCGCGCGCATTTGCGCGACGTCGCCTCGGTGGAAGGACTGTCCGCGATCACCGTCAACGCGCACTCGACCGAAGTCGCCTCGTGCTCGTTCGACGAGCAAAAGGGGGTGCTCGCGATCGCGAAGGACGAAATTGGGGAGCGGCTGCCGATCGTGCACGGCGTGTACGCCGAGGGCAGCCTCGAAGCGGCGCGCATCGCGAAGATGGCGGCCGAGGGCGGCGCCGCGGCCCTCCTCGTTTTCCCGCCCGGTCCCTTCACGATGGGCCAGCGTCCGGAAATGGCGGTCGAGCACTTCCGGCGCGTCGCCGGCGCGGCGGACCTTCCGATCATCGCCTTTCAGTACCCCCTTGCCGGCGGCCAGGGCTATCCGCTCGCGACCTTGTTGAAGATCGTCGAGGCGGTGCCGCAGGTGGCGGCGATCAAGGACTGGTGCGCGAGCCCGCAGCTGCACGAGCGCCAGATCCGGACGCTGCAGTCTCTGAATCCCCCGGTAAACGTGCTCACGACGCACAGTTCCTGGCTGATGAGCTCGCTCGCGCTCGGGTGCAACGGCCTGCTCTCGGGCAGCGGCTCGGTGATCGCCGATCTGCAGGCCAGGCTTTTCCGGGCGGTGCGCGCGAACGACCTCGCCACCGCGAGGCAAATCAACGACCGTATCTGGCCAACTGCGGAGGTGTTCTACTCCGAGCCCTGGGTGGACATGCACAACCGCATGAAAGAAGCGCTCGTGATGATGGGCAAGCTTCCGCGCGCAGTGGTGCGCCCTCCGCTCGTGAAGATTCCGCAAGCCGAGATCGAGCGCATCCGAAAAGCGCTTATCGCGGCGGGCCTGCTCGACCGGGCCGGCCGCTCGCTCCGCGCCGCTTGAATGAAGATCGAATGCGTCCTGCAGTGCGCCAACCACCTCGGCGAGGGCCCGGTCTGGGATATCGAGGAAGGCCGGCTCTACTGGGTTGACGGAACCGGCCGGCGCGCCGGCAAGCCGTCGATCTGGAGGCTCGATCCCAGGAGCGGCAAGACCGAGAACTGGTCGATCAAGCGCGACGTCGGCGCGCTCGCGTTGCGCAAGAAAGGCGGCGCGGTGCTCGCGCTCGACGACGGCTTCCACTTCTTCGATTTCCAGAGCGGCAAGCTCGAAACCGTATCGCTCGTCGATACCGAACACTCGCGCACGCGCCTGAACGACGGCAAGTGCGACCGGCGCGGTCGCTTCTTCGCCGGCGGCATGGACGACAAGGAGGAGCTGAAGATCTGCGCGCTGTGGCGCCTCGATCCCGATCTCTCCGTCACCCTGGTCGACGACGGCATCATCTGCTCGAACGGCCCGTGCTGGAGCCCGGACGACACGACCTTCTACTTCGCCGACACCTTCCAGGGCGAGATCTGGAAGTACGACTACGACCTCGCGACCGGCACGCCCGCGAACAAGCGCCTGTTCGCCTCGTTCAAGAACGATCCGGGCGTCGCCGACGGCTCGACTGTCGATGCGGAGGGTTGCGTGTGGAACGCGCAGCTCATTTCGGGTGACCTGGTGCGCTACGCGCCCGACGGGAGCGTCGAGCGGCGCATCGGCATGCCCGTGCGGAACATCACCAGCGTCGTCTTCGGCGGGGATAAGCTCGACGAGATCTACGTCACCTCGATGGCGCGCGTCAAGCACCCCGCGGTGCACGGCCGCTTCGCGAAGGAAGCGAAGCCGCAGTTCCTCGCGGGGAGCCTCTTCCGCATCACGGGCCTGGGCATCCGCGGCGTTCCCGAGCCGCGGTTCGCAGGCTGAGGAGCTCCGGGGGAGCCCATGGAAAAACGCAAGCCCAAGGGCCCGTCACCCGACGAGCTCCTAGACGTGCTCGATCTCAGGGACTTCGCCCAGCGTGCGGTAACGCGGACGTTCCCGAAGAACACCGTCGTCGTCCGCGAGGGCGACCGGACCGACTCGCTGTACATCATCGTCTCGGGACGCGTGAAGATCTACGTCAGCGACGAGGGCAAGGAGGTCGCGCTCGGCGAAGCCGGCCCCGGGGACTACTTCGGGGAGATGGTGCTCGACGAGGGTCCGCGCACGGCTTCGGTGATGACGCTCGTGCCGACGCAGTTCCTGGTCGTGCCGAAGGAGGACTTCAAGGAATTCGTGACGAAGAGCCCGGAATTCGCGCTGCACCTCATACTGAAGCTGATCAAGCGGGTGCGCACGCTCACCAACGACGTGAAGACCCTCGGGCTCATGGACGTGTACGGCCGCGTGGCGCGCATGCTTCTCGATCTCGCCGTGGAGCGCGACGGCGTTCTGGTCGTCGAAAACCGGCCGAAGCCGCAGGAGATAGCCGCTCGCGCCGGCGCTTCCCGCGAAATGATCGGCAAGATCCTCGACGACCTCGCCGAGGGCGGCTACATCGAGGTCAAGGGCGACCGCATCACCATCGCCCGCGCGCTGCCGCGAACGTGGTAGCGGCGCGGATCAATCCGCGCGAAGCTTGTCCTTGCGGATGATCTCGCCCCAGCGCGCGTAGTCGCGCCGCACGATCGCGTTGAACTCCTCCCCCGAAACGCCGGAGGGTTCGACGCCAAGCTCGCGGAAACGGCGCGTCACGGCGGGAAGCGCGAGCACCGCGCGGATGTCCGCGGCGAGCTTGTCGAGAATCGGCTTTGGCGTTCCGCCGGTCGCGAAGATGCCGTGCCAGCCCGGGATGCCCAGGCCGGGAAAGAGCGAATCGAAGGGCACCGCGCCAGGCAGCTGCTCCAGCGGCGAAGATCCCGTGACCATCAGCGCGCGCAGCTTCCCCGCCCTCACATGCGGCATCACCGCCACGGTCACGTCGAGCATCATGCCCGGTTCGCCTGCGAGCACCGCCTGGAGCGCGGGCGCCGCGCCCTTGTAGGGCACGTGGGTGAGGTTCATGTCCGCGGCGCTCTTCAGGAGCTCCACGTACAGGTGCTGCCCGGAGCCGTTCCCGGCGCTCGCGTAGTTGAGCCGCCCCGGTTCCTTCTTCGCCAGGGCGATCAATTCCTGGATCGAGCCGATCCCGGTCGCTGGATTGACGACGAAAGCGTAGGTGAGGAGCGTGGTCTGAGTCACGCCGATGAGATCCTTGAGCACGTCGTAGGGAACTTTCTGCAGGTGCGGAAGCGTGACGAGCGGGGTCGAGCTGATGATCATCAGCGTATAGCCGTCGGGCGCGCTCTTCACGACATACTCCGGTCCGAGAGTGCTTCCGGGCTTGTTCTCGACGATGACCGGATGTTCCCAGCGGTCCTGCAACTCCTTGCCGATCAGCCGGCCCGCGATGTCGAGCGGACCGCCCGGAGGGAACGGAACGACGAGCCTCACGGGCTTCGAGGGGAAATCCTGCGCCGCCGCGCTCGAGGCGAGCGCGAGCACCCACAGGAGAACTGCCGTGGTCCGTCTCATGACTCCTCCTCGGAGCGAAGACTATCAGAGCCGGGACTATAATGGTCCGGCTAAGGTGAGGTGAGGTGATGAGCGGAACGGCAGCCCTGAGACTCGAAGCCGGCGCGGTGACCGCCGGGCTCCACTACACCGTCGACACCGGCGTGAAACCGGTGAACGAGACCTTCGGCCCCAACAACATCCGCCGCCGAGTCTCCGGCGAACACGAAGTGCGGCAGATGACGATCCGCGACGGCCGGCCGCTCACGGGCGAGTTCGACCTCGAGATCACCGGCTTCGAGTTCGTCGAGCACAAGACGCAGGTGCGCGACTTCTTCGACCCCGAGGAGCTGAAGCGCGTCTACTACTCCGAGGTCGAAGCGCTGGTGAAGAAGGTCTCGGGCGCCTCGCGGGTCGTCGTCTTCGACCACACGCTGCGCTCGGGCGACGAAGCCGAGCGCGAGGCGAAACTCGTGCGCGAGCCGGTGCTCAACGTGCACAACGACTATACCGAATGGTCCGGGCCGCAGCGCGTGCGCGACCTTCTGCCCGGCGAAGCCGAAGCACTGCTGCAGCGCCGCTTCGCCATCATTCAGGTGTGGCGTGCGACAAATAAGCCGATCCAGTCCAATCCGCTCGCCATCGCCGACGCACGCAGCCTCGCCCCCAGGGACCTGATCCGCGCCGAGCGCCGCTACCCGAACCGCGTGGGAGAGACCTACCGCGTCGGGTACAACCCGGATCACCGCTGGTTCTATTTTCCGCTGATGCGGCGCGACGAGGCGCTGGTGTTCAAGGTATTCGATTCGGCCAAGGACGGGCGCGCTCGATTCACCGCGCACAGCTCGTTCGTCGATCCGACCACGCCTCCGGGCGCTCCGCCGCGCCAGAGCATCGAGGCCAGAACGCTTGCGTTCTTCGACTAGGCGCTCGCGTTCTTCGATTCCTAGCCGATCCTGACGTTCTCGTCCGCGATGTAGTCGCGGATCACGGCGTCGATTCCTTGATCGGCCTTGAAGCCCATCGCGAGCGAGCGCGGCGTCGCGAAGCGCACCGGCCAGGTCTTCACGATCGCATCGATGCGCGCGTCGAGCTTCCAGGACACGCGCTTGGCGACTTGGGACCCTGCGATCTTCCCCATAGCCGCGATCATCTCGGCGATCGTCACCGTGATCCCGGGCAGGTTCACCACGCGGTTCGAGCCCCATCGAGACGCGGGAAGATCGTGCGCGTGGATGAAGGCCTCGACCACTCGGCGCGGCGAGAGCAGCCACACGCCGGTCTCGGGCGGGAGCGGGCATTCGTAGGCGACCGCGTTGAGCGGCTCGCGGACCACCGCACTTGCGAACGAGGAGGCGGCGGCGTTCGGCTTGCCGGGGCGCACGACGATCGTAGGCAACCGCAGCGACCGGCCGTCGATGTAGCCCTTGCGCGAGAAGTCGCTCACGAGATATTCGCTGATCACCTTCTGCGAGCCGTAGGACGTCTGCGGCGCGGGCGTGGTCGAGTCGTCGAGCACTCTTGGGAGATCTCCTCCGAAGGCGGCGACCGAGCTGGCGAACACTAAACGCGGCGGCCGCGCGGCCGCGTCGCAAATGCGCCGCGCCTGGTCGAGGACGTTGCGAATGCCTTGCAGGTTGACCCGCATGCCGAGGTCGAAGTCGGCTTCGGCGGCGCCGGAGACCACTGCGGCGAGATGGAAGATCGAAGTCGTGTCGGCAGCGATCGCGTTCGCGGCGAACTTCGGGTCCGAGATGTCGCCGGCGAGCGTCGCAAGGCGCGGGTCCGTGGGAAGATCGGCGGGAAAGGCCTGATCGACGAGCGTGAGACGCGCGATCTTCTCCGCGGCGAGCGTGCCGCGCGCGAGCAGCGCCTTGGCGAGCTTGAAGCCGATGAAGCCGCCGCCTCCGGTGATGACGATTTTCAAGCGGTGCTTCCTATTTGAAGAAGCCGCCGACCGCCTCGGTCATCGCGGCCGAGTGCTTGGGGAGCCACAGGACGATCTCGGGAATGTACGTGCACACGATGAGCGCGGCGAAGAGGGGCACGAGCCAGGGCAATATCGCCATTGTAGTGCGTTCGACCGACAGCTTCGCGGTGCGCGACAGCACGAACAGCACCGTGCCGAGAGGCGGGTGCAGGAGGCCGATCATCAGGTTCAGCACCATCACCAGTCCGAAGTGCACCAGGTCGATTCCGAGCTTCTGGCAGATCGGCACGAGGATGGGCACGAGCAGGGTGATCGCCGCCACCGGCTCGAGGAAGCAGCCGACGACGAGCATCAGCACGTTCGCGAGCAGCAGGAACACCCAGGGCGCGTGCGTGAACGAAAGCACCCAGACGGCGACGGCGTCGGTGACGCGCGTGACGGTGAGGAGCCACCCGAAGATCGACGCCGCGGCGACGATGAAGAGCACGGTCGCGGTCGTCTCGATGGTGTCCATCGAGATCTTGGCGAGCATGCGCAAGTTGAGAGTGCGGTACCAGGCGAGCCCGAGGACGAGCGCGTACGCCGAGGCGATGATCGCGCCCTCGGTCGGGGTGAACACGCCGAAGGTCATTCCGCCCAGCAGGATCACGGGGGTCATCATCGCGAGGAAGGCGTCCGCGCCCGTGCGCGCGAGCGCCGACCACGAGAAAGTCGCGTCGCGCCCGTAGTCGCGCCGGTGCGCGTACCAGGTGACGGTCGCCATCATGAATACGCCCATGACGATGCCCGGGATCACGCCCGCGAGGAACAGCTGCCCGATCGAGACGCCGGCCATCATGCCGTAGATGACGAAGGGCAGCGAAGGCGGAATGATGGGGCCGAGCGTCGCCGAGGCGGCGGTGACGCCGACGGAGAAATCGAGCGGATAGCCGTGATCCTGCATCGCCTTGATCTCGATCGTCCCCAGGCCCGCGGCGTCGGCGATCGCCGTGCCCGACATTCCGGCGAAGATCATCGAGCCGACGATGTTCACGTGCCCGAGTCCTCCCTTCAGCCATCCGACCAGCGCCAGGGCGAAGTTGTAGATGCGGTTGGTGATTCCCGCCGAGTTCATCAGATTGCCGGCGAGGATAAAGAACGGCACCGCGAGCAGGGGAAAGGAATCGATGCCGCCGTACATGCGATGGATGACGACGAAGTCGGGCACGGTGCCCGAGAGCATCACGTAGGCGAGCGAGGCGACGATCATCGCCAGTGCGACGGGCACACCGGCGAGCATAAGGACGAGGAAGCCGAGCAGCAGCACCGCGGTCACGGAGTGTCTCAGTACTCGGGGCGCTCGAGCGCGCTGTAGCCCTGGCGCCAGTGTTTCCATGCTACCTGCAGGGAGCGGCCGAACATCAGCGCGAACCCGGTGAGCATGGCGCCGAACACCAGGCCGATCGGAAGCTCGATGACCGCCATGCGCTGGGTGCCGATGCGGTCGATGAGCAGCCAGGTGAGCCACACCGCGTAGCCGAAGAAGCCGATGCGCACCGCGTCGACGAAAGTCGACATGACGCGCCCGGCCGCGCGCGGCAGGAAGCGGTAGACGAAATCCACCTGGATGTGGGTGCTCCGCCGCACCGCCATCGCGCCGCCGAGGAAGGTCACGGCGATGAGCAGATAGCGGGCGATCTCCTCGGTCCAGCCCGCCGCGTCGTTCAGGACGTAGCGGGTGAAGACCTGGTAGAAGACGACGACGGCGAGAATCCAGAACACGGCAAGCGTGATCCAGTCCTCCCAGGCGTATACGGAAAGGCGGACCGCTTCGTCCGCGACGTGGAAGCGGCCGTCGGCGCCGAGGACATGGTCTGCGCCCGCTTCACCTTCCGGAGGTGCGCTCATCTATGCGCGGCGCGCTACTTGATCGCCTGCACCTTGTCGTAAAGCGCCTTGTCCCAGGCCACGTCCGGGCCGACGAGGAATTTCGTGAATGCCTGCTTGAACGCGGTGCGGTCGGATTTCACCACGGTCTTTCCGTACTTCGTCGCGAACTCGTCGACCAGCCGGTTCTCGGCCGCGGCGATCTCCACGGTCGCCCGGGCGCAGGCCTCGCGGAACACGTCCTGGAAGATCTTTCTGTCCGCGTCGGTGAGCTTGCTCCACAGCGGGCCGCTGACGATCGTGATCAGCATCTCGGTGATGTGGCCGGTGAGGTTGATGTGCGACTGCACTTCGTAGAACTTCTTCGCGAGGATCGTCGGCAGGGGATTCTCCTGCGCGTCCACCGTGCCGTTCTGCAGCGCGAGGTAGACTTCCGCGAAGGCGATCGGCGTGGCGTTCGCGCCGACGACCTTCGGATACATGATGTAGAGCGGCGCGTCGGGCACGCGCAGCTTCAGGCCCTTCATGTCCTCGGGCTTGACGATCGGCTTGTTCGCGGTCGTGTGGCGCACGCCGTAGTAGACGACCGCGATGGGCTTGTTGCCGCCCTTCTTGTAGTAGGCTTCCTCGAGCTCCTGCAGCACCGCGCTCTCGGAGTATTTCTTCCAGTGGTCGAAGTCGCGGAACATGTAGGGCGCGCCGCCGATCCCCAGCGGCGGATAGGTGCGCGCGGCGAAAGCCTGGCCGGTGTAGATCAGGTCCACCGTGCCGAGCGAGAGCGACTGGTTGATCTGCGTCTCGTTCCCGAGCGAGGAGGCCGGAAACACGTCCATGGTGTAGCGGTTGCCGGTGCGCTTGGCGATCTCGCCCGCCGCCCACACCGCCCAGGTGTGATAGGGCTCGGAGGTTTCGTACACGTGCGCGAATTTCAGCTTCTGCTGCGCCAGAGGCGCCGCGGAAGGCAGCGCGGCGAGCAGCGCCGCAACGAGAAACTTCGTCAATCCGGTTTTCATGGCGTCTCCCTTCAAGCGAAAATCAGTGGTTGTCCCGCGGCACGAAATCGCCGCTCTTCCCAGCCAGGAAATCGAGGTCGGCGCCTTCGTTCGCCTGCAGCACGTGGTCGAAATACAGCCGCCAGTAGCCGCGCTCGAGCGGCGGCTCCGGCTCCTTCCATTTTCTGCGCCTTTGCGCGAGCTCGTCCTCCGCCACGAGCAGCTCCAGGCGCCGCTTCGCGACATCGAGCTCGATGATATCGCCGTTTTCGACCAAAGCGAGCGCGCCGCCGGCAGCGGCCTCGGGCGCGACGTGCAGCACCACCGTTCCGTAGGCGGTGCCGCTCATGCGCGCGTCGGACACCCGAACCATGTCGGTGACGCCGCGCTTCAAGAGCTTCGGTGGCAGGGGCATATTGCCCACCTCAGCCATGCCCGGGTAGCCCTTCGGCCCGCAGTTCTTCAGCACCATGACGCAGGTCCTGTCGATGTCGAGCTTCGGATCGTCGATGCGCTTGTGGAAGTCCTCTATGGTCTCGAATACGACAGCGCGGCCCCTGTGCTTCATGAGCTTGGGCGTCGCGGCCGAAGGTTTGATGATGGCGCCGTCGGGGCAGAGGTTGCCGCGCAGCACCGCGATGCCGGAGTGCTTCTTGAACGGCTTCTTGAGCTGGAAGATCACGTCGCGGTTCCAGCATGGGGCGCTCTTGTTGTTCTCCCAGATGCTCTTGCCATTCACGGTGAGTGCGTCCTTGTGCAGGAGCCCGTTCGCGCCGAGCTCGCGGATCACCGGGGGCAGCCCTCCGGCGTAGTAGAAATCCTCCATCAGGTACTTGCCCGAGGGCATAAGGTTCACCAGGCAGTGCACGCCGCGGCCCAGGCGATCGAAATCCTCGAGATTCAGATCGACGCCGATGCGCCGCGCGATCGCGATCAGGTGGATGACCGCGTTGGTCGACCCGCCGATGGCGGCGTTGACGCGTATCGCGTTCTCGAATGCGGCTCGCGTGAGGATCTTGGAGAGCACCACTTTCTCCTTCACGAGTCCCACGATGCGCCGGCCCGCCGCGCGCGCAAGGACGTAGCGGCGCGCGTCCACCGCCGGGACCGCTGCGTTGCCGGGCATGCCGACGCCGAGCGCTTCCACCATCGAAGCCATGGTGGAGGCCGTGCCCATGGTCATGCAATGGCCGTGCGAGCGGTTCATGCAGGACTCGGCCTCGTGGAACTCCTCGATCGTGATTTTCCCGGCACGCAGGTCCTCGGACATCGACCAGACGTTGGTCCCCGAGCCGATGTCCCGGCCGCGGTACTTGCCCGAGAGCATCGGTCCTCCCGACACCCCGATTGCGGGGATATCCACGCTCGCCGCGCCCATCAGCAGCGCCGGCGTGGTCTTGTCGCAGCCCATAAGTAGCACCACGCCGTCGAGCGGATTGCCGCGGATCGACTCCTCGACGTCCATGCTGACGAGGTTGCGGTAGAGCATCGAGGTCGGGCGCAACAAGGTTTCGCCGAGCGACATCACGGGGAATTCCATCGGGAACCCGCCCGCTTCGAGCACGCCGTTCCGGACGTGCTCGGCGAGGGTACGGAAGTGCGTGTTGCAGGGCGTGAGCTCAGACCAGGTGTTGCAGATGCCGATCACGGGGCGCCCGTCGAACTGGTCCTGAGGCACGCCCCGGTTTTTCACCCAGCCGCGGTAGATGAAGCCGTAGATGTCCTCGCGACCGAACCATTTGACGCTGCGAAGACCCGGATCTTTTTTCTTCGCCATATCAGTAGGTGGCGCGGCCGCCGGAAATGTCGAACACTGCGCCGGTGGAGAACGAGCAGTCCTCCGACGCGAGCCAGCACACGAGCGAAGCAATCTCCTCCACGGTGACGAAGCGGTTCATCGGGATTTTCGAAAGCATATAGTCGATGTGCTCCCGGGTCATCTGGTCGAAGATCGCGGTCTTCGCCGCGGCGGGCGTGACGCAGTTGACCAGCACGCCGGTCCGCGCCAATTCCTTCCCGAGCGACTTGGTGAGGGCGATCACCCCGGCCTTGGACGCGCTGTAGGCGACCGCGTTGGGGTTGCCTTCCTTCCCCGCGATCGAGGCGATGTTGACGATGCGCCCGTATTTGCGCTTCGCCATGTGCGGTGCGACCGCGCGGCAGCACAGGAACTGGCTGGTGAGGTTGATGCGCAGCACGCGCTCCCATTCCTCGACGGGATAGTCGACGCTGGGCAGGTTCAGGCCCGCGACGCCGGCGTTGTTGACGAGCGCGTCGATCTTGCCGAGATCGGCGAGCGCTTTGGCCGTGGCGCGCTCCACCGCGGCCGCATCCGAGACATCGACCGCGCCGGTCTTCGCGGCGACGTCCCACACGAGGACCTTTGCTCCGGAAGCCTCGAGGCGCTTGACGATCGCGGCGCCGATCCCCTGCAGTCCCCCGGTCACGATCGCGGTGCGGCCCTTGAAATCCAGTTGGTTCATTCTTTCACCGCTCCAGTCATGCCGGACACGTAATACTCGACGAAGAAAGAGTAGAGAATCGCGACCGGCAGCGAGCCGAGCAGCGCGCCCGCCATCAGCGCGCCCCAGTGGTAGACGTCACCTTCGACCAGCTCGGTGATTACGCCCACCGGGACCGTCTTGTTCTCGGAGGACGAGATAAAGGTGAGCGCGTAGATGAACTCGTTCCACGACAGCGTAAAGGCGAAGATCCCGGCCGAGATCAGTCCCGGCACCGCCAGCGGCAGCATGATCTTCACCAGGATCTGCCAGCGCGTCGCCCCGTCGATAAGGGCGCACTCCTCGAGCTCATACGGAATGGTGCGGAAATAGCCCATGAGCAGCCAGGTGCAGAACGGTATCAGGAACGTGGGATAGGTGAGGATGAGTGCCCACACCGAGTCGAACAGTCCCAGCTTGAACACGATGAGCGCGAGCGGGATGAACAGGATCGACGGCGGGACGAGGTAGGCGAAGAAGATCGACAGCCCGACCTGGCGCGAGCCCCTGAAGCGCAGCCGCTCGATGGCGTAGGCGGCGAGCACCGCCGCAAATAGCGAGATGAACGTCGACAATACCGAGATGAGGATCGTATTCCAAAGCCATTGCGGGTACTCGGTGCGGAACAGCAGCTTCTCGAAATGATCGAGCGTCGGCTTGACGATCCAGAAGGGGTTCGCCGCCTTCGACATCAGCTCCTCGTTCGACTTGAACGAGGTCATCACCATCCAGTAGAACGGGAACAGCAGCGCGAACAGGAATACCCCGATCGGGACGTAAAGCGTCACCCAGCGCCGCGGCAAGGATTGCAGGTACTCCATTCCCGCGGCCTCGGCTCTATCGCTCATTTGTCGCTACCGCCCTGCTGCCAGGCACGGCGCTGCAATCCGAAGTAGGAGAACAGAATCGCCGCCAGCAGAAACGGCACCATCATCATGGCGAGCGCGGCGCCTTCGCCGAGCGCGCCGCCGGGGATGCCGCGCTGGAACGAGAGCGTCGCCATCAGGTGCGTGGCGTTGAGCGGCCCGCCGCGCGTGAGCACGTAGATGAGCTGGAAATCCGTGAACGTGAAGAGCACGCTGAAGGTCATCACCACCGCGATGATCGGCGTGAGCAGCGGCAGCGTGACGTTCCAGAACTGCTGCCAGGGCGTCGCGCCGTCGATCGAGGAGGCTTCATAGAGCGACGGCGGAATGGTCTGCAGGCCCGCGAGGAGGGAAATCGCCACGAACGGGACGCCCCGCCAGATGTTCGCCGCGGTCACCGAGAGCCGCGCGAGCCAGGGCTCGCCCAGGAAATCGATGTACCGGTCGATC
>WNFG01005097.1_pt1 | contig 12695 bp, 10 predicted proteins | sample 5400431 | NCBI WGS metagenome assembly WNFG01 (sample SAMN13153346, study PRJNA577476) | soil metagenome | isolation source: 120 cm saprolite under Douglas fir tree site 2 hole 3 replicate 2 | place: USA:California | collected 2015-04-18
GCTACAAGGAAGCGCAAAGCTACCTGACGCCGATGACATTTCTGATTGTGATTCCCGCCGTCGCGTCCGTAATGCCGGGCGTCGAGCTGACGCCAAAACTTGCTCTAATCCCGGTTCTAAACACGAGCCTGGTTTGCAAGGAGATCATCAGCGGCACCTATCATTGGAACTCGATCGCCCTCATTTTCGCTTCCACCTGCGTCTATGCCGCCGCCGCGCTGTTTCTGGCCTTCAAGACCTTCCAGCGTGAATCAGTCCTCTTCCGTTCCTGACGTGTCCGCGATTTTTTCGGTGACAGGCGAGCAATCCTGTGGTACTCTTCTCTTGGAGATTTCTACGTCTCCACCTCCCCATCTTTCCCGGTTACAGCAAGTCAGATTCATCGTGGCCGCCTCGGCAAGCTAAACTCTTTAGAATCCGCACTTACGAAGCGAAATACCTGTAAACCCTTTAGAATCAGCAGTTACGAAAAAGGGGGGGCCCCCAGGGCCGGGGAACGAAACCGAGACCCTTCCCGTATCACAATCGGCGACCCACCGAGGCAAATGACAATGCGACGCCCGATTCGCATCTTGCTGATAATCCTGCTCTTTCCGCCGACTCTCGCGGCTGTCGGCGGCTGGCTGGCTGGACCTTCTTTCCTGCACCCGATCCGGCGCGAGCTCTCGCCAGAGTTGATTCGCGAAGCAGACGTCACTTTTGAACAGATAGGCGTGCACCGCGAAACGTTCGACGTGCGCGCGCCCGACGCAGTGCTCCTGCGCGGCTGGAAGGTGCGCGCCGCAAGACCGAATGGGAACTGGGTTTTGGTCTATCACGGCGTGGCGGACAATCGCATGGGCGTTCTTGAGCATGCACGCATACTGCTGCTGGCCGGGTACAGCGTCGTAATGATGGACTCCCGCGCGCATGGCGCGAGCGAAGGACCGATGGCCACCTACGGTTGGCTAGAGCGAAACGACACGCGCGCCATCGTCGATGCTCTTGAAACCAGTGAGCATCCTAGGCACTTGTTTGCTTTGGGAGAGTCGATGGGCGCAGGCATTGCGCTGCAGTCCGCTGCCGTCGAGCCGCGCATTGACGCGGTGGTTGCCGAGTCGTCGTTTGCCAGCCTTCGCGAGGCTTCCTATGACTACGCCGGGCTCCGGCGCTATCCTTGGCTGGGAAAAACCTGGCTCGCTCCGGGAACCTGGACGATGATCTACCACAGCGAATCGCTGGCGGGTTTTCCGGCTTCCCAAGTATCGCCGGAGAAGGCTGTCGCCGCCCGCCGCTTTCCCGTGTTGTTGATATGTGATGCAGAAGATGTTGCTCTTCCCTGCAGACACACAAAGAAGATTTATGATGCCGCCATAGGCCCGAAGCAGATGTGGGTCGTGCCGCGCGCGTTTCACACCGCCGCTCTGGGGTATGAGCCTGCGGAATTTCGGCGGCGCGTACTGGAATTTTTCGCAACTTACGGCGCGACCTAGTTTCGGGTAGCAGGTGTGCGTCGCTACTGGGCGGGATGCTGGCGTGTTTCGCACTCCTGGCTGAGGCGGCGGACGGTTTCGCGCAAGCGCACGGCCAGAGCGGCGATGGTTTCCAGGCGCTGCTGGCCGCCGTGCGGGAGCCGGCCGTCATTCTTGCGGCGGACTTCCGCGAGCAAGAGCTCGGCGTTGCCCAGGATTCCGGTGAGCGGATTGTTCATCTCATGGCGGAGCACTTCGCCAAACGCCTCTCCATTCAAGGCATTCTTCACGGCAGCGAACTGTTGCGCGTCGCTGGCCACTTGCTGCGCCTGGCGCAAGCGCCGCTCGACCATCTCCAGCGCAACGGGCAGACCACCGCCGGCGCGCTCGACGAAGTCGGCGGCGCCGGCCGCGACCAGCGAGGCCAGTTCGGATTCCTGATCCGGCCCGCCAATCACCACCACCGGCGCGTGAACTGCCAGAGCGGAAACGACGGAGTTCAGGCGCGGCATCTTTGCCACACACCCTTCGCTCTCCGGGGTAGCAGAAGTTTTCTCGAGAAGGATGACCGTCGGCGCGGTATCTTCGACGATGCGGCGGGCGGCGTCGACGGTGCGCACCGCGGCAACGCGCAGCCCTCCCTCCTTGGCTTCGAATTCCCGGCGAGCGGCGGCGCACAGCTCGGCGTCATCGCTGACCAACAAGATGGTAAGTTCCCTGGTATGGATCATCTATTTCCTCGCTGCATTTTTCATCGCCGCCGGAGCACGTGAAGGCTCGCGCGGCGAGGTAGCCTCGAGAACGCTGCGGATCTTCTCCGTGAGCTCCTCGACGCGAAAAGGTTTTGCCACATGGGGCAGGTGATTGCGCTCCAGAAACTCCCGGGTATGCGCGGCGAGAACGTCTCCGGTGACAAACAAGAAACGTTCGCGAAGGGGATTTTGGGCCAGGGCCAGGGCTTGGTAAAAGTGCTCGCCATCGAGTTCGGGCATTTTCATATCGCAGATGGCCAGCGCATAGTCTTCGCGGGCCGCGCGATCGAGCGCTTCGCGGGAGTCCAGGAGGACATCGACGCGTAATCCTTCGTCCTCGAGCACGTCGGCTATGAGCCGCGCAACGGTAGGCTCGTCCTCTAGCACCAGGATGCGGGTACCGGCCCAGGCACCGAGGGCGGCACCGACGTGCCCGGTTTCAAGCGAAGCCGAGGCGGGCAAGGGTTCGAGCCGCGGGCGAACGGGTGAGGCACCACCCGTGGCCGGTAAGGGCGTCTCCACCGTGGCGGTGGCCGGGAGCTCGATCGAGAAGGCGGTTCCCTGGCCGAGGTTGCTGGTCAAATGCAATCGGCCGCCATGCTCGCGCACGATGCCGAGAACGATTGCCAGCCCCAAACCGGTGCCGACGCCCGCCGGCTTGGTCGTAAAAAATGGATCGAAGATACGCGCTTGGATGGCCTGCGGAATTCCGGGACCGTCGTCGCTGACTTCCAGGAGCACGCGCTGTTCGGCGATGCGCCTGGTCTTCACGCGGATCGTGCCGCCTTTACCTTGCTCCTCGATGGCCTGCCGGGCATTCCCGATCAGGTTCACGAGCACTTGCTGGAGCTGCCCGGCGTCGCCCTGCACGAACGGCAGCACTGGCTCGAGATCAAGCTGCACGTGGACATTGTCGGCTGCGAGGCTGAAGCGCTGCAGTTCGAGAGTGCGGGAGACGACCTGATTGAGCGCGACGTGGCGGCGCTCAGGCCGTGATTCCCTGGCGGAGAGCAATAGTTGGCGCAGGATGACGCTGGCCCGCTCCGCTTCCTGAAAGATCTGGCGCGCTTCGTGGGAATCGCCGAGGGCATCACGGCGCAAGAGCAGCCGCTGCGCGTAGCCGAGAATGCTGGTGAGCGGGTTGCTGAGCTCGTGAGCGATACCGGTGACCATCTGGCCGAGCTCAGCGAGTTTGTCCGTCTGCAGCAGCCTGGATTGGAAGACACGCTGCGCCGTGAGGTCGCGGTAGATTTCAACGCGTCCGGAAAGCACGCCTTTTTCATCAAGGATGGGGCGCGTGGCACGCTCTAGCAGGCGCGGAAACGGGCGGACTAGCTGCAGTTCTTCTCGCAGAGCCCCTTCGGTGCTGCGCGCTAAATGATACCAACTCTCCGCGAAAGCACCGGCGTCGGCGGTGCGCACACTGAGCGAGGCAACGAGATCGTCCAGCGTCTTGATGCGCCCCAGTTCTTCAGGGGACAGGCCGACGATCTGGCCGAAGCGGCTGTTCGCGGCGCGAATTTCCTGCTTTGCCCCGAAGAGCACCACGCCTTCCTCGAGCCATTCAATGACTTTCGTGATCTCACTGAGGCCGTGCACGGTCTGCCCATTCTCATTGCCTTCGGACAAGCGTTCGAGGAGGACCTCGCAGCCGTTTGTGGTGGAGAAAAGGGCTTGGAGGCGGACACGCCCTCCGTTGCGAAGCTGCGCTTCCGGAAGGACTTCCTTGCTTGTGTCGGGGCCTTGGGCGGCGGGCAAAACTTTCTGCAGCCAGGCCTGCACGCGCGAAACATCGGTCATGGAAAACAGTTCGGCAAAAACCTCCGAAGGATCGCCTGCCAGGGCCGTCTGGAGCGAGCACGTCTTGCTTCCCTCTAACAGGGCTCGTGCACTGTCGCTCACGTGCGCGATGCTGCCGTCGGTGCGCACCACGATGGTGGCGGCGCGGACCGCTGCAAGCAAGGTTTGGTGCCGCAACTCTTCCCCGGCCCTTCCTTCGCTTTGCTTCTGACGCAACAGCGCCGAATTGGCCAGCGCAGCGCGCAGTTCCAAGCGTTCCCCTGCAACCAGGGACGCGCTGCCCCGGCGAATGCCCGCGACGAACACGCCGAGGCTCTCACCGGCGGCCTCCAGAGGAAAGGCCATCACGCGCGCGACGTCGCCGTGAGACCACACGGCGCCGGGTTCGCTTCCGGCGACACGATGGGATTCGATTGCCCGGCGCCAGACACCACTCAACGGATCGCTATCCAGCGCGCGAATCCACGCGGCGTCGCCGCTATGCCAGGCAAAATAAATGCTGCGGGCCTCTGGCCGGGCAGGTTCCTTCCGTGTCATGGATGAGTCCACAAAGCGGCCGATCGCGGCAAAGACTGCGCCAAGACTGCTTCTATGCGCTTCTTTGTCCGTACAATCCTTCACGATGCCGGCGAGAATCTCGCTCGGCGATTGCGAACTGGCCAAGGCGGCCAGCACGCTCCGGGAGTCCTCATGACGCTCGCGGCCCAAGCGGCGCTCGTCTTCGAGTTCCATGGCCAGAGCCAGTTCGGCCGCCACGGACTCGAGCAGCGCTCGTGGCAGCGCTGCCTGTCTTTTGCGCCACCCCGCGAACAACACGCCGCGAAGCTGTCCGTACACCTGCACCGGGACCCAGAGCACGTGCCGCATTTCGACCAGCGCACCGATCATCGGGTCATCGGGCGACTCGCCAAGTTCCAGCTCCACAGTTTTCAAACCGACGAGCAACTCCGCAGGCAAGGGAGGCTCTGGAGACAACCTGGACCACTCCGCGGGTGTCGCATCTCCTTCTCTTTCGGCGACGATCCCCCGGAAGCTGCTGACTTCGGCGGACTCGACCCAGGCACCAGCCCGGTCCGCCAGGCCGCAGGCCAGCATTGTCGTAATGGCATCTTTCAGCAGGTCGTGGCGCGGCTTGCCTTGCACGGCACCGCGGGCCACCGTGATGGTTTCCCTGCCCTCTTCGTGCGCCTTCCCCAGGACCCACATACATTTACCTCGATCCGCTAGCGCTACAGCCTGCGACAGGCGGCTTGGCGGCTGTCGCGAGAAGATAGAGCGCCCCTGTAAACTACATTGCACCGAGAGGCCCAACAGGGTTGGCGTATCTCATTGATGAAAGGACAGTTATGCCGCGTACAGAGGCTGGCCCGAAGGTCTAACATCCCATGTCGATACTTCTCGATGATTTTGGTTCCGAAGTGAGAAACAGAGATTGCGAGGGGCCAAGGCGAATTTTGAGTTTAGAGGAAAGGACGCGGGCCTGAGGTTGACAGGGATTAGCGTAACCGCACGGGAGCGCGCGCGCGGCGGCCGCGAGCCTTGCTTCTTAGTCGCCGGCTCTTAACTTCTGGCTTCGCTTTCCACGTGGTACTGCTTCAGCTTCCGGTAGAGCGTGGTCTTGCCGATGCCAAGAATGCGCGCGGCCGCGAGCTTGTCGCCTGCCGTTTCGCGCAACGTGCGCAAAATGGCTCGACGCTCGAGCTCTTCGAGAGGCACTAGTTCATTCGCCTCCGGGAGCCGCTCCGTTTTGGGGTATTGCAGATTGCTCGGCAAATCGGCCACGTGCACCAGGGGACCCGAACCGAGCGCCACGGCGCGCTCAATGGCGTTTTCCAGCTCGCGCACATTTCCCGGCCAATCATAGGCGATCAACTGGCGCATGGCGTCTTCGGAAATGTCTCGCGAGGTTTGCTGCGAGAGGGAGAATTTCTCCAGGAAGGACATCACCAGCAGAGGTATATCGCTCTTGCGCTCGCGCAGTGCGGGCAGTTTGATCTGCACCACGTTCAAGCGGAAATATAGATCCTGGCGGAAGGTTCCGGCCTTGATGGCCAAATCGAGGTCCCGATTCGTCGCCGCGATTATGCGCACATCGATGTGGCGCCGCTCCGTCGAGCCCACCGGTTTTACCTCGCGCTCCTGCAACGCGCGCAGCAGCTTGGCTTGCATATCCACGGGCATGTCGCCGATTTCATCGAGAAACAGCGTGCCGCCGTTGGCAGCTTCCAGCAGGCCCTGCTTGCCGTGCAGGGCTCCGGTGAACGCACCCTTCACATAGCCGAACAGCTCGGATTCAATCAGCGTGGGGACGAGCGAGGAGCAATCGACGGGAACAAAAGGCCGGTCTTTGCGCGGTCCGGAAAAATGCACGCTCTTGGCCACCAACTCCTTGCCCGTGCCGCTCTCCCCCAGGATGAGAACCGGATACTCGTGCAGGCTGACCCTTTGGATGATCTTGTAAACGCGCTGCATACGCTCGGAAACACCGATGAGACCGCCGAAGCCTGGCCGGGTGCGCAACTGCTCGCGCAATAGATGATTTTCCTGCTGGAGTTCCACGGCGCGCGCCGCGCGCTCCAAACGCGAGCGCAGCTCCTCGATGCGGAAGGGCTTGGTTACGTAGTCGACGGCGCCCAGCCGCGTGGCGGCCACCGCCGAATCGATCGTTCCATACTGCGTCAGCACGATCACTGGCAAACTCGGGTGGGTGTCGTGCACGCGCTTCAGCAGATCCAGCCCGCTGGTTCGCTGCAGGATCAAGTCCGTCAGTACGATATCCACCGCGGAATTCTCCAATACTTCCAAGGCCTCCTCCGCGCTGGCTACGGCGAAGGCTTTCATGCCCGCCTGCCGGGCAACCTCGGCGCAAGTCTCCCGGATAGACGGCTCATCATCGACGATGAGAATATTCATCGAGACGGCTTCGCGGAGGACGGCCGCTTCTTCACTCATACGCGAACCCAGGCGACTCCATCAGCACTTTCCAAGCATTCTTATTTCCATTTCAGGAAACGTGGTTTTCAATCATAAAGCAGTATATACCTAAACTATATCCTGAGGTGAAGTGTCAATTCGGGAAATCAGCGCGGCTCTGCTAGCCGCCTGCCGCCCGTAAGAGCTTGTGTTATCTATGTGTCCCAAAACGGAACGAGGACTTTCGGTTTTGGGACTCTCTTTCCAAGAAAAATGGGCTCTTCGAACCCATCTCGAAGAGCCCATTCATGGTTGGCTAACTTATGCGACCCGCGCCTCCTTTGGGGAATGGCGAATCGCGCCTAGAAGCAGGAGCCGGGGCACGCGCCCACGACATCCGCAATTGCTCGCGGCCCGCGCTGGCTGAAATGCTACGTCGCTGGGTTACTGTGCGGATCCGGGGCTTTGCGCGGCCGTGCCTGGCCCGCTATCCGCGCTGAACACGGTCACTTGCACGCGGCGATTCTTCTGCCGGTCGTCCCGGGTCTTTTCGTCGTTCACTGGCTTGTCTTTGCCCAGTCCCACGATTTGGACGCGGTACACGGGCACGTTGTGCTGCGATACGAGATAGGTCTGCACGGCCTCTGCACGCCGACGGCTGAGCTCGAGGTTGTATTCGGGCGTGCCCGTCTTGTCCGTGAAGCCTTCAATGGCCACGAAGTAGCGCTTCATGCTCCCGACCTTCCCAGTACCGAGTTGGTCGAGCTGCTGTTTGGCTTCATCGGTCAGCTTCGCGGAATTGAATTTGAAGAGCACCACGACGTCGCCCGCCGGCTTGTAGTCGTCAAGGTTCGCGATGCGCTCGCTGAGTTCGGCGTGAAGATCGGACTTCACCTGGTCGGATTTCTTGGAGGCCGCGTCCGCACGCCCAAGGGCGTCGCCCGCGCGCGCATCGGCGGAGTCCGCCTTTTCCGCGGCTGCGCTGATCTTGGGCTCGTCACTTTCCAATTGTTTCTGCGTGCCTTGCGCCTGTTTTTCTACTTCGTTGACCTTCGCGTTGATGGGATCGGTTTGCTGGGCGACATACTTCTTGGTCGCACAACCTGCCAATAGCAGCACGCTGGCCACGATCGTTGCTTCGATGACCCGCTTCATGGGTATTCCTCCATTCGAATTTGATCTGATTCCCGTTGGTACAGTTCGATTGCTTTGGGCCGGGCGGAAGCGGGCTGGACACTTCGCGGAACTACCTGGCACGGCAGCAGGGCCACCGGAACCATTGAGCCAAATCTTACTGGAATCCCCTGCAACTTACCACTGTCGTCCTGCCCGTGCCTCGGGCGGTCCCGCACCGTCAGCGTACCTCAAAGCCCGGTAACCTGCACTCCTTTCCGCAGCTTGTTATTGAGCTCTCCCGCCACATCTCCGCAACCGCCTCTGTGGCGAGCTTGCTCTAAAACTAGTGCGCGGTGGACGTCGCGCCGGTGACGCGAAACTTGTACCAGGCCGTTCCCGCAGGGTACAGCACGTCGCGGATCTGAGCGTTCTGCTCTTCTCCCGGAGCGAGATTGAACGGAATCGTTCCTTTGTTCACCAGCAACGCGGCATTGTCCGGGCCGACGTAGGTCGTTTCGTACTGAATTTTGCTGTAGCTGAAAGCTTTCGATTTATTGTCGATGTCCACCAGCCAGACCGCCGTGGTGCCGCTGCGATCTTTTTCCATTCTGGCGCTCAGAATCTTCAGGTCATGCACGGGGTCCGCTTTTTCGGCTGCGGCGGGCGCACCGGCTGCGGCGGTAACCGGCGCCGCGGGTTTGCCGCCGCTTTTCGACATCGTGTAGAGCACGCCGCCTACGGCAGCCGCAGCGACGACCACGAAAATTGTCACCAACATCCGATTGGAACTCGATTGTTTCTGCTCTTGCGCCGCCTCAAACATTGCCGCCTCCTCCGCAACCCTCATGCGTCCGCAACATTCAAATGCACGCAGATGGATTCCGCTATAGGGAGGGACTTCGTGGAAATTGGAAGAAGGGTCGGGAAGCCCCTCGATAGATACTGCTTATATCCCATCCTCCCGTAAGCGGCAAGCAGACATGACGCAGCTCATGGCGTCAACGCGGAGGTGATTGCGACGGCCCCGCTAGTGTGTTCACCCGGTGACGAGTCGAGCACGGATTCAGTTTTTGGCGCTCTTCCCAAAAATGGAACACGCGTACCCTTCTGTTGAGGAACTGCCCTCGTGGAAGAACTCGTCACGCCGCCTCCAAAAAAAACGGAACAACGCCGAGGCAGCCGTTTTCCCGTAATCGTCCCCGTACAGGCCAAATGGCAAGAGGCCAGCGGCCGCATCATCATCGAAAACGCGCAAGCCCGTGAAGTAAACATGCAGGGCGGGCTGCTGGACATGAAGGTGTTTCCCAGCGTGGGAAGCCAGATGGAGTTGACTAATCTGCTGTCTGGGGAAACCTACCGCGCCCGCGTACTCGCTATACGCCGAAAAGATGGGCGCGTGCTTGGAGTAGCCGTCGAGCTCCTGATCGCCAGCGAAACATTCTGGGGCGTGAACTTTCAGTTGAAGAAAACCAGTGCCGAGCTGTTACAGCTCGAGCATGCCATCCGCACCGGCGGCATCGATCAGCGCATCATGACGGATTTCCGCGACGCCGTGGATCACGTCCGCAAGACCGCCTGGGCCGTTCAGGAGTGGCAGGAGCGCCAGATCACACGCCACGATCCGCAAACGTTGCTTCCGCTGCTCATCAGCGAGCGCATCCGGCGCGCCGCACAGTTGGGCAATTCCATCGTTTCCGATCTCACCAACCACGAGGTCACTCGGGAAACTCCCGGCGTGGATCAACTTTTTGACGCCGTGCAGCGCATGCAGCAACTTCTGGCGGACCTGCTCCGGGATTCCTAGCGCAAGTCCGCAATCAATGATTGCCTTCAGACAGCCCTTTCAATCCCGTTTCTTGTCAGGTGTCTTAGGTACAGCTCCGAGCGACTTAATAAAGCTCACGATCTGCCAGCGCTGCGGTTCGGGCAGTTTTGACCAGACGGGCATGCCGCGGCGGACTACGCCATTTGTCAGAACCCAAAAAATAGCCCCCGGTGTGGCGCTTTGCACCTCCTCGGCACGGAGGCTAGGAGCCTTCTCTGTGCCGTAGCCGGCGTTGCCGTGGCATTCGGAGCAATGCTGCTTGAATAGGTTCTGTCCAGCAGCGACCGCATCTGGGTCCTTCTCCATGGGGTTGCGCTTGGCCGTGGCTTTGTCGGGGGCCCTGGCGAGTTCGGCATAGACCAGTGCGTCTGCTTTGTGGTTGGGAGCCGCAAGCTTCTCATGCTGAGCGAGTGCGCATGGGGCCCCGAGAAGAGCGGTCATTAAGGACAGCGCAATAATGGATTCCTTCACGGGTGGCCTCTGAAGAGGCGGTTCACCGCCGAACCGAAACCGGTGATTTCCCTGGAAACGCCCCAACGCACCAGGAACGCATGACTGTTATCGTTCAAACCAAAGCCAAGGGAGAGACGCAGCGTCCAGTCGGATGGGAGATTCCAGGCTACGACCGGAGCGACATAGTGGGAAGTGTTGTTCAGGCCGAAACTATAGCGGTCTCCGAGTCCGCCGTACATCTCCACACCGGCGATGAAGTTTTCGCGGCAGAAAGAGCAGCGTCTTGCGGAAGCCTTAAGAGCCAGAGGACGGCTCGCACCGAGAGCGTAGCCAAATTCCCAAGGCTGGTTTGAGAGATTCTTGGATGCGATCATGTTTTCCGCGAAATTCCACCCTTTAACCGTACTCGAGAGGATGAGTTTGAACTCGAGTTCATTGTTGTGTTCTTTACGGGCCTCAGCATTAGACACCAGAAAATCTGACTCGACGTCGTGACCTTCGACCTCTTTTAGGATCTTGTCTGCGCTGTTCTTCTTCTCGTACTCAAAGTAGAGAACGGGATTTATGAAGTGCTCGCGTCTAAGGGGACGGATGCGGTTCTCGAAGCGTAAGCCCGTGAATACAGTGCTGTCATGGAACGTGGTTTGACCGTCCAGATAGAGCTCAGTGGTCCACCAGGCGGTGGCCCCATACTCCAATTCAGTCCAGAAGGCGTGGAAGTCGTTGCCGCCACGCTGCGTCCCGAAAGCAAGATAGTGATCATACGTAACGATGTAAGGACTCTCCTGAGCCCGGCTGGAATGGGGGAAGACGGTCAAGGCCGCCAACAAGCACGCTGCAGAAAGCGAAAAATAAACTCGCAAAATCGACTTCTCCTCTTGCAAATGACTTGCAACTAGCGCAAATAAGACTAACTTAGTCCTATATCCTCTTTCAAGGCTTAGAACCGACTGCGACTTCGAGCATCATCGCAACGTCCTGGAAATGCCCTCCTCTTTGCAGGAGCAAAGAACGAAGGGCGCGTTCCGCCATAAATCGAGTACAATGCCCCGCATTAGATCGAAAGCGCTAGCGAACCATGAGAAATAATCGTCCTCAGCCCTGCAAGTGCGGCCATCCCAAGAGCATCCATGCACACATGTATTTCCAGGCGAAGCCTGTCAAGCTGCCGAAGGGTTGCAATTTCCCGGGCTGCAAATGCAACAAATACCGAGCTGCACAAGTCCCTTTGCCTTCTCAAACAGCGTAATAATGGGGTTCCGGAAATGCTTGCCAACCGGGTCACCCACGCGTCAAAAGCCGGTGCGACCGGGAACGTGAGTGAGGTATGATAGAGTGTTCGGAAACTGTTCATTAGGATGATGATGCAGACAGCTAACGGAAAAATTTTGCTGAGAGTTCGCCCCCGCGGCTTTTGTGCCGGAGTGGTGCGTGCGGTGGACATCGTCGAACTGGCCCTGGAAGCTTATGGCGCTCCGGTTTACGTGCACCATGAAATCGTGCACAACACCTACGTTGTGGAGCAATTACGCCGGCGCGGCGCGATCTTCGTCGAATCCATTGAGGACGTTCCTCACGGCGGCGTGCTCGTCTTCAGCGCTCACGGGGTTCCCCCCACGGTTCGGCAGGAAGCCAAGGATCGCTCGTTGAAAGTGATCGATGCCACCTGCCCGCTGGTCACCAAGGTCCATTTGGAGGCGCTTAAGTTTGCGCGCGAAAGGCGCACCATTATTTTGATCGGCCACCGTGACCATCAGGAGATTATCGGCACGTCTGGGGAAGCTCCGGATCGCACCATCGTGGTCGACTCCGTTGCGGCGGTGGACGCTTTGCAAGTGGATGACCCCGAGAAACTCGCTTTCCTCACACAGACCACGCTCAGCTTGTACGACACTCAGGAGATCGTGACGCGTCTGCGCCAGAAATTTCCGGCCATCAAGGGTCCGGCCAGCGACGACATCTGCTATGCCACGCAGAACCGCCAGGAAGCCGTCGAGCAGGTAGCCAAGGACGTTGACCTGATCCTCGTTGTGGGTTCGCCCAACAGCTCCAACTCCAATCGCCTGGTGGAGGTTGCGCAACGCAGTGGCGTTCGCGCGCAACTCATCGATTCCGCGCAGGATATCGACGTCAAATGGCTCGAAGGTGTGAAGCGCGTTGGTTTGACCGCGGGCGCTTCCGCGCCAGAAGTACTCGTCGAGCAGGTCAGCGAGCGCCTGGCTCAGTTTGGCTTTACCGATCAGCGCGACTTGGATTTGATCCGCGAAGATGTGCGGTTCACTCTGCCGCCGGAGCTGGCGACTATCGCGGCCGCGCCGCGCCGCTGAAGACTTTGAAGACAGGCCCGGCAGGGGTACGCCGGCAGGCAACTCAACCCAGCATCGT
>WNFG01005755.1_pt1 | contig 12692 bp, 11 predicted proteins | sample 5400431 | NCBI WGS metagenome assembly WNFG01 (sample SAMN13153346, study PRJNA577476) | soil metagenome | isolation source: 120 cm saprolite under Douglas fir tree site 2 hole 3 replicate 2 | place: USA:California | collected 2015-04-18
GTTCGCCGCCCAGCACATCCTTCACGTTCGGCGGCAGCACATACGCCTGATCGGGAGCATACGCAAAAAATCGCGACATCCCTCTTTGTCGCTCATCTCCGCTGTGAAAAACAAGCCCCAGCTATGACACAGACTCCGTGGGGACGGCACCAACTCTCATGGCGACCTGCAATTCTTCTTTTTTGTTTAATACGAAGCTAGAGCTTTCCAAACCACAAAGCGCGCCCATGAAGCTGCGCAACGTGCGAGCAGAACTAGCGGGATAGATTTGAGATCCCCACCCTTGCAACGAACGCAAGAGCCTGCCCTGAGCGATGTCGAAGGGATGGCGCCAGCCCGCGTTACACAACTGCCTCAATGAGTATTAAGGCGCCACCCGCCCTGATGGGGACCATAAATGCTCACGTAGGGACAGCCGCCTCGGCTGTCCAGTCGAGCGAAAGCTCGACCAGATTTATAACCGACCAATCCCAGGGACGATTCCATGCAAGGCTGCCTCACCCTTCGCGGTTTTCGAAGGGTGGGAACCACGAACCCGGCCATCATGCTTGTCGGTGCCACCGGCCAGGCTTCGAGATACCCATACATGCAAGAGACACAAACTTGAAGCACCCTCAGTTGAAATGGTACAGACCAATATCAAACAAAATGTGGGCTGCCTATTTGCTTTCAGGCTGCAAAAAAACGTTGAGCGCCACTGCCTGTCCTGGCGTCGTGCGCAGGGCTGTACTCGTCGCCTTATCTATGGTGCCGGGGTAATACCACGTCTTGTAGCCCTTGGCCGAGAACTCCACCGTCACAGCGACATCGGTGGGGAGCAGAAACTTTCTGTCCAAACTACCCCCACGGACTTCGCCCTCATCAGTCCTCGTGATATGAAATGTGACGATATTGTTGAGCGATCTGCCCGTGGCGCTATCTTTAACATCCCAAGTCAGAACCATGGCCTTGGGTCCCAGCCGTACCGTAACATCCAGCGCCCTGTCTTTGGGTTCAGCCACAGCAACCACAGCTTCGTCTCGCGGATTAAACAAACCCATCCTCATGTCGGGATAACCAGCTTCTTCCTTCTTGGCGTAAACCTTGTAGTGATGGCCCACGACAAGATTGGTGACCACGAAGTGTCCATTCGCGTCCGTGAGGAAAGTCGGCCATACGCCCATCCCTACTTCAATAATGTCCTTCGAGTCCAAATCTCTACTGGGACTCACTTCAGCGGCAGCTATGGGATTTCCCGCCTCATCGACCACGGTGCCTTTGATCGCCCCAGTCTGTGGCGTAGTCTGCGCGGTCTGGGGCGTGGCTCCAAAAGCGCCCAGCGAGGCCAGCAGGATAACCCATGTAACACTCCTCCTTTTCATTGGTTTCTCCTCTCTCGGGGCTGACCCTTATCGGTGGAATATTGTTCCAGCACCAGATGCTTGCGCGACACAGGGCGAAGCTCTTCCAAATGCTCGCGCAGGTAAGTAATGATTTGCTGCTTCTTCTCTTTCCCTCGCTCACGTAACGTAGATTCCACCTCGTCGTTGTTGGGAATGAGCTCAGGTAGCCGTTCTGCGACTTTCCGATAAATTGAGCACCAGGTTTTTTTAACTCCAGAACGAGAAATCGCCAGTTGATCGGCAAGTTGCTCGTCCGTTCCACCTTCCAGCGCGCAGAGCAGTAATCGCTGCTCGCTCGCACTAAACCCCAGCTGCGGCGGCTTATAGTCGAAAAGGCAGCTAACCCACGAGCCCAATCGCCCGATGAGCAGCTCCCGGGTTGAGCCCCAAATGTGTGGCGTCATGACGAGTTCGGCTGGACTCTCAATCGGAGATTGCAAGTAACGGCCGTCCGAAGCATTGAGAAAAAAGCCTCCGTTGTTGACGATGACCTGCAGATGCTTCACGCTCGTCACTTGGCCAATCAGCTCCTTAATGAGAAATCCGCGGTGGTAATGGACAAAGGAGGCGACGGATGCGTGATAAGCGTCCGGTCGATGCGCTGCCTCTGGTCGGATGCAGGCTTCCCAGATAACTAGGTTCAGTCCGCCGACCGAGTTTGCTATCCGGACCTCCTTGTCGGAAAGGACTGGGGAATCGCCCCGCATGATACGGCTGGCCAACTCCGGTCCAATCCAAAGCAGAGGTGGAGTCTTCAGCGCTTGTAGGAAATGATTGGAAACGAAGACGCTGGCACCAATCCCTATCATCCTGGTGCGAAACCTATCTGTCTCCTCAAGTACAACGTTACGGAACGCTTCACTCCCAAGAAGCTTCAACCAAGCGGGCCGTAGTTGGGAGATTGCGCTTCCGTATCGCGGACTAACAATGGGATGGGCCGCCACTATCTCGGCGCATTCGCGAACATCCTTCGGCCGCATGGGCCGGTAATGCACACCCATGGAACGCACCCGCCCGGGAAAATTCTTGTGGTCTTTTAGATCACTTGTTTATAGCACCCTGCGCGCCTAGATTCCAAAACACCGAGAGTACAGACTCGGAATTAAAGAGACGAAAGGGATGGCTTAGCCGCATTAAGTGAGCCTCTCTTATGCAACATTGGGCCACCGCGCCAATGGGCCCTCCTGAAAAACTCAGGCGCCGCTTGATGAGCCCCTAACTGTTTGAGAACTACGCTACGGACGTCTTTTTGCAAAGAATGAGCCACCCGCCGTTTGTTCAGGAGTTCCGTAGGGAGGAAATATGGATGTCCTCAAGATTGCGGTAGATACACTCATCGTGGGGGCGCTGGCTGCTCCCTGGCTTCTTCTACTGATCGATTTCTTTTTCCCTGAGGTGAGAGAGGACGGTAATGGAAAGGGCAACGGACGGCTGAGCCTTCTGCTCTCGCTCGTAGGAGAGAAAAACCGAGGCACAGTGGCGGCAGTACTGCTGGCGGCGACGGCCTATCTGCTCGGAGCGGGAGTGTCGCGAGTGGCGGAGGACTTTTTCGATGATGCAGACAGTCCAGTGAAGTTAACGGAAAGCCACATTAGAGCCAGCGTGTATTGCAATGACAACGAGAGGCATGTGCTGAGTACCGACGACATCAGCGTGACCCCAGGTGCAGGTAATGGAAAGCTGGCTTGTAAGGGATGGCGGTCGGGCGAAGACAGGGACGGCGCCAGAGCCCAGGTCGAGCAGATTTTTCATCTGCAGGAGAGCGCGCTGTGGCTGACCGGGGAGGACAAGGTGAGCACCCTTCGCTATCTCCACCAGCAGATCATGGTGTTGCGAGGCTCAGCGTTTGACGGTCTGATCACGTGCGTGCTGTGCTTGTTCGGCTGGTGGGCGACGAAGGGGCCGAGGAGTAGGCGGGTGCTGGCGGCATTGCCGATCGGGCTCATTTTCTATGCCGTGTACAGCTTCGCTTGGCATTTCGTGTGTCGACGCGGATTCCAACCGAACGCTGTATTCGATGATCCACCCCTAATGGAACTCACTTGGCTGGCAATTGGGGCGGTTGGTTGTTGCTTACTACTCTGGAAGGGCGCGCAACCGGTCTGGAAGGGAGCGCAACCGGCACGCCCTTACCTGGCGCTTTTTTTCCTTGCCGCGCTTCTGGCTGGTCTAGCGTACTCCGGGTGGTGGCGGACCGAAATCTTATACGACCGGCTGGTGATTAACACATACTATGCCCAGAGCCACAGCCTGCTAAAACCGACTCAATGAGACGGGCGCAAACCTGCTCCGTGGAGGTCTAAACGGGCACGTGGTCCATCTTTGGCCCAGGGCGGGCTGGGCCCACCTTGGGCAATTCCAAGTGAGGCTGCCCCACCCTTCGTGGGTTTCGAAGGGTGGGAACCACACAGACCCGGAGCATCGAGCGTGTTTGTGCCGTTGGATTAGAATCAATCAAGAACCAAGGAAAGGGTCGGAAGTAACTCACACGGAGGACTGGCCCACCAGTCACGAGAATTTCATATCCTATGCCAGAGCACATTCTTGTCGTGGACGATGAGGAGGTTTGGTGCGGGATCATTTCCTCCATCCTGAGCTCCGAGGGATACAAGTGCAGCGTGGCCTCTAATGGCGTCGAGGCGTTAGCGTTACTTAATTCTGGTGAAGAATTTGCGCTTTTGATCTCCAATCTAATGATGGCAGGGATGGATGGTCTTGTTCTGCTCGAACGCACAAGGGATAGGTTTCCGGATATGCCATTTGTGATGGAGACTGGAGTGCACGATGCTGCAATGGTTGCAAAAGCCTATCAAAAGGGTGCCTACGACTACATACTGAAACCTTTCATCCCTGAATGGTTGTTGGTGGCAACCACTCGTCGCGCGCTGGAGTATCGTCGTCTGAAGCTGGAGAATCGCGCGTATCGAGCAGAGCTCGCCAAAATCTCGAACCGGCACTCATAAGGTCAATGTTCTTGCCTCGTGGTCTCTACCTAACTCTCACTTGAGGGGCACAACAAACATCAGCCGTCGAACCTTGCTTGGCACCTGCCATGACAACCCAACGCAGTTCCGACAGTGGGGGAGTTCTGGTCCGTGTACAGTTAACTCTCAGAAGTCCAGTCATGTGACGCATGACCTTGACGTCCACAGGAAGACTAGCCGATCATCATCAAGGGCCAAAGTAAGGCCGAGCCAGGGCTGCAGGTCCCCTAAGTTCCTTATTATCAATATTTTGCCCGCAAGTCATTGAGTCCCTAGGATTACTTCGCAATTTCTCGCCAACTCAATGATTCCAAAGATTAGGGGGGAGGGGGGTATACTCGGGTTCAGCCGAGTTCCCGAAACGGAAATGGTAACGACACAGCGCGAGCCACAACCACCACCCAATCACGCGCTGACTCTGCATCTCCAGGACTAAGCCGAAGGTCGGATTCCCAAGCGTGCATCTCCTCAGTCCGTGTTACATCTAACAAGGTGCTCAACGGGAAACCAGGACAAGACTATGGGCAACACATTCAAGACCGCGTTTCTGCTGACTGCGCTCACGCTGTTGCTGATGTTCATTGGCCGCGCCTTCGGCGGACAGAACGGGATGATCATCGCGCTGGTCTTCGCCGCGGTGATGAACTTCGTCTCGTATTTCTACTCCGACAAGATCGCGCTCGCCATGTACCGCGCGCAGCCCGTCACGCGCGAGGAATTGCCGCGCGCCTACGCGGCGGTCGAGCGCCTCACCCAGAAAATCGGCATCCCCATGCCGAAGATCTATGTGATCCCAAACGAGTCTCCCAACGCCTTCGCCACCGGACGGAATCCGGCGCACGCATCCGTCGCCGTGACCCACGGAATTCTCGGCCTGCTGACCGACGAAGAACTCGAAGGCGTACTCGCCCACGAACTGGGCCATGTCAGTAACCGCGACATCCTGATCAGCTCCGTCGCCGCCACGATTGCCGGCGCCATCACCATGCTGGCCAGCATGGGACGCTGGGCCATGCTCTTCGGCGGCATGGGAGGCGACAACCGCGACCGCCGCGGAGGCGGCCTGTCCGCACTCTTCATGCTGATCGTGGCGCCCATCGCCGCCAGTCTGATCCAGCTCGCCGTATCGCGTTCACGCGAGTATCAAGCCGATGCCACCGGGGCGCACTTCACCGGCAATCCATACGCGCTGGCCAGCGCTTTGCAAAAACTCGACGCCTACTCCCGCCGCGTGCCCATGGCTGCATCCCCTTCGACGGCGCATTTATTCATAATCCAGCCGCTCCTGGGCATGAACTTCGGCAGCCTCTTCTCCACGCATCCCCCAATCGCGAAACGCATCGAGCGCCTGACGGGCCGCCCGGCGGAGTTTACGCAATAAAAAGGCTCTTAGCTGTTGGCTCTTAGCCTTCAGCTAGCCTGCTCAATGAATTTGGCCGGATGGTCAGCCCGGATGTTGCAAGGTTTCGACAGTCCGCGCGTTCCATGTTGAGAATCGGAGCATAGACAAACGAGCTAAAAGCTTAGGAGCTAGAAGCTAGAAGCTGGGTTTCCCCATGACGTAGGTAACTCCGCCTTCAGAATGCAAAATAGTAGAATCCAACCAATGCCTCTCCAGACCGCCAGCGCCGTATCCCACAAAGCCGCCGAACTTGAAAAGGCTCTCCGCCGCGTAATTCGCGGCAAAGACGATGTAGTCCGCCTCGCGCTGGTCGCCGTCTTCGCCCGCGGACATCTGCTGATTGAAGGCGTTCCCGGTGTTGGAAAGACGACGTTAGGCCAAGCTCTCGCCCGAGCCATCGATTGCACGTTTCAGCGCGTCCAGTTCACCAGCGACATGTTGCCTTCCGACGTGCTCGGCATCTCGGTCTATTCCGCGTTGGAGCAGGAGTTTGAATTCAAGCGCGGCCCGGTCTTCACCAATGTGTTGCTGGCCGACGAGATCAATCGCACCACTCCGAAGACACAGTCCTCGCTGCTCGAGGCCATGAATGAAGGCCAGGTTACGGTCGACGCGCACTCTTACGCGCTGCCGCAACCTTTTCTGGTCATCGCCACGCAAAATCCGGTGGAACATCACGGCACCTATCCTCTACCGGAGTCGCAACTTGACCGTTTTCTGATGCGCGTGCGGATGGGTTATCCGGAAGCGGCGGCGGAGCGGGAAATTTTGCGTGCCGAAGCCGGCGCGGAACTTCTTGACGAGATGCACCCGGTGCTCACCGGTGCCGATGTCCTCGAGATGCAGCAGGCCGTCAAACAAATTCGCGTGGATGAATCCCTGGTGACCTGCGCTCTCGAAATCGTGCGCCGCACCCGCGAATCGGAGTTTCTCTCGCTGGGCGTTTCCCCGCGTGGATCACAAGCTCTCTACCGTGCAGCTCAGGCAATGGCCTTCCTCGACGGCCGCACTTTCTGTACTCCGGAAGACTTCAAGCCGCTGGCCGTCCCCGTCTTCGCCCACCGCGTAGTAGTCAACGGCCTCTACGCCTCGACGTTGAAAAAATCGGAGCAGTCGGATCAGGTTCTGCGCGAAATCGTGGAGAACGTGGCAGTGCCGGTGTAGGCAGTTTCTAGTTTCCAGTTCCGCGTCTTTGTTGGAGAATCTTACGCGTCTCCAACAAAACGCTATAATTCTCGCGCGATGTCCTTCCTCCGTTACCTCATGCTGCTTTCACTCGTCGTCTGGATCGGCGGGCTGATCTTCTTCGCATTCGTCCTCGCGCCCACGGCGTTTCAGGTTTTGCCGAACACTCATCTGGCCGGAAACCTGGTCGGACGCGCCCTCGGCAAACTTCATTGGATCGGCATCATCTCCGGGCTCGTTTTCCTGGCCAGTTCCCTGCTGTACAACCGATTCGCAGATGGCACTCCGCATGTTTTCGCCATGCGTCACGTGCTTATCTGCTTGATGCTTGCTCTCACACTGATCTCGCAATTCTGGATCATTCCGCGGATGGACACTCTGCGCGCTTCCGTCGGCGACTTCGCCTCAGTCGCAGTGAATAATCCGGCGCGTGTGCAGTTTGACGCGCTGCATGCTTGGTCTACACGCGTGGAAGGCGGAGTGCTCTTGCTTGGGTTAGTCGCCATCTATCTAACGGCTCGTGCTTTTGGAGCTGGGTAGGAAGGGCGTCGCTCCCAGCGGCTAAAGAGGCGAGACAACTACTGTCGTCCCTGCGGGACTCGCTTCCTTTACTCACTTCTTCCCCGCACTTACGTGCGGGGCTAATGAATGCCGTCGCTTCGCGACTGGGATTTGCGGAACGGCGGTAGGAGTGCAACTCGTGCCCTTCCCTACGTGAATCACCTTTTGGATACTTTTGCAGATAGCGGTTTGTAGCGGAAGCAGTCTACGGCGTGGTCGTTCACCATGCCGACTGCCTGCATGAAGGCGTAGCAGATGGTTGAGCCCACGAATTTGAACCCGCGGCGTTTGAGATCTTTGCTTAAAGCATCGGACTCTGCCGACAGCGCCGGAATCTGCTTTAATGTTTTCCAGGAATTTACCTTCGCCTTACCGCCCACAACTTGCCAGACGTAGCGGTCGAAGCTGCCGAACTCTTCCTGCACGCGAAGAAATATTTTCGCATTCACGACAGCCGAATCAATCTTCAGGCGGTTGCGTACAATTCCCGGATCGCGTAACAGTTGCTGAATCTTCCGCCGGTCGTAGAGCGCCACCTGCTGGGGATCGAAGTTGTCGAACGCCGCGCGGTAGTTGGCACGCTTGTTAAGAATGGTGTTCCAGCTCAACCCCGCCTGTGCCCCTTCGAGGATGAGAAACTCAAAGAGCGTGCGGTCGTCGTGCACCGGCACGCCCCATTCTTCATCGTGATAACGAATGGACAGTTCGCTGCCCGCCCATGCGCAGCGAATCAGAAGCTTAGGTTTTGGGCTCATTGGACGTCTTGGAAAACAGCTGGAACCTAAAAATATCTGCTACTGCAGCGACTTCGGTTCCGATTTGTTGCGTGGAGACTTCGAATCCAGCAGGGAAACGAGTTGATGGGCGCTTGCGGGAACGCCGACTTTCCCCTCGCGAATGATTTCCTTGGCGCTCAATTTCCGGCCGTAGAGCTTCTCATTTGCGCTGCCATCCGAACGCAGAGTCGAGCCCTCGAGCGAGACGCCAGCAAACAATCCCTTATTCCGCGAGTAAGAGAGGATCTCCGCGTTCATGACGATGTCCGTCGCGCCTTCGGCGGTCCGTCCTTTCGGACCGGCCGCAGCTGAGGCATCAGCGCCTAGCTTAACCTTGCTGGAAAGCAAAGATCGCGCTCCCTTTGGGTTCATCACGAGAAGCACAAAGTCAGTAGCCTGACCTCCCAGTTGAAACCCGATGCTGATTCCTTCGAGCGCGTAGAGGGCTGGGGCCCCCCACTTTCCGGTGTAGTGCTCGCCGCTTCGGCAAACCATCACGCCGCGGCCGTAGCTGCCACCCACTCCAAAGGCTCCCTTTTTTACCGACGGCAAGATGATCAGGCACTCAGCCTTATCCAGCAGGTCCTCGGGAATGTCATCGGGAATGTTCAGAATCTCTTTCAGGACCTCGCCAGCCTCTTTAACGCGATCTTGCTCTTTCTCGTTCCGAGCCGCGAATGCAGGCAATCCCAGCAGCACGACCGCCAGGAAACATGCTGTCACCTTATTCATCGAATTCCTCCACGACTTGTTTGCATTAAACGTCATTTTCTAAATGATTTAACAATCATCTTAAACCCTAAGGCCAGTTCGAAAATCCATTAGATGACTCTCAGGAGTACACAACCAAGCTCTAGCCGAACCACAATGGGTTTCACAATTTTATGTGCTTTTCTTATGGGATTCATCCCATGACTAAGCGCGTGCTCCTTTTGTAACTTGGCATTGCGGCGGGAGGCTCCTAAAGTCAATCAGATACAGCGACTCTCGATTGAACGTTCGGCACCCAGCGTGCATCTAATATAGTGAAAGGGCCATCTGGCCTGCTGTGACAGTGAAAAATTTGGGGTTACCGGGCATGAAGTACACGAATCTGATCCTTCGGCCTCTTGCAGTCGTTCTGACGCTGGCGGCCTTCTATCCGGCCCAGTCAAAGGCTCAGTCCGCTTATGTCTCCGGCGCACCCAGCGCGAACTCGACGTATGACAGCGCTCCCGTCGGCAACTCAACCATAGCCAATTCCGACGATCCGCAGAGTGCTCTTATCACCATTCGCAAGCGGGTGGATGAGGTCAACGTTCTGTTCATTGCCACCGACAAGCGCGGCAAGTTTGTCCGCGATTTAAACCAGAACGATTTCACCATACTCGACGACCACAAGCCGCCGCAGGCCATCATCAATTTCCGCCGCGAGACGGACTTGCCCCTTGAGTTGGGCCTTCTGATCGATGTGAGCGGCTCCGTGAACAGCCGTTTTGATTTCGAACAGAACGCGGCGACGAGTTTCCTGCAGCACACGATCCGCGCCAAGTTCGACAAGGCGTTCATTGTTGGATTCAACAGCCATAGCCAGTTGGCGCAGGACTTCACGGACAATGTGCAATTGCTCTCCGCGGGAGTTCGCAAGTTGCACAGTGGTGGAGGTACCGCGCTTTACGACGCCATCTATCGTGCCAGCAAAGAGAAATTCCTCAAGGATCGCCCCGATCATCCTGTACGCAAGGCCATCGTGATCGTGAGCGACGGCGAAGACAACCAGAGCGAATTTTCACGGGCCCAGGCCATTGAGATGGCTCAGCGCGCCGAAGTTATTATCTACGCTATTTCCACAGATGACAGTGGCCTGGTGATGCGCGGCGACAGAGTACTCGAACAGATTGCCGAAGCCACTGGCGGCCGCGCCTTCTTCCCCTTTAAGATGAAGGACATTACGCATTCTTTCGCGGCCATCGAAGACGAATTGCGTAGCCAGTACGTCGTCTCCTATAAGCCCGCCAACTTTGACGCCGATGGACGTTACCGGTCCATTGAAATCTCCACCCTGAAGAAGGATCTGCAAGTTCGCGCCCGCAAGGGATACTTCGCTCCCCAGCAGTAAAGCGCGGTTTGCGCCTAACCCCTCTCTGTGCTACCGTTTGGAATAAGATTCCTGGAGTAAGCTTTCCAGACTCCGGCTTCCAGACCGTCTAGGAGACGTTCATGACTGCCATTGTTTTCCTGGTGATTCTTGTCGTAATCGCCGTTGTACTCGTTGGAATGTACAACAGCCTGGTGCAGTTGCGCGTGCGCGCCGATTCGGCCTGGTCTGACATTGATATACAGCTCAAGCGGCGTCATGACCTGATCCCTAACCTCGTTGAAACGGTCAAAGGATACGCCGCTCACGAAAAGGGAACTTTTGAAAACATCGCCAAGTTCCGTTCTCAGGCCATGCAGGCCACGACCCCCGAAGGTAAGGCGGTGGCTGAGAATCAGCTCAGCGGCGCCTTGAAGAGTCTGTTTGCAGTCGCGGAAAACTATCCTGAACTGAAGGCCTCTGAGGAATTCACCCAACTGCAGGGGTCTCTCAGCCAGACGGAAGAGTCGATCCAGAACGCGCGCCGCTATTACAACGCCGTGGTACGCGACCTGAACACGAGGATTCAGTCGTTCCCGACAAATATTATTGCCGGCATGTTCAGCTTCTCTTTACGCCAGTTCTTTGAAACCACTGAAGCTGACCGCGAGCCGGTGGCGGTGAAGTTCTGATCGCGTGATTGCTACGATAAATTTGCGCGTGGGGAAAGAGAGACGTAGCAAGCTACGTCTCTACGGAATCGTTGGGGTGCTGCTCACGCTGCTCGCGGGGGCTACGCCCCTTGCCGCCAAGTCCTGGCGCATCGCCGATTTTCAGGACACGATCACCGTTGAAAAAGATGGCAGCGCGCTGGTCGATGAGCGCATCAACCTGGTGTTCGTCGGCGAGTGGCACGGCATTCACCGGACCATCCCAATCGAATATCCGGGGCCGAATGGCACGAATTACGAACTCTTCATCAACATCACCAGCATCACCGATGGAAGCGGCGGAAAACTTAAGTATGAGTCGTCAACCTCCGGCGCCTACCGCGATCTGAAGATTTACATTCCCGACGCCCTCGACACACGCACAGTTGAAATCGTTTATCGCGTACGCAATGGAACGCGCTTCTTCGAAGACCATGACGAGTTCTACTGGAATGTCACCGGAAACGACTGGCCGGTGCCCATCGATCACGCTGCCGCCACCGTGCACTTCCCTCCAGCAGCGGCCGGATCGCTGCGGGCGCAGGCATTCACCGGCGTCTATGGTTCAACTGAGCGCGATGCCACTTCCAAAGTCGATGGCGCCGACGCGCAATTCGAAACCAGCAATCCCCTGCCCATGCGTGGCGGGATGACCATCGACATCTACGTTCCCAAGGGCATCCTCAAAGAACCAAGCGCTTTGACCAGGCTGTTCTGGTTTATCGGCGGAAATCCTATTGTGTTCCTTCCCTTCGTGACCCTTGCCGTGATGTTCACGCTGTGGTGGTACAAAGGGCGCGATCCCGATTCTGGCGTATCGGTCGCGCCTATGTACGAACCGCCTGCGGGCATCTCTCCGGCCGAAGCGGGCACGCTGCTCGACGACAGCATCCACCCGCGCGATATCACTTCGACGATCGTTGATCTGGCGGTACGCGGCTTCATCAAAATCGAGGAGGTCGCGGAGAAGGGGCTAGTTTTCAGCCACAAGGATTATGTCTTTCACTTGTTGCAGAAACGCCAGGACTGGCGGGGACTGGCTCCGCATGAGCGAGTCATGTTGGAGAACATATTTGTCGGCGATGCTCCGGAGACTCGGCTCTCAAGTCTCAAAAACCGTTTCTACACGACGATTCCCCTGGTCCGCGAGGACATCATGTCGGCGTTGAAGCAAAAAGGGATCTACACGCTCGATCCGGAATCGGCCAACGCCTTCAGCCTTGGGGCTGCGGTCGCGATTCTGGCACCCTTTGCAATTGCGCAATTTTTGGGCTGGGCAAACTTCTTTAATTCCGTTCCTCTGCTGATTGGCTGCGGCCTGATTTCGGCGATCATCTGGTGGCTGTTTGCCCGCGTGATGACGGCAAAGACGGTCAAGGGCGCACGCACTCACGTCGCCGTACTAGGATTTCAGGAGTTCATGAATCGCGTGGACGCCGATCGTCTCAAGGTCATGCCGCCCAGCACTTTCGAGAAGTTCCTGCCTTACGCGATGGCGCTGGGCGTCGAGCATCACTGGGCGCAGGCGTTCGCCGGCATTGTGAAGGATCCGCCAAGCTGGTACGTCGCACCGGGAGGATATGTCCCTGGCATGGGCTTCAACCCGATATTCTTTTCGAGTTCGATGCGCAGCATG
>WNFG01003781.1_pt1 | contig 12691 bp, 9 predicted proteins | sample 5400431 | NCBI WGS metagenome assembly WNFG01 (sample SAMN13153346, study PRJNA577476) | soil metagenome | isolation source: 120 cm saprolite under Douglas fir tree site 2 hole 3 replicate 2 | place: USA:California | collected 2015-04-18
TCACGCTCTCCACCGAGTCGGCCAACGGCACGCTCAGCAGCGGCCAGCGCACGGCGATCGACGCGGAATTCACCTCGATCAAGACGGAAATCGACAGCATCGGCGCCAGCACGACCTACAACGGCACTTCGGTATTCACCGCCAGCGCCAGCTCGATCTTCGTGAGCGACGGCAGTTCGGCGGCCGCCAACGTTACGATTGCCACCACCACCGGCGTGCTCTCTTCCAGCAGCATCGGAACCGGCACTCCCGTCAATCTGAGCTCCGATTCGCTGACTACCGCCGCGGGCGCCACCACGGCGCTGACGGATATCAACAGCGCGATCACCGCAGTCGCTTCACTGCGCGGCACCATCGGCGCCAACATCAATCGCATGAGCGCGGCAACCGCGGTGGCCAACACTCAGGTGCAGAACCTGACCTCGGCCATGGACGGCATCACCGCCGCCAACATCCCGCAGGTGGTCGCCAATATGTCGAAGTTCCAGATCCTGACGCAGACCGGCATCGCCGCTCTGTCGCAGGCCAACCAGTCGCAGCAGAGTGTGCTCAGACTGTTGCAGTAATCCTGAAACCTGAGAGGGCGGGCCTTCAGGCCCGTCCTCTTCCTTAACCCTGACCAACTTTCAGCCAGGAAAAAGCGATTCCTGAAACCAGATGAATTAAGCGGGACCAGACAAAATGAGCACAATTTCCGCAAGCTCCTCTTCCGGTACCAGCGGGCAACTCGGCACAGGCATTGATGTTGGCAGCACGGTTGCCAGCCTGATGCAGGGTCAGAGGCTGCCCGAACAGCAGATGAAGACGCAGCAGACGCAGCTGAACGCTCAGGTGTCGGCCCTTCAGATCATCAGCACGAATATCACCGCTCTTCAGGGCCGAATTCAGAGTCTCGCGGATTTCAACGGACCGCTCGCAGCCCGCTCCACAAGCACATCGAACGCCGGCGTCCTGACCGCCTCAGCCGACAGTACCGCTCCGCTTGGCCAGCATCAGATCGTAGTGACCGGTCTGGCGCAGACTTCCTCTGTCTATACCGATGCGGTGGCCTCCGCCTCGACTCCGATTTCCACCGGCGCCTTCAGTATCAAGGTCGGGTCGGCAACTGCGGTCCCTGTGACGATTGACTCATCCAATAACACTCTTGCCGGCGTTGCGGCGACCATCAATGCGGCCAATATCGGCGTGAGTGCCGGCGTGATTACGGATGCCGCCGGAGCGCGGCTTTCGATTCTTAGTTCCTCCTCCGGGGCCGCGGGAGATCTCACGATTTCCGGCGCTGTCACCGGACTGAATTTCCATAAGGCAGTGACCGGCGCGGATGCCTCCCTGACAGTGGATGGTATTCCCATCGACAGCGCCACCAACACCGTAGCGGGTGTGATACCCGGTGTCACACTGAATCTTACCGGGACCAGTTCCGGCGCGGTTACTTTCGGCGTTGCCGCGGATACTACTCAGGCGGCTGCCGCCATCCAGACTTTTGTCAGCAGCTACAACGCGGCGATTCAGTCGGTGAATGCGCAGTTCGCGTTTACCCCAGGCAGCACAGCGCCGCCCCTGATGGGCGATTCATCGCTGGTGATGGTCCAGCAGCAGATGTACTCCGCAATTTCGTATTCGACGACCGGAAACGGCGGCATGAACTCGCTCTCGGACCTCGGCATTTCAGTCAATAACGACGGGACGCTTACGGTCGACTCCAGCAAGCTCTCCGGAGCTCTCAATCAGAACAATGCCGCCGCCCTGAATTTCTTTCAATCCGCGGGCACGGGGTTCGCCCGGCAATTCAACACGGTGCTGGGAACGATGACAGATCCGACCCAGGGCGCGGTTTCCGTGGAGATCAAGGGCGCCACCGACTCGGTGACTTCGCTCCAGGCGCAGATCACGGATTTCGAAGCTCGCATGACGCTGATCCAGAACCAACTGACAACGCAATTCGACACCGTCAACACCACCCTGCAGCAGATGCCTCTGCTTCTGGCACAAATCAATTCTCAACTCGGATAGGACAAATAACCCATGAATGCTGCCTCTGAATATCGCAAACGCGCCGTCGAAACCGCCAGCCCGGTCGGCTTAGTGGTACTGCTGTACGGCGGCGTGGTTACCGCCCTCATGAGGGCCGTGGCCGCCGTCGAAGCCAACAATGTGGAAAAACGCGTCGCCGAGCTGAATCGGGCGCTCAACATCCTTTCGGAACTGCAGGGGACCCTGAATTTTGAAAAAGGCGGCGAGGTTGCCCGCCATCTTGAGAAGTTCTATATGGTCATGCGCTCTCAGGTGCTGGAGGCGAGCATCAAGAATTCCAAGCCTCTTCTGCTCGAACTGATTGCTCATGTTGGCTCGCTGAAAGAAGCCTGGGAACAGGTGGACCGGCAGCAGGGGACGAACGGCTCAATCGGCCTCTCCGGCTCCGCGATTCCGGTTGTGCCGCCGCAGAACGCGCGGCCGGCCGTGGCGGCTGTCCGCTAAATGGAAGGAATGATGACTGCGACTGACATTTCGGCTTTTGGCAGTGGTCCGGCACTCCAGGAGTTCGTCAGGGCGGCCCGAGAAATCGAAGTGCTGCTGACGGATGCTTCTCAGGCTCGCACGCGGCAGGATGCCGCGGCCATTGCGGCATGGGTATGGAATGCGCGAGAACTGCTCGGCCCCACCGGAGGTTGGTTGCGCCAGACGGATTCCAGGCTTGCGGTTTTGAAAGCCACTCCCGAATTTCAGGAGTACCGTAAACAACTCTGTCTCTTGTATCAGGCAGTCGAGTCTCTGCGACAGGAGCTCGTTACACACTCCCAAAATCTGCTTCAGCGGCAACAACAGCTCATCCGGACCCGATCCTGGGCGTCGGCGGTCGAAAAACTGGCCGCGAATGAACCCGAATAAAACCAGGATCAAAAGCTTGAAACGCAGAGGAAGCGGAGGAAGCAGAGGTTTTTCGGGTTTGTAACGTCAAACAGACATTCTTGCGGACCTGCGAGATCAGTTGGAACTGCGACAACCCACCCCCAAAATCCTCTGCTTCCTCCGCTTCCTCTGCGTTTCAAGCTTTTGATCCTGGTTTTATTTGCGTTCGTTAGCGGTTAAAGCCCGCATCCCCGGCTGCCGATGATATCTTCGTGGAAGACTCTGAGCCAATTTCCAATGTGCTTTATATGGCGCGCCAGCCGATCCTCGATGCCGGGGAGCGGATTGCCGGGTATGAACTGTTATACCGGGCGGCGGCCGAATCGAGCGCGATCTTCAGCGACATCAATGCCGCTTCCCACAGCGTGCTGGAACAGATTGTCATTCTGGGTTGTCGCGAGCTTTCCGGCGGAAAGCGGCTGTATGTGAACTGCACCGGCCCCCTGCTGGTCGAGGACTATGTGAGCGTTCTGCCGCCGGAGAGCATTGTCGTTGAAATCCTCGAAAGCGTTGAGCCTGCCGATGAGGTTTTGGAAGCCTGCCGGCGTCTGAAGCGCGCGGGTTTTACCATCGCGCTCGACGATTTCGTGCCGTCGCCGCTTACCCTTCCCTTTCTGCCCTTTGCGGACATCGTTAAAGTCGATTTTCGCAGTACCGACGAAGAGACGCGGGCCCGGATCGTGAGTAAATACTGCCGGAAAGTCAGGGCCCTGGCCGAAAAGGTGGAAACGCGGGCGGAGTTTCAGTCGGCGCTGGATGCCGGATTTACGCTGTTCCAGGGATACTTCTTTTGCCAGCCCGTGCTGCTGGCCAGTCAGCAACTGCTGCCGACGCGTCTCAACCGCCTGCGGCTCGTGGAGCAGATCTGCCGGCCGGACCTGAATTTTTCAGACATCGAGAATGTCATCAAGGAGGACGCGGCGCTCTGTTTCCGTCTGCTGCGTTATCTGAACTCCTGCGCGTTCTGCCTGCGCACCAGAATCGACTCGGTGCGTCACGCGCTGTCTCTGCTCGGTGAACATCAGATCAGGAAGTGGGTGGCCGTGGCCTGCGTTTCCTTCGCCACCGAAGGCTCGTCGCCCTCCTCTCTCTCCGCGGCCCTGCTGCGCGCGCACACGGGGGAGCTTCTTGCGTCGCGGGCCAGATGCCGTCCCTACGATATGTTCATCGTGGGCCTGTTTTCAACCATGGACGTCCTGCTGGGAATGCCCCTCGAACGTATTCTCGCCCAGGTTACGCTGCCGAAGGAATGCGCCGCCGCTCTTACCGGCGAACACAATCGGTTACGCGACGTTCTCGATCTTATCGTGGCCTGGGAGCGAGGCGATTGGGCGCAATCTCTGGACGCATGCCGGCGTCTTGGCCTTGATCCCGAGGACCTGGCTGACGCTTATCTGCGGTCGCTCCAGTGGGTCGATAGCGTGGCCGCCATGAATGAAAATGGCGCGGGGCCGGAGCCGGAACTGGTGTCAGCCGGACATGGACGCGGCAACGGATTGCGACCGGTCTAGCGTTCAGCGCTCAGCAGTCAGCAGTCAGCACTCAGCCATGAAACATTCTGGTAGCTCCTATGGGTGTGTCCTTGCATCCTTGCGCCCTGATGGCGAATAAAACATTCCGCCTCTCCTCGAAAATGTTTCATGGCTGACTGCTGAGTGCTGACTGCTGAGTGCTGACTGCTGAGTGCTCTTTACGTTGCGACACTCTCGATCGTCCTCAGCAGATCTTTGCTGAGGCGGCCCTTGTCCACGCAGGCGAGGGCGCCGACGGCACGCACGCTGGGGAGCATGCGCTGGGCGTCGTACTGGGTCATGATCAGAATTCTGGCGCCCGCGAATTCCTCCCGAATGCGACGGGCCACCTCGAGGCCGTTGATGTCGGGCATGCTGATGTCGAGCAGAATCAGATCGGGCTGAAGCTCCCGGGTTTTTCGGATCGCTTCATCTCCGTTCCGCGCTTCGCCGCAGACCACCAGGTTCTCGACCGAGGTGAGGATATTGATTACACCGCGCCGCACCGCCGCATGATCGTCGGCCACCAGAACTCGCACAGGAACCATCATTAGAACTCCCAACTCTGCCACGGGAAAATCACCCCGCCGCTTTTGACTGCTCCGCTTTCTGAAGAGGGAACTGAAACGAAATTGTAGTCCCCTGGCTGCTGGATTCAATCGTCATCCGGCCATCGAACCGGCGGACCCTCTCACGCATCCCTCGGAAGCCGACACCGGAGGCCTGCGATTGGATCTGAGACAGTCTTTCCGGGGAAATTCCCCGGCCCCGGTCCCGGACGGTGAGAGCGAGGCTGTTGGCCCGGCGGGCAAGACCGATCTCCGCGCTGTCGCTCTCGCTGTGACGATGAATGTTGGTCAGGCATTCCTGCACCAATCGGAATATTACCAGTTCCATGTCCCGGGAGAGCCTGCCGAAGTCGTCGGGAACGTCGAGTTTGATCGACAGACCGCTGCGTTCCGTCAGCCCTTCGATATACCACCGCAGCGCCTCGGCCACGCCGATTTCGTCGAGCAGCGGAGGATGCAGCAGATACGACATGGTGCGTATTTCCTGGCTGAGTTGCCGGACCAGGCGCTCGCTTTCTTCCGTTTCCCCGACCATGGGCGAATGGCTCTGGCGCGCATGCGCGGCGATGGTCGAAAGGCTCATGGCCAGTGTGGTCAGAATCTGCCCGGAGCTGTCGTGGAGCTCGCGCGCGACGTGTCGCCGCTCCTCATCCTGGACCCGCATGAGGCGCTGAGAAAAATCCTGAAGAAGCTCGGACTGTCGGACAATCTCCACATTGCGCTGTTCCAGTTCGCTGGTGCGGGCGCGCACTTCGGCGTCGAGAGTCTCGGCCAGCCTGCGGTAGTTTTCCTCGGTGTGCTTGATCTCGGTGATGTCCACGCCGGTCGGATGAAGAAAAAGGATGCGGCCCTGGCCGTCACGGATCGGATGGACCGCAAAATCAATCTGCCGCCTGCTGCCGTCGGCCCAGTGGCAGGGCAGGGTTTCACGGCCGGCGATGCCCTCGGCAGCGTTGCGCATCAGAGTGCGGATTCTTTCCCGGACTTCCCCGGAATCCCGCCACCAGCCACAATCCCAGAACGGCCGGCCGAGCACTTCTTCTTCGCGGTAGCCGCAGGCATCGAGGCACAGCCGATTCGCTTCGATGACCGTGCCGTCGGTGGCGGTGAGTCCCGCGAACACCGGGGTTTGCTCGAAGACCGCGCGGAATTTCGCGGTGGCGGCGACCGCCTCTTCCGTTACCCGGCGCTCGCGCTCTTCGGACTGCTTGCGCTCGGTGATATCGAGCGCGGTCCCGATGACGTGCAGAGGCGACTGGCCGGTCTTAGGCGCGGCCTGAGCTGTAAATTCCACCCAGCGCCGGCTCCCGTCGCCGCGACAGATGCGGCCCTGGAAGAAAAACCGGACGCCGTTTTCCAGCATTTCAGTAATGGCCTGGCTGAACGCCGGAACGTCGTCGGGATGAATAATCTTCGTGATGAACTCGGCGAAGTTGGCGGGACCATCTTCGCGCGCGCGGCCAAAGATTTCATACACCCGGCTGTTCTCCCACTCGGTTCGGTCTTCATCGGGATACCAGTGCCAGATGCCAAGCTCCGCGGCTTCGGTGGCGAGACGCAGCCGCGACTCGGATTCCGCTATCGCTTCCCGGGCCTGGACCATGCGGGCAATATCGCGGAAATAACAGACCACGCCATGGCCGCCATCGGGCAGGGGAATGCGGTTGATCTGCCATTCATAATACTCGCGTGTCCCGAGGTCGAGGCGCCGCTCGATCTTCTCGTGTTCGACGTACGACTCGCCGGTTGCAAGAGTATGGCGGAACCGCCGGACGAGTTCGTCGGCATAAGGGTGGGGCCAGAGGATGTGCAGCACCTTATCCAGGTCTTCGCCGATCGGGTTGGGAATGTCTTCGAAGACAGCGTGCGCCGTGGGGTTCATCTCCAGAATTCGAAAGTCGGAATCGATGAGATACACGCCCAGGGGCGAGGCATTGAGCACGGCTTCGAACTGCGCGGTGCGCCGGGCCAGCGCCCGCTGGGATTCCCTGCGCAGGCGCGCGAGGTCCAGATGGGTTTGCACGCGCGCCAGCAGTTCGCGGGCGCTGAACGGTTTGACGAGATAGTCGTCCGCTCCCACCTCCATGCCTTCGACGCGGGCTTCCTCGCCCGCGCGGGCCGAGAGCACGATAATAGGGATGGTCCTGGTTTTCGATTCCGAGCGCAAGGCCCGCAACAGGCCAAAGCCATCGAGATTGGGCATCATCACATCGGTCAGCACCAGTTCCGGCGGATGCTCCCTTATGGCGGCCAGAGCGGCCTCGCCATCGGGCACGGTCTGCACCTGGTAACGTTCACACAGCAGGCGGACCAGGTACTGGCGCATATCGGCGTTGTCGTCCGCCACGAGGATGCGAGGACGTTTGTCCTGGGCGGGGTCGATGTTCGAAATCGGCGGGCAGGGCACCGGCATCAACTCATCGGCCTGGTGCATTTCCTCCACGCTTTCCCTGTTCCCGGTGTCGGGTATCCAGCGCAGGGCCTCTTCGACGAAGGGTATGGCGCCGGAGGTGGTGGAATTCAATGCGCGGGTCTTGCCGATCCTGTCGGCGGGCAGGTGCGCGCTTCCCAGAGGAATGCTGACGATGAACGTGCTGCCTTTGCCCTCCGTGCTTTCCACGCGCACCGAGCCGCCATGCAGCCGGGTCAGCTCCTGTACCAGCGCCAGGCCGATGCCGCTGCCTTCATGGGTGCGGCTGCGGCTGTTTTCGATGCGATGGAAGCGGTCGAACACCCGCGGCAGCTCGTGCGCGGGAATGCCCACGCCGGTGTCGCGCACCCGCAATTCCACATCCTTGTCGCGCTGCCTCAGTGAAACGGTAATCTCGCCCTGAAGTGTGAATTTGAAGGCGTTGGAGATCAGATTGAGAACGATCTTCTCCCACATGTTGCGGTCAACGAACACCGGCTCGGGCAGCCTGGGGCAGTCCAGCTCAAGCCGCAGCCAGGCCTTTTCGATGGCCGAGCGAAACACCCCGGCCAGTTCCATGGTGAAGGCCGGCAGATCGGTGGGCTGGTACATGGCCGCCTGCATCCGGCCGGCTTCAAGCCGCGAGAAATCGAGCAGGTTGTTGACCAGGCGCAGCAGGCGCGAGCCGTTGCGGTTCGCAATTTCAAGCCGGCTTTTGGCCGCCGGAGACAGGTCGGTGTGGCTTCTGGCCAGCAATTCCTCGATGGGGCCCAGCATCAGCGTGAGAGGCGTGCGAAACTCGTGGCTGACGTTGCTGAAAAACGCGGTTTTGGCATGATCGATGTCCGCCAGCGCCTCCATCCTTTTCTTCTCTTCCTCGGCGGCGCGCGCGTTCTGGATGGCCGTCGCGATCTGCCCGGAGACCAGTTCGAAGAACGTGCGGTATTCCCCGTCGAGGCCGCGCGTGGGGTTTACGCCCGCGATCAGAACTCCGAGAGGGCGATTCTCAACGCGGGTGAATACCGGCAGCAGCACCGCGTCACAAAGGCTCTGCTGCGCCGCGCCCAGTGGCAGACCTTCAACCTCTTTGACAGAGACGACCCGGGATGTCGCTCTTTCCACGACTTCAGCCATGGGCCACGGAATTTTCGTTTTGTCTTCATTCTTCAGATCGATCGATTCAGGAGTCAGATCGGCGAGCCCCCGGACAATGACGGAGGTCTGTTCCAGGCGGGCCGTGCTATCGCTGTCGAGGAGATAAAGGGCCGCGAAGGGAATGTCGTCAACGTTCTTTGCCAGAATGGCGGCGGCGGCGGCGCAGGCGGCCTCCGTCGTTTTTTGCATCAGAGCGCCCGCGGAAAGTTCGGACAGGGTACGCAGGCGCCGGGCGTTGATCACCCGGTGAGTGACATCGGTCGAAGGGCAAAAAAGACCTTCCACGCTGCCGGCTGTGACGCGAATCGGACTGTAGGAAAATGAATAGTAAGTCTCTTCCAGCCAGGAGCCGCGATTCATGAACAGACGGACCTCGTCGACAAAGGACGCGTCACCATCCTGGAATACTTTGTCGGTCAGGGGGCCGCAGATGTCCCAGATCTCGGACCATACTTCGGCCGCCGCTCTGCCCAGCGCCCAGGGATGTTTGGACTGGCTCAGCACATCGATATACGCGTCGTTGTAAAGGAATGTGATATCCGGCCCCCAGCCCACCCACATGGGGTGCTGGGAGCTGACGATGAGATTGACCGCCGTCTGCAGGCATGGCGCCCAGCCTTCAATAGGGCCCAGCGGGGTCTTCGACCAGTCGTGCTGACGGATCAGATGCCCCATCTCTCCGCCACCGACCAGCCATGCCGGCGATTGGGTGATTTGCGCGCCGTTCGCCGCGGTTCCGAAACCCAGGACTTTTGCCAGCGCGGGGAGCAGCCCGGCATAGAGTTCGCTTTTGGGAATATAAGCCGCGGCGTTGACCTGCTCAGCCTGGCGGCGCGTGACCCGCGGATCGTTCTGGCTGATGATGATGATTTTGGATTCCGGAACTTCCTGCGCGAGGATGGTTGCGGCCTGAAGTCCATCCATTCGAGGCATGGCGATATCCATCAGCACCAGGTCGGGTCGCAGAGTTTTTGCTTTCTCCACCGCTTCGAATCCGTCCTCGGCCTCTCCGACGATTTCCAGATCCGGATGGGATGAGAGCAACGAGCGCAGGCCGCGTCTGACCGCGGCGTGGTCGTCCACAAGAAGTATGCGGGCAGACATCGGTTGCTCCAGCCATGTGATTCGGTGTGGCGCCCGATTGAAATCCTTCGATTGGCGCTGCACATCAGAACGCGCGCAGGAAGCCCCCGCACTCTGCCCCCCCGCTTGTACTACCAGCTTCATTATCATCATAAGGAAAGCCCTGGGGCTGGGCACATAAGGTATTTCCTGTAGAGATCGCAGGGATATCGGGCGGGATGAAGAGATTTGAAATTTCAAATTCTGAATTCAAAATTTTTGCTTATAGTGGACTCCATGAAAATTGACAGCCCTCTGCTCCTGGGCAGACATGTTCGTCTTGAACCGCTTGAGCGTCGCCATATTGACGGCCTGACAGCCGCCGCAGCCGGCGATTCGTCGCTCTATCAGTGGAGCCCTGTTCCGCAAAGCAGGGAACAGGCGGTCCGCTATGTCGACACCGCTCTCGCATGGAGAGATGCGGGCACTTCGGTGCCCTTTGCGACGGTGCGTGTGGCGGATGGCGTGGTCATCGGTTCCACGCGCTTCTTCGACATGGAGCGATGGGCGTGGCCGCCGGGGCATCCGTTGCACGATGGTCCGTTCCCCGATGTGTGCGAGATCGGCTATACCTGGCTGACGCGCGAGGCGATCAGGACGGCGGCCAACACCGAGGCCAAACTGCTGATGCTGACCCACGCCTTCGAAACCTGGCGGATGCTGCGGGTCTGCTTTCACGCGGACGTTCGCAATCAGCGGTCGCGTGCCGCGCTCGAACGCATTGGAGGAAAGTTCGAGGGAATCCTGCGGTCGCATCGCATGGCCGCCGACCACATCGCCCGCGATTCGGCACGCTATTCGATCGTGGCGGCGGAGTGGCCGGCGGTGAAGGAGCGGATGGGAAAGAGCCAATAGCAAATGGCAATTAGCAATTGGCAAATAGCAATTAGCAAATAGCAATTTAGCAAAGGCGCATTTTTGAAGATTTCCAAATACCAAATACCAAATACCAAATACCAATTGCTAATTGCCAATTGCTCAATCAACAATAAACAACAATGCTCCCGTCGCGGTCGCAGAGCGGTGCGGCGGGTCGCCGTCGCCGACGTGATAGCTTTCTTCGGGTCTGAGGCTCAGCCGGGTTCCATCCTGCAATTCAATGTCGAGCGCGCCTTTGAGGCAGAGCAGAACGTGTCCTTTGGCGCACCAGTGATCGGCCTTGTATCCGGGGGAGTACTCAACCATGCGCACACGGATGTCGCCGAAGGTGCGCGTCTTCCAGAGGGCGACTCCCGTCTCGCCGGGATGTTCGGCGGGCGGCACCTGAGACCAGTCGGTGATGGAGATCGGCAACGGTGGCATCTTCATGCAAAGATTTTAAATTTGAAATTTAAAATTTGAAATTTAAAATCCGCCCTTGTTCCTCCGGGCCTCCGTGGTGAAGCCTTTGGTTTTCGGCCGAAGTGCGCCACCGTTGCCTTCCGAAAGTCCCCTGGACTATTGCGTGACTGCCAAAGCTCGCAAAGGTGCTAGACTTGGATGGTACGTCCTCACCCTCATTCCAGTGAGTTCTGCCGCATGAAGTTCGCCCTGAGCGCGGGCTTGCGGGCGAATTTCCGGGATGAGGCGCAACGGAACAGTGGAACCCGCTCGCGCACAACCCCCACATATCGCATCAGGAGACCGCATGAATCAGACAGCTACGCAGGAAGCAAAGCCCTGGGATCGTCCTTTTTGGAAACCGGGGCCGGCCAAAGCGCCTATTTTCATTTATCTCATTCTGATCCACTCGCTGGCGCTTGCCGGACTGATTTTGTTTCCGCTGCCGCACTGGAAAACACTGGCCGCCGCGGCGGCGCTGGTGGCGCTGGGCGGGCTGGGCACGACCGTTTGCTATCACCGTCTTCTGTCGCACCGCACGTTTAAGCTGAACAAGGTCATCGAACAGACGCTGATTTTCCTCGCCATGTTCAACGGCTCCGGCGCTCCGGGGACCTGGGTCGCCTATCACCGGCTGCATCATTCCTTTACAGACACGCCCGACGACATCTCCAGCCCCAAGCAGGGCGGTTTCTGGTGGGCGCACATGCGCTGGCTCTACCAGTCGGCTCCCGCGGATGTGCAGAGATGGTGCCCCGATCTGACCCGGGGAGTGTACAGATTCTGGGAGTACGCCGAAGTGCCCATGATTCTCACCTCGCTGTCGGTTGGCCTGATCTTTGGCTGGGAAGCCTTCTTTTGGGTTGGCGCAATTCGCCTGGTCTATTCGCTGCACATGCAGTGCCTGGTCAACAGCCTCACCCACCTCGGCGAAGCCGAAGACGAACGGGACTCCAGCCAGAACGTATGGTGGCTCGGCCCGTTTCAACTGGCGGCCTGGGGCGAGAACTGGCACAAGAACCACCACACCTTCGCCGGCTCCGCCCGCCTGGGCATGGAATGGTGGGAGGTCGATATAGGCTGGTACTTCATCTGCGCCATGGAAGCCGTGGGGCTGGCCCGGAACGTGAAACGGCCGAGAAAACAGAAGGTCGTGACCGGTGAAGTTGCGCAGGTCGAGGGTTAAAAAGAGATTAGCCGCGAATGAACGCGAATTTGATTTGAGGGACGGCCGCAGAGGCCGTCCCGTTCTTTTGGGGGTACGGACGCCCGAGAAGAATCATCGGGGCGAGATGTGTCCAGTCGCCGAAGGCGTCGAAAGAAAATAGGGTAAGGGGGTCATTTTCGATTTCCACAGGATTTATTTGGGTTGCCCAGATGACAGGCGACTGTTGAACTCGCAGACTGTGCAAGTTCCAAAGAGTCCCTTTTCGCGGTTCCCCTTGGGCTGCTTAGATATGTTTGATCTCCGCACAGCCCGAAAGCAAAAGGGACTTACCCAAAAAGAAGCAGCGTTGCGCCTCAATGTCTCCCAGGCATATTTATCGATGCTTGAGAACGAACGTCGTCCGGTGCCTGCGCATCAACTCACTCGGGTTATCGAAGTGTACGGGCTGCCCCCCACAGCACTGCCGTTGCGAGGCTATGAGCACTGGAATCATCTCGACAGCAAGGAGGTTGCAGAGGAACTGGCA
>WNFG01003782.1_pt1 | contig 12690 bp, 14 predicted proteins | sample 5400431 | NCBI WGS metagenome assembly WNFG01 (sample SAMN13153346, study PRJNA577476) | soil metagenome | isolation source: 120 cm saprolite under Douglas fir tree site 2 hole 3 replicate 2 | place: USA:California | collected 2015-04-18
ACCCATCGCGCAACGGCACGAAACCTCGGTGTCGTGCATCGCCATTGCTTGGACCCTCTCGTGGCCCGGGTTGAGCGGAGCCATTGTCGGCGCCCGCACGCCGAAGCAGGTGGACGGCTGGATTGGAGCCGCGACAATCAAGCTCACTCGCCGTGACCTCGACGAAATCGCGGCAGCGATTCGTCAGAGCAACGCCGGCACAGGGCCGGGCAAGTCACGTAGACCGCGCACGCTCAGGAGCAAGGTGGCGTGATCGGCGAGGCGGCGGCCAAGCTCGTTGTACCGCACGCCGGGCCGCGGGCAACTGCAGAGTTGTCTGCGCAGCCCTGCCTGGGTACGCTGTCGAACTAGTGCTTTACATTCACAAATTGGAATCTACTCATGGCAACAACAGTCACATTCAAGCGCCCCGACGGGCAAAATGTTCAGGGATACCTGGCCGAGCCGGCGCACACGACGGGCGCTGCAGCAATCGTCGTCATCCAGGAGTGGTGGGGCGTCAACGAACAAATCCGCGGCGTCGCCGACCGTCTGGCGAGCGCAGGTTACTTCGCGCTCGTGCCCGACCTCTATCGCGGCAAGACTACGGTTGAGGCCGAAGAAGCGCACCACCTGATGACGGGTCTGAACTTCGGCGATGCGGCCTCGCAGGATATCCGCGGCGCGGTGCAGTTCCTGAAGACCCGCAGCGGCAAGGTCGGCATAACCGGCTTTTGCATGGGAGGTGCGTTGACGCTGCTGGCCTTGTGCACGTCCCCCGAGATCGACGCCGGCGTGGTCTGGTACGGTTGCCCGCCGCTGCAATACGTCGATGCAACCAAGATCCGGGCGCCGCTGCAGGCGCATTGGGCCACGCAAGATGAGTTCTTTCCGATCGCCACCATCGATACGCTGCAGGGTAAACTTCGCGAAGCCGGCGTGAACTTCGACTTCCACCGCTACCTCGCACACCATGCCTTCGCCAACGAGACCGCCGTCGGGCCGGGCCGCATCCCGGCCACCCAGTATGACCCCGTCTGGTCGCAGCAGGCGTGGGATCGCACCTTCAGCTTCTTCGCACGCTGGCTCAGATGACTTGGACTAAGCACGTTCTAATACAGGGGGGTGGGGATGAAGAGACTTGTCAGTCTAATTCTTGTCTTGTCTTTGGCAGGTTGCGCCACGTGCAAGAGCTCAGACTCGCCCGAGGTTTGTAGAACGAAGCAACGTGATCGTTCACAACCTCGGGCGTTGACTGATCTCGCGCCCGCGCAGAACTCTTACCGGCGGTACCGGCCCGTCACCGTGAACACACTGCAATTGCGGTCAATTCAGGCGGCGGTCGCCTCGAACGGCCTGAGATGATCCGCCATCGCCTTTTGGAAGGCGGGGCGTGACTCGCAGCGTTCTAGATACGCTTTGAGCACCGGCCGACCGGAGACGATGTCGGTGTGGCGCGGGATGCGTAGCACGGTGGTCATCATCAGATCTGCCGCGGTGAACCGGTCCTCCAAGTAGTCGCGGTTGCCGAGCCAGTTTTCAACTGCGGCCAGACGCTTCTGCGCGGCCTCCAGCGCCATCGGCCGGCGCATCGGCGCCCAGGCCTCGCGCGCATGGAACAAGTCGAGTTCGGCGAGATTCTGGATCTGGGGCTCGACCGAGTTCAATGCGGCGAAAATCCACGCGCTGGTCCGCGCCCGTCCATTCCGGTCCGACGGCATCAGCGCATCGGACTTTTCGGCGATGTGGATCACGATGGCGCCGGACTCGAACAGTTTGAGATTTTCCGTCTCAATGGCAGGAACCTGGCCAAACGGTTGAAGGGCGCGATAGGCGGCCGTTGACTGGTCCTCAGGTCCGATCAGTCTTTCTTGATACGGGATACCCGCCTCCTCGAGTGCCCAGCGCACCCGAACGTCGCGAACGAGGCCCTGCGCAAGAGGCGGTACCCAGCGGAATGCACTCAACGTGATCATGGGAGTTCTCCGTCTTTCGATGCAATCGATCGTGTTTGGTCAGGATGCGTCGGCCATCGCGGGCTTGGCCTGCCGGGTCCGTCCGTCATCCTCATATCGGTCGTGCCGCCTCATCCAGTCGGAGAGGTTGCCGTTCTTCGTCTCGTTGCGTCCCTTGGGAGCGACATCGAGCCAGTTGTAGACGGGCAGGAACATCTCGCCGCCGCGGCCGTAGGTCGAATAGGTGTGATAGATCGTCCCGTGGTCGCCCATCATCCCGTCGTCGTCCATGTAGAAGACGCTGACGCCCGGAAGCTCGTCGATCTCAGGATCGGGGCAATCGGCGAAGTTATAGAAGACGCCGCCCTCGCGCGTGCCTTTCGGGAATGAGACGTGATAGTCGAGATTGAAATCGCTGGCAGCGGAAGAGACCCACCGGAATTTCCAGCCCATTCTCTGACGATAGGCATTGAGCTTCGCGATCGGTCCGCGTGAGATCGCGACAAAGCTGACATCGTTGTGCTCGAAATGCTGCCGAGCCCCGTCGACCTGGTCGGCGAGCAGCGAGCAGCCGGGACAGCCCTCCTGCCAATCGGGACCGAACATGAAGTGGTAGACCACGAGCTGGCCGCGTCCGTCGAACAGGCCGGCGAGCGTCACCGTACCGTCGGTGTCCTGGAAGACATAGTCTTTCTTGACCCTGACCCAGGGCAGCGCGCGGCGCTTTTCCGACAAGCGGTCGCGCTCGCGGGTATACGCCTTCTCCTCGGCGAGAAGGGCGCGGCGGGCCTCGAGCCATTGTTCCTCCGAGACGACCTCGTGCTTGGTCATGAGTATCTCCTGTCAGTGACGGAAAAATGTCGTTGCAGCTTGTCGAGCGCGCCGTTCCAGCCCTCTTCGTGGCTCCGGCGGGAGTCCTCGTCGCGCAGACGCGAATGAGTGAACGTCAGTTCGGTGCCTTCGGCAGACGCGCGAAGGTCGATCTCGACCAGCGATTCGCCGGGATCCTCGCTGCCCTGCCATCGCCAGCTCATTGCCAGGCGCTCAGGTCTTACGACCTCGAGATATTCGCCGCTGCTCTCGTGCTCGCTGCCGTCGAGCATGCGGAAGCGGACCCGGAAGCGGCCGCCGATGCGCACGTCGGTCTCGGCCAGCAGCACGGGGCCGGCATCCGGGCCCCACCAGCAGGCGATGCCGTCGGGTGTCGTGAGCGCGTCGAAGACGATGGATGGCCGCGCCGCGATCCGGCGTACGAGGGTGAGGCTGGTCATCGGCCGCTCTTCCTCGCTTCGGCTTCCTTGCGCTCGGCGTAGGCCGCGAGTCGATCGAGACTGCGCGACCAGAAGCGCTCGTAGCGGCGCAGCCATTCCACGGCCGCCCGCATGGGTTCCGGCGACAGCCGCACCGTCACGGTCCGTCCCACCTTTGATCGCGTGATCAGTCCGGCATCGTCGAGCACGTCGAGATGCTTCATCACCGCCGGCAGTTTGATCGCGAAGGGTTTCGCGAGCTCGCTCACCGTAGCGCCGTCCTCCCGCTCCAGCCGGGCGAGAATCGCACGCCGGGTCGGGTCGACGAGCGCCGCGAAAGTCCGGTCCAGTTGCGCGTTATAGTTCACCATGTAGTGAAGTTTTGGCCAGATCCGATTCGTTGTCAACCCCCTTGATCGGCGGCGGCCCGCAGGGAGCGCGGATCAGAGCTTCGTCAGCATCTGCAGCGCCAGCGCCTTCTCCAGCTCCTTTTGCTTTTCGGGAGGAAAGCCGCCGACCCAGATCTGAACGTAAATGCCGCCGCTCTTCACCGACAGTCCGGTGCCGCGGCCGCTGTCGGTCATGTAGTAGGCGTCATCGCCCACTCCGCTCAGCGGCGTTTTGGCGATACCGTGCACGGGTGTTTTGCCGACCTCGAATGCGCGTTCAGTCATCAGATTGACGGAGAGCTTCTTGCCGTCGAGCTGCGGTCCGCCGGCCGGAGCCCAGCCGCACAGCAGCACTGTGGAGGGTATCGGATGCCGCCCATCCGTTACGGTAACCCCCAGCACCTTGCTGATCTGGGGCGCGGTGAACAACGAACAGGCATCGCGGGGAGGAGTCGCCGCGCCCGTAGTCTGCGGCGCGACCGAGCACAGGCAGACTGTCAGGGCTATCTCCAAACCCAGCGCGCAACTTGCGGGAATGATGGGCATATCCGTTGTCCCCCCGTGCCGATGTGATTCCAGTATATGCGCGATCGCGGCGTCGAATGCTACAGTAGCGGCAGAAGACCCCCAAAGGAGCAGCCGTGAGCGAAGGAATGCACTCGAGACACCCGATTTTAAGCAGCCTCGAGCCGAGCCCTGCAGCGCGATTCGGCGTCCCCCGATTTGTTTTCAGCCTTGCGATGATGCTTACGCTCTCGGCCTGCGGTGCATCGAAGAGCGATGATGGGTCGACCAAGGTCAACGGGTCCATCCAAGTGCCCGCCGGTAGGCAGCCCGGTGCCGTCGCGACGGTCAACGGCTCGATTCACGTCGATGACAACGCGGCGGTCACCAGTGCAACCACGGTGAACGGCGCCGTGCACTTGGGCGGCCACGCGACCGCGACGTCGCTGAACAGCGTGAACGGTTCGATCACGCTCGGCAGCGGAGCGCATGTCTCCGGCAGCGTCTCGTCGGTCAACGGCGAACTTAGTCTGGAAGACGGCGCGGACGTCTCAGGATCACTCTCGAACGTGAACGGCAAGATCACGCTCACCGCGGCGCACGTGGGCGGCGGAATCAAGACTGTGAGCGGCGGTATGAACATCACCGGTGCATCCCGGGTAGAAGGCGGTTTACACGTGCAAAAGCCGTCCAGTGAATTGATACACCTGGTCATGGACGTTCCACGGATCGTCATTGGACCGGGAGTGACCGTGCAGGGCGATCTGCGCTTCGAACGCACGGTTCAGCTCTTCATCAGCGACAAGGCCACCGTCGGTGCCGTCACCGGCGCAACGGCGATATCGTTCAACGGGGAGACCCCGCCCCCGTGATTTAATCGCCGCGAATGAGGATAGCGTGACTCGGCACCGGTGAATTTGTGATACTGCGCCTCACAGTTGACGCACCAAGAGCCTCACAATTAACGCACCAAGAAAGGTATGGCTATGCAGATTCCCCACGTCCGTGCATTGTTCGCTGCGGCCTCGCTCGCCTTGGCCGGGTCCGTCTCGTCCTTGGCCACCACGACGAGCCCTCCTGATCCTGCGCTGGTGAGCGCGGTCGGGAGTCCTGCACGCAGCCCCACCGCGGTAGCGAGAGATCCGGCTCGCCACCCCGTCGAAGAGCTGACATTCTTTGGCCTTGCGCCCACGATGACGGTGGTGGAGCTGTGGCCGGGTGGGGGGTACTGGACCGACATCCTGGGCCCCTATCTTGCCCCGAAAGGCCACTACTACATCGCCTTGCCTGCGCGAGGCAATGCAGAGGAAGATGCCGGCGTGAAGCGTTTTCACGCCCGTATCGCCGAGGAGAAAGGCCGGCTCGGTACACTGCACGAGACCGCGCTTGGCGCCGGCCACTTCGATATTGCGCCGGCCGGCTCTGCCGACCTCGTGCTCACGTTCCGCAACCTGCACAACTGGATGGATGGGGGCTATGCGGACGAGGCGCTGGCGGCGTCTTTCAAAGCGCTCAAACCCGGCGGGGTTCTGGGCATCGAGGAACATCGCGGCCGGAACGACAAACCACAGGATCCGAAAGCCAAGGATGGGTACGTGCGCCAGGACTACACGATTGCATTGGCGAAGAAGGCGGGGTTCGAATTCGTCGGCTCGTCGGAAGTGAATGCGAATCCACGCGACACGAAGGACTGGGTCGACGGCGTCTGGACCCTGCCGCCCACGCTCTCTCAAGGCGAGAAAGACCGCGCTCGATATGTCGCCATCGGCGAAGCCGATAACTACGTGCTCAAGTTCCGCAAGCCGAAATGACGTTGCGGCCGCGGCGTGCTGGGCCGGATTAGATTTCCGGGCCCAGCACGATCGGCGAGCCGTCGCTGAACCGTGAAGTGCGAAACGGCGCCGGGTCCACCGAGGGCGCGTCGCCGATCGCAAGTTCCGCCGCCAACCGGCCAGCGGCCGGCCCGATACCGAAGCCGTGCCCGGAGAATCCGGTCGCGACCGTGACGCCGGGCAGGGTGCCGAGCGGGCTGATGTAGGGCACGACATCCGGCGTGACATCGATGTATCCGCCCCACTGCTGCACGATATGCACGTCGCGAAACTGCGGGTAGAGCTTGATCATCGCCGCCAGGGCCTCCCGGTTCAGGGTTTTGTTCGGCGCCGGGTCCAACACACGCGCCGCCTCGAAGGGGCTCGGCCGATCCAGCGGCCAGCTGCGCGGCGCGCGAAACTCGCGCAGCGACTGCGCATTCACGCGCAATCGCAACGACCCCCGTTCAGCGCGAATGGTCGGCAGGAATTCGCGCAGATACCGCAGCGAATCGGGTACGAAGGGCGCTACATAGCCTGCGCCCCTGGCAAGCGTATACCCGCCGTCGCGCCGCTTGCGGTAGCCCACTTCATCCAGATACGTACAAGCGTCGGGACCCTCTACGGGCGCCGTGCGCATCACGGAAGACAGCACCTTCAATTGCGGCAGACGTATGCCGAGATTCGCGCAGAAGAGGCTAGACCAAGCCCCGCCCGCGAGCACAACGGCATCGCATGCGATACGCCCTCGTTCCGTGATGACCGCCGCCGCGCGGCCACCCGTGCGTTCGATGCCGCGCACGGCGCAATGGGTGAGAACGACCGCTCCCTTGCGCTGCGCGGCGCGCGCGATCGCGGGCGCGGCCCGCTGCGGTTCCGCGCAGCCGTCGGTGGGGACATACAATCCACAAGCGTAGGTCCTGCTCGCTCCGGGCATGAGCGCGGCAAGTTCGGTGCCGCGTACGATCCGGGTACCGATGTCGTAGGGTTTAGCCATGTCGACCCACGCAGTGAAACGCCGTTCGTCGGCTTCGCTCTCGCCTACGTACAGAACGCCGCATTGACGGAAACCCGTGTCGCTCTCCGTCATACGGTTCATGTAGCGCCACAGCTGCAGACTCTGAACGATCAGGGGCATTTCCCGCGCATCGCGCCCGGCCTGGCGGCACCATCCCCAGTTCCGGCTGGACTGCTCGCAGGCGATATATCCCTTTTCACAGAGCACCACGGGAATCCCGCGATTGGCCAGCGTCAATGCGGCAAAAGTGCCGATGATGCCGCCACCGATGACGACCACACTGGTAGCGGCCGGCATCACCTCATCGGGAATGATGGAATCGACGTAGGGACCCATGAACTCGCCTGTATTCCATTTGTGAATTCTTCTTCGGTATATTCTAGCGACGCCGGGCGGCGCGCGCTCGTAGGATCTGTTGATGCGTCACTCCATTCCTTTGATCGATATCGGGCCGCTGTTCGGCGCGGCGTCGCTCGATCGTGACCTGACCGACCAGGCAATCATGGCGGCGGCAGCCACGTCGGGTTTCATGGTCGTGAGAGGGTTACCACCCGACGTGCCGGCGGGCCGCGCGGCCCGGGCGGATCTGTTGCGTCTATTTCAGCTGCCGGAGCATGAGAGTCGCAAACTCTGGCGTCAGAAGTTCGATCCGGCGCATCCGAACGTCTATCGCGGATGGTTCCCCCTGCAGACCGGTTTCTTGACCGCCAAGGAAGGCATCGACATGGGCCCCGACGTGGTCCACGGCGCCGCGGTGGTGTGCAACGGCGATCCTCTGCGCGAGGCCACTCCCCTGCCCTCCGCGGAAGCGTTGCCGGGCTGGCGTGAATCGGTATCTGCCTACTATCGCGCCATGGAAAAAGTGAGCCAGGCGTTGATGAGAGCGATTGCGCGCGGCCTGTCGCTGGAGGAGTGCTTCTTCGATCGGGCGTTCGACAGAGGCCTGTCGACCCTGCGCCTGCTGCGCTACCCGGTTCGAACCGACACGGAACTGACGGCTCGATCGGATCCGAACGTCTGGGTGACTCATGGCGGGGCCAAGGTTTATGTCAACGGCGCGCCGCATGTCGATTCGGGATTTTTGACGCTGCTGGCGCAAGACGGCGTCTCGGGACTGCAGGCGCGCCACCGCGACGGCACCTGGCTCGATGTGCCGCCTAACGACGATGGTCTGGCGGTCAATTTCGGCAAGGTGCTCGAGCGCTGGTGCGGGGGCCGAATCAAGGCCACCGAACACCGCGTGATCGGCACCGGCCGGGAGCGTATGTCCATCCCATTTTTCTACGAGGCGCGCGCCGATGCCGAGATCCGGCCGCTGCCCGTAGACGGTGCGTCGTTCGAGCCCTTCCTCTACGGGGACTATTTGTGGGCCACTACGACCCAATTCGTCGAATTCAGGGGGATGGAATCGCTGCGCAAACCGGTGCGGCGGCCTTGAACTGGCCGCCCATCGCCCCCACGCTGGGGACGTGACCGCGCGCCGCCTATTCTTGAACCCCTTGTGGCTGGTCCTCTCGCTGCCCGTATACATCTGCTGGCGACTGCTGCCGGCATTGTCGATCGGCCCCTTGGGCGCGTTCGCCGGCATTGGGCTGCTGATCGTTTGCTGCGTCGTCATTCCGCTTGCGGTGCGAAATCATTCCATCCGGAACCCCGCGCTGGCGGATTTGCTGGCTTGGGTGGGCGTTCTGTCCATGGGATTCTTTTCGTCGCTGTTCGTCTTCACTTTGCTCCGCGATCTATTTCTACTGGGCGCGCATCTATTGCTGTCCAGAGAGCTGGCCGCCTCACTGGTTGGCCCCTCGGCACTGTGGACATTGGCACTCACGGTCTTCGTCACGTTGGCAGGTTTGGTCATTGCTCGCCGCCGGCCCCAAGTCGTCGATGTCGACATCCCGGTGACCGGACTTCCTGAGGCGTTGCACGGCTTTTCGATCGCTCAAATCAGCGACGTGCATGTCGGGCCGACGATCAAGCGTGGCTTCGTCGAGGGGATCGTGGCGCTCGTCAACGGCCTGAAGACGGACCTGATCGCCGTGACCGGTGATTTGGTCGACGGCTCGGTGCAACAACTGTCTCCGCACACCGCGCCGTTGGCCGGGCTGGCCGCGCGGCACGGCGTTTACTTCGTGACCGGCAATCATGAGTACTACTCCGGCGAACGGGCCTGGACCGCGGAAATCAGGCGCCTCGGGCTGCGGGTTCTCAAGAATGAGCACGTGGTCTTGAACCACAACGGCGCGCTGCTGGTCCTCGCCGGCGTCACGGACTTGAGCGCTCATCACTTTGATGCTGGTCAGCAGAGTGATCCTGCGGCGGCCCTGCGCGGTTCACCGGCCCATGCCGGAGCCAAAATCTTGCTCGCTCACCAACCGAATTCTGCGGCCGGCGCCGAAGGCGCGGGCTTCGATGTGCAAATCTCTGGACACACCCATGGCGGCCAGTTCTGGCCGTGGAATTTCTTCGTGCGTTTTTTCCAGCCGTTCACCGGCGGTCTGTACCGATTGAAGAATTTGTGGGTGTACGTGAGCCGCGGCACGGGATATTGGGGACCGCCGAATCGCTTCGGCGTCCCCTCGGAAATTACGCGCATCCGACTGGTATCTGCGACGGCCTAGTCGAATATCCAAGTTGCTCGAGCCGGCGGCAGCTGCACCAAACGCCTGGCCGACGGCTCATTCGTCCTTGAACTTGATCGAGGCATGGGTGCCGTCGCAGAACGGCTTGTTCTTCGACGCGCCGCACCGGCATAGAGTCACACGGTTACGGACTTCGTAATGAAATCCGTCCGAACCCACCACTTGAACGCCACCCCTCAACCACACGGGTCCCGCACATTCGTTCGCGGGATCCTCAATGAGCCCAATCGACGGCTCATACTGGGGTTCGATCGATTTTCCCGTTGCATTGTCCCAGGCAACCAGCCGCCCGGATGGACAGTCGCCGGCCTGTCTCACGAAATTCTTCCTTGCGCTCGGATTGTCCGTTTCATTCACCAGATTCCACACCTGTCCGTGCGGGTCGCAAAAGCGCGCGAAGGCACACAGCTGTTCCACGTCCGTCAGCGACAGCGTGGGACCTTGCATGACCTTCGCCTGGCTTTGATAGGGTTCGCGGCTGGCTGTTTCCGTACCGTCGAATCCTACTTTGGTATGCGTGTTGTCGCAGAAGGGCTTCTTCGCGCTGTGTCCGCAACGGCACAGCGCGTACGTTGCTTGCGCCGGATATACATGCCCGGCAATCCATTTGACCGACTCGCCGGCCGAATTCGTACCGATGGTTTGCTTGGCTAACGGCAAGTTTCCCGAGACCAGGTAGGGACCATTTTTGGCGATCTGGACCTTGGCATTCGATGCTTTGTGTGCACTCATGGTCATCTCCAGTTGCCGACTCGCGCCGCGACCGAGTCATCGGCGCGCTGCAGCGCAATCATAGGGCAAACGGGACTATGAACCTCCGCCCAGAACGCGTAAAGCGAGTCGTTTACAGAGAATCCGTAGGCGAAGAGTTGGGTCGGCTTGCAGATTTCCGCCACCTCCAAATCCCGGCGCCATCCGCTTCGCGGACGGCGCGACCGCTTCCGGAGAGATAATTAAGATGGGCAATCGCCTCACCGGTTGCCATCCCCAGCAGCTCGGCGGTGATGGGGCGGGCAAATAGCGCGCCGAATACCTCGACGGCGCGCTTGGGCTCGGCAAGCAAGCTCTCGAGCCGCTCCAAGCCGCGCTGATGTGACTCGATCAACTCGCGGACTCGCGCGTGCAGTCCCTTGAAAGGACTGTTGTGCGCGGGCAATACCAGCACATCATCGGGAATACGCCGAATGATCATCGCCAGCGAGCGAAGCCAATCGTTGAGCGGATCAGCGTCGGGTTCGGTGGGATGCACCGACACGTTCGATGAAATGCGGGGCAGGACTTGGTCCCCGGAAATCAACAGCTTCAATTCAGGGCAGTACAGACAGGCGTGCTCGGGAGAATGGCCGCTGCCGACGACCACGATCCATTCACGGGCACCGAGCCGCAGAGTATCGCCGTCTGACAGGCGACGATAGGAGGCGGGCAACGGATAGATCATTTCACCAAACGATCCGAATTTTGCTTTGTACCGGCTGATTGCCGGGTCGTCCCATCCGGCGGCGCGGTAGAACTCGACGCCGTCGTCGGGCGCCTTTCGTCCCGTGTCCGCCGCCATCAAACGACAGCTAAGATATTCCAGGCGGCTCATCCAGAGGGGTGCCTTGAAGCGCTCCGCGATCCAGCCGGCCATGCCGCAATGATCCGGGTGCATGTGGGTTACCACTACGCGCAACACGGGGGCGCCACCCAGAGCTCCTGAAAAGGCGGCCTGCCAGGCGTCGATCGTCTTCGGAGACTTGAGTCCCGTATCGACGATGGTCCAGCCGCCCTCCTCTTTCATCGCCCAGACGTTGATCCATGGGAGCGACGCGAACAGGGGCATCCGAAACCACAGCACGCCGGGTGCTAATTCGATCGCGGAGCCGTCGCCGGTCTTGGGTTCGGTTTCGATCGGATAGTCCGGTGTCGGCGGCATGCATCCATTAGAACTCATCGGCGGCTTGCTGTCCTTGATTGTAGGATAAATACGAGAGGAGTACCCTCGCGATAGTGCCGTCTCGGGGCTGATGACGCCGAAGCTGCAGCCGGACGGTGAGCGTGGCCTGTCCGATTCGCGGGTCCCCTATGCAAGGCTCTTTCTTAAGATTGTATGTGCATGAAGGTCAACGGCATCGGGGCCGGCCGGCGTGGGAGTGGCTACTCGAACAGGCCAACAAGCTCGGCATTCGCGGCGGCTCTGCGTTTCGCGCAATGGCCGGATTTGGACGGCACCACAAACTCACCGAGGCGAAGTTCTTCGAGCTAGCGGGAGCGCTCGCGGTGGAAGTCGAATTCATCGTGACAGAAAAAGAAGCACAGCAATTGCTGAACCTGATTCATCGCGAAAAAATTCCGCTGTTCTATGCCCATACTCCGGCATGCTTCGGCGTGATCGATCCGGACGCAGCCGATCCGCCCTCGATTTCGGAGGTGTCGTCGACTTCCGGGGATCGGCCGCGCGAGTCAACGTCGTAGGTCTTGTGCCGTCAAACATCGTGTTATTCGGCTGCGGCGCGCAGGCGCAGGGCGTTGGCAATCACGGAGACGGACGAAAAGCTCATCGCCAGCGCCGCAATGAGAGGGCTCAATAACCAGCCCGTCAGCGGATACAGGACGCCGGCGGCGAGCGGGATTCCCAAGGCGTTGTAGCCAAAAGCGAACAGTAGATTCTGGCGGATGTTTCGCACCGTCGCCTCGCTCAAGCGCCGGGCCCGCACGATCCCGCGCAAGTCGCCCTTCACCAGCGTGACCTGCGCGCTTTCCATGGCGATGTCGGTTCCCGTCCCCATCGCGATGCCCACATCGGCGCGTGCCAGGGCGGGCGCATCGTTGATGCCGTCGCCCGCCATCGCGACGCGATGCCCGTCTTTCTGAAGCGCGGCGATGACGGCCGCCTTATCCGTGGGGCGCACCTCCGCAATGACCTCATCCAGGACCAAGCCGGCCGCCACGGCGTCGGCCGTCGTGCGACTATCGCCCGTGAGCATCACCAGGCGCAAACCGAGCGCCTTGAGCGCCCGAAGCGCCGGGGCCGTGGTGTCTTTGAGCGGATCGCCCACCGAGAGGATCCCCGCCAGCTGCCCGTCGATGGCTAGGAACATGATCGTTTGCCCGGTCCGGCGCAATCGCTCACCCTCCCCGTGCGCAGCATCGACCGCGACGCCCG
>WNFG01003784.1_pt1 | contig 12690 bp, 10 predicted proteins | sample 5400431 | NCBI WGS metagenome assembly WNFG01 (sample SAMN13153346, study PRJNA577476) | soil metagenome | isolation source: 120 cm saprolite under Douglas fir tree site 2 hole 3 replicate 2 | place: USA:California | collected 2015-04-18
GCCTTGGCCACGCCGATGTTGGCATTGGCGCCGACGAGCTTCTGCTCCGCCTGCCGGAGGTCCGGCCGGCGCTCGAGCAGCGCCGACGGCAACCCGGCCGGCACTGTCGGCACCACCGCTTGCTCGTACATCGGCATCCCACGTGGTACCGGACCGGGGCTCCGACCCAGCAGGATGCTGATCTGGTTCTCCTTCGTGACGATATCGCTCTCGAGCTGGGGGATGCTCGCCTCCGCGGAGCCGAGGGCGCCCTCGGCCCGCGACGTCTCGAGCTTCGAGGCGACACCCCCCTTGAGTCGATCCTGGAACAAATCGTAGGTATTCCGGTAGGCCTGGGTACTGCTCCGGGCGATCTGGAGCCGCACGTCGAGCGCCAGGAGCTCGAAGTAAGCCTGGCCCAGGTCACTGACGAGGGTCAGCCATACCCCGCGCCGGGCGTCCTCGGTGGCGAGAAGGCTCGCGCGCGCCGCCTCGTTCGAGCGACGGATGCGCCCCCAGATGTCGATCTCCCACGACGCGGTGAGCCAGCCGTGGTAGAGATTGCTGGTCGAGGGCTCTCCGCCGGGCAGACCCAGCAAGGCGCCGCTGAAGCGGCTCCGCTGCGCCCCCACGTTATAGTCGATGGCCGGGAAGTACTCGGAGCGGGCGACACCGACCTGGGCCCGCGCCTCCTGCACCCGCGCTGCCGCGATGTTCACGTCGTAGTTGCTACCGAGCGCTTCTGTGATCAGGTTCTTCAGGATCGGGTCCTGGAACACCTCCCACCAGGGCAGGTCGGCGAGCGACGCGGCCTCGGCCGTGGCCTGGCCGCGGAACACCGGGGGTTCGGCCACCGGCGGCCGCTTGTAGTCGGGTCCGATCGCACAGCCAGCCAGGAGCGCGGCCATGACCATCCCGGCGACGAGCCAACGACTCGTGTCGAGCCTCATGGGTGCCCAGGAGAGGGATCCTCTCCCGCTCCCCCATGGATCGGCGCGGGAGCGCCGGGAGGCACGGCCACCTTCTCGGGTTTACGGCCGAGGCGCTCGCTGACGTAGAAGGTGACCGGGATAATGAAGATGGCGATGAGGGTCGCCGCGAGCATTCCCCCGATGACCGTCGTGCCCAGGATCTGGCGCGAGCGGGCGCCCGCCCCCTGGGAGATCACCAGCGGCAGGACGCCGAAGATGAAAGCGAACGCGGTCATGAGTATGGGGCGGAGCCGGAGCCGTGCCCCGGCCAGTGCGGCCTCGAAGAGCGACGTGCCGCGCTCGTACTCGTCCTTGGAAAACTCCACGATGAGGATGGCGTTCTTGGCCGCGAGGCCGATCACCATGATCAGGCCGATCTGGGAAAAGACGTCGAGGTCGAAGCGGCGGAGCCAGAGCGCCGAGACCGCGCCGAAGACGGCGATGGGCGTGCCGAGGAGGACGCCGAAAGGCAGGGTCCAGCTCTCATACTGGGCCGCGAGGAGCAGGAACACCACCAGCAGCGAGAACCCGAAGACGGCGGCCGCGGGGATGCCCTCCGCCGCCACCTTTTCCTGGAACGACATGCCCATATAGTCGAAACCCATGTCGCGGGGCATCGTCTGCGCGAAGACCTCCTCCAGCGCCCGCATCCCCTGCTGGGTGGTGTAGCCGGCCGCAAGGGTCCCGTTGATCTGCGCGGCGCGATGCTCGTTGAACCGGACGGTGAACTCCGGGCCGTTGACCTGCCGCATCGTGACCAGCGTGGACAGGGGCACCGGCTCTCCATTTCCGTTGCGCACGTAGAACTGGCCGATGTTCTCGGCCCGGGTGCGGAAGTCGCCCTCGGCCTGGACGTACGTCTGCCAGACCCGCCCGAACCGGTTGAAGTAGTTCACGAAGGCACCACCGAGGAACGCCTGGAGCGTCTGGTAGACGGAGGCGAGATTGATGCCCTGCTTGAGCGCCTTGTCCCGGTCCACCTCCGCGAAGAGCTGCGGCACGCTCGGCAGCAGCGTGGTGAAGAGGAGAGCGAACTCGGGGCGTTGACGCGCGGCCGCCAGGAACTTCGCGGTGTTCTCGGCCAGGAACTCGGGGTCCCGGCCCGCCCGGTCCTCCAGCATGAACGTCACGCCGCCGGACGTGCCGATGCCCGGAATGACGGGCGGCGCGAAGCCGAACGCCTGCGCGTCGGGAACGCCGGCGAGCCGGCGATTCAGGTCCCGGATGATGACGTCGGCGGTGAGTCCCTTCTTGTTCCGCTGGTCCCAATCCTCCAGCGTGACGAAATAGAACGAGTTGTACGTCGTGTACGCGAAGCTCAGCAAACTGAAGCCGGCCACGCCCGTGTAGTACTTGACACCCGGGGTCTCCTTCAAGATGGCGTCGAGCTTGTCGTTGACCGCCGCCGTGCGCTGCAGCGACGCGGCGAGCGGCAGCTGCACGTTGAGGTAGAAATACCCCTGGTCCTCATCGGGGACGAAACCCCCGGGCAACCGGGAGGCAACGAGACCCGCGAAGAGCGCGAACACGAGGAGGAGAAGCATGGAGAAGGCCGACTTGCGGATCAGATGGCCGCACGCGCCCACGTAGCCGTTGGTCGCGCGGGCGAACCAGCGGTTGAACGCCCGGAAGAACCCGCCGAGCGGCCCGCGCATGTCCCGCTTCGGTCTGAGGAGCAGCGCGGAGAGCGCCGGACTCAGCGTGAGCGCGTTGAACGCGGAGATGAGCACCGAAACCGCGATGGTCACCGCGAACTGCTGGTACATCCGCCCGGTGATACCCGGGATGAACGCGGTCGGCACGAACACCGCGGCCAGGACCAGGGCGATCGCCACCACCGGGCCCGAGACCTGCTCCATCGCCTTGAAGGCGGCCTCGCGCGGCGAGAGCCCTGCCTCGATGTGGTGCTCAACCGCCTCGACCACGACGATGGCGTCGTCCACCACGAGGCCGATGGCCAGCACCAGGCCGAAGAGCGAGAGCGTGTTGATCGAGAAGCCCAGGAGGGGAAAGACCATGAAGGTGCCGACCAGCGACACCGGCACCGCCAGCAGCGGGATCAAGGTCGCCCGGAAGCCCTGCAGGAAGATGAACACCACGATGACCACGAGGGCGAGGGCCTCGAAGAGCGTCTTCACGATCTCCCGGACGCCGGCGCTCACCGCCTGCGTCGTGTCGAGCGCGGTCACGTAGTCGAGGTCGTTGGGGAACTGCGCCTTGGCCTCCTCCATGAGCTTCGTCGCCGCCTTCATGGTCTCGACGGCGTTCGACCCGGGCAGCTGGTAGACGGCGATGATGGCCCCGGGGCGTCCGTTCAAGCGGCTCTCGACGTTGTACGACTGCGCCCCGAGCTCCACCCGCGCCACGTCTCTCACCCGCACCATGGAGCCGTCGGGCCTCGCCCGGACCACGACGTTCTCGAAATCCGCGACGCTTGCCAGGCGGCCCTGCGCGCGCACCGCGTAGGTGAGCTCCTGGCCGGGGGGCACGGGGTTGGCCCCGACCTGGCCAGCCGGATTCACGGTGTTCTGGGCCTGTAGCGCGCTCACGATCTCGTTCACCGTGATGTCGAGCTTCCCCAGGGTGTCCGGACGGACCCAGAGCCGGATGGCGTATTGAGCGGGTGGGAAGACCTGCACCTGACCGATGCCGGGGACGCGCGTCATCGGGTCGTTGATGTTGACGAACGCGTAGTTGGCGAGGAAGAGCGGGTCGTACGTCCCCTTCGGCGAGTAGAGGGCGAACAGCCCCAGCGGACTCGTCACGGACTTCCGGACGGTCACGCCCTGGTTCACCACGTCGGGGGGGAGCTGGGACGCGGCCTGTGAGTAGCGCAGATTCGTGAGCACCTGGTCGGTGCTGGGGTCGGTCGTGAGGTCGAAGTCCACCCGCAGTTGCATCTGGCCGCCGCTGGTCTGGCTGATCGAGTACATGTAGAGCATGCTGTCAACGCCGCTCATCTGCTGCTCGATGGGCGTCGCGACCGACTGCTCGAGCGCCAGCGCGTCGGCCCCGGGATAGGTCGCGGTGAGGAGCATCTCGGGTGGGGCGATGTTCGGATACTGCGCGATGGGCAGTTGGAACATGGCGACGAGGCCGACGATCACCATGAGGATCGAGATGACCATGGCCACGATCGGTCGATTGATGAAGAATCTGGCCATAGCGCTAGCTCGACCGCTCGGGCTGGGCCGGCGTGGGCTTGACCTTCTGGCCGGCTTTCACTCGGTCGATTCCCTCGACGATGACCCGCTCGCCCGGCTTCAACCCCCGCCCGACGATCCAGAGGGGGCCGACGCGCTCTTCGACCTGGACCGTTCGAAGGTCCACCGTGTCGTCGGGTCCGACCACGGCAACCTGGTGGACGCCCTGCTGGTCCAGGACGGCGCGCTGCGGAATGAGCAGCGCGCTTTTTTTCATGTCGATGACGGCGCGCACCTTCGCGTACTGGCCGGGGCGCAGGAGATCGCCCGGGTTCGGGAACACGCCCCTGATGCTGATAGTGCCGGTCGTCGCCCCGACCGCGCGGTCCAGGATCGCGACCGTCCCCCGATTGGGGTACGTCGCTCCGTCGGCCAGGGTGAGCTCGAGGTCGTACTGCCTCTCGCGGTCACCCCCAGCCAGAGGGCCGCGCTGCCGCAATCTCAGATACTCCTGCTCGCTGACCGGGAACTGGACGTAGATCGGGTCGACCTGCGAGACCGTGGTGAGAACCGTGCTGGCGCTGATCAGGTCCCCGAGGTTCGCGTTCTTGATCCCGGCGATGCCGGTGACCGGGGAGAACACCTTCGCCCAGCTGTGGTTGAGCTGGGCGTTGTCCAGCACGGCCCGGGCCTGCGCGATATCCGCCCGGGTCCTGGGTACCCCCGCCCGCGCGTTCGCGAGGCTCGCCCAGGCCGCCTTCAGCGAGGCCAGATTCGCCAGATTGGCCTGCACGGCGTTGTCCATCTCCTGCTGGCTGATCGAGCCGCGCTCCGCCAGCGGGGTGTCCCGGGCGACGTCGAGCTCCGTCTTCTTCTGGTTCGCCTCAGCCCGGGCCACATCCGCCTCGGCCTGTGCGACCTGGGCCTTCGCCTGCTCGAGCTGCGACTCCGCCTGGTCGAGCTGCGCCCTGGCCTGCTCGGCGGCAATCTGATACGGCCGGGGGTCGATCTCGAACAGGAGGTCGCCCGCCTTGACGCGCGTCCCTTCCTTGTAGGTCTGGTTCACGAGGTATCCGGGGACCCGGGCGCTGATCTGCGCGGTGACGTACCCGACCGTGGTACCTACCCACTCACCGTAGATCGGCACGTCCTTCTCAAGAACCGGCTCGACCTTGACGGCAGGGGGTGGCGGTGCCCCGGAGGCCGTGGACGAACCGCGACAGCCGGCGGAGAGCCCCGCGGACACGATGACGAGCAGGCACAGAAGGGTACGGGCGACGCGCACAGACGCTCCAGAACTCACCTCGCTGGCGATCAGCCGCGCGCCCAGCGGCTGGACCGGGTATCCGCGCAGCTGCCAAGCATGCAGGCCCCCCGCCAGAGGCCGCACCTTTCGGATGCCCGAGTGGCACAGGTGCAGGGCGATGCTCGCGTACAGGGTCGCCCGTGTGCGCCGCGCCGCCCTGGAGCCGCCGTCGTAGAGCACAACGAGCGCGCCGCGTGGAAAGCCTCGCGATCGCCGGGCGAGCTCATCCGGCGGGATCCAGACCGCCCCTGGAAGCGCGTAGGGAACGGCGGCCACCTCGTCGGCAGCCCTCACATCGAAGATGATGGTGGTGTCCCCCGTGTCGAGCCGAGCCTTGAGTTCGTCGGGACTGATTCGCGCCGCCCGGAGCGTCTGCAGGATGCGGTGCCGGCGAGCCCGCCGGATCGGCAAATAGAGAAGGAGTGCCACGACGCCGAAACCGAGGAGGGGGATCCCGAGGTACGCTGCGATCGGGGCTGTACGATTGAGAAGATAGCCGAGGGTCACCCAAGCGCCAGCCCAGGCCAGGGCGCTCATGGCGCCGTACGCGACGAAGCGGGGGAGGCTCAGGCGCGCCGCTCCAGCGAGACCCGCGACGATGGGACCCAGTTCCGGCAGGAACCGGGCACTGAACTGACATGTCCCAGCGTGCCCCAGCAAGACGTGCTCGGCACAACGAACGTATCGCCCCGCCTGGGGGGAAATCCTGCCAAGCACGTCAAGCGCCCGTGCCCCGCGCCAGCGGCCAAGGCTGTACCAGCCGAGGTCCGCAACGAGTGTCGCGCCGACGCCTACCGCCAAGATCACGGCGATCCTCAAACGGCCGCTGCCTGCCAGTGCTCCCGCTCCGAGCAGGGCTGGCACCACCGGCACGGGAACGCCGGCCTGGTTGGCCAGGATCCAGGCGAAGAGGATCCAACTCGCGTATTCCGTGATCACGCGTGCCATCGCGGCCCTCCACCCGGTCCGATCGCTCGGCCCCAAGGCACCTCGATACGACATCCCGCCAGCGTCTTCAGGACGCGATCCGGGCTGCCGAGATCGCACCACGTGAGGCCCGGCACCTCCAAGACCGCCAGAGGCTGAGCGCACCCTTCCAGAATGGCGCGCGAGAAATCCGCCGTCGGTGCGAGTGCGTACGCCTGGCGAACCGCCCAGCGTTCGTGTTCACTCCCCCAGAAGGCCGAGAGTCGAGCCAATCGATCCGACAGGTCCGGCACACACTCCCGTCCGGTCTCCAGCAGCGCACCGACCTCGGTCACAAAGACAAGGGTGTTCCACAGGCATCCATGCGCGAATAGTGCGTGCGCAACCTCCCGTGAGGGTTTCTCCCGAAACTGCCGGATCCGGTAGAGGAGCCCCCGGCCTGTCCAGACCAGCCGCTCACCCGGTTCGATCCAGCCATACTCGGTTTCCGCTTGACCCGGTCGGGCCCCCAGCAAGACCATCCATTGCGGCTGTCGCTTCACAAACCTTGCTGCGTCGGACACCCGCTTCATGAACACCTCTTCCTCCTGGATGAAATGGTCCGACGGGACGAACACGACGGTTGCCCGTGGGTCCCGGGCTGCGATCCACTGCGCGGCGAACAACACTGCGGCCGCAGTCCCTCGGTTCTCTGGTTGGCTGAGCACATGCGGGCCCGCCTGTTCAATGAACTCGCGAGCCAGATAGCGCTCATGACTCTCGAGGCCTACCACGACCGTGCGACCCGGAGGAACGAGCAGGGCAACTCTATCCAGCGTTTCACGCAAGAGGGTCCGCGGCCCCAGCAGCGGACAAAACTGCTTGGGTCGCTCGTCGCCAAAACCGCGCCGGACGAGGGGCCGCAATCTGACGCCCTCCCCTCCCGCAAGCACGACCGCCCACAAGGACCGAGCTCCTTGCGACGTTCCCCGGCGCGGCCTAGGGCCCATCGCCTCGCTTGAAAGCACCATAACGTCGCTCCTCATATCCACGTGTGTGTGCCAGGCCACCCTTCACGTGCTCTGGCCGGCACAATGCGAACGGGCCGCCGCAGCCTGCCCAGGGCGTCTCGATTTGGAGCACACCCGGTTGCTCATCCCGCGTCGCCGACCGTCTCTGCAAACGGCAGGCCGGTCCCGCCGATTCGACGTAACCGGGCCATCTGAGAGCGTTCGTGGAGAACACGGAGAGCGCGATGCTGCGCGACTGGTGTGGCGCTACACGATCGCCTGTATCACCACATACAGACTGTGTCGAACGATACGGTGACCGACCTGGGCGTACTGCCCAAGCCAGGCGCTCACAGCCTTTGAGATCGCCTTGGGCATCGCGGACGTCGAGGACGATCCGCTTGCCGTCCTCGAATTCTCCCCCGGACTCGGTCCTCCTCGGCCAGTAGCCACGTCACGTATCGTCACGCGCCACCCGGCGACTTCGACGGAGCAGTGCGGCTCTCACGGAGGGCCCGCGCGCGGAGGTCGGGCGAGATGGGACCCTGAGCGCCATCGCGCGGGTATCGCAGCCGACGGGCCACTAGGCCCGCGGTCGGGCGGGACCAGAAAGGGGGGCTGGGTTTACCCAGCTCTACGCTACCGGTCGGCGCGGGCGAGCCGCCGGATCAAGGCCATGACGCCGTGGCCAGCTTCGAGAAGGGCCACGACGGGTATTGCGACGGCTGCCCACGCCACGCCGATACGCCGAGGAGGACCGCGACGCCGATGACCAGCGCGGCACCGGTCATGAGGAACAGGAGCGCGAGCTTGATCATGGGGACCTAGACTTCCTCTTCGCCGACTCGGTCCGCGAGCAAAACCAACAGGTAGATCCGATCGCCGGCGAGCTTCGCCTCTCTCAGCGATACCGTGGTCGCCGTGAACGCCACGACGTGGGTTGCGACGTCATCGACCGCCGCCCGGACCGCTTTTCTCCCCGATCCCGTTGGCGGCGCCGCGCGCCTGAGCGGGATGCCGTAGGCACGGGCCGCGGCCTGGTGCTGATCGGCGGTGGCGTGCGCGTGAGCCGCGATGACGGACGGCGTCACGGTTGCTCTTCCTCTGGAGACGACTCGGTCGCCAGGCAGAGCCGGCAGATCCGGGGATCGAGGGTGGCACTGAATGAGCCGAGCGCTGAGCGAGAGAGTTCAGAGAGCGCCGCCAGTTCGATGTCCGACAGCCGAAGGCCCGCCGCCCAGGCCGTCTCTCGCGGGGTCGTGAAGAATCGCTCGCGAAACGACTCATCCGTGAGCAGCTTGCCGAGCGTTCGCTCCACTGCGTGTTGGCTCATCCCGCATCTCCCGCAGACGGCAGGCGGCAGGCCGGCCCTGAAGCCTCCGCATAGCCGAAGAGCTTCTCTGCCTTGATGAGGTCGGCGACGGCCGGCGGTACGAACTGTTCCCATGAAGGATCACCCGTCTGAATCAGGGCCAGGACGTCTGGGGTGCGGATCGAGAGGTAGGTTTCGTCGTAGCCGCGGATCGCGAACATGGCGATGTCACCGCCTTTCTCCATCGGTTGCATCGATCGACTACATCCAGCGTAGCCGCGCTCGTGCACACCGACGTCCTACCTCGTGCGTCAACCTTGATCTTTGCAAAGAGCAGGCCGAGCGTACGCGAACAGTGAAGGGAGCGGAATTGCTGGGGCCCGCGAAGAAAGGCGGGCTCGATGCCAAGCCCGTGTGTCGTTTGACGCGGACGGGCGTGTGACCGTGTGCGACCTGTGTCGAACGATACGCACGACCAAGGGCGCGGCTCTGGCATTTCAGGTAACGTCGTGATTCTTCGAGCGCCCACCGCTTAGGCTCCCTCCGGCAAGCCTGATGCAACGACGCAGGGCTTGGAGGACCAGAGCGATGGGTCGTCAAGCCGTCGAGCCAGCGACCGGAACACCCGCGACCGAAGCAGCACTCCCCGGAGATCCGGCCGGGCCTGTCGAGCGGGTCCCGACGCGAGACCTGCTATGGTCTCGGCTGCGGCGCGTCACTGGTTTCATCCAGGACAACTTGAACCGGCAACTGACACTGCTGGATCTCAGCGCCGTGGTTCACATGAGCCCGTACCATTTCGCGCGACTCTTCAAGCAGAGCACCGGCGTCCCCCCGCACCGCTTCGTGGTGGAACAGCGGATCGCGCGCGCTTCGGCGTTACTCCGGGAGCCGCAGCTCTCTATCGGAGAGGTCGGTCGGCTGGTGGGCTTTCGGACCCCCAGTCACTTCACGGCGGCGTTCCGGCGCATGACCGGCATCACGCCGAGCGCGTACCGCGGTGGATGGCGCCATGAGCGGTGAGCTGAGGGCAGCGCCTGACGAGCGCGCGGGAATGCTGCGTAGTAGTGGTTTGAAGCTCTCGGACAGGGAGTTGACGAGGCGCCTGCGCGCGGCCGACGTCGACGCAGCGGAGGCGCTCGTCAACACCTACGGCGCTCGAGCGCATCGGCTCGCGGTGCGCATCACCGGCAGCCAGGCGGACGCGGAAGAGGTCGTACAGGACGCATTTTGGACTGTGGTGCGGAAAGTCGAGGAGTTCAAGGGTGACGCGGCGCTCGGGACATGGATCTATCGCATCACCGTCAACGCAGCCTACAACCTGCTGCGGCGCCGCGGCCGCCGACAGCGCGAAGTATCTTGGGACGACCTTCCGTCGGACCTTCAGCCGGCGAGCGGCGATGACCCAGCGCGACAAACCGAGCTCCGCACGGTATTGACCGCCGCGATTGATGAGCTGGGGGCCGTGGACCGCACCGTGGTCGTGCTGCACGACGTGGACGGCATGTCGCTTCTGGACATCGCGGCGACACTCGATCTGAGTGTACCCGCCGTCAAGGGCCGGGTGCACCGCGTGCACCTGCTTCTGCGCCGACGGCTCCGTGACTACCTGGAAGACGTGTCGAAGGGGACGCAACCAGATCGCGGCCCACTCGATCCTGCCGGAAGAGGGGATCGGGGGAACAGACTGTACGGGACGCTGCGCTTACTGAGAGGGCAGCCCGAGCTGCTTCAGCTTCGTATAGAGCCGCATCCGGGTGAGCCCGAGGGCGGCCGCCGCCGCCGTCTTGTTGCCCTTGGCCTTCGCGAGGGCATCCGCGATCGCACGTCGTTCGAGCTCTTGAAGGGTCGCCGCCGCATCCTGAGTCGCAACGCCTGACGGTGTGGGGACACCAGGCAAGGACGTCTCGCCGGACGGGAGCCGCGGCCGGGCCAGCCCGAGCTGGTCGGCGGTGATGAGCCCGCCGTCCGAGACGATCAACGCGCGCTCGATCGCGTTCTGGAGCTCCCGGATGTTCCCGGGCCAGGGGTGCGTTAGCAGGAGCCCCCGGGCATCGCCGCTCAGCCCCGGCTCCCCCTTGCCCATCCGCTCGCCCAGGCGGTGGACGAACTCCCGGGCGAGCAGCACCACGTCCTCGCCGCGCTCGCGCAGCGGCGGCAGATGAATCGGAAACACGCTGAGCCGATAGTAGAGATCCTCACGGAACTGACCGTGCGCCATGGCGTCGGTCAGGTTCCGGTTGGTCGCGACGATGAGGCGAAAGTCGGCCTTGAGCGTCGCGGTGCCGCCGACGCGCTGGAACTCGCGCTCCTGGAGAACACGCAGCAGTTTAGCCTGGACGCTCGCCGCGAGGTCGCCGATCTCGTCGAGAAAGAGCGTGCCGCCCGCTGCGAGCTCGAAGCGGCCCGGCTTCTGCTTGTCCGCTCCGGTGAAGGCACCCCGTTCATGGCCGAAGAGCTCCGACTCGATGAGCGTGTCTGGCAGCGCCGCGCAGTTGATGGCGACGCAGGGGCCGTCGGCACGCCGGCTGGCGTAGTGGATCGCCTGCGCCACCAGCTCCTTGCCCGTGCCGCTCTCCCCGGTCAGGAGCACGGGGGTCTCCTGCGGAGCGACCTGCGCGGCCCGCTCGAGCGCCTCACGCAGGCTGGGAGCTTGGCCGAGGATCCGGCCGAACCCGTACGGCTCGCTGAGTGCGCCATGCAGTCGCTGGACTCGCCGCTCGAGCTGCTGCGCCCGCCCTTCGGCCATCGCGAGCCGGCGCTGCTCCTCGCCCAGCCGCTGGTGCTGGATGGCCACGACCACGTGCTGGGCAATCTCCTCGACGACCTCGAGATCGCTCGTGTCGAACCAGTCGGGCTGCCGCTTGGCGAAGCCGAGCAGCGCACCCACCTTGTCGCCGAAGATCAAGGGCACGGCGACGAACGAGCGGATCCCGTCCTCGAGAATTCTTCCGTCGGCCGGATATGTGACGTCGAGCTCGTTCTCGCATTCGCGTATCAACACCGGCTCACGGGACAGCAGGCGAGTGCCGAACGAGAAGTCCTCGAACCGGTCGGATCTCTCTGGCACCGGCCGGCCGTCGGCGACACGCAGCCATGGCGCAATGCTCTCGGATTCGACGAAGGAGGTGTCCAGGATGTCGAAGTCGAGGACGGGCCGGACCGCGGCAGCGAGCCGGTCGAAGATCTCCGCCACGTTCAGGCTGGTGGCAAGGACGCGCGCCACCTCCGGCACGACCCGCAGCCGCTGGCGCCGCCGACGCTGCTCGTGGACGAGCACGATGCTCTCGATGACGGGACCGACGACGTCCGCGATCTGGCGGCCGGTCGCGAGGTGCGCCTCGGTGTAGACATCCGGGACCGTGTTGCCGACGATGAGTGCGCCGATGACCCGCTCGACGCCCATGAGCGGCAGCGCCATCCATGCGCGCACCCCCCGCTGGGGGATGGCGGGGACGGCCGTCCCCGCCATGAAGCGGACATCGCTCTGCGTGTCCCGGACGAACTCGGCTTGCCCCGCAAGGACACAGGACGAGACGGCTTCGGCGATGGGATACCGGCTAGCGCGAGCCAGAGAGAGGGTGTAGCGGCCATCGTGGCGCGGCGCGTCGCCAGGCGCATACTCCGCGAAGACCGAGACGGTACGGCCTCCGTCGTCCAGGTAGAGGACCGTCACCCGGTCGTGGGGGATCATTCCCTGGAGCTGCCCAGAGAGACCCTCGAGGAACCCGCCAGGGTCGAACTCGGGCGTCATCGCGCGGGCCCGCGCCGCGACGGCCCCGACGATGCCGCCCAGGTCCACCTCAGTTTCCGCCACGCCGTGATTATACGACCGCATCCAAAGAGCTGCCGAGATCGGCTGCGGCCGTGCCGGCTCTGAAAACTCTCTTGATCGACCTTACCAATTGCGTCAGATCCGCGGGCAATTGGCTGAGATCCATGTGATCGTCGCAGGAGATGAGCCGGTCAGTATCGTCCGCCGAGCTTGCGGTGGTCCCAGCTGACCACCTTCTCCGGAACGATCTTGAGCACCACGCGCTTCGGCGCGCTGGCCAGCGCTCCC
>WNFG01003786.1_pt1 | contig 12688 bp, 9 predicted proteins | sample 5400431 | NCBI WGS metagenome assembly WNFG01 (sample SAMN13153346, study PRJNA577476) | soil metagenome | isolation source: 120 cm saprolite under Douglas fir tree site 2 hole 3 replicate 2 | place: USA:California | collected 2015-04-18
CTGCGGGACGTAGCCGATGCGCACCCCTTTGCGGACGGCGCGGTTGCCGGAGTCGGCCTCTTCGACGCCGGCGACGATTTTCATCAGCGTCGACTTGCCGGAGCCGTTGGGGCCGACGAGGCCGACGTGGTCGCCTTCGAAGAGGGAGAAGGAGAGATCGTTGAAGAGGGGGCGCGAGGTGTAGGACTTGGTGAGGCGCTCGCAGGGTAGGAGGACGGGTGGGGGCATGGAGGCGGGGGTTATAGCAGATGGCCTGCGGCGTTGTCGGTTGTCGGTTGTCGGTTATCGGTTGTCGGGGACGGGACGGCGGGGACTAGCAGAGCCTGCGGTTGTCGGTTATCGGTTGTCGGTTGTCGGTTGTCGCGGGCGGGACGTTGGGGAGAGGAGCCCGTGTGTGAACCGTACTCCCTGACTTCAGCCGGCGAATGCGCGGCTTCGCCGCCGGGCACAGACAAGAGTGTCTGTGCCACATTGGATCCGGCCAAAACTCCACATTTCAGCAATTACCGTCGGACGATGTGGCACAGACACTCTTGTCTGTGCCGTGCGGCGAAAGCCGCACGTGGAGCGCGGGCGAGACGCCTGGCGAGACGCCCGCGCTCCCAGGGGGGGACTACTTGTCGTTATGAAGCTCGACGAACTCGTAGATAAAGTTGCCCGTGCCGGCGGCGTCGGAGAACTCGTTGATGACGACGCCTTTGGCGCAGCCGGCGCCGGCGCCGCTGCCGGGGTTGGCGAGCGTGGTGACGCCGACTCGCCAGTTCGAGGCGATGTTGGCGGCGGTGCAGGGATCGATCCGCTGCAGGTCCTGGTTCGCGCCCGAGGCCTCGGAGATGGTGGGGCCGTCGATGACGGTGCCGCTGGGGTTCTTGAGGGTGTAATTCTCGCTGCCGTTGATCTGCGGGAAGGCTCCGGCGGTGGTGAGGTAGACGACGTTCGAGCCGAGGGTGACGCCCCAGAAGGTCTGGAATGCGGCCTTGGTGGCATCGCGGCCGATGACGACGTAGCCATTCGCGGGGATGACCGTGCCAGCCGGGATGGTGTAGACGACGGTGGCGTTGGCCTGGGTGATCGTCCAGCCGGAGATGTCGGTGCCGGCGACGGAATTGTTGACGGTGACGGAGACGGCGGTCGACGTGCCGACGTTCAGCGCCGCGTCATACGCTTTGGCGGTGAGCGAGTGCGAGGCGTTCGTGGTGCTGGTCGTATCCCAACTCCACGAGTACGGCGAGGTCGTATCGGTCGATTGCAGTACGCCGTCGAGGTAGAACTCGACCTTGGTCACGCCGACGTTGTCCGATGCGGTGGCCGTGACCGAGACCGTGCCACTGACCGTCGCGCCGTTCAGCGGCGCGGTGATGGAGACGCTCGGCGGTGTGACATCGCCTCCGGTGTTGTTGACCGTTACGGAGACCGCGGTCGATGTACCGACGTTCAGCGCCGCGTCATAGGCCTTGGCGGTGAGCGTGTGCGAGGCGTTCGTGGCGCTGGTCGTATCCCAACTCCATGAGTACGGTGAGGTGGTATCGGTCGATTGCAGTACACCGTCGAGGTAGAACTCGACCTTGGTCACGCCGACGTTATCCGAGGCTGTGGCGGTAACGGAGACTGTCCCGCTGACGGTGGCACCGTTCAGGGGCGCGGTGATCGAAACGGTTGGGGGCTGCGTGTCGCCGCCGCCGGAACCGTTGGCCAGCCAGGCGATGCCGTTGGCGACCATCAGGCCGTTGTCGTAGCTCAGGTCGTTGTACCCGAGGTACGTCGTGTGGCCACAACCGTTCGTGGCGTCCTCGGTGACGGAGGAGTCGGCGATCGCGGCGATGCGGCCCGTGCCGTAGGTCGAGGTGGCGAAGGTGACGCCGGTCGACGTGTCATGCGTCGAGGTCGTCTTCCAGACGTGGCCCTTGGCGGCGCCGCTTAGGGTCATCGACGAGGAGCCGAACAGCCCGAGGCCGCGAGTCGATGACGGAACACCGTACGTGCCGGTCCAGATGATCGGCGACGTCGTATCGGTGGTGAAGTTGCCGTCCGGATGATCGTCGAACCAGCCGAAGGTCCTGTCGGTGGAGTTGTCGTTGTAGGTGATCCCGAAGATGCTCGGGCTGCCCATCAAGGCGTTGAAGACGCCGGCGGCGTCGATGCCGTCGTTGTTGCGGTCGGCGCCGGCGTGATCGGCGATCATGAAGAGGCCGCCGCCGTTCTGCACGAAATTGCGGATGGCGGTGATCTCCGTCGACGTCAGGGCGATGTTCGGCTCGGGCATGACGAAGATGTTGTAGTGGCTGAGGTCCTGCGCGTTCGTTCCGTCGCCGTAGCTGATGCGCGCGCCGACCGGAAGCGACTCGACGTGGAAGCCTTTCTTGACGAGATCGACGCCCATCGCGGAGTGGGCGCCGTTCCAGTAGGTCTCGGCGGTCGCGGACGTGATTCCCGACTGATCGGGCGTGGGGAAGCGCTGCGCCGTTCCGCACGAGTCTTCGTCGAGCGTCCAGTCGGCGTTGCCCGCGGTTTGGGCGTGGGCGGCGTCGAAGAGGATCGTCTTCTGTTGCGCGGCGGCACTCGTTGCTACGAGGATCAGAAGGGTGACCAGGAAAACCGAGAGACTCCGTTGAATCATCATTCCTCCATTCATTCATTCGGTCGGGTGGTCTGGTATTGACCACACGAGCATTCCTTGACCCGTGAAGTGTGCAGTTATTGACCAGAGAATTCCGAGTTGCTCAGGGAGACTTTGGGGAGAACTGTTGTGAGGTGCACGTAAAGTGCCGAGCACGTATCCTGTGGGCCGATGCGTGTTCTGATCCTTGGCGCGGGGGGGATGCTCGGTCACAAGGTGTGGCAGATCTTCCGTGATCGTTTTGATGGCCGTTTTGATTGCAGGGCCGCGGTGCGCACCCGGTTGCCGTTGGCGTTGTTCGATGATGAGCGAGTCATCGACGGCTTCGACGCGGCCGATTTCGATGGCGTAAGGCGGCTGATCGCGAAGATCCGGCCGGAGGTGGTCGTCAACTGCGTCGGCGTCGTAAAGCAGCTCGCGGCGGCGCATGATCCGATCGCTTCGATCACGTTGAACTCGCTCTTTCCGCACGTGGTGGCGCGTGCGTGTGGGGAGATTGGGGCGCGGATGATTCACGTCTCGACTGATTGCGTGTTTGCGGGGTCGCGGGGCAATTATCGCGAGACCGACCTTCCCGACGCGGCCGATCTTTATGGGAGATCGAAACTCCTCGGCGAGGTCGTCACGGAGGCACAGCGCGTCGAAGCCACGACCAAGGGTGGATACCGGCAAGGGCGCGGCAAGCACGGCCCCCTCATCCGCCTTCGGCACCTTCTCCCCCAGCTGAAAAACGCTGGGGGAGAAGGGCTCTCGATGTTAGAGAGGCGCGAGCTCTTCTCGGGGCGACGGCACGGTTCACAAAATCTTCGCGTCACGCGCGGAAACCAAGGGTTAGAGGCACAGACAAGAGTGTCTGTGCCACATTCACTCCTCGGCGAGGTCGTCACAGAGGCACAGACAGGAGTGTCTGTGCCACATTTGACCATCCGGACGTCGATCATCGGGCGCGAGCTTCGAACGGCGAACGGGGTCGTCGAGTGGTTCCTGGCGAACCGCGGCGGATCGGTGCGCGGCTTCACGAAGGCTGTCTTCTCCGGGGTCACGACGACGACGCTGGCGCAGACGCTGGCTGATGTGATCGAGCATCATCCCGGCCTGCGAGGGCTTTATCACGTGGCGGGGGCGGCGATCACCAAGTACGATCTCCTGGTCATGCTGAACGAAGCGTTCGATGCCGGAGCGACGATCACGGCTGATGACAGTGTGGCCATCGATCGGACTCTCGACGCCACGCGATTTCGGGAGGCAACGGGAATGGTCCCGCCGGCATGGCGGGAGATGATCGCCGCGCTGGCTGCGGAGTCGCCGCAGTCTGAGCGCTGGAGAACAACAGAATGATCCTCGACGGTAAACGGGTGCTGGTCACGGGCGGCACCGGGTCGCTCGGCGCAACGGTGGTGCGCGCTCTTCTGCGCGGCGACGTTGGACGGCCGGCGCGCATCACGGTGTTCTCGCGCGACGAGGCGAAGCAGAACGAGATGCGGCTGTCGTTTCTCAATCGCCCCGCGGCGACGGATGAGGTGATCTACGCGAACCTGCAGCAGATCCTGCACTTTCGCATCGGCGACGTTCGCGACTACCCCGCCATCCGCGCCGCCGTCGAGCAGGCGGACATCGTCATCAACGCGGCGGCGCTCAAGCAGGTGCCGTCGTGCGAGTACTTCCCGATCGAGGCGGTGCAGACGAACGTCCTCGGCGCGGGCAACATCGTGCGGGCCATCCGCGAGAGCGGCGCGCATGTCGAAGTGGTGGCCGGCATCTCCACCGACAAAGCCTGCAAGCCGGTGAACGTGATGGGGATGACCAAGGCGCTGATGGAGCGGATCTTCGCCGAGGCCAACCTCGAATGTCCGGCCACACGGTTCGTCTGTGTGCGCTACGGCAACGTCATCGCATCGCGCGGCTCGGTCGTGCCGCTCTTTCTCGACCAGATCGCGCGTGGCGGTCCGGTCACGATCACGACGGAGGAGATGACGCGCTTTCTGCTGTCGCTCGATCGCGCCGTGGAGACAGTCTTCGCGGCGATCGAGAGCGGCCGCGCCGGCGAGACCTACGTGCCGCGCGTTTCCGCGGCGCGCATTGTTGATGTGGCGTCGACACTGATCGACGGCCGCGATATTCGCGTCAACATCACGGGCGTCCGGCCGGGCGAGAAGACGCACGAGATCATGGTGTCGGAAGAGGAATGCCACCGAACCATTGCCCGCGGCGAGTACTACGTCATTCTTCCGATGCTGCCGGAGCTTCGCGATCGGGAGCCGTTCACGCCGGCGCTGATGGGCGAGTATTCGTCGTCCGAGGTGAATCTGGAAGGAGCCGCGCTCCGTAACCTGCTCGCGCCGTTCATGGAGACTCGATGAAAGTCGTGACATGGCTCGGCACGCGTCCCGAGATCATCCGGCTGAGCCGGGTCATCCCCCTTCTCGACCGCAGCGCCGAGCACGTGGTCGTCCACACCGGACAGAATTACGACGAGAACCTGAGCGACGTCTTCTTCCGGGAGATGCAGGTGCGCCAGCCGGACGTTCACCTCGGCATCGAGGCGAGCTCGTTTGGCGCGCAGGCGGCGCAGGTGATCGAGAAGTCGTTCGATTTCTTCACGCGTGAGCGTCCCGACCGCGTGGTGATCCTCGGCGATACGAACAGCGGGCTGGCCGCCGTCAGCGCGGCGCGGCTGGGGATTCCGGTCTTTCACATGGAAGCGGGCAACCGCTGCTTCGACGACCGCGTCCCCGAGGAGATCAACCGGCGCATCATCGACAACTGCAGCGACGTGCTGATGCCGTATACGCATCGCAGCAAGGAGAACCTGCTGGCCGAGGGGTTCGAGAGGAAACGGATCGCCGTCACCGGCAATCCGATCTTCGAGGTGCTGCAGTTCTATCGCGAACAAATCGACTCCTCGGACGTTATGGCGCGGCTGTCGGTGGCGCCGCAAAGCTTCTTTCTGGCCACGCTGCATCGCGCGGAGAATGTCGATGGCGAGGAGCGCCTTCGGGGATTCGTGACCGCCCTCGACCACGTCGCCGAGACGAATCGATTGCCGATGCTGATGAGCCTTCATCCGCGGACGCTGGACCGGCTGCAACATTTCGGCATCGACCTCGGATCGCACATCCGGGTCATGAAACCGCTCGGATTCTTCGACTTCGTCCGCCTGGAGATGGAAGCGGCCTGCGTGCTGAGCGACAGCGGGACGGTGCAGGAGGAGTGCTGCATCTTCGGAGTGCCGAACGTCACGCTGCGCGACGTCACCGAGCGCGCGGAGACGATCGAGTGCGGCAGCAACATCCTGACCGGCGGCGATGGTGCTGCCATCGAGAGCGCCGTCGGCATCGCCTTGATGAAATCGCCCTGGACGCCGCCGGCGGAGTACCTCGTGCCGAACGTCTCGCAGACGGTGGCGAAGATCGTGATGAGCTACGGGATCTGAGCGCGAACCCGCATTTCTCACACTCTCACTGGAATCGTCTGAATCGTCGCCACCCTGTTACTCGTCGAGAGCCTTCTCCCCCAGCGCTTTTCAGCTGGGGGAGAAGGACTCTCGACGAAAGGGCGTTGTAAGTGATTCGAACAGACTGTGAGAAATGCGCGCTAAGTTAAAGTTTAGGCTAGCGTATCGCCGATGCCGCGCGTCTCCATCATCATCCCGGTCTACAACGGCGCGAATTACGTGCGCGAGGCGATCGACAGCGCGCTGGCGCAAACGATCAGCGACGTCGAAGTCATCGTCGTCAACGACGGATCGCGCGATGGCGGCGCCACCGCGGAGATCGCGCGGTCGTACGGCGGCCGGATCCGCTACATCGAGAAGGAGAATGGCGGCGTTTCGTCGGCGCTCAATTGCGGCATCGCGGCGATGCACGGCCAGTGGTTCTGCTGGCTGAGTCATGACGACCGCTATCTGCCGGAGAAATGCGCGGCCGAGCTGGCCTTTCTCGATCGCAACCCCGAGGCGAAGGTCGTCGGCTGCAACTTCCAGATGATCGACGAGCAGGGCGACGTCACGGGGGAGCACCGCGAACCGTTGGGTGTCGTCCGCACGGGACGTGAATTGATTTCGTCATGGGTGTACGGCTGCGGTCTCATGATCCATCGCTCCGCGCTCGAGGTGGCAGGGCTATTCAACGAAGCGAACCGCACCACCCAGGACCTGGAGATGTGGTTCCGGCTCCTCGAGCACGATCCCATCTATCTGCTGCCGGATGTGCTGGCGCAATTTCGCCAACATCCGGAAGCCGGCAGCCGGACCGAGTCGCGCTACCAACGGGACAAAGACGAGCTTTTCGCGCGGCTCCTGGACCGATACGACGCCACATACTTCGATCCGGCCGCGACGACGCCGCATCAGCGCGCGACGACTTACTGGCTGGTTGCCGGCAATGCCATGTCGCGCGAATCGTGGGGCGGCGCACGGCTGTGGGTCGACCGGGCCTGGCGCGAAGAGCGATCGATGCGGAATCCGGCGTTCAAGGCGCACTTCGTCGGACCGCGGATGGTGTCACGGTGGTGGCGGACGCGGGGTTATGTCGAAGGGAAACTTCGCCGGCTGGCGCGGCGCATTCTGCCGGGATGGCTGGTGGCGCGGTTGCGGCGGGGACGGTGAGATTGGGTGCATGCCGAACCCTGGTACCTCCACTTCCCTGGCGTTTCGCTAAGTTCAGGCCGTTGAGGCTACCCCGTCCCCGTCAATGTCCACTGCAACCGCGGCGCGATCTTTCCGCCGCGTTGATCGCGTGCGGAGAGGCTGCCTTCTTCCGTCACGGAAAACGTGAGCACGTTCTCGCGGACGATGCCATAGCTGCCATACGGCTCGGTGATGGTGATGAAGTAGCGGCCAGGCATCAGGAAATCGGCTGGGATCCGGCAGCGGAACTGCTGCCGGCCGCGCTTCCACTCGTGATTGGCCTGGCCGGAGGCATCGGCGCTCGTCGACGTCAGCAGCAGATCCCCCGAGTCGGTTTGCAGGCGCATCTCGATTCTTCCCGCGGGGAACTTGTCGTGAATGGAGATGTCGAAGACGACGTCGATCGGCGCGTTCGCCGGGAAGCCTTCGCCTCCACCAGCCGCGCTGGCTGACTCAATGGAGACGGAGTGGTACTCGAATGCGCTAAGGACGCCGTGCCGCGGCGTCCAGACAAAGTCGTTTTTCACGCCCTCGGACAGGTACTGCCGGATGATGGCCTGCGCATCGCCCGCCGCTTTGACCTTGCCGTCCGCAAGCCAGATCACGCGCTGGCAGAGCGACGACACCGTGGACATGTTGTGGCTGACGACGATGACCGTCCGTCCCTCGGAACGGATATCGCGCATCTTGCCGAGGCACTTCTGCTGAAACGCGGAGTCGCCGACGGCGAGCACTTCATCGACGATGAGGATGTCCGGCTCCAGGTGCGCGGCCACAGCAAAGGCCAGCCGGACGTACATGCCGGAGGAGTAGCGCTTTACCGGCGTGTCGAGGAACTTGCTGATCTCGGCGAATTCGACGATCTCATCGAACTTGCGCCGGATCTCGCGGCGCGACATGCCGAGGATGGCGCCGTTCAGATAGACGTTCTCCCGTCCGCTCAGCTCGGGATGGAAACCGATCCCGACCTCGAGGAGGCTCGATACCTTGCCGTGCAGATCGATGCGCCCTTCCGCCGGCTCGGTGATGCGGCTGAGGATCTTCAGCAGCGTCGATTTGCCGGCGCCGTTCTTACCGATCAGACCGACCACCTCGGCCGAGCCGACGGTGAACGAGACATCCTTCAGCGCCCAGAATTCGTTCGCCGGCTGCTGCCGCGCAAACGGCGTCTTGAAGGCTTGCACGATGCGCTCGCGCAGAAGGTTGTACGCCGTGGTCTGTTCCCCCAGCCTGTACGACTTGCTCACTCCCTCTGCAATGATGACGTCGCTCATCACATCACGTCCGCGAAGACGCGCTCCGTCTGTTTGAAGTAGTAAACGCCGGTGACCAGCAGCACGATCGACATCACCGTTCCGGCAACGACGCCGGGGACGTAGAGCTGCGTCGTGCCGAGGAGAGACCAGCGGAAGCCGTCGATCACCGCCACCATCGGATTCAGCGAATAGAGAAAGCGCCATTTCGCCGGCACGATGCTGCTGCTGAACGCCACCGGCGAAACGTACATGCCGAACTGCGTGATGAACGGGATGAGGTGGCGCATGTCGCGGTACTTCACGTACAGCGACGAAGTCCACAAGCCGAGGCCGATGGTGAAGACGAGGCAGAGGGCGAAGAAAAGAGGCAGCGCCAGGACGCGCCACGTCGGCACCATCCGGTAGCCGATCATCATGAAGATGAGAATGACGAACGACACCAGAAAGTCGACGATGCCGACCGCGATCGACGCCATCGGCAGAATCAGCCGCGGGAAGTAGATCTTCGTGATCATGTAGCCGTTCCCGACGACGGCATTGGCGGCATCGGCAAAGGCGGTGGAGAAGAACTGCCACGGCAGGAGCGCCGTGAAGGTGAGCACCGCATACGGCACATGATCGGAGGGCAGCTTGGCGATCCGCCCGAAGACGACGGAGAAGATGACCATCGTCAGGAACGGCCTGATGAAGGCCCAGAGCACGCCGATGGAGGTCTGCTTGTACCTGACGGTGATGTCGCGCCAGGCTAGGAATCCCAACAGCTCACGCGCCTGCCAGACCTCGGCAAGGTTGAGCTGCGCGAGTCCCCGGCGGGGCTTGATGACGGTGTGCACGCGCGTTTCAGTTTATCCCGAGGGAAACGGTTTCACGCGGAGGCGCGGAGATGCGGAGATTGAGAACTTGGTATTCCGCGTCTTAGCGTGAGATCACACTCTCACTGGAATCGTCGGCACACCGACAGACGGATGATGGGGCTTTTACGCGTGGGTCATTCGCGCGCTGCTCGTGTTTTCAAGCGGCGTCGGCCAGTGCCGCAAGATCGTTCATATCGCGCATTCGCCCCCCTCATCCGCCTTCGGCACCTTCTCCCCCCGCAAAAAACCGCGGAGGGAGAAGGACTCTCGACGAAAGGGCGTGGCAAGAGGTTCAAGAGAGGCGCGGAGATGCGGAGGCTTCATGTCTTCGCATCATCTTTTCTTCGACCGAATGAGCGCTTTTCCACGAGCATCGGCACCAGCTTGTCGAACTTCGTCTCTGCCTCCCAGCCGAGCAGTCTGCGGCTTTTCTCCGGGTTGCCGCGGCTGTAGGCGATCTCGGAGGCGCGGAAGAGGGAGGGGTCGATGTCGACGTGATCGTGCCAGTCGAGGTTGAAGCAGGAGAAGGCGGCGGCGGTGAGCTCTTCCAGGGTATGGCTCTCGCCGGTGGCGATGACGAAGTCCTGTGGCTCGTCCTGTTGCAGCATGCGCCACATGGCTTCGACGTATTCGGGGGCGTAGCCCCAGTCGCGGGAGACGTCGAGACGGCCGAGGGTCAGGCGGGCGCGTTTGCCGGCGGCGATGTCGGCGGCGGCGGCGAAGATCTTCTTCGTCACGAAACGCTCGGAGCGCAGCGGTGACTCGTGATTGAAGAGAATGCCGGAGCAGGCGTAGATGCCGTAAGCCTCGCGGTAATTGGCGGTGGTCCAGTGCGCGGCGGCCTTCGCGGTGGCGTACGGGCTGCGCGGAAAGAAGGGCGTCGATTCGTCGCTGGCGTCGCCGGGCGTCACGTCGCCGAAGCATTCGCTCGATGCCGAGTTGTAGAGGCGCACGGGCAGCTTGAGGTAGCGGATGACCTCGAGCATGACCAGCGTGGCCTGGGCGATGCTGTCCATCGTCTCGACCGGCTGGGAGAAGGAGAGCGCCACCGAGCTCTGGCCGGCCAGGTTGTAGATCTCGTCCGGACGGATCCCGCCGATCAGTTGCAGCAACTCGCGGAAATCGCGTGCCGCGGCGGAGTGGGTGATGACGCGGTCGTGAATACCGAGGGTGACCAGACGGCGGAACGACTGCGACTCCGCATCGCGCGAAACGCCGTGCACCTCGTACCCCCGCTCCAGCAGGAGACGCGAGAGATAGGCCCCATCCTGCCCCGACACCCCGAAGATCAACGCACGCTTCACGGGCACATTGTCATGCATTCAATCGCGAGCCGAAAGTCCAATCCTGACGGCGAGCGTAGCGAGACTGTCAGGATCTCCGGTGGAATCGCGAGATCCCTGTTGGAACCGACTGCCGCGCGGTCTCACCGGAGATCCTGACAGGCTCGCTGCGTTCACCGTCAGGATGAACTTCCTTCAAGCGCGTCGATGATGGCGTGCGTGCGGCGCTCGAAGTTGGCGTAACTGAAGTATTCGAGCCCCTCGGGGATTCGCTTCGGACCGGCGGCGAGCGCATCACGAATGGCCACACGGATCTCCGCGGGATTGGTAGGATCGACGAGCTGGCCAAGGCGGCCATCGCGAACGGCTTCGCGCCCGCCGTCGATGCGGCTGGCGATGACTGGGACACCGCACGCCAGCGCCTCGAGAAAGACGAAGCCGAATCCCTCGCCGCGGCTCGGCATCACATAGACGTCGGCCAGGTTGTAGAGATCCGTTTTTTCCTCCTCGGGGAAGAGGCCTGTGAAAATGACGCGATCGGCGATTCCGAGGCCGGATGCCTTTCGCTTCAGGCGTGGAACGTCGTTGCCGCCGCCGGCGACGAGATACACGATGTCGTCATCGAGGTCCGGCAGGACCTCGAGCACTTCATCGAATCCCTTGTAGCGTTCCGCGGCAACGACGCGGCCGAGGGTCATCAGCACGCGCTTGCCATCGAGGCCGTATCGCGAGAGGAGACTACGGTTCCGGGGACGGATGCCGTACCACTCCGCGCGGATCGAGTTGGGCAGAAGAAGCGACGGACCGACGAAATGCGACCAGCCCGCGAAACGCTCGCGGGTGACGTCGCTGATGGAGACGACACCGCGTACGTCGCGCAGCAGGCGCATCGACAAGGGATCGCGCAAGGGCTTCCACGCTTCGATGCCGTAGAGCATCAGCAGCGGATGCTTGGCGATGAGCTGCGCGAGCGGGAGGAGGTTCACGTGGGCGCACACGACGAGATCGAAGGGGCCGCGCGTTTTCCATAGCGCGTTCGAATAGGCCAGCCGGCCACGCGCAGCCGAGGTAACGAACGTTACTTTTTCCGGAAGCGCTTCGCACTGGCTGACGATGATGCGGGGCACGACGACGACTTCATCGACCGAGGGGTGTGAGGCCATCGCGGCGATGAGCTCGCGGTTGTAGAGGGCGATTCCTCCATAGCCGCCGAACGAATCGGTACCGAGGTGAAGAATCCTCACGCCCATCGCTCCATGACCATCCGCGCCCAGCTTCGCATGCGCGTCGAGGTTCCGTCGGGCCGGAGTTGCATCCATTCGGCCAGCGGAACGCTGAAGCCGGTCTTTCTCCGCCCGGCGAGCCAGAGGGGCAACGGATGGCGCGGGCTTGCCGCGAAGTGCTGTTTGCAGCGCTGCTTTTCGACCATGAGCAACGGAACGATCTGCCGCAGGAGCGTGGCGTCGACGAGCGGCGTGCGCACTTCGAGGGAATGGGCCATGCTGGCCCAGTCGGTGTCGCGCAGAAGTTGATTGCGCATGTAGAGCGACGCCTCCAGAGCCGCGACGCGGCCGAAGGGCGTTCCGGGATCGGGATCGATCGTCTCGCCGATGCGCTCGAGCATAGCCAGACGTTCCAGCCCTTCGCGCGCCTCACGGACGCCCATCAGCGACGGCAGATCGTCAGGAAGAAACAGCCCCCGTTTGAGCAGATACGCGCCGGCCCATGTGCTTCCGTAGCGTCCCATCGCCCCCGCTTTCGGACTTCGCGCCAGGCGGCTCGCGGCGGCAGCGGCGAACGGCAGGCGCGAGGCGTTGACGATCCGCGGCAGGTCGCGGAAGGAGGGATAGCTGCCAAAGAGCTCATCGCCGCCGAGGCCGGAGATGGAGACTTTCAGTCCCCGCTCCGCGGCTGCTTTGCTGACGAACCAGGTGTTCGTGCCGTCGATGGTCGGCTGATCCATGGCATCGAAGAGTCGGGGCAGGTCCCCCGTGAATTCATCGCGTGTGACCAGCCGGGTGACGTGATCGGAGCCGAGCTCCCGCGCGAAG
>WNFG01007856.1_pt1 | contig 12688 bp, 12 predicted proteins | sample 5400431 | NCBI WGS metagenome assembly WNFG01 (sample SAMN13153346, study PRJNA577476) | soil metagenome | isolation source: 120 cm saprolite under Douglas fir tree site 2 hole 3 replicate 2 | place: USA:California | collected 2015-04-18
TACGGGTCCTGCAGGTCGATTCCGGCCGCGAGTGGCGGGGCGGCCAGAACCAGGTGCGGCTGCTGTGCCAGGAGCTCGCGCGGGAACGAGACGTGGAGCTACGACTCGCGACGAAACGTGGCAGCGAACTGATGCAACGGTGTGTGGCCGCAGGAGTGCTCGTGCACGCAGTCCCCTGGGGAATCGGCCTCGACCCTCGCGCGTGGTGGCATCTCCGCAGCTTCCTGTGGAGTTTTCGCCCCGACGTCGTTCATGTCCACGACAGCCATGCCCTGACGCTCGTTCGGGCCGCCCTGTGGGACATGACCCGGCCCGCGCTCTCGGGACCCGGGCGCTGGAATCCGCTACGCCGCTGGCGCGCCCGACTCACCGCGCCGTGGCGTCACGCGGATTGGAATCCTCCAGCGCTGGTGGCGCACCGGCGCGTCGACTTTCGCCTGCGGCGGCCCGGTCAATGGCTCCGCGCCGATCGCGTGATCGCCGTTTCTGAGGCGATCAAGCGCGTCCTGGTCTCCGATGGGGTGAACCCTCGTGACGTCACAGTTGTCCCCGACGGTATCGACCCCGACGAGGTCCGTCGTGCTGCGGCGGCCCCGCTGGGGATCCGCGCGCGGCTGGGTCTACCGCCCGGCGCGCCGCTCGCCGTCAACGTCGCCGCGCTGGTGGCCCACAAAGACCAGCGCACGCTGATCCGTGCCGCCCGGGCCGCCCGCGAGCTCGCCCCCGAACTGCACTGGGCCATCGCGGGGACAGGCGAGCTGCGTTCCTCGCTCGAGCGCGAGATCGCGGACCTCCGCCTCGCGGATCGCGTGCACCTGCTGGGGTTCGTGACGGAAGCCGACGCGCTGATCCGGGAGGGGAACGTCTTCGTGATGTCCTCGCGGGAGGAGGGACTCGGCAGCGTGGTGCTACACGCGCTCGCTCTCGGCAAACCCGTGGTCGCGACCCGCGCTGGTGGGCTGCCGGAAATCGTGCCGGCCGAATGGTTGGTGCCGGTCGGCGACCCCGCGGCGTTGGCGCGCAGAGTGGTCGACGCGCTTGGCCACCACGACACGGTCCCCTTCCCCAAGCAGTGCACAGCGGCTGCAATGGCACAGGCCGTATTGGCCTGCTATCGCTCGCTGGCCTAGCTAGATTGCAAGGCCATGATCTACGTGTGCGTTCCGGTGCATAACGAGGGCAAGACGGCCGGCCTGGTACTCTGGAAGGTGCGGCAAGTGTTCACCGCCTTCCGGCGTGAGTACCAGCTGCTGGTGTGCGACGACGGCTCCACGGACGGCACCGCCGCGGTCCTCACGAGCTACGCCCGGGTGTTGCCGATGACGGTCGTGACCCACGGCGAACGGGCGGGCTACGCCCGGAGCATTGAAGAGCTGCTGCGGCTGGCCCTGCGGCGGACCGACCGGCCGAAGCGTGACTGCGCCATTCTCATCCACGGCGACTTCGCGCATGCCCCCGAGGCGATGCAGGATATGGTGAAGAAGCTCGAGTCGGGCGCGGACCTGGTCGTGGCCGAGCAGGGGCACGAGGTCGGCGCAATGCCATGGAGCCTGCGCCTGGCGCGCCGGCTGACGCCGCGCTTGCTCCCCGTCGCCGGCGTGCGGGACACGGTGTCCGGGTACCTCGCCTTGCGCCTCACTGTGCTTCGCCAGGCGACTCGCGGCGACGCACCGCCCGACCGCGCCCTGCTGAGCACGGACGGCTGGTGCGCCAACGCCGAGTTGCTGGCCCGGCTGGCGCCGCACGCTCGTCGCGTCGAGACCGTGAGCGTGGCGGCCCGCTACGATCTGCACCAGCGGGCATCCCGGGTGCGGCCCTGGCAGGCGCTGGTCGCCGCCTGGCGAGCCCGCGCAGTGATCCGCTCCGTGCGCGCCGCAACCGCAGTCACCACGGCGCTGCTCCTGGCAGCACCGCTCGTGGGCCAGAGCGATTCCGCGCACGCGTCGGCCGGCATGGTGGTCGGTGCGGTCGTCGAGGCCCCCCCTCCCCCCCCTCGGCTCCCCGTCCCGTTCCACGTAGGGGAGCGGCTCCGTTACCAGGCGAAATACGGCATCTTCAACGTCGGCACGGCCACCATGGAGGTCGCGGGCTTGGACACGCTACGAGGTGACGAAGCCTTCCACTTCGTGTTCCGCATCGAGGGCGGGGCGCTGTGGTATCACCTCGACCAGACGATGGAGTCGTGGGTCGGCACGCGGGATCTTCGCTCCCGCCGCTTTCGGCAGGACACCGACGAGCGTGGTAAGCAGTGGCATCGCGGTTATGACATCTTCCCCGACTCGGGATTCTACCGCGAGGAAGGCAAGGACTCGACCTTCCCTACGGTGACGGATCCGCTGGACGACGCGGCATTCCTCTACTGGATCCGCACCGTGCCGCTGGAGCAGGGCAAGCGCTACGAGTACCGCCGCTACTTCCGGCCCGATCGCAATCCAGTCATCGTGACCGTGGTGGGCCGGGAGCGCGTGGGCGTGGCGGGGCAGAAGTGGAACGCCATTGTGATCCGCCCGGCGATTCCCAATGGACGCGGCATCTTCGCCGAGAAAGCGGACGCCCGGATGTGGCTCTCCGACGACGAGCGCCGCATCGTGCTGGCGCTGCAGTCCAATTTCTCGTTTGGCCAGGTCACGCTGAAGCTGAAGGAGTTCGACGTCCCGGAGCAGCCATGACCGACTACCGTGAGGCGGATTTCAGCCGCCTCAAGACCGTTCCCATCGCTCAGCGTGTCAACCGAGTCGATCCCACCCTTCTCGCCCATCCCCCCGGCCCGGACCGCAGCTTCGCCGCCTTCTGGAGCGCCCTCCCCGAAATCCTCGCCGCTCGCGATCTGCGCCTCGTCGTCGAGCAGACCGCCCAGGCGGCCGGGCGCCGCGCTGTCGTGACCATGCTCGGCGGCCACGTGATCAAGGTCGGCCTGGGACCGCTCCTCATCGCGTTGCTGCAGCGGAAGGTCATTACCCATGTGGCGATGAACGGCAGCGCGGCGATCCACGATTTCGAGCTCGCCGCCTATGGCGGCACCAGCGAAGATGTGGCCGCCGGGCTGGGCGACGGGACGTTCGGCATGGCGGAGGAGACCGGGCGAGAGATGAACGCCGCGGTCGCCGCTGGCGCCCGCGAGCAGCGCGGCATGGGCGAAGCCCTCAGCCGCTACTTGCACCAGCGCAAGGGTCTCCCAGGGCGCGCCGTCTCGGTCCTCGTCGCGTGTGAGGACCTGGGCGTGCCGATCACGGTCCACGCTGCAGTCGGCGCGGAGATCACTCACCAGCACCCCAGCGCCGACGGCGGGGCGCTCGGCGCCACGAGCCATCGCGACTTCAAGCGACTCGCCGCCGCGCTCCCCGAGCTCGATGGCGGGGGTGTGGTCCTCAATTTGGGCAGCGCGGTGGTGATGCCCGAGGTGTTCCTCAAAGCGCTCACCGTCGCCCGCAACCTGCACGCCGGCCGACCCACGAACTTCACGGCCTGCGACTGCGACATGCAACGCCACTACCGCCCGCGCGTCAACGTGGTGGAGCGACCGACCCAGCAGGGTGGACGCGGGATCATGCTGACCGGTCACCATGAGATCCTGTTTCCGCTGCTCTGCTGGGGCGTGCTACTGCGGCTGGATGGACGCTAACCGTCCCGGCGTCGCCCTTCTGGCAGCGCTGCTCCTCGGCGCGTGCACGACTTCGCGGCAAGGAGGGGGGGGGGGNNGGGGGGGGGGGGGGGGGTGCTACGTGTCGCCCCGCAGACCGCCCGGGCGACGCCTGATCGGATTCAGGAGATGGTCCGGTCGGCCATCCAGCTCGACGCCGCCGCGGATCGAGCCGCGGACACGCTGTATGCCCCCGAGGCGTTGGTCGTCGCGAATGCCCGTGTACGGCTCGCCGCGCCACGGTTCGCCGGGGTCGGATACGGAGGGAAGGTCATCATCGCGGCCGCCACGGTGACGCTGGAAGGCCGGTTCGCCTGGGCGATGGTGGATTACCGGTGGTTCAACACCGAGCGCAACCAGGCCGAAGCAGGACGGGCTACTCTCGTGTGTGAAGACCAGCTCAGGGGCTGGAGGATCGTGCATGTCCACTCCAGCCAGGTGTTGCCCTGGGATCGCTAGGACTCGGCGCGACGCCCCTTGATCATCTCCCGCAGCTTGTCGGCAGTGTTTGGGCTGATCACCCGCAGCACGAGGTAGAAAAGGAACCCCAGGGCCGCGAGCCACAGAATCGTGCCCGCAATGGCGATCAGGCCGCCGAGCAGCCCGAACAGGATCTTCAGGCCGAGCCAAGCGACGACTGCGAATACGGCGAAACCGAGTATGCTCCGCAACATGGTGTCCTCCGCGTGGTCCGGCCTTCCTGAGGGCCGTACGCCAGAATAATGGCCAAGGTTTCCGCCTACGAGGTCGTCGTGATCGGCGGCGGGGTGATCGGCGCCGCCTGCGCCCGCGCCGCCGCGCTGCGGCAGCTTGAAACAGTCATTCTGGAGCCGGGCCCCGATCCCGCCGCCGCCTCCCCCGCATCAGCCGGGATGCTCGCGGCACAGATCGAGCCCAGTGACGAGCTCATGCTGGGGCTGTGCGTCCGCGGGCGCGACCTCTACGAACACCTCGCCGCCGCCTTGAAAGATAGCACCGGCATCGACATCGCGTTCTGGCGGGGCGGCATCGCGGCGACGGCGTTCGACGAGCCGCAGGCCAACCGCCTGCGGGACGCGGCGGCGTTGCAGCGCCAGGCCGGCCTCCGCTGCGACTGGCTCTCCGGCGACGAAGTGCGCGAGCGCTGGCCCGGCACCGCCCCAGACGCCAGCGGTGCACTATTCGCCTCGGAAGACGGCGCCGTGGATCCCCAAGCCTTGACCCGGGCCTTGCTGGCCGATGCTCGCCGCCTGGGAGCGAGGCTCGTGCCCCACACAGTCGATAGGGTCATCATCACCGCTGACCGCGTCACGGGTATCGTGGCCGGAGGCGAGTCCCTGGCCGTCGAGCGGGTCGTGCTCGCCGCCGGCGCCTGGTCACCATTAATCGAGGGACTGCCGCGAGCGCTCGCCGTGACACCGGTGCGCGGCCAAATGGCCGCCACGCCCTGGCCGGGCGAGACGCCGCCGGCGATCCTGTATTACGACCACGGGTACGTGCTCACGCGGGGCGCTGAGGCTGTGCTGGGCAGCACCATGGAGCACGCCGGGTTCGACTGCCGGGTGACCAACGAGGGACTAGCCCAGATCTTCCGCAGCGCGGTGCGCCTGCTCCCGGCCCTCGCGCGACTCCCCGTGCACCGGACGTGGGCGGGGCTGCGCCCCGTGACCCCCGACGGCCGGCCGATCCTCGGCGCCGACCCCGACGTCCGCGGCTTGTACTACGCCACGGGCCACGGCCGCAATGGGGTGCTGCTCGCGGCCTTGACCGGCGACATCATCGGCGACCTGTTGACGAAGGGTGCGACGGACCTGGATCTGACCCCATTCCGCCCCGACCGCTGATGTACGCCACCTGCGCCTTCTGCAACGGCAAGTTCGACGGCGACGGCGGTCCATCGGGTCTCGGGGTGGGGCGGCGACTCGCCTTCGACGAATGGCGGGGTCGGCTTTGGGTGATCTGCCCCAAATGCGCCCGCTGGAACCTGACTCCGCTGGACGACCGCTTGGAGCGCATCGAGGCGCTGGCGCGCGCCGCACGCGCCGGGCATCTCGTCGCCGCAACCGACCAGGTCGCCCTCCTGCGCTGGCAGCGCTACGACCTGGTGCGCGTCGGCAAGCCGCCGCGCGTCGAGCTCGCCCCCTGGCGTTACGGTGAGCGGCTGCGGGCGCGCCAGCGGGAGCGCGCCAAGGTCGTGATTCCGCTCACGCTCGCTGCGGTGGGACTCGGCATCGCGGCGAACGTGGCGGTCGGCGGCTCGCTCGGCGTGTTCGCCTGGAACCTGCATGCGGTCGCGGACTGGACCTACCTGCAAATCGTCGGCAACCGGAAAGTCATCTTGGCCGAGCCGCCGATCTGCGAGCGCTGCGGCAGCCTCATGCAGCTGCGCGCCAAGCATGTCCAGCACGCCAGACTCGTTCCCGACACCAGGACCGACCTGGCGGTGTTGGTGAGCTGCCCGGCGTGCCATCACGAGGGCGCGCTGCTCACGGGCCCCGACGCGGCGCTCGTGCTCCGGCAAGGCCTGACCTACCTCAACGTGCGGCGCAGCAGCCGCCGGCGCGCGGAGGACGCCGCCCGGGTGGTGGACGAGACGGGCGGCCCGGACCGGCTGATTCAGGACATCGCGCGACGGGAGCTGACGCTGCGCTCGCTCCGCGCCGAGCGACAGTTGGCGCTCGAGATGGCGGTGGACGAGCAGGCGGAGGTTCAGGAGCTCGAGCGGCAATGGCGCGAGGCCGAGGAGAGCGCTGAGATTGCCGACGGAACCCTGAGCAGCTCGGCGCAGTTGGAGGAAGAGTTGCGCCGTCTTAAGCAGCATGATGAGGATCAACCGCACGGTTGATTTCTGTAACCAAAACCTATCCCTGCTCCCTGGGAGCGGCTATCTTCAGCCACTTCCACGCACAAAGGACCATGGCCGCTCCCCTCGTCCAAATCACCTCCCGCAGCCCACGACTCGGCTCCCCCCTAGAGCGCAAACCCCCCTGGCTCAAGGTCAAGGCCCCGGGGGGCCCCAATTACGTCGCGCTCAAGCAGATGATGCGGGGCCTCAAGCTGCATACGGTCTGCGAGGAGGCGCACTGCCCCAACATTGGCGAGTGCTGGGAGCACAAGGCGGCGACGTTCATGATTCTGGGCGACGTGTGCACCCGGAACTGCGCGTACTGCGCCGTGGCCCACGGGACGCCGGGTCCGTTAGATGAGGAGGAGCCGGTCCGTCTCGCCGACGCCGTGGCCCAGATGGAGCTCCGGCACGTCGTCATCACCAGCGTAGACCGGGACGACCTGGTCAACGGCGGCGCCGAGGTTTTCGCCGCATGCATCCTCGAGATCCGCCGCCGGGTGCCTGACACCTCGATCGAGGTGCTGATCCCCGACTTCAAGGGCAACGCGGACGCGTTGCGCCTCGTGATCGATGCCGGGCCCGACATCCTGAACCACAACCTCGAGACCATCGAGCGGCTCTACCGGATCGCCCGGCCGGGCGGCCGCTACGCCCGCGCCCTCGAGCTGTTCCGTCGCGCCCGCTCGATCGCGCCGGAGTTGCTCACGAAGTCGGGGATCATCTGCGGCCTGGGCGAAGAGTGGGACGAGCTGCTAATCGCGATGCGCGACCTGCGCGCCCAGGATGTCGACATCCTCACGTTGGGTCAGTACCTGCGACCCTCCGCGGACTACCTGCCGATCGCGCGCTGGTACACTCCCGAGGAGTTCGCCGAGCTGAAACAACTGGGGCTGGGGATGGGATTCCGACATGTGGAGGCAGGCCCGCTGGTGCGCTCGAGCTATCACGCCTGGGAGCAGGCCGCGAGCGCGGCGGCGGCCAGGTAACCCCGAGGAAAGAGTCCATGGCGACGGCGACCGCTCCCCCCCAATCTGCGGACCTGGCCCGCACCGACCTGCACCGCCAGATGCTGCGCCAGATGCTGCTCATCCGCCGCTTCGAAGAGAGGGCGGCCGAGGCGTACGCGTTGGGCAAGATCGGCGGCTTCTGCCACCTGTACATCGGCCAGGAGGCCGTCGCCGTCGGCTCCATGGCCGCCTTACGGAGCGACGATTACGTGATCGCCTCCTACCGCGAGCACGGCCAGGCGCTGGTGCGGGGCATCACGGCGAATGCCGTCATGGCGGAGCTGTTCGGCAAGGCAACGGGCTGTTCCCGGGGCAAAGGCGGCTCGATGCACCTGTTCGACGTCGAGAAGCGCTTCATGGGCGGGCACGGGATCGTGGGCGGACACATCCCGCTCGCTGCCGGGCTCGCCTTCGCCGTGAAGTACCGCGGCGGCGACCAGGTCTGTCTCTGCTTCTTCGGGGAGGCGGCCGTGAACATCGGCGCCTTTCACGAATCGTTGAACATGTCCGCCGTCTGGAAACTCCCCGTCATCTATCTCTGCGAGAACAACCGCTACGGGATGGGCACCGCGTTCGAGCGGGTCGCCGCCATCACGGACGTGGCCGAGCATGCCTGCAGCTACGACATGCAGGCCGAGACCGTGAATGGAATGGACGCGCTGGCGGTGTACGAGGCCACGCAGCGAGCGGTGCAGCGGGCGCGCCAGGGGGGCCGCCCGACACTGCTGGAGGTCCGCACGTACCGCTTCATGGGGCATTCCATGTCCGACCCGTTGCACGGCGTGTATCGGACCAAGGAAGAGGTCGAAGAGCAGAAGAAGCGGGATCCGATCACTCAGCTGGCCCACAAACTGAAGGACGACGGGGTCCTGAGTCAGGAAGGGGTCGACGCGATCGACGCCGAGGTACGCGCCGAGGTGGACGCGGCGGTCCGGTTCGCCGACGAGAGCCCCGACCCCGCTCCGGAGGAGCTGTACACGCACGTGCTGGCCGACTGACCGATGCCGACCCTGACCTACCGCGACGCCCTGAACCAAGCCTTGCGCGAGGAGATGCAGCGCGACTCCAACGTCTTCCTCATGGGCGAGGAGGTGGGCATCTATCAAGGGGCATACAAGGTGAGTCGCGGCCTGCTGGAAGAGTTCGGGCCCCAGCGCGTGGTGGACACCCCGATCGCAGAGCTCGGGTTCGCGGGGATCGGCATCGGTGCGGCCATGGCGGGCCTGCGACCGGTGATCGAGTTCATGACCTGGAACTTCGCGGTGCTGGCGCTCGACCAGATCGTGAACTCGGCGGCCAAGATGCTCTACATGTCGGGCGGCCAGATCCCGATGCCGATCGTGTTCCGCGGGCCGAACGGCGCCGCCCTGCAGCTGTCGTCCCAACACTCCCAGGCCTGGGAGACTTGGCTCGCCCACATCCCCGGTCTCAAGGTCGTGGCTCCGGCGACGCCGGCCGACGCCAAGGGGCTACTCAAATCCGCCATCCGCGACAACAACCCCGTGATCGTGCTCGAGGGTGAGATGCTCTACAACACCAAGGGCGAGGTGCCCGAGGGCGAGTATGTGGTATCGATAGGCAAGGCGGATCTGAAGCGCGAGGGTGGAGACGTCACGCTGATCTGCCACTCCAAGACCGTAACGGTCGCGTTGAAGGCCGCAGACACACTCCAGGAGCAGGGCGTCGCGGCCGATGTGCTCGACCTGCGTTCCCTGCGACCGCTCGACGAGGCGGCGATCCTCGCCTCGGTGACTAAGACCAATCGTGCCGTCGTGGTCGAGGAAGGCTGGCCGCACTGTGGCGTGGGCGCCCAGGTCGTAGACCTGATCCAGCGCGACGCCTTCGACCAGCTCGACGCGCCGGTCCTCCGCATCACTCAGGCAGACACGCCGATGCCCTATAACAAGCAACTCGAGCGGGCGGCCAAGCCCTCGCCCGAGAAGATCGTCGCGGCTGCTCGGCGCGTCCTCTACCTCGAATAGCGCTCCTCCCCCTCTCCTCCCTCCCCCGGCCCCCGAACCCCCCCACCCCCATGGCCACTAAAGTCGTGATGGAAGCGCTCTCGCCCACGATGGAGGAAGGGCGCCTGGTCAAGTGGACCAAGCAGGCGGGGGACTTGGTGAAGACGGGCGAGACACTGGCCGAAGTTGAGACCGACAAAGCAGTGATGGAGTTGGTTGCGCGGGCGGACGGGCAGTTGCTGCAGATCGCAGCAGCTGAGGGCACTACGGTCCCCGTCGGCACCGTCCTGGCCTACATCGGGGCGCCGGGCGAGAAGATCGACGCCCCCGCGACACCCCAGCCAGCAGCCGTCAGCCGTCAGCCCTCCGTGAACCCTCCGCCGTCGGCCAGCCCTCAGCCACCAGCCGGCAGCGTGCCGGCAGCACCGATGCTCGCGCCAGCCGACGCCACGCGAGTCAAGGCCTCACCCCTGGCCAAGCGCATCGCCCAGGAGACCGGCGTGGATTTGAAGCTCGTCACGGGCTCAGGTCCTGGTGGACGCGTGGTCAAGCGCGACTTGGCGGAGGCAGCCACGCGCGTACCGGCGCTTGCTGCGGCGCCGACCGAACCAAGCACCACGTATCGCGCACCGGTGGTCGCGCGCAGTGGGGCGGCATACGAGGACGTCCCCCTCACGCAGATCCGCAAGACCATCGCGAAGCGGCTCGCAGCGTCTCTCGGGCCGATCCCGCACTTCTTCCTTACTACCGAAGTCGACATGGAGCGGGCGGCCGAGGCCCGAGCGGCGCTGAATGCCCAGCTCGGGGAACAGGGGGGGGCGGGAGGGGGGGCAGGGGGAGGGGGGGGAGGCAAGATCGGGTTCAACGACATCATCCTGCAGGCGGTTGCCCTCGCCCTCGCCAAGCACCGTGCCTGCAACGCGTGGTTCCAAGACGACCACATCCGCTACTGGAACGAGGTACATCTGGGGATGGCGGTGGCGGTGGAAGATGGGCTGATCACGCCGGTGATCCGCAACGCCGATCTCAAGTCGCTGACCCAGATCGGGGCGGAGGCGCGGGAGCTAGCGCAGCGCGCACGCGCCCGGCGACTCAAGCCCGAGGAGTACACCGGTGCCACCTTCACCGTCTCCAATCTCGGCATGTACGACATCGATCAGTTCACCGGCGTGATCAACCCACCCGAAGCGGGCATCGTGGCTGTCGGGACGATCGCGGAAAAGCCGGTGGTGACGGGAGGCCAAGTGACGCCGCGCAAGCGGCTCCGGCTTACGATGAGCTGCGACCACCGCGTCATCGATGGCGCGACCGGAGCAGTGTTCCTGCAGACGCTGAGACAGATGCTGGAGAACCCACTGGCCATGCTGCTCTAGTCGGACGCTCAGACAGTCGGGCAGACGGACTGTCCGACAAGGGGACCGTACGTGGCGAACCAATTTGACGTCATCATCGTGGGGGGTGGACCCGCCGGCTACGTCTGCGCGATCCGCTGCGACCAGCTCGGCCTCACCGCCGCCGTCGTCGAGAGGGAAAAGCTCGGCGGGGTCTGCGTGAACATCGGCTGTATCCCCACGAAGGCACTGCTGCACTCGGCCTACATCGCTCACCTATTGAAAGACGCCAAGGACTTCGGGGTCGACGCAACCGGCGCGAAGACCGACTACGGGGTCGCCATGAAACGCTCACGCCGCGTAAGCGACCAGAATTCCAAAGGCGTCGAGTTCCTGATGAAAAAGCATAAGGTCACGGTCGTCAAAGGCAGCGCCGTCCTCCAGCCGGGCAAAACGGTGAAGGTCGGCGGCGACGTTTACGAGGCCAAGAAGGCGGTGGTCGTCGCGTCCGGCTCGCGGGTGAAGGGGATCCCGCAGATCGGCCTCGAGATCAACAAGACGACCGTGATCTCCTCGGACGAGGCGCTGCTGCTCGAGAAGCTGCCCCCCTCGCTGATCATCGTCGGGGCCGGAGCGGTCGGGATGGAGTTCGCCGACATCTTCAACGCGTTCGGCGTCACCATCACACTCATCGAGGCCCTGCCCCGCATTCTGCCCCTCGAGGATGCGGAGGCATCGGAGACGCTCGCCAAGAGCTACAAGAAGCGCGGCATCGAGGTGATCGCCGGTGCGAAGGTCACCAAGGCGACCATCGGCAAAGACAAGGTCGTGCTGGACGTCGAGGCGGGTGGCGAAAAGAAGCAGGTGACCGCGGCCGCCGTGCTGATGGCGGCGGGCCGCGCCGTGAACACCGAAAACCTCGGGCTTAAGGAGTGCGGCATTCAGCTCACCGAGCGCGGGTTCATCAAGATCGACCAGCGCCTCCAGACCACGGCTCCCGGCTACTACGCGATCGGGGACGTGGCGGGGCCACCGATGCTGGCGCACAAGGGGTTTCGCGAGGGCGTCGTAGTGGCCGAGCTGCTGGCGGGGCGCCAGCCGCATCCGATCAGATACGACAATGTGCCGAGCGTGACCTATTGCCACCCCGAGGTCGCGAGCATCGGACTGACCGAAGAGCAGTGCAAGGACCAGAAACGGGACTACGTGGCGGGGCGGTTCCCCTTCTCAGCCAACGGCCGCGCACGCGGCACAGGGGAAACCGAGGGGTTCGTAAAAATCCTCCGCGACAAGAAGTACGGGGAGATCCTGGGCGCCCACATCGTGGGCTCGCAGGCGTCGGAAATGATCCACGAACTCACCGTGGCGCGCGAGAACGAATACACTGTGGAGGAAATCGATCTCGCCATCCACGCGCATCCCACGATGTCAGAAGCGGTCGCCGAGGCGACGCTCGACTCACTCGGCCGCGTGCTGCACTTGTGACCGAGCCCGCAGCCAAGGATCCGCTCGCAATCGGGCTGGGCGCTCTCGCCACCGGTGTGGGACTCGGGGGCGGTGTTACGACTCTCGCACAGATCTTCGTCGAACTGCTGCAGAGACGCCTTGAGCCCGCGGAGTACCACGGGGTCGCCGGCGACCCTCTCATGGCAGGTTTGCTCGCCGGCATCGTCGTCGCGGCGCTGTTTGCATGGCGGCGCAGCACGCCGCTCGAGAACCTGTGGCAGAGCGGCGTGATCGGCGTTCTCGCCGCCGTGGGTGCTCTCCTGATCGGGTTCTTCGCCGCCGTCGCGGACCGCTTCTTCGGGCTGGCGGGGATGATCGTCTGGGGCCTCGCGAGCGTCGCGGGCGGCGTCCGCGGCAGCCGTTGGGCCGTGCGCGCCGCGAGGGAAGGCATCGAGGAGACCGGCAACACACCGTGA
>WNFG01003787.1_pt1 | contig 12687 bp, 8 predicted proteins | sample 5400431 | NCBI WGS metagenome assembly WNFG01 (sample SAMN13153346, study PRJNA577476) | soil metagenome | isolation source: 120 cm saprolite under Douglas fir tree site 2 hole 3 replicate 2 | place: USA:California | collected 2015-04-18
GACGCGATCACCCGCTCCTGGACAAGTTGGCAGTCGATCATGATCGACTGTGGCAGCCTGACGATCAACGAAGGACCGCACACGACCGACCGGACGATCGGCTACAACCAGGGCTCCCCAAACAACGCCAACATCGTGCTGTTTCGGCAGCGGACGTGTGCATCCGTCGTGCCCACGAGTGATCCTTGTCTAACCGACAGCACCTGCGGCAATACCTACGATTGCTGGGACCACGACTCGAACGTCATCGCGCTGACCACGACGACGTACGATAAGAATTCGGGGCGCATTTTGGACGCGGACATCGAGCTGAATGGTCAGGGCCAGGGCGTCACGACGGGTTTCAAGTTCACCACCGTGAACTCACCGCTCTGTCCACGGGGCGGACCGACGGCTTACACTTGCGTGGCGCAAGACATCCAGAACACCGCGACCCACGAGTTCGGCCATGCCATCGGGCTCGATCACACGGCCTACACCGGCGACCCGCTCGGGCCGTCGACGATGAACCCAAGCGCGGCGGTAGGCGACCTCACCAAGCGCAGAGTCGACAGCGGCTCGCGGCAGTTCGTCTGCGACGTCTATCCGAAGGGAAGAGCCGCCTCTGCGGACTGCACGGTCAGCGCCAGTAGCAACAATCCCAATTCACATTCTGGATGCAGCGCTGTGCCCGGAGAGCCGATGTTGGTGGTCGTGCTCGCAGGGCTCGGGCTCCGGCTTTTGGGCAGGCGGCGATCTCGCCGGATGAACTGACGCTGGAGCCTCGACAAGGCCGGTGTATGCTGCGCCGCGGTTGAAGCGAAAGCCGCGCCATGCATGAACCGGAGGTCTCCCGCGAAGCGCTTGCCGCGCTGCCGCGGGACATTCTCGACAGCCCGCTGTTCAACGCCGATCTTGCGCCAGTCCCGCCATCCCGGCGCAACTGGACCACCTACAACTTCGCCGCCTTGTGGATCTCGATGGCCCACTGCATTCCCACCTATATGCTCGCCGGCGGCCTGGTCGCGGTGGGCATGAACTGGTGGCAGGCGCTGCTCACCATCGGCCTTGGCAACGTGATCGTCCTCGGACCCATCCTGCTCAACGCGCACCCGGGAACGAAGTACGGAATTCCGTTCCCTGTCCTCGCGCGCGCCTCGTTCGGAACCCGAGGCGCCAACATCCCGGCCATCTTGAGAGCGATCGTCGCCTGCGGCTGGTTTGGAATCCAGACCTTCATCGGCGGCCAGGCGCTGAGGACTTTCATCGAAGCCCTCTGGCCCGATTTCGGCGTCCTCGGCGGCAGCTTCACCCTGATTGGCCTGCAGCTTCCGAGCGCGCTGACCTTCCTCTTCTTCTGGGCGTTGAACATCTACATCATCTACCGGGGCATGAATGCGGTGCGGGTGTTCGAGAATTGGGCCGCGCCGATCGTGCTGGTGATGGCTGCGATTCTGATGGCGTGGGCGGTCAATCGCGCTCACGGGCTGGGGCCGATGCTCGCGCAGGCCTCGAAGTTCGCCACCCTGGGCGAATTCTGGAAGATCTTCATTCCATCGCTCACCGGGATGATCGGTTTCTGGGCGACGCTCTCGCTGAACATCCCGGACTTCACCCGCTTCGGGCGAGGCCAAAAGGAACAGATACTCGGCCAGGTGCTCGGACTGCCGACGACGATGGTCATCTTCTCGGCGATGGGCGTGGTGATCACCAGCGCTTCGCAGGCGATCTTGCGCGGCGCCGACCCGAGCCGGCTCTGGGACCCGGTTTTCATCCTCTCCCAGCTCACCTCCGCTACTCCGCCGCCCGGGCAGGCTGAGCCGCTGATCGCGTCGGCCGCGGTTCGCGGGGTGGTGGCGGCGATTTCCCTGCTCGGCGTGGGAATTGCCACGCTTTCGGTCAACATCGCCGCGAACGTGGTCAGTCCCGCGAACGATTTTGCCAACCTCTCGCCTCGGCGAATCTCATTCAAGACCGGCGGTCTGATCACCGGCCTGCTCGGAATTGCAATGATGCCCTGGAAGCTCCTCGCCAGCGCGGACACGTACATCTTCAATTGGCTGGTCGGCTATTCGGCGCTGCTCGGTCCGATCGCGGGAATCATGATTGCGGACTACTGGATCGTGAAGCGAACGCAGCTGGATGTCGCCGATTTGTATCGCCCGAACGGGCGGTACGGCGGGGTGAATCCGATGGCGATCGTTGCCCTGGTCCTTGGAATTATTCCGAATGTGCCTGGGTTTCTGAAAAGCGCGCACGTGCTCAGCGGCCCCGAGAACATCTTCGATACAATCTATGTCTACGCCTGGTTTATCGGATTCCTGGTCGCCGGCGGCATCTACCTTGCCGGAACGTCGGTCGCGCCAAACAGCAGTCGGCGCCAAGCGCCGGACATCGCGCCCTCGTCGTAAGCTTCCCTCGCCTCCACCCAGTCACCCAATTTAGAGGTCGCCGTGATGAGACATTCCATTGCATTGCTTGCCCTTGCAGGCTGCGTTGCCATCGCGCCGCCGAAGCCGGTCGAGGCGCCCGTTTCGACGCCGGCGCCACTTGCTCCGCCCACCGCGAAAAAGGATGCCAAGGTCGAGACGATCCACGGGGTCAATCGCCTCGACGACTACTATTGGCTGCGAAACAAGGGCGCGCCGGACGTCGTCGACTATCTTCAAAAAGAGAACGCATACACCGACGCGTTCATGAAGCCGACCGCGACGTTCCAGGAGCAGCTCTATCAGGAGATGCTGGCCCGGATTCAAGAGACCGACGTCAGCGTGCCCTATCCCCAGGGCGGGTGGCTTTACTACTCGAAGACGGAAAAGGGGAAACAGTACCCCATCTACTGCCGCAAGAGACCCGAGGGTCAGGAGAGCGTTCTTCTCGACTTGAACGAGCTGGCCAAGGGAGAAAAGTATTTCGCCGTCGGGACGAGGGAGGTGAGCGACGACGGCAATCTGCTCGCGTACTCCACCGACACTACTGGTTTTAGGCAGTACACGCTGCGGATCAAGGATTTGCGAACCGGCGAAGCGGGCGGCGAAGCGATCCCGCGCGTCGACAGCGTTGCCTGGGCTCGCGACAACCAGATGCTTTTCTACGTCGTCGAGGATGACGCCAAGCGCCCCTACCGGCTTTATCGCCACCGGCTCGGCACGCCGACCGGGAGCGACGTGCTGCTCTTCGAAGAGAAGGACGAGATGTTCAGGCTGGGGGTGGAGCGCTCGCGCAGCAAAGACTACCTGTTTCTCGTATCGGAGAGCCACACCGCGAGCGAGGTTCGATACCTCCCGGCCGGTCGAATCGAAGCCACTTTTCAGTTGATCGCGCCGCGCGAAAAAGACCACGAGTACTACGTCGACCACCGCGGACGCGATTTTTTCATCCGCACCAACAGCGGTGGGCGCAATTTCCGCGTCGTCACCGCCCCGGTGGCTCGCCCGGGCAGGGCGAGTTGGAAAGAGATCGTCGCGCACCGCGAGGACGTGATGCTCGAGCAGCTCGAGCTGTTCAAGAACCACTTCGTGCTGTTTGAGCGATACGACGGACTGCCTCGAATCCGGGTCACCAATTTTGCTTCGGGCGCGACGCAATACGTGAAATTCCCCGAGCCGGTGTACTCGATTTCGGGCGCGCCGAATCAGGTGTTCGACACCCGAAAGCTCCGCTTTGCCTATCAGTCATTCGTGACGCCGATGTCGGTCTACGACTACGACGTGAAGAGCAGCCAGATGGAGCTTTTGAAACGCATCGAAGTCCTCGGCGGCTACGATCCTTCGAGGTACGAATCGGAACGCATCCACGCCAAGGCTCCCGACGGGACGTCGATTCCGATATCGATCATGCACCGGAAGGGCTTCAACCGGGACGCCGCCAGCCCCCTGTTGCTCTTCGGGTATGGCTCGTACGGCTACCCGTTTCCGATCGGCTTCTCTTCGGATCGGCTGAGCCTGATGGATCGCGGCGTTTCGGTGGCGGTGGCGCACATCCGCGGGGGCGGCGAGATGGGCAAGAGGTGGCACGACCAGGGCCGGATGATGGCAAAGCGCAATACCTTCACCGATTTCATCAGCGCCGCGGAATACCTCGTCGCCGAGGGCTACACCAAAGGCGATCGAATCGTCGCCGAGGGCGGAAGCGCGGGCGGATTGTTGATGGGCGCGGTGGTGAACATGCGCCCGGATCTCTTCAAGGCGGTCGTTGCGCTGGTGCCGTTTGTCGATGTGATCAACACCATGCTCGACGCGTCGCTGCCTTTGACCGTGGGCGAGTTCGAAGAGTGGGGCAATCCACAAATCAAAGCGCAATACGAGTACATGGAGAGCTACAGTCCTTACGACAACATCGCCCGGAAGGCCTACCCGACGATGCTGGTGCGGACGTCATACAACGACAGCCAGGTGATGTACTGGGAGCCAGCGAAATACGTGGCGAAGCTCAGGGCGATGAAGACGGATTCCAATCCGTTGGTCTTCAAGATCAACATGGATCCGGCTGGTCACGGAGGCGCCTCAGGGCGTTACACCAAGCTGCGCGAGACGGCGTTCGACTATGCGTTCATTCTGTGGCAACTCGGGATCCGGGGCTGACCGCGGTAAGGTTGGCGAGAACGTGTCCGAACAGAAACGACAGCGCGAGCCCTGGCAGTCATACTTCTGGGGGGGTCTCATCTTGGGTGGCCTGTTGGCCGGATTCCTTTTCTTTGGCTGGGTCTGGAACGACGGGCGGTGGATGTGGATTCGCACGCCTGGGAGCGATCACTCGCCCGACCGGCAGGCGGGGAGCGTCCTGAGCAGTCTGCGCGCGGAGAACTTCGCCCGCGCGACCGCGCAATTCGACTCAACGATGAATGAGGCGTTCACGCCGGAGAAGCTGGAAACGGAATGGGTTCGGCTCACCAGCCAGTTTGGCGCGGTACAATCCTGGGCGCCGTCGGAACATCTCCATCACGAGGGGAGAGATGTTGGCACCTATCTGCTCCAGTTTGAGCACGGGCAAGTCAAAGCGACCGTCGCGTTTGACTCGAAGAATCAGCGAGTCACCGGGCTCTGTTTCGAACCTCTTCCTATGGTTAGCCGATGATGCGAGTAGGGCTTCAGAAAAGACGGCGACGGCGCAGGTGGTCTAGGCGGGCGAGATCCCTGCGGCGTGCTACGGGCCTCTAATGAGCGGCAACCCAAGCCTCCGCGCGGGCTGGGTCGGGCGCGGAAAAAAGCCGGCTCATAGGTATTAAGGGCTTCTAGGAAACATGTTCATTCTTTTCATCAATGACATCAGTAACTTGGAAAAAACTTGTTAAATGGAAGCCCTTCATACCTACGCCGCTCCCACAAAAACGTCCGGGAGCCTCGGGGCAGTGCGATTCGACCCGAGGGGATTCCATGAGCGACCGTACGCCGCCCACCCGCGCGGGCGGAAGGCCTGCCTAAAGAAAGCACCGTCGCCCTTCTTGAGCTGGCCACATGTTGGCTCATGAATTAGCCGCGCGGCGTCAGGCGGGTGCGAGCTTCAGGAGGGGAGGGAGCCTCAGCCGAGAGGGCGGGGGGCGCCTCGAGGCGCGGTTTGATCGCTGCCTCATTCGGGCCCGTACCACGGCGCAGAGATAGCGCCCGCCTGGACCACCCGCGCGGTCGCCGTCTCTTCCCGAGCCCTGCTTGCATTCGAGCCCCGCCTAGACGTCGATCCCATCCGCGACCAGTCGACCGTTAGCCGCCGCGCTTGATGAATTTCCCGGCGCCGGTCTTTCCGAGCCACTTGTCGTTCTCGACGATCAGCTCGCCTCGGGAAAAAACGTGGGTCGGTGACCCGCGGGTCGTTCGCCCCTCGTAGGGATTGTAGTCCACCCGCATGTGGTGGGTCTTCGCCGACCAGCGAATCTCGCGATCCGGATCGAACACCACGATGTCGGCGTCGCTCCCGGGCGCGATGGTCCCTTTCTTCGGATACAACCCAAAAATCTTCGCCGCGGCGGTGCTGGTGATCTGAACGAATCGGTTGATATCAATCCGCCCGGAGCGGACGCCTCCGTCCCAAAGCAGACTCATCCGCTGTTCGATGCCGGGAGCCCCGTTGGGGATTTTCGCGAAGCTGTCCTTTCCGAGCTCCTTCTGCTCCTTCATGCAGAATGGACAGTGATCGGTCGACACCAGGGCCAGGTCGTCCTGCTTCAGTCCGGCCCAGAGCTCTTCTTCGTTCCCCTTGGCTCGAAGCGGCGGGCTCATCACGTACTTCGCCCCGGCAAAGCCCGGCTCCTCGTAGTTCTCGTAGGAGAGAAACAGGTACTGCGGACACGTTTCGGCCATCGCCCGCACGCCGCGGTCTCGAGCCTCCCTGACTTGCTGGAGGGCCTCCTTGGATGAGAGATGGACGATGTAGACCGGCACCCGCGCCACCTCGGCGAGCGCGATGACTCTATGGGTGGCCTCGGCCTCCAGTCGGGCCGGCCGCGTCAGCGCGTGGTACTTGGGGGCGGTGTGGCCCTGCGCCAGCGCTTGCTCGATCAGCACGTCGATCACCGGGCCATTTTCTGCGTGCATGCAGATCAATCCGCCATTTTCGCCGGTCTTTTGCATCGCCCGGAAGATCGACGCGTCGTCGACCATGAACACGCCGGGGTATGCGGTGAAGAGCTTGAACGTGGAGACGCCGTCCTCCTTCACCAGTCGATCCATCTCAGCGAGCGATTGCGCGTGGATCTCCCGCGCGATCATATGGAAGGCGTAGTCGATGCAGGCCTTCCCCTGGGCCTTCTGATGCCAATCGTCGAGCCCCTGCCGCAGCGAGCCTTTCTGTGGTTGGATGGCGAAATCGATGACGCAGGTGGTTCCGCCGAAGGCCGCGGCCCGGGTTCCCGTCTCGAAATCATCCGCGCTCTTCGTGCCGCCGAACGGCATGTCCAGGTGGGTGTGCGGATCGATGCCGCCCGGAATGACGTATTTCCCGGCGGCGTCGATCGTCTGGTCGAACCGCAGGCCCGAGAGGTCCGTCCCAATCAGAGCGACTTTCTCTTTTTCAATCAGGACGTCCGCCCGGTACAGATCGGAGGCGGTGGCCACGGTCCCGTTCTTGATCAGGGTTCGCATGATCAGGCTCAGGGAATCTGCCGCACCATGTCACCATAGGTCTCGGGGCGGCGGTCGCGATAGAATTGCCAGACCCGCCGGACCTCCTCGATGAGGTCGAGATTGAGATCGGCGATCACCAGCTCATCTTTGTCCTCGCTCCCGGTGGCGAGAAAATTCCCTCGCGGGTCCGCGAAATACGAGCTGCCGTAGAACCGACCGATGTTCCAGGGCGCCTCGGTGCCGACCCGATTGATCGCGCCGATGAAATAACCGTTGGCCACCGCGTGGGCCGGCTGCTCGAGCTTCCAGAGGTACTGCGACAAGCCCGCCACCGTCGCCGACGGGTTGAAGACGACCTCCGCCCCGGCGAGCCCCAACAGCCTGGCGCCCTCGGGGAAATGGCGGTCGTAGCAGATGTAGACCCCGATCCGGCCGTACTGGGTGGCGAAGGTGGGGTAGCCCAGATTCCCTGGCTTGAAATAGTACTTTTCCCAGAACCCGTGCGTCTGCGGGATGTGATTCTTTCGATACTTGCCGAGGTACTTTCCGTCCGCGTCGATGACCGCCGCGGTGTTGTAGTAGACGCCGGCCATTTCCCGCTCATAGAGGGGCACGATGAGAACCATGTTGTGCTTGCGCGCGTATTCGGCGAGCAGATTCGTGGTCGGGCCCGGGACGGGTTCGGCGGCGTCGTACCAATTGGGGGTTTGCGCCGGGCAGAAGTAGGGCGTGTTGAACACCTCTTGCAGGCAGAGCATCTGGACGCCCGATTTGGCCGCGCGGTCGACGTAGGGCAGTGTTTTTTCGAGCATTGCCTGCTTGATTTGATCGACGGTCCCCTCCGGCTTGGCCATCGAAAGCTGCAGCAGGCCTCCCTTGATACTCCGAGTCATTCTCGCTCCTTGGGCTGGTGAGGCGGTTTCATAGACGCCCTTCGGAGAGGGGGTCAAGCCGCAGGAATAATCCCATCCAAGGAGACAGATGTTTTTGAATTCATCTCCCCGTACAATTGGTCCGTGCGGATCGCGTTTTTCGACCTCGATCGGACCTTGATCGCCCAGAACTCGGGCTCCCTCTGGGTGCGCCGCGAGGTTGCGCTCGGTCACATCAGGCCGTGGCAAGCGCTCCAGGCGGCGGCCTGGGTGACCGCCTACGAGCTGGGATTTTCGAGGATAGAAAGCGCACTGCAGCGGGCGATCTTTTCGTTGGCCGGCAGCGCCGAGCAAGAGATGCGCGAACGGACGGCGGCGTTTTACGACACCGACATCCGTTCGCTCTATCGCCCGGGTGCGCGGCTCGCCATCGAGCAACATCGGAAATCCGGCGACGCGCTGGTATTGCTCACCTCGTCCTCTCAGTATCTGGGCGAGCTCGTCTCCGCCGAGCTCAAGCTGGATGCGCTGGTCTGCACCCGCTTCGAGGTCGACGAAAAGGGCCTGCACACCGGTCGCACGGTGGGGCGGCTCTGCTTTGGAGCGGGCAAGCTTCAACGGGCGAAAGAATTCGTCCAGCAGCATGGGGCGCGGCTGAAAGAGTCGGTCTTCTATACCGATTCCTATGCCGACCTCCCTGTCCTCGAAGCGGTGGGAAGACCGGTCGCGGTCAACCCCGATCGGCGCCTTCGCCGCCTGGCGGCTTCGCGGCGCTGGGAGCTTTTGGACTGGGGCACGCCGAACTGAGCGGACTCGTTCGCTTGGCCGCACCGCTTCAATCGGCGGTGCACACCTTGGCCCGGAAACGGCCGGCGACGCGACCTTCCTCCTCGATTTTCGAGCCCTCGCGGCTGTCGGCGTAGACGGCTCCGGTCACGTTCGCGCCGGCCTTGAAGTCCAGCTTGTCAAACCGCACCCAGGCCCGCTCCGCGCCTCCGCCGAGAAAGTAGATCGAGTCGGTGGTGTCGTTGCTGTCGGCGTCGAGCTTGGGAATGAAGAAAGAAACGCTCGCCGGCTGGGGGGAGTTGATGAATCGCTGGCGGCTGCCTGCGCCGCCAATGGATCGGATCACCAGGAGGTTCACTTTGTCTCGCTGATCCCACTGGTTTGCGCAGGTGATTCCGCTGATCGGGAAGAAGACGATCGAGTCGATGTAGTCCTGGGCGTTGTCCGGGTCGTGCCAGACATTGGCGATCGAGCTTTTGAAGACGAATTTCTGATTGGCGTACGTTCCCGCGACGTCCCCGTCGCTGACCTCTTGCGGCTGGCCCTTGAGGACCTTGACGAGTCCGCCGTCGTCGCAGATCTCGACGTCGAAGTAGCCTGCCCCTTTCGATTGGTACGCCTGCTTGGACCTGTCGACCTTCGTCTTCACGAACTTCACGTCAAACTCGAGCCGTCCCCGGACATGCGAGCCCGCCTTGAGCATGAAGGGCTCGATCGTCGCGGTGACCAGGTAGGGATCGGCCGCGGTGATCGCCAAGCGCGTGCGGCGAGACTCGAAGTTCGCGCCGACGCCGGTGGGCGTTCCGGTGAAGAACCGTCCGGCCGGCCCCGGTTTGAGCTCGAACCGGATGCGGTACGCCTCCTCGGTGCCGGGGGCGAAGCTGCACGCGGTCTTCTCGGTGGAAAGCACGACGTGCAGGGTGTCGGAAGTGGCGTACGCCTTTCCGTGGCGAAACTGCAGCGGCCGCCCTTCAATGTTCGCGAACACCGTCGGACTTCCGCCCGGCGACTCACCGGCCATGGTTGGCTCATCCGCTTCGGAGATCTGATCTTTCTCGGATTTGTTGCCCTGACAGGCGGCGATGCCGAAGAGAAAAAGGAAGATCGGGACGCGCAACCTCACCCTTCGATTGTACCTTGATTCCGCTGAAGCCAGCGTTCGATGTCTGGCTCGCGCGGAAGACGGATTTCGACCACCACCTCGCGACCTTCATAGACAAAGAGCTGGCCGCGGTGACGCCGGATGATCTCCTGGCAAATGCGAAACTCCTCGACCTGAGGCTGCCAGGGAAGATCCGAATGAACTTCGACCGAGAGCCAATCGGCGGACCTCCGCAGGCGGACGGCGATCAGCGATCCGCTGCGCGCCTGGCGCGCGGCGATGCGAAACAGCTGGTGGAAGAGCAATTCGAGGCTCGAGCGATTGGCTCGCGTCCAGATCGGTTGTCCCCAGCCGTCGATCGTCAGTCCGATACCCCGAGCGGCTGCCGGTACTGCCGCGCGCTCCATGGCCATTCGCACGAGGTGATCGATGTCCACCAGCGACAGGCCGTCCGGCCCGGCGAGGACCTCGGAGTCGATCAAGGCGCGCTGCTTCTCCACCGATTGCGCGATGCGATGGAGGTAGCGTTGCATCTGGGAGCTCAACGGTCCGGCCATTCCGCGCAGGAGCATGTCGAGATAGCCCCTCATCGACACCAGGGGCGCCTTGAGGTCGTGCCGCGCTCGAATCGCCCGGGCGACGCGGTGCTCCATCTCGCGCTGGGACAACTGCACGATCGAGAGGTGGTCGCGCCGGGCGCGCTGCCGTTCACCATCCCGGACCTTTCGGTGCACGATGCTCGTCACGACGTTCAGGATGGGAGTGATGGACTGTTCCGCCTCCTCGGGGGGCGCACCGGATTCGAGGAGGAATCTCGCGTCGGCCGGCCCGCCGCGCAGGAGCGGGAAAATCTGGTAGCGACCTACCTGTTGCACCGTGCTCGCCCGCCCCAGCCTGCGCGCCAATTCCTCCACGCTCGGCGGATCGATCTGGAAAGAGGCCAGGCATTTGGGCGATCCGTTTGGCCAGACGAACACCGCGGCGGATGGCGATGAGGCGAGCGTGCAAGCGGCGCGACACAGACACCCCAGCGCGCTCGACCAATCGTCTCGCGAAGCAGCCCGAAGGCACTCGAGGAGAAAATCGCGCTCGCCTGCTCGGGTGTTGGTTTCCTGCATCTGAGACAAGGAAACGCTCACGGCGAGCCTGTACGCAGGAAGCGTGCCTCGCGAAGCGGTCAGTAACAGTGCCTCACCCGCGTCTGGGACCACCCTGAAAGTGCTCCTTCGCAGTAAGAATTGCCGATCGGGGCAGAACGAACGACAGGGAATACCAGTGGTCTCGCTCACTCGGGGTGTGGCTCGCGAGTTGCTTAAGGAGGGGCTGCCATCGTGCCGAGGTCCATGTATTACAGTCCGGTTGCGCGCCAGCTGTCTGTTGGAGGCCTGGCACGGGCCGGGGTACGGCGCGCCTATCGCCTGGCTCGGCGGATTGCGTATCGCCCCCAGCGCGTGGATCCATCGACGCGGACGGTGGCCTCTACCTCCCTCGCTGGCCCGACAGCCGAGCCGATGGTGCAAAGCTCTGCGCGGCCGGGCTGGGCGGATGTGTCGCGTCGAGCCGACGCTCCGTCCGTCCTCCAGCGGTTGCCCGGGGCGGTAGAACGCGCATGGGTTCGCGCCGAGAGGGCCGCGCGCCGCGAATTCAACCTCTTTGGAACAGTCCTTTCGTTCGGCTCGAGCGGTCGAATCGATTGGTCCCTGGACCCGCTTTCCGGCCATCGGTATGCGCTCGCGCCGTCCCACTCGCTTCGCCTCGATGTGCCCGGGGCCGACCCAAAGTATCCCTGGGCGCTCGGCCGACTGGATCAGCTGGTCGCGCTGGGGCAGGGGTACTGGGTGTCCACCGAGCCTGGCGACCGGGCGCGGTTTGCCACCCAGTTCGTCGAGCAGGCCGGGGATTTCATCCGCTCGAATCCCACCGCCCTCGGGATTCATTGGACCTCGCCGATGGAGGTGGCGCTGCGGGCCGCCAATCTGACCGCCGCGCTTTCGATGTTTCGAGATGCGCCAGAGCTCACACGGCATTTCGTCCTCGCCCTGTTGGAGTCCCTTCTCGAGCACGGCCGATTTGTCGAGGCGCACCTGGAGGATGCCGGCGCCGTTCCCAACAATCACCTCATCGCCGACCACCTCGGGCTTTTCGCGATCGGCGTCGCTTGTCCTGAATTGCCGCAAGGCAAGCGGTGGGCTGCCGCGTCGGCCCGAAAGCTGGCCGAGCTCATCGCCGAGCAGGTTCATCCGGATGGCTATTCCTTCGAAGGCTCCACCTCCTACCACCGGCTGGTTTTGGAGATGTTCACACTGGCGCAAATCACCGCGGCCGCGGGCGGAATCGATCTCGGTCCCGCATTCGCGGAACGGTTGCGGAAGATGTTTCACGTCGCCGGCGCCTATTGCTCGGAGCGCGGGATGGCTCCCCAGATCGGCGACAACGATTCCGGCCGGGTGTTTCCCCTTCGGGATCGAGAGAGCCTCGACCAGGGATATCTGCCGGCGCTGGGAGCGGCGCTCTTCGGCGATTCCGCCCTCAAGCGGGCCGGAGTTGAATTCCCGGACGAGGCGGCGTGGCTTCTAGGGCGGTCAGGATGGGAACGGTTCGAGTCTCTCCCGGCCGCAGCTCCGCCGCGGTCGTTCGGCTCGCCCCGCGGTGGCCTGTATGTCTTGCGCGGATCGGGGGCGGTCGTGACCGTCAGCGCGGGGCCTCAGGGTCAGAAGGGGGTAGGGGGCCACAACCACAACGACAAGCTTTCCTTCGAGCTGCACCTGGATGGGACGCCGGTGATCGTCGACAGCGGGACGGGAACCTACCTGCGCGATCGCGGGTTGAGGGACTGGTTCCGCGGCACCGCGGCCCACAACACGCTGCAACTCGGGGAGGAGGAACAGGC
>WNFG01003791.1_pt1 | contig 12681 bp, 13 predicted proteins | sample 5400431 | NCBI WGS metagenome assembly WNFG01 (sample SAMN13153346, study PRJNA577476) | soil metagenome | isolation source: 120 cm saprolite under Douglas fir tree site 2 hole 3 replicate 2 | place: USA:California | collected 2015-04-18
CGCGGCGGGCGTCGCGGGCCGCTGCGGTGTCTGGTGCCACAGCCCCAGGACGACGAACAGCACCACCGCGCCGCCCACGATTTCCAGAAACAGCACCTTCGCGACGCCGTACCGCGGCACGGCCCAGCGTGCGAGCAGCGTGGTGCCGGCGTACGACAAGGCAGCGAGCCCGCCACCCACCACGCCCGCCGCCAAGCCCTGGCTCGCGGACTCGGCGCCCGCGTTGCTGCCGCCCTTGATGGTGAGCGTGGCGCCCACCATCACCAGGACCGCAAGCAGCAGCCGGACCGGCGTGATCGTTTCACCCAACAGCGGCTTGGCGAGCAGTGCCACGATCACGGGAGCAGTGTAGAGTAGCGCCGCGGCCCCCGCGACGCCTGCGCCCGCGATGGCGTACTGATAGCCCAGCTCGAACATCGCGACCAACACGCCGCCGCCCAGGCCCACCATCAGCCAGCCCTTCAGGTCGGTGCGAAATAGGTCGGGCCTGAACGCCCCGTAGAGCAGGAGCCCGGCGATGCCCAGCAGCAGCCGCCAGAAGCCGATGCCCGTGATGGCGGCGCCCTGGTTGTAGAGCGCGGTCGATAGCGGCCCCGTCATGCCCCAGAGGGAGCCCGCCGCGACTGCGAACAGATATCCGGCGATGCGCGAGCCGCGCGCCGGTGTGGCTGTCATTTCCATCGGGTCAGAATCTCCTCACGCCGGAACGTGTGCGTATTGCCGCGGAACAGGACCAGGTCGATCACCGTCATCACGAGGCACGCGATCCACAGCGCGGTGAAATATGTCGTCAGCACCTTCCCGAACACCGCGATCAGGATCAGGAATCCGGGAATGATAGCGAGGGCCGTCGCTTGCACGGTCGCCTGCGGATCCGTCGCCTTGGCGGAGAAGCGCATCGTCACGAGCACCACGGCGGTGGCGAGCAGCGGTGCCAGCACCAGAATACCCAGCGCCCAGAACCGGTCGGGCAGCAGCAGCGTGGGGTAGCGCCCGTGCGTGACGATGTCGACGACGGCGACGGTGACGAGCGCCGTCAGCCACGTCATCACGATGGTCGGCACCGCGGCGGCGATCAGCTTGCCGAGCAGGAACTGCCGGTCGGTGATCGGCGTCGCGAGAATCGGCTCGAGCGTGCGCTGCTGTTTTTCGCCGACGATCGAAAACGCCGCCGAGGTGGACGACAGCGCCACCGGCATCAATAGGAACAGCGCCGCCACGCTGCGCAGCAGATAGCGCGTCATGCCTTCTTCGGGACCCATGTCGGCGAACCCCGGCATCGTGTGCACCAGGCGGGAGATCTGCAGCATGCCGGCGTCGTGCGCCGCCATTCCTTGCCGGATCAACAGCGGCGACAGCGTGGCGAGGAACGTGGGCAACCCGATCGCCAGTACCGGGAAGACGACATAGACCGGCCACACGCGGCGGTCGCTGCCGATCGCCTTCAGCTCCTTCCGTAGGAAGAGGAGCAGTATGCGCATCAGTGATCGCCCCGGAGCGTGTGCAGGTAGATCGATTCGAGCGACGGCGTCTCGGGCCGCACCTCGAGGATTTCCGCTCCGCCTTGGACCAGCGCCGCCACGAGGCGCGGCGTATCGAGCGCCGCGTCGCCCACCGTGACCCGCAGCGTTTCGCCCGTGACGTCCACGTGCGGCGCGAAGGGCTGCCCCTGAAGCCGGCGCGCGAGCTCGGCGGCCCCTGTACGGACGGCCACATGGACGCGCGCTCCGTCGCCCGCGCCCGCCCGCAGGCGCTCCAGCGTATCGCACACCAGCAACCGGCGCTTGAGGATGCCCACCAAATCGGCGAGGCGCTCCGCTTCGTCCAGGTTGTGCGTGCAGACGACGATGGTCCGGCCCTCGTCTTTGAGCTTGACGATCAGGTCGCGCACGGCGAGCGCCGCCTCGGGGTCGAGCCCTGACGTGGGCTCGTCGAAGAACACCACCTTGGGGTCGTGGAACAGCGCGCGAATGATGGCGAGCCGCTGCTTCATGCCCTTGGAGTACCCGCCGACCGGTTCGTCGCGGCGATCCCACAGGCCCATCAGACGGAGGTAGTGCGTCACCCGTGTGCGGACCACGGCGTCGGGCAGGCCGTACAGGCTGCCGAAGAACACGAGATTGTCCCAGGCGGACAGGCGGTCGTAGAACCCCGGCGCTTCGGTGAGCAGGCCGCACGCCGCGCGTACCGCGCGGGCGGCGATCGGGTCGCCACCGATCGCATGTCCCGCCACCGTCGCGCTGCCGGACGTCGGGCCGATCAGACCGAGCAGCATGCGCACGGTGGTGGTCTTGCCGGCGCCGTTGGGCCCGAGGAGCGCGAAGAGCTTGCCTTCCGGCACGTGGAAGCTCAGCGCTTCGACGGCGGGCCGTCCGTCGAAGCTGCGCGACAAGCCGTGCGCCGAAATCACGCCGGCGAGCCGCTCACACCAGCTCGCCCGCGAGCACGGTCACAGCCTGCCCGCCGAGGCCGACGCGGTCGCCACGGGCGTGGGTGCGCACGATGCCGCCGCGCGGCGACGCCTGATAGCCCACCAGCTCGGGCCGCCCCAGCTTCGCGCTCCAGTACGGCGCGAGACAGACGTGGGCCGAGCCGGTGACGGGATCTTCGCTCACGCCCGCCGCGGGGGCGAAGAACCGCGACACGTAGTCGAAATCGCCGGACGCCGCTCGGCTCGTCACGATCACGCCGCGCGCCGCGATCCTGCCGAGACCGGTGAAATCCGGTGCCAGCGCGCGGACCTGCGCTTCAGCGTCCACCTCGACCAGGTAATCGAACTCGTTGCGGCCGACGTAGCGCGCGCCGGAGAGTCCCAGGGCCGCGAGCATGCCAGGGGGCGGCTCGGCCGCCTGCTCGCGCTTGGCGGGGAAGTCCATCTCGATCCAATCGCCGCGTCGCTCGGCGGTGAGCAAGCCGCTCTTGGTGTGAAACCGCGCGGTGCGGTCGGCGGGTAGCTGGCGGTCTTGCCACAGGACGTGCGCTGACGCGAGGGTGGCGTGGCCGCACAGGGCGACTTCGACCGTGGGCGTGAACCAGCGCAGCGCGTAGCCGTCACCATTGGCGTGGAGGAACGCGGTCTCGGACAGGTTCATCTCGCGGGCGACGTCCTGCATCCAACGCTCGTCGCGCGGGGCGGGGAGGATGCAGACGGCCGCGGGGTTGCCGGAAAAGGGGCGATCGGTAAACGCGTCGACTTGAACGATGCGCAGTCCCATGCCCCCTAAGCTACAAGCGAAAGCTCGTCTTGGCGTGCAGCAGGCTGTCTTCGTCGCCGGCGAGGAACAACTCGATCAGGTGATCCATGCCGTAGCCCTCGGTGACATACAGCGTCGGCGCGGCCGAGTCCACCGCCAGGTCGAACACCAGGCGCACCGTGTAGGACTCCCCCGGGCCCGCCTGGCGGTCAAGCGACACGTCAGCGCCCAACCGCTGCTCGGCGGCGGTGTCGCGCTCGTAGCGGCGTCCTTGCCCGTCGACCACGACGGCGCGCGCCTGGTGCAGGCGCAGCGGCACGCGTACCGCCGTATTCGACACGCTCACCGTCACGATCCAATAGCGACCCGCCGCCACGCGCTGCGCCGGCCGCGCGCCAATCGTTTTCGCGGTGTCCACCGCTTCCACCGACACGCCCATATGGCAATCGAGATAGAAGCCGCAGAAGCGCTTGGCTTCGTGGAGCCCCAGCACGCGGGGCCGGCTGGTGAGGGACATCGTCAGGAGAATCGCGGCGTAGGCCGCGGCCCAGATCAGCGCGCCCAGCCCGATCGCTTGCAGCAGCTCGCGCTTTTCGCGCAACAGGGCGTGGATGACGCCGACGGTTGCGACGAACGCGGCCACCACGGTGAGGAGTAACAGGAGAATGCCGCCAAATGGTGTGTTCATGGTGTTTGGACCGCCGTAGAGGATGGATCGTCGTCTGTCCCAACGCACGGCACCGCGAGCTGCGTCGCATGCGCGGCCACCAAGCGGCGTGCCACGCCCCGCGGCCAGGTCCACGACCGCCAATCGGGGCGGGTCGCCGGATCCCACAGATTCAGAAGCCGGCGCGCCGCGTCGCAGCGCGATTTGGGCTCGAGGCGGGGCAGTGCATCGAGCAGCACAGGGACGGCGTCGGCGCCGAGCGAGACAGCGTACGACGCGTCGAACAGCCGCTCGCTCGGCGGCCGCGTGAGATTGTGTCGCACGATCAACGCGTCGGGATTGGCGATATGCAGCGCGCTCAACACCGCCAGGGCCTCCACCAGGCCACCGGAGGCGAACCACGCGCGCCGACCCCGCAGCACGGTCGCGGCGAACCAGCCGAATAGCAAAGCGAGATAGACCATCCCCGCGGTCGCGAACAGCCGGATCTCCGACAGGCCGTATGCCGCCACGTAGAGCCGCATCCGCGCCAGCGCCGAGACCATCACCACAGCGAGCTGTACCAGCAGGAGCCCCGCGAGATAGCGGAACGAGCGCACGTGTTCGGTGCTTTCGCGGCGCACCAACCAGTCGGCGCCCAGCAGGACGGGCAGCACCAGGACGCTGGCCCAGACCAGCTGAAAGAAGCCGCCGCGGGCATACTCGGCGTAGGTGAGACCGGTGGTCTGTTCGACCAGCGAAGTGCCCCCGAAGAAGTAACGCGCCTGGACGACCACGAACAGCAGGAACAACAGGTTGACGAGTCCGAGCGCCGTGCCGACCGGGACGAGCCCGAGCGTCGGGCTGCGATCTGCAGGAGGACCCGCCCCCGGCGGCGCCAGCAAGGCACCGCGCAGGTATCCCGCGACGAGCACCGCCCAGAATCCCGCGAACACGACGTGCGAGACGGCCGTGCTCAGGTTCACGGCGATGAGATTTTGGACCAGACCGTTGAACACACTGTCGGCGCCTGCGAACAGCGCGCCGAATACGATCAGCAGGGGCAGTGCGAGGACTACCCCCAGCATCACGGCGCGCGCCCCGTGCAACGCCTCGCGGCGGGGGACCTCGTGCCATTGGACGTCGGTGGCGAGCAGGGGCACGACGCCGAGCATTGCCTGCAACGTCGAACGGCCCACCGCCGTGGCGTACTCGGTGACGCCCCGCAACCACAGGCGACCGCCTTGGGTTGCCAGTACCGTGATGCCGAGCACACCGATCAGCGCGATCACGTCGAGGGTTTGCAGCATGGCGGAATCGCGCCGGCCAAACGCCGCACCGAGCAGCACGATGGTCAGCCCGAGCCAGGGCGCGTCGGCGCTCACGGGGATCTGGTGGCGCCGCACGAGCACCGCGCCGCCTGCCACGAGGGCGAGGCTCGCGAGGCTGACGTTGACGCCCCAGGGCATGACGCGCAGCAGCAGATCGCCGCACACGCCGAGTAGGGCGGCCGTGATCAGGACATCGAGCGCGAGGCGTGTCCTCATACGGCCTCCCGGCGCAGGCCGCCGAAGCGCCGCTCGCGGCCGCGGAATTCTTCGAGCGCCCGGGCGAGGTCGGCGGCCTCGAAGTCGGGCCACATCTGGGGCGTGAAGACGAGCTCCGCGTACGCGCTTTCCCATAGGAGGAAGTCGGAGAGGCGCTGCTCGCCGCCGGTGCGGATCAACAGATCGACATCGGGCAGGAGTTGGCCTTGGGTGATCGCGGCGCGTGCCGAATAATCGATGGCGATGCGCAGGTGGAGGCCCGTGCCAGCGGCGCTCATCGCTTCCGCGCGGGTGACGGCGTCCGCCAGCGGAGCGGGCAGGCGGTCGCGCCGGCCGATCACCTCGAGGCGGATCCGTTCCGCGGTGAGCAGCGGTGCTTCGCGCGCGAGGTAGCGCGCGAACAGCCGGAACAGCGCGCTCACCTCCGTGGCCGGACGCTTCCAGTTGTCGGCGGAGAATGCGTACAGCGTGAGAGCGCCGACGCCGAGGCCCGGAGCGGCCCGCACGATGCGACGCACGGTCTCGGCGCCGGAGCGGTGGCCCGCGGCTCGCGGCAGGCGCCGCTGCGTGGCCCAGCGGCCGTTGCCGTCCATGACGATGGCGACGTGCAGTGAAGTACTTTGCGTCATAAAGTTTCTTCCCAAAAAAAAAGAGAGATGTTACCCGCGCGCCGCGCGGATCAGTGCTTCCAGATGATCGAGATAGCGCTCCAACGCCCGCCGGCCCTGAGCCGTGAGGCGGTACTCGGTGCGCGGCACGCGGTCCTGGAACGACTTCGCCGCCGCCACATACTGCGCCGCCTCGAGCTTGCGGGCGTGCACACTGAGATTGCCGTCCGACGTCTTGAGCAGCCCTTTCAGCTCGCCAAACGTCAGCGAGTCGTTGGCCGCGAGCGCGCTCAGGATCCCCAGGCGCACGCGCTCGTGAATCAGGCGGTCGAGCTTCGCCGCCGCCGCCGCGCCGCCGCGCTCCGCTTTCAACGTCCGCTCGGCTTCGTCGCGCCGCGGCGCCGCGCCGGGCTTAGCCACCGTAGCGCCGCGCGATGATCGCTCCGAACACGATGTGCCCCAGCCCGAACCCCGCGGCCATCCACCAGTCGCCCCACGCGGCCGGCGTAAACAGCGCCGCGGCGCCGAGCGTCATGAGCGATACCCCCATCACCGGCACCACCGGCACCGAGAACGCCCCGCCCGTCACCACGCCCGTGCCGTAGAGCAGCAGCCAGGTCCCGGGCAGCAGGGCGGCGCGATCGGCGCGATACAGCGCGACTGTGAGCAGGGCTCCCACGAACACCGCCGGGGCGAACGCCAACCAGAAACGCCGCGCTGGACCCGACAGCACCGGATCCGCCGCCGCACGGGCTTTGCGAATCATGGCCCAGCCGCCCACCGCGAGCGCCAGGAACGCCTCGGCCACCCACACGACAGTCCAGCCCAGCGGGGAAGGCTGCCGCGCCGCGAGCCAGGCGGCCGCGAGCGCCGTCGCCCCGATCACCACCTGCCCGCGCCCCGGCACCGCCGTGAAGGAGCCTGCCCGCTCCATGGTGGAGCGGATGAAGCGCAGGTTATCCGCGGCGCGGTCACGCAGGGGCTGAGCGGGCACGGAGCCATTCTAGAGGGTGTGGTGTATTCTGTCAAGTACTTTGTACTATAAAGTCACTGGCGGCTAGACGGCCAGTGGGAGTGCGGCTTCGGCGCCTGCCGCGCGATGCACGGATTGGCGGGAGCAGGCGGCTCGACGGCTAGTGACTAACGACTAGCCGTCGAGCGACCAGCTATTGGCGACAGGCTCCATTCGGATCAGGCTTCGGCTTGTCCACCACGACGCGATGGTCGAGGTTCGCCACGTGCAGCGCGACATCGGCCACCAGCTTGTCCACACGCGCCATGTGCTCGTAGTCGATGTACTCGGGCTCGTCGGTGACCTGGTGGTAGTCCGAGTGCAGCCCCGTCGTGAAGAAGACAATCGGGATACCGTAGCGAGCGTACTCGTAGTGATCGCTGCGACAATAGATGTTGGACGGGTGGCCATCCGCGTCGATCGAATAGTCGAACGTCAGATCATGGTGGCCGTCCTTGTTGACCTGCTCCACCAGGTCGCCCAGCTCGGTCGAGAGGCGCCGCGAGCCCACGAGCTGCACGTACGTGGGCGACCCATGGAGGGGCGTGCCATCCTTGGTGCGGCCGGTCTCATCGCCCGCGTCACCGCGGCCCACCATGTCCATGTTGAGCTGCGCCACGATCGAGTCGCGCGGGACGGTCGGGTGATCGGTGAAATACTGCGAACCGAACAGTCCCAACTCCTCGCCGGTATGCCAGACGAAGATGAGCGACCGCTTCGGCTTTACCCGCGCGCCGGCGAACGCCTCCGCGATCTCCAGCGCTGCGGTCGTCCCCGAGCCGTCGTCATCCGCGCCATTATAGATCGAATCGCGCCGCGCGGGATGCGCGCGGTGCAGGCTGTCCACGTTCACATGGATCTGCTGCATCTGATCCGGCGTCACCCGATGGTTGGGCGCGGCCAGCTCCAGCCGTCGCAAGGCGTCGTTGAACGCGCGAAGGGAATCGTGGTCGGCCGGCGTCGCGTCGAAGCCAATGTGATCGTTATGGGCGCCGATCGCGACGTACTCCCCCTTCAACTTCGGGTCGCTGCCCGGCAAAATGGCGACGACGTTGCGCGCTGGGGCGGGCGTCTCGACGAACGACACGGAGCCGTGCACCGTCTTGCCCGCCGCGCCCGCGCGTATGCTGTCGAGTGGGGCGGCGAGCAGGAGCCGGGCGCCGGCGGCACTGACGTACACGTAGACGGGCAAGCTGGTGGTATCGCCCAGCGGGGCGGCATCACGCAGGATCGTCTGCGGCTGCCGGAAAAAGTTCATGGCCTGTGGCGGGAACTGTTCGAGCGCCACCACCGCGATGCCTGCTGCGGTCCGAAACCGCGCGAGCAGCGCTCCGCGATTCACCTGCGCCGAGGGAGGCACATTCGGCCCGGTGCGCACGGCGATCACGATGAACTTTCCGCTCGCCTGGTCCGGCGTCACCATCGTGCTGTCGCCCAGCACTCCGGCATAGACCGCTTGCGCGCCGTCGAAGGTCTTCGTCGTCCGGCCCGGATCGCGCGGCACGAAACCATCCCACGGGCGCAATGCCGCGCCGTCGACCGAGAGTCCCGCGCTCGCATCGAGCTGCCGTTTGACGAGCGGCACGTTCTGGAAATAGCCGCCGGAGTCACCCGCGGGCACCAGCCCAAAGCGTTTGACCTCAGAGGCGATATACGCGGTGGCTTTGAGATTGTATTCGCTGCCGGCCAGCCGGCCCATCATCGAGTCGTCCGAGTAGAGGTACAGACGAGTCATGAGGTCCGCCGGCGTGATCGCGGTTTGCGTGCGGGCGGGTGCGTGCTTGAGCGGCAGCGCCCCCCCGGTTTGCGCGCGTGCTTGCGCCGTGAGCGCGACGAATGCCCCGAGGACTACGAACCGACCTGCTGCCTGCATGGGACAAGTCTCCAAAGAATGAAGGAAAGGGAAGATCACCGATTGGTTGCGCGCTGTCATGTCGGGGTCTCGTTCGGAACGGCAGCCTTGCGGCGACGCCCCAGCGATCGTGCCAGGATGCCCAGGCCGGCTCCCTGACCCTCCCGGCGGGGCATCGCCCGATACAGCAGGATAACAACGACCCATGTGAGCCAGCTCGCGCGCTCGCTCCAGCTCAACGAGCGCAGCATGAACCACGGCTGGGTCAGCGCTGCGGTCCAAGCGAACCGATCGCCCTGCACCAGCGCGAGCGCCCGCGCAAAGACGCGATTGGTGTGAAAGCCCTGCGCCCCCGGTCGCGAGACGTTCCAGACGCACGTGACCTGTCCCCAGCCGTGGTTGTCGCTCGCGCCGACGACCATCAGATCGTGGTTGCCCGCGAGCGCGAGCACCTCGCGGCGCAGGTCCGGCGGGAACCCCAGCGCCTTCGGGGCGCAGTTCACGATCTCGAACCCGTCCACGCCCGCCACGACGAATGCGCCGAGATCTTCCCAGTGATTGCGCCAGTACTCAGGGAGCGATGCGATGCTGAGCCCTCCCTGGCGCTCGATCGCAGCGAAGATCCGTAACATTCGTGCCGTGCTCCCTCCGAAGCTGTCGCGCGGCAGTGCCTCGACCGGCCCGATCGCCACCACGTGTTGCTGATGGACGCTCCATTCGACGCCGGGCAACAGACTGATCGACGTGCCCGCTGGGGCGGGAAGCGAGCCGTCGTACACGACGTTGTGGTCGGTCACGTACGACGCTTCGAATCCTTGCCGCTCATGCCACTCGGCGAGCTTCGCGAGCGTCCACCCCGGCCGGCCATCGTGCGAGAGATTGGTGTGTGCGTGATAATCGATTACCGTACCGATGCCGTCCGTCGTGAGACGGGGAACAGGGCGGGGCAACAGCACCGCGGCGACGCCGAGCAGGATGAGCACTCCGGGGCCGACCAACGCACGCGCGACGCGGCGGCGCCACGTGAGCGGCGTCGCCGAGCGACGCAGCGCGCCCCAGGCGCCGAGCACCAGGATCCACACGGCGAACGCCCACTCCGCGCGGGGCTGGCTGAGAAATGTGAGCGCGTCGAGTGAGTTCGAGAGCGGCGCGAACAGGACGTACAGGATCGGACGATCGAGGTCCGCGTCTCCCGGCGCGGAGCCGGTCACCGCGTCGACGAGCGGGGACAGCGGGTGAATGGCGGTCGCGAGAAGCAGGACCACCAGCGCGATCGCAACCGGGTGGCGGCGCAGCAGGTTCACTCGCAAATTCCCCGCATGTCGGGTCGGATGGAAACTACTGGTCAGCGGCCCCGCACGCGATGACGAGTATGAACCCGCTCGGTGACCTGCCGAACCTCGTGCTCGGTCCGCTACGCGGGCGGCCGGATAGCGAGTGGCAGCGTGGGCCGGCCGGAAAGTGGACGCCGGCACAGATCGTCGAGCATCTCGCGCTGGGGCTCGGGCTGAGCGCGGAGACATTTCAGGCGCGGCGCAATCACGCGCCCATGGCGCGGCGGCCCCGGACTCCCGCCGAGAAGATCGCCAAGCTGTTCATTTTCGGATTGCGCTGGTTTCCGCCGGGACGGAAAGCACCCGAACGGACCACGCCCCCGTCGCAGATCGACCGCGCGAGCGCCGAGGCGCATTTCCTGGCCGCGGTCGAGGCCTGGGATCAAGTCGACCGCGCGCTCTTGCCCGAGCGACGCGCTGATTTGTTCGTGAAGCACCCGCGCATGGGCGATCTGACCGTCGAGGAGTGGATGCGCTTCCACATCATCCATGCTCGCCACCACGCCCGACAGATCAGGCAACGCCTCGGCAGATGAGCCGGAAGCGTGAGAAGGAAAAAGTCGTCGTGCGTGTGCCGAACCCGGACGCGCCGATCAAGGAGCGGTTGAAGACTCCCTCCCATAAAGTGCATCGTTCCAAAAAGGGGTATCGCCGGCGCGAAAAGCATCCGCGAGCGCCGGAGCACGAGCTCTAGAACCTGAAGCCGGCCGCCAGATTCAGGTGATTCACCGTAAAATCGCCGGCCTGGTACCGCGTCTGGAGTCGTCGAAATTCGAACCCGAAGACGAGTGGACCCGGCGGACGCCATTGGACGTGGCCCTCGCACACGAAATTGCGGAACCGGCCGTTCGGCAGGACGTCGGCATCCTTCGGGTCGTCGATTCCGCAGCCGCCGCCGAACATCCATTCGGGCCGCGGGCTCAGGTTGATCTGGCCCCAGCCACCCCGCGTGCGCACGGCAGCTCCCTTAACGCCGGCGTTCTGTCCAATCGCGCCACCTCCAAGCCCGGCAAGCGCTTGGCCGATGAACGCTTCGCCCAGGATCTCGGCAGGCCCGAACTTCAGTCGCGTGTCAAACGTGACGGCGCGCGACTTGAGCAGCGAGTCGCCTGTCAGGGAGTCGAGCCCGCGCAGCCAGCCGATGTGGCCGCCAATTGCCACTTCGCTGGGATCGTCGGTGGGACCCCAGCCGAGCCGTAGCCGCGCCTCGAGGTAGGGCCGGCTGGTGCGCTCGCCCGAATCCGCCTGGGTTGCTGACGCGCCCTGAATCGCGCCGGAAATCGGTGCCAGGACGGCGCCTTGAACGGCGAGACGCAGCGTGTAGCCGTACTCGGCCGTGACGCGCACCTGCGGAATCCAGAACCAGAGGTTGCCGGCGAGACTGAAGTCCGGAACGCCCACGCCTGCCAGTGAGCGTGGATTGCGGTCCGAGACGAGCGCGGTCTCCTGACCGAGCATGAGCTGGAGATGCGTCCATTGAACGGTTGCGATGGCACGCCGCAGCCGCAGCAACGGGAAGGTGCGGTTACCGGCAGCCGGTTGCTGGCCGCCGAAGAAATCGACGTCGATCTCACCGCTGAAACTGCCGCCCAGCACCTGCGGATCGCTGACGAAGACACCCACGCGCGTCTGCCGCATCGTCGCGCTCGACCCTTTGACGCCGACCGCATCGGTATCGGCGAATACGGGGTCGTCGCTGTTGTTGGTGCGCGCACTATTATAGAAGCCGTTCATCAGGACGGTGCCCGTGAACTCCACGGTGCGCTTGGCGGGGGCGGCAGATGGTGGAGGAGGTGGAGGCGATGCAGGTTGCTGCGCGGTGATACAAAGGAAAAGCAAGACCCGCATCACGGCCCGCTCCTGGCGAGTTGGATAGCACTACAGTAAGCTCCACGCCCTTGGACGCAACAGTTTCCGGGAGATTGGCGATGCGTGTGTTGATGGGAATCGTCGCTCTAGTCGCTGTCGTGGCGTTTTCTCCCGCCGCTCGCGTGGCGGGGCGGATCGTCATTCTCGAGAAAGACAACAAGCCATCGCCTGATCTCAGCGACGCCGTGCTCTATCTCGAAGCGCCGGCCTCTGTGACGACTGCCGCCCGTCCCATGGCCGTCGAAGTCGCGATCACCGACAAGACCTATGCGCCCCACGTGCTCGTCGTGCCGCTCGGCTCGACCGTTCGGTTTCCGAATCACGATCCGTTCAACCACAACGTGTTTTCGGTGAGCGACCCCAACAGCTTCGACCTGGGATTGTATGGCCGCGGCGATGCGAAGAGCTACACGTTCGATCATCCGGGCCTGGTGCGCGTGTACTGCAACGTGCACCCGCGGATGGTCGCGTACGTGCTGGTGATGGAAAACCGGTACTACGCCCAGCCCGCGGGCGACGGCAGCTTTGCGATCGACAACGTGCCCCCCGGACGCTATCGCCTGCATGTGTGGCACGAGCGCATCCCTACTGAGGTCGTCAAGGATGTTTCGGCCGGCAG
>WNFG01009428.1_pt1 | contig 12681 bp, 8 predicted proteins | sample 5400431 | NCBI WGS metagenome assembly WNFG01 (sample SAMN13153346, study PRJNA577476) | soil metagenome | isolation source: 120 cm saprolite under Douglas fir tree site 2 hole 3 replicate 2 | place: USA:California | collected 2015-04-18
GGAAGTAGACTTTTGTTGTTTCGGTTCGTGTCCAGACAGCAGTGCTTGAATTTGCGCCCGCTTCTGCACGGGCACGGATCATTGCGGCCAATCTTCGCCACACCCGCACACCTCCGCTTCCAGTGATCTATCGCGGCTCCAAGGCCGAAGAAAGTTGACCGGATTCAATTATCCACAATTATTTGCAGTCGGCGTCCCCAAACTCCGTCTGTTGAGGGACAGGTTGGAATTCTGCACGCGGCCTTCAAACGGCACTTCGGTCCCCCGCTCGAAAAATTCAAGGTCTCGCAACGTGAGGCCGGCGAGGTGACGGGAGACCTACTCAAGATCGACCATGAGCAAGTGGCGTGTGAAGAGCGGCTCTACCAACCCGCGCCAAGTGTAGAGATATTATGATGAGGGCGCCGAGGTGTACTCATGCTCTGATTCGCACGCCATGGCGCCTGCCTTCCTACTGAAACCTTGTCCGGTAGCGCTTCGTCTGCTCCTGCATCCGAAGCGCGGGATACAACTCCCCCCAAAGCACACGGCCTCGTGCTTGTTGGAAATACTGACCGTTTACTAAGTCGCCTGAGAGTTCGAATTCGTCCCGCTCCAGCAGGAAGTCCTTGATGTTCGCGATCTAAAACTGGGCGAAACCGCGCATTTGGCGCGAATATTCGCGTCGAGGTCGCACGCCGATCCTGGCCGAGCCCGCGCCAGGTTGAGGACTTTGTTCGGGCGGCGAGATTCACCGAGCGCGCACAGTCCATGGAGGGCAGAGAGACAATCCAACGCGCAACTTTATTGGAGTGCCATTTCCCAGTTCTCGTAGCCAACCGCGAACATTTTTTGGATCGGAGGAAAGATCGCAGGCGGCGTCGAGCATAACGTCATAGTCTTGAAGCGTTCGGGACAGCGGGCGGCGAAAGCGACCCCAAGGATGCCGCCGAGTGACTCGCCCACGTAATGGACCCGGTCGAGGCCGAGCGCGTCGAGAAAGCCCTTCATGTCGTTGAGCAGATCGTCGACCGACCAGACGTAGTTGGGGCCGGGGTCGGCCGACTGGCCGTGACCACGCATGTCGCGGCGGAGCACGCGGTAATGAGGCTGTCTTAGGAAATTCCGTTTTAGGGGAAATCTCGGAAGACGGCGTCCCGCCGCCCCACAACAACATCACCGACGCTGATATTTCGGTATAATACGGAACGGTAGGTCACGCAAGCGGAAGGAAACAAAGGGCGAACATCTTGGACCTAGGTTGCGTTAAGTACATACTCCCGGTTCGAATCCATCTCGCTCCAGCGAGCAGTCAGCGATGTTCGCGATTCTCTGGGAAAATCGGCAAAATGCCCTCGACGGCGGTTCGGAGTTCCACGCCGCCTTCGAAGCCGAGTGCCAGCGCCGCGGCCTGCGCCTGTTCGTGCTGCCGCCGCGCTCGCCCAAGCTCAACGGCGCGGTCGAGCGCCCTCAGCGCACGCATACCGAGGAGTTCTACGAACTGCGCCCCTGCGACAGCTTTACGGTTGAGGGTCTCAACCGCGAGGCCCGCGCCTGGGAGCGCATCTACAACACCGTCCGCCCGCATCAGGCGCTCGGCTATCTCACTCCGCTCGAGTTCCTGCGTGGCGCACGCCGCGAAGCTAAGGCTTCGCGGCCTAACCGCTCTCTGCGCGCGCGTGCGCCGGGGTCAAGGGTCGCCACCGGCGACGAGCGCAGCGAGCTTGCCCTTGACGCCGGCGCACCGCGCGCGCCATAACCCCTCGAATCCAAAAAGTGTCACCTATGTACCGAACGAGTACAAGGCTTTGACAATCATTAGCACGCGGCAGGATAATCGCGTGCCCGGAGGGTGTCCCGCGGAGGCTATAGCAGTATTGAAGAAGGCGATGCGGCTCGATCCGAATCTACGCCAATTTTTCTTACTTACTGTATGAGGGTCCGGCCTACTCCCTCATGGGGCGGTATGAAGAGGCGATTCCGGTTTTTAAGGAATACCTTGCCCGCCATCCCAACTTCATAATTGCCCACGCGTGGCCGGCCGCCTGCTATATCGAGGTGGGTCGCGTGGATGACGCGCGGGGGGAGGCCGCTGAAGTTATGCGAATTAACCCCGGATTTTCTCGCGAATGGGCAAGGCAAATGTTCGTTATAAAAGGGCCGATGGGGGACCATTTTTGGGGAGCATCTGGTGACATGGCCAAGGGGGCCTGAAGTAATAATCGCCTGGTGAGGTGAGTGTGGAGCGTAAGCTCACCGCCATACTCTGCGCCGACGTCTACGGCTATAGCCGCCTCATGGGGGAGGACGAAGAGGCGACCCTTCGCACTCTGTCTTCCTACCGCAAGATTGTCGATTCGCTTATCGAGCAGCATCGCGGACGCTTCGTCAACTCCGCTGGCGATAGCGTTCTGGCGGAGTTCGCGAGCGTCGTGAATGCCGTCCAATGCGCCGTCGAGATCCAGACCACGCTCAAGGCCGAGAACGCTACGTTGCCAGCCGAGCGCCGGATGGAATTTCGCATCGGCATCAACCTCAGCGACGTGATGGTGGATGGCGAGCAGATCTACGGCGACGGCGTCAATGTCGCCGCGCGGCTGGAGAGTCTCGCCGAACCAGGCAGTATCTGCATCTCAGATACCGTCCACGCGCAAATCAAGAACAAGCTGGCGCTGAGCTATGAGGACCTGGGCGCACAGACGGTCAAGAATATCGCTGAGCCGGTGCGGGTGTTACGGGTAATGCTCCGCCCAGATAACAGTTTGACGAGCACATCGCAGCTCGGACTCACCCGCAGGTTGGATTCGATGCCAAAGAGGAATGACATCATTTCTGGCCACGACCTCGGTGATACCTCCAAGGTGGGGAGTACCAATCGCGGGATTTCGAAAGGGGTATTTCGTAAGGAGGGCGAGTTCTGGACGCTCGCCTATGGCGACAAACTCGTCCATCTCAGAGACTCCAAAGGCCTCAGCTACATCGTCTATCTGCTCCGCAACCCAGGTACCGAGTTCCATGCGCTCGACCTGATTGGAGGGATCGTCAACCCGGTGGGGGACTCGGAATCCGAGTCGGCGTCGAAAGCGCCGGGTCGGGCCTGGCGCGAGACGCTGGAGCTTCAGGCAGGGGGACTGGGCGACGCTGGCGCCATGCTCGACGCTCAGAGCAAGGCCGAGTACCGCCGCCGACTTGTAGAGCTTCGCGAAGACCTCGAACATGCGAAACAGCGTGGCGACATCGAGCGCGCGGAAACCGCCGAGGATGAGATCGATGCGCTCAAACGTGAGCTCTCCCGAGCGGTCGGGCTCGGCGGACGCGAACGTCGGGCGGCATCGGCCTCGGAACGGGCGCGACTGAGCGTGACTCGGGCAATCAAAAGCGCGCTCGAAAAAATCTTCGGGAATGACGCCACACTGGGCGAAATGCTGACCCGGACCATCAAGACCGGAACCTTTTGTTTCTACAATCCCGGCTCGCGTTACCCTGTCGAATGGGAGTTCGGCGCACCCTCTGCCGGGATTGCGGCAGTAGGTTCCGGCATATCTGCTAGTGAGTTGATCGATCGGCGGTCGCTGGTCCGCGGCGCCGGACGGGACGAGGAGACGCCGCTTCTTGCGCTCTCGTTCGCGGAGCAGACCGCCTTCGTTGGACGCGAAGCCGAGCGCGCACAGATTGGCGCCGCTGTAGAGGAAGCGCTTGCCGGCAGCGGAGCGCTCGTGATGCTTGCTGGGGGTGCGGGCGTAGGCAAGACCAGGCTTGCAATCGAGAGTGCGCGCGAGGCTTCGAAGAAGGGGGCGTTGGTGCTCCTCGGGCGTTGCGTCGAAACCGAGGAGCCGCATCCGTATTTACCGTTTGTCGAGATGCTCGAGATGGCGCTCGGCCAAGCTCCTAGCAAGGAGGGTTTCCGCCGTGCGCTTGGCGAAAACGCGGCAGAACTGGCGCAATTGGCGCCGCGGCTTCGGCAGGCCTTCGGTGACATCCCGCAGCCGCTCGAACTTCCTCCTCAGCAAGCGCGCCGCTATCTGTTCGACAGCATCTGCGAGTTTCTGGCACGTTCCGCTCGCATCCGACCTATCTTCTTGGTGCTGGACGATCTGCATTGGGCAGACGAGTCGACGCTGTCCTTGCTCGTGCATCTCTCGCTTCGAATTTCCGGCATGCCCGTCGTGATCGTCGGTACTTATCGCGACACTGGGCCTGACCTGAACCGTGCGCTGGTTAAGGCGCTCGATCAACTGGTCCGCGGCAGGGTTCGCCCGATCCGGCTCAAGGGCCTGCCACCGAATGCGGTCGCGCGCATACTCCAGTCTCTCTGCGGACGTGAGCCGCCGCCGCATCTGGTCGACGCGATCTACCAAGAGACCGAGGGTAATCCGTTCTTCATCGAGGAGCTGTTCAAGCATCTGGTTGAGGAAGGAAAGGTCCTTGATGCGTCTGGTCAGTTCCGCGGCGATCTGAGAGTCAGCGAACTCGACGTCCCCGAAAACGTGCGGCTGGTCATCGGAAGAAGGCTCGATCGGCTGATTGAGGCGAGCCAGCAGGCACTAGCCGCCGCAGCCGTGATCGGACGCAGCTTCAGCTTCAAGCTGCTCGAGTCGCTCGGCCAGTTCGACTCCGATCCTCTGTTAGAGGCAATCGAGGAGGCACTCGGGATGGGGCTCATCGTGTCGAGCGCGGAGGGGCCCGAGGCGCCTTTCAACTTCGCACACGAGCTCGTGCGGCAGACCTTGCTGGCCGGGCTTTCGCCACCGCGGCGCCAGCGGCTTCATCAGCGAGTCGCAAATGCGATCGAAAAGACTTACGCCTCGGACCTCGATAGTCACGCCGCCGAGATCGCGCACCATCTGATCCAGGCTGGCGCAGATGCGGACCGGGCCACGATCATGCACTATCTGACCGTGGCGGGCAAACGCGCAATGCAGGCGGCAGCCTACGAAGATGCTCTGCACCATTTTGAGGCCGCGCTCGCGCGGTGCGAGGCGACTGATTCAAGAGGCCGTGCAGAATTGCTGTCCGAACTCGGAATGACCAAGCGGAGTCTCGATCGGTGGGAGGAGGCGCTCGCCCATTGGCGAGACTCACTCGACGCTTATACCGCGCTCGGCGACCGTGGCGCGGCAGGTCGGCTCTCGGTCGCGATCGTCGAGGCGTTTAATTGGGCGGGCCGCTATTTCGACGGGGCGCCGATAGCGTACCGCGCGTTGGGCCAGCTCGAGGATTCGGCCAAGGCGGAGCGCGCGTGGCTCCTGGGCGTGCTCTCCGGGATCCACACGGTGGCCGGCGACCACCAGCTTGCTCGCGACGCAATTGTCGAAGCGGCCCGGCTCGCGGAGGAATTGGGCGAGCGGAAGATTCTGGGCGAGGTCATTTCCTATCGATCATTCTATTACTTCGCCTTCGCGCGCCTGGACGACGCGATTGCCGACGGGCTGCGAGCCGCGGACCTGCTGCGTGCCGGGAGCGTACACTGGTCGCTGGCTCAGACGCTCGCATGGCTGCAGACCGCGGCGTTTGAAGCCGGTCAACTCGATCGTGTACGTGCAATCGGCGCCGAGCTCGAGCCGCTCGCAATCAAGTTAGGCCACAGTGCTGCCCGGATGCTGAGCGTCCGCATCCAAACGTGGTGCGAATTCTCTACCCACCACGACCTGGCGAGGCTCGAGGAATCGTTCGAGCGCGACCTGGAAATAACACGAGCGGCGAAGCTGCCTTGGGTCGCGACTTGCTATGCGCGGCTTTCGGCGGTAAATTTCGTGCGTGGCAAATGGGACGCAGCCCTAGCCTACGCCGAGCAGGCGTGTGCCGCCGAATTGCTCACCGCCTTCGACGGGCCGGGCGCCGGAATGCTCTTTCGACAGCGAGCCTATCTCGGCGATCGCTCAGGAGCGCTCGAGCTGCTGGAGCAAAAGCGCCCGCGGATGCCGCGCTCGGACTCCTCACCCAACAGGCACGGCGCCTGGGCGCTGATGCTGCTGGCAATCGAAGGGCTCTTCGTGCTCGGGGAACGTGCCGAGGCCGGCGGACTGTATCCGCTCGCACTGCAAGCCACTCAGACCGGAATTCAATTCGTGCCGGAGATTGCGCGCTTTCCGCAAACGGCTGCGGGAATCTCCGCCGCAGCCGCGTGCCAATGGGACAGTGCGGAGGAACACTTTCAGATTGCCACGCGCCAGGCGCAGCAATTCCAGCATCAATTGGAGCAGGCCGAGATCCTGCGCTTCCACGGCCAGATGTTGCTCGAGCGCGGTCGCTCGGCCGACCTTGAGAGGGCGCACGTTTTGCTTACCTCAGCGACGGAACGCTACCGGAAATTCGGAATGTCTCGGCACGCGGAGCTGACCCGTTCATTGTTGAACAATTGGACAAGGTCGCACGCACCGCTGCGAGAGCCGGACACGAATGCCTAAGGGCGAAAAGCGCGCAAGGAGACGTGGGAAACGGCGTTTGACCCGTGCCGCCGCGGCCGCGACTCCTGTGGAGGTCTTGGCGGATAATCCTCAGCCCGACGCAATCGTAATCGGCACCGGATTCGGGGGCGCGGTGGCCGCGTGTCGCCTGACGCAAGCCGGTTTCAAAGTGCTCGTGCTCGAACGCGGGCGACGTTATGGAACGGGAGGTGTACCGTTTCCACGCGATTTCAGCCTAGCCGCCACGGGTTGGCTTTGGGAGCAGGACCGCGGACTGCTGGACATTCGCCTGCAGGATCGGGTTGCCACGATCCAAGCTGCCGGCTACGGCGGTGGGTCTTTGATCTACGCCAACGTGCATATCCAGCCCCCGGAGTCGGTCTTCGACCGCGGATGGCCCTCCTCCTACAAGCTTCCGAACCTTGCACCATACTTCAACCTTGTCGCTTACATGCTCAATCTCGCCCCGATTACGGCGAGCCCCACGAGATTGCCGCCTAAAACCGTCAGGATGGAAGAGGCCGCGTTTAAGCTCGGCCGCGCCGACCAGTTCTTTTTCCCCAACCTGGCTGTGAATTTCGGCCAAGGAAACCCTTTTCAGCGCGGCATCGGCGCGCCAAATAAGTGCAACTACTGCGGTGAATGTGTCATCGGATGCACCGAGCAGGCCAAGAACACGCTTGACTTGAACTACCTGAAAATCGCCGAGTTGGGCAAAGATACCGAGGTCAGGCTGCAATGCGAAGTCACATCGATCAACCGAACCGAGCAGAATAGCTATGTTGTAAACTACCTGAACCTGGCGACAAACAAGTTGGAATGCGCTGAGTCGCCCCACGTATTCCTGTGCGCCGGTGCGCTCAACTCGACTGAACTGCTTCTTCGCTGCCGCGACGAGTTCCGCACCCTGCCGAAATTGAATCCACACCTAGGGTGCGGCTACTCGAGCAACGCTGACTTCGTTGGGTTTGCGTTCGACACGGAGCAGCGCGTAGAGCCAAGCAATGGTCCCACCATTACGAGCGCGGTAATTTACGATAACCCCGTCGGAAACGAGTCGATCTGGTTCCTGCTTGAGGATGGGGGTTACCCGCAGCAGATCGCGCCGTGGGTCCAGCATCTGAATCCTCACAGGGCAGGGAACAAGATAACCCGAGGGCTGTCGCAGACGGCAACTCTATTCAGGATACTGCGCGCCGTCGCGCCCGGTCCGTTCGGTCCGCCCCTCACCGCTCAGTTCCGGCCACCCCTTGCCGATCCGGAAGCTAACATCGCGGTCTTCCTCGCGATGGGCCGTGACCGGGCCAACGGCGTAATCCGCTGGGGTCCCAAGGCGCCACGTGCGTGGGTCGATTGGAATGTGCGGTCCAATCTTCCCCTGTATGACGTCGAGCAACTGCTGACTGCCGACTTCGCCGAGGATGAATCCGCCTATCATGGCACAGCCGCCTTCAGTCCGCTTTGGAAACGCCTCCGGTTGCCGGTGGCGGTCCACAATCTGGGCGGATGCCGGATGTCCGAACACGAAGGGGACGGCGTAGTCAATCAGTACGGGGAAGTGTGGGAATATCCGGGCCTGTACGTGCTGGACGGTGCGATGCTTCCGGCGTCCACCGGCGTCAATCCATCTCATACCATCGCCGCAGTTGCGGAGCGCAACATCGAAAACGCGATCCGGAAAATTTCAGGCAAAGCGTGGGAGGCGCCGCAAAAGGCGGCGGCTCAGCAAAATCCGGTCCCTGAACCGATGCGGAACGCACTGCCCCGCAACCATACCGCGCCACCGGTCACCGACGCGATTACCATCGAATTTGAGGAAACCCTCTCCGGAAAAGTGACGCTAGCAAACAATACCCAGGGATCCGCCGATTTGTCAGTCAAAATCCACACCTCTCTTCTTGGAGGGGGTGTTTCGAGCCGCCGGGCTTACCACGGCCGACGGCGCCACCTTCGGGGACGGCACTTTCAAGCTGTTCGTCTCCGGCACGGATAACGACTTTTACGCGCGCCAGATGATCTACCAGTTCACCTTTGCTGATTCGAACAGAAACGAGTACACATTCGATGGCGTGAAGGATATCAAGGATCACCGCCTCGACGAAACGCCGGCCAATATGCCCGGGTATTTTCTATACTTGTTCGATATATGGAGGTCGGTGACCACTCTGACATTCCAACTAAGGGACGCTTCTGGCGCTTATGCGGGGGATGGCGAGCTCCAGATCTCGCCAGGCGGTATACTCGATCAGCTCAAAACCTTCGAGGTTCGCGCCGCGAAAGGGCGGCTTAGTCAAACGTGGCACTTGGCGCGGTTCGCGCGCCTGTTTTTCGGTACGCTATATGATGTCTATGTGAGGGACAGAGCGCCCAGAGGCTTTTCGCGGTCCGGGAGACCGCGATGAAGGCTCATACAGCGGACACTTGTAACTGGTGAGATGAACCTCCCTCCACCCGAAATTCATTCATGCGCGACTGACGACCAGTCCACGATTCTGTTGACCCATTACCGCGGAGGCAAAAAGGGCCCGGTGATGGTAGTGCATGGCGGCAGCGCCGCCAGCACCATGTTCGCGATCCCAACCATCAAAAAAAATTTCGCGCGCTATCTTTGTGACAATGGATATGACGTCTGGCTGCTCGATTGGCGCGCCAGCATACACCTTCCCCTGCAATTATTCACCTTCGACGAAGTGGCTAAATACGACTTCCCGGCGGCGGTGAAATTCATATTGGAGAAAACCGGCGCTCGTTCGATTCAGGCGGTGGTTCACTGTATCGGCTCGATCGCCTTCTTCATGTCGGTGGCTGCGGGTCACATCCCCGCCGGGCAGGTGCGCTGTATCGCCGCATCACAGGTGGCTTTGCATCCCCACGTCGGGTCCGTGATGAAGTGGAAGGCGAGAATTCGCCTGGCGGCGCAATTGGCCAAGCGGGGAATAACGGAGGTGTCGCCCGAGGCGGATCCGATGTACCCGATATTTTCGACGGCCCTTGGCCTCTGGGTCAATGCCGTGCACAAGGAATGCTCTAGCACGATCTGCCATCGGTTGACCTTTATGTTTGGGCACCCTTTTCGACATGAGAAGCTCAACGTTGATACCCACAACAGGCTCAATGAGCAGTTCGGTCCAATCAATATTCGAATCCTGATGCACGCCGAACAACTCATCGACCGCGGATATCTTGCGAGCTTTGACTATGGCCTGGAGAAGAATCTTGAAGAGTATGGCACGGAGGAGCCGCCAAGTTACCTCTCAAAACCGGCCAACTTCAAAAATATCCGAATTAAGCTAATTTCGGGCGAACTAAATCAACTTTTCGTCCCGGTCTCCACTTCCCTAACTTGGAAATGGCTACTTCAACAAAATCCCAATGGAATGTATTCGAGGGACATAGTAAAAGGGTATGGTCACTGGGATAATTTCGCCGGTGCGCGGGCGAACGAGGAGTGTTACCCCAAATATCTGGACTTACTGGAAGAGTGCGGCGACAAGGCTTAAAGGGCGACGTCGCGGATATAGTTGAGGCATCCCACGTGGGCAAGGGAGATTGCTTAGGCACTTTCGTTCATATTTCCGATCTACACTTCGGCGTGGTCGATTCCACCAATGGCGACAGCGAGCTGGTGGACGCGCCGCCAACATGGGATGCGTGGCATTTATACGATGGTTTCCTCGGGCATCATCGTCGCGCTCTCATAGATTTCGTCGATGCTTTTGTTACGCTGCAGGCCACTGAAGACGCACGCCTCATTGTGACCGGCGATGTTTCCGCATGCGCTGAATACAGCCGGATTCCCGGCGACGATCAGTTTGGCACAGCGAACCGCTATCTAGCCGATTACTTGGAGACTAGCGCGTTCCTCCACGTGGGTCTCGGTCTTGGCGCCGCGGCAGTCGACCTTCGGGTTCCCGGAAACCACGATCATTGGGGCGGCAAGGCGCTGTCTTCCTCCTTGCCTGGCACCATTTTCGGCGGGCCCTCCGTGGGGTTTTTCGGGTCGTTCAAAAAGACACCGTTTGTATGCAAGCCGGTTCCGATGGGGAAGCTTTGCTCGCTCATTTTTGCCGGTATCGACAGCGATGCCGACTCATCGGACTGGAACCGGCTCCTAGCCCGCGGAGAATTTCGCAAGCAGCTCAAGGACCTGGAGCCACTACTTGGCCAGCCGTCTGCCGACCAGATTCGTGTCCTGTTGATGCATCATTCACCGATGTACCGCAGCCCAGACTTTTTCCAACCCCTTGAAATCACCGAAGAAAGCCAGGCCGCGCTTTATCAGTTCATCAAGGAATATGACATTGCCGTGATCCTCACTGGGCACACCCACTTCGCGCAGTGCGCGGTCAACCAAATCTCTTTCAACGGAGCAAACTGGGACCAACTAGAAGCGCGTTGCGGTACGACCACCGTGCGCGATCAAGTCCCCCCCGGATGGAAGAGCCAATGGACCTCGAACTACGAGCTTCCGAAGAATACCTTCCTGGTGCATCGGTTGTGTGAGACTGCGGACGCCGGGAGAAACCTACGAATCGAGTGGCATACGGAGTGGTACTGTCGCAGCGCGGCAGGGTTCAAATGCGTAGGGCCGCTGGAGCCGACCGGCGTCGTAGTTTGGCCGCGGCCGGTGCGCCATGACCACAGGCGCCGCCGGACTTCGGTACGCAAGGAAGGCGGAAAATGAGAAATACTTCTCGCACGGAATTGTGCTCTGTCTGGGAGAGCTTCGTGAGGGATCCCTCGGATCAAACGGCCGCCAAAAAAGCTCAGCAATGGCGTCCGCGGCTGCTGACTCATGTCAGGGATTGTGACATCTGCACGCAGATTAAGTTCACCCGTTCGCGTGACACCGCTCTAATCGCCAAATACCTGGGCCTCGAACGCAGACTGACCCAGGAGGAAAAGAATTGCATGAACGAAAAGCGCGAGGCGGCCCGCAACCAAGAGGAACGGGCGATCGCGTATGCGCAAGACCTGGTTGCTAAGTTAGGTTCGCAGCTCGGCGATCCTATGAAGCTCAGTCCACATTTAACACCGCTCGCTCTTTTCCAATGCATTCGGGCCATTGAGATGATCGTCCGGCGAATCCTGCACCAAACCAGGAAGGCGGGCGACGAGAGCGGCACACGCGAGCCGACATACCTTGCCCGGAATGGAACGATCCACCTGCCAGACAGGAAGATCAGCCGGCAGAGCCTGATCTCGGAGTTGGCTCTGGCCGCAGATGTGCCGCAGCACTCGGCCGCCAGCCTGCTCGACTGGATATTGGAGGCCGCCTACCACCACCCCGATCTCTTCCATGGATTTACTTGCGAGCAGGAGGGCGAGCGCGTTCGCATTGTCTCTACTAAAAATCTTATCTGAACCGGAATTTGAGCGGCTGCGAGAATTACTATCGAATTGAATCGATGGAGCGAACCGCGCTGCAATCTGAATGTCAAAACGGTCGGCCCCTGATCGAGAACCAGAGAGCTTCGATACAGAGATCGTCAGCCGACGGCGTACCGGGCGCGACGCAGCCATTGGTGAGCGGGGATCCGGTACGAATCAGGCGGCGAGACGTTCGTAGCGATGATGCAGGCCGCCGACTTTCGGGATGGCGACCACTTTTCCGATCTTGCGTGGCATGATCGGGCGGGAGTCAGGGCAATCCTTGTCGAGCGAAAGATGCGTGCAGCTTCCTTGGTAATAGTCGACGTAGGAGGACAGGGCGCGGCGCAGATGGCGCTCACTGAAGATCACGATGTGATCCAGGCACTCGCGGCGAATCGAACCGATCACGCGCTCGACGTAAGCGTTCTGCCAAGGTGATCGTGGCGCCATGACGACCTCCGTGATTTTTCATCGCTTCGACCCGGCCGCAGAAGTACGAGCCAAATGACGCGTCGCGATCGCGAAGCAGATACCGCGGAGCGGTGTTCCACGGGAACGCTTCGGTTACCTGGCGCGACAGCCACGCTGAGATCGGATGATCGGTGACAGCGGTGTGAATGATCCTCCTGCGATCGTGGTCCAGAATGACCATCACGTAAAGCAATCGAAACGACGCGCACGCCACGACAAACATATCGATGGCAGCGATACCTTGGGCCTGATTGCGCAGGAAGCTACGCCAGGTCGGGGAAGGCGTTCCTCGCCTTCGCACCATGTACTTCGCAACGGCGGCTTGGCTGACCTCGATGCCGAGCTTGAGCAACTCGCCGTGGATCCGAGGCGCACCCCAGAACGGGTTGGCAGTGCTCATCTGCCGAATCAGTTTGCGAACCTCTCGATCTACCGATGGTCGTCCGGACCT
>WNFG01003793.1_pt1 | contig 12679 bp, 19 predicted proteins | sample 5400431 | NCBI WGS metagenome assembly WNFG01 (sample SAMN13153346, study PRJNA577476) | soil metagenome | isolation source: 120 cm saprolite under Douglas fir tree site 2 hole 3 replicate 2 | place: USA:California | collected 2015-04-18
CAGCGCGTGCCCGCGAGCTTGCGCGGCCGCGCCAACGGTGCCTTCCGCACCCTGGTGCTCGTGTCCAACTCCGCCTCGCCCGCGGTGCTCTCGGCCATCGCCATCGCCGCGTCGAGCGCGGTCGCGTTCGCGGCCGCCGGTATGCCGGTGCCGTGCTACGCGATCGACGACGAGACCGCCATCAAAGTGACCGATGGTGCCGTCGAAGTCGTCTCCGAGGGGCACTGGAAGCTGTTTCCCCGCTAAGGGAGTCATTCAACTGACCCACTACCCAGTCACGCCTCGAGGACCGGCGGCGGTTCCTCGCCGGGCTCCCGGACCGCGTATTTCCGCAGCGGGCTGGCGGCGCCGATGGCCGCCGCGGCGAGCGCCAGCGCGCCGGCCGCCGCGAACGCGACCGCGCTCGACGCAGCGATGGCGATGGCCGAGAGCACCGCGGGCGAGGCGGAGTTGGACACGAGCACCAGGGTGCGGAAGGCACCGTTGGCGCGGCCGCGCAGGCTCGCGGGCACGCGCTGGCGCGGGATGAACGCGAAGATGATGAACGCCTGCCACGCGACCTCGCGCGCGGTGAAGCCGGCGGTCACCAGGCGCCAGTCGCCGGTGAACGCAGTCAGGAGCGCGGCGATCCCCGACAGCAGCACGCTCGCGATCATCGATTGGCCCATCGGCCGGCCGCGCGTGAGGCGCGGGACGAGGAACGATCCGGCGACGAGCGCGATGCCGGAGACCGAGAACGCGAGGCCAATGGTGATCTCGTCGAGGTGCTGCTCCTCGCGCAGCACGTAGAGGATGAGCGTGCGCAGCCCGACGCCACCGAGGTTCGCGATGGACATGACCACGACGAGCCACCGCAGCACCGGCTGCTCCCAGAGGTAGCGGAAGCCCTCGCCGATCTCGCGCATCACGTTTCCGACGGTCAGCGCGCTCTGCTCGACGCGGTCACTGTCGTAGACCGGCGGCATGCGGTAGAAGATCGTGAGCGTCGGGAGGAAGGCAAGCGCCGCGATCCACATCGCGCCGATGTTGCCGATGGCGGCGATCGCGAGGCCGCCGACCGTGGGCCCGATGACGCGCGCGACGCGGTCCGCGCCGAAGAAGATCGCGTTGGCCTCGGTGAGCTCGTGCTGCTCGACCAGCGACGGCACCACACTGAAGTCCGTGGTCACGCCCCACATGACCTCGACCGTGCCGAGGAGGAAGCCGATGACGTACACCAGCTCCACCGAGAAGACGCCCGCGGCCGCCGAGACCGGGATGACCAGCGTGAGGAGGACGCTCGCGGAATCGCAGGCGATCAGGAGCAGTCGTTTGTTCGCACGGTCGATGAGCGCTCCGGCTGGAGCGCCGAAGAGGATGTAGGGGACCGATTGGACGACGCGCAGCGTCGCCGCCGCGGCGATGCTGTGTGTAACGTCGAGCATGAGGAGCGGTAACGCCAAACGCGCGATCTCGTCCGCAACCGCGCCGAGACTGAAAGCGCCGACGAAGATCGCAAACCAGCGGTGCCGGAGAGGTCCACGTCGCACGTCGGGCGAGCATACGGGCCGAAGGGTCGGCATGGCGCTTGCGTGTAGGCGCGCCGAATCAGCCGTAAGGAGGTACGCATGGGCCAGGTCAACGTGAACCCGCCGGCGTCGGACAGTGGATTCGGAGCGGGCATGATCGTCGGGATCATCCTCCTCATCCTCATCGTCCTCGTACTCATCTTCTACGCCGGCCCGCAGATCTTCAGCCCGGGGACGACCCCGCGTTCGTTCCTCGACGTGCTGCCGATCGCCTAAGCCGCATCGATCGTGGGCGGCGCCGGGCATGTCCTGGCGCCGCCCCGTCATGCTTAGGTGATGAAGCGCGTGCTGTTCATGTGCTCGCACAACTCCGCGCGCTCCCAGATGGCCGAGGGCTTTCTGCGCGCGCTCGCCGGAGATCGCTTCGTGGTGCAGAGCGCCGGCACGCGCGCGACGCGCGTCCATCCCCTCGCGATCGCCGCGATGAAGGAAGCGGGGATCGACATCTCGCGTCAGCGCTCGAAGAGCGTCGATGAGGTCGGCGAAGGTTGGGATGTCGTCGTCACGGTCTGCGATGCCCACTGCCCGATCCCGCCGCGCTCGGGCATGAAGCTCTCCTGGCGCTTTCCCGACCCGTCCCTCGCGGGCGGGACCGATGAGGAGAAGCTCGCCGAATTCCGAAAGATCCGCGACGGTATTCGCGCGCGCGTGAAAGTCCTGGCCGCCCGCATCTGAGCGGTAACGAGTTCGTTACTCCGTGCGCTTCCCGCGGCACGCCGTCTGCTCGATAGGCCTGCGCGTCTCTTCGAGGCGACGACGGACACGGAGGTCGTTCTCTCATGCAGGAGAAGAACACCAACCCAGGCGAGAAGAAGCCGGGCGAGGGCCAGCAGTGGCCGGAGTCCGGTAAGCAGGGTGGCGACGCCGGCAAGGATGTCGGTAAGAAGGGCGGCGGCATGGGCGAGCCCGCGGGCACCGGCGGCGACAACCGCAAGAGTGGTGACACGGAGAAGGAAGGTCACGAGTAATGGCCGACCGCGGACTCCCTCCACGACCCGGCGAACCGACACCGGGCGACGTCCGCCAGAAGGGCGGGGGCGAGCCTGATGGCGAGCGTCCCATCGATGAGCCGACCGAGCTCCCGGGTCGCAATCCCGACGTGAAGAAGGGTCCGGTCCCTCAGCCCACGATCTAGCGCATCTAGTTCCCGGAGACGTTGCCCTCCAGGAGCGACGCGAAGACAACGAGGATCGCGTATCCGGCGATGACGGCAGTGGCGGCGAGCGCGGCGAGCATCGCCAGGCTCAGAAGCCCCGTCTGCCGGGTCGCGGTCCTCGCGTCCATTTGTTTCTCGATCACTTTGTAGGCGACCGTCGCCAGCTGCACCGCGGTGCGCGCGACGAGGAACACGCCGGCGGTGATACCGATGCCGATCGCGAGCCAGACCAGGATCGCGAGCTCTATCGACACCCTGTCACTCTCGCCCCGCGAGCCAGCGCTGGAACATCGCGAGCTCGAGATCGGCCGGCTCGATCGTCCAGTTCGGCCGGTCCGCGAGGTCGTACGGCAGTGGCGCACCCTCGATGAGCGGCGCGAAGTGCGCGCGGATCGGCGGGGGCAGCTCGCTCGTGTCGCGAAAGTTCGTCGGGATATCGGCGAAGTACTCCACAGGGTTGGCGTGGTCGCCTTGTCGGAGGAAGGAGCCGGTCACCCAGCCGTAGTACCGCGGGAACCCAGACAAGAGTTTCCGGCTGTCGCGCACGGCGCGCCTCAGGTACGGGAAGTTCTGATCCTCGTCGGCCCGGTAGCGCGGCTCGTTCCAGCAGATGTAGTGAAAGAGCTCGTGACACGCGGAGAGCTCGACCTGGTGCAGGCCCTCGTAGGTCTCGACTCCGGCGGCGAGCTCGACCTCGTTACGGTCGTTGTAGTAGCCGCCGCCGTAGCGCGCCTCCGGGCGGAGGATCCGGCACCGCTGGCCGAGCGCGCGGACATCGTCGGGGAACCCCGCGAGCGCGCGCCGCGCGAGCTCGTCCCCTGGGGTCACGTAGATGTACGTCTTGCGCGACCACCACCTCCGGCGGAGCGACGCCAGCTGCTCGGGCGGGAGCCGCTCCGCCAGTGCGAGCATCGCGCGCCGGTATGCGAGCACGTCGGAGAATGTAGCCGTGGTCCGCGCCGACGCCCCGGGGCGCGTCAATCTGATCGGCGAGCACACCGACTACAACGAGGGCTTCGTCCTCCCAGCCGTCATACCGCAGCGCGTGACCGTCGAGCTCGTCCCGCGCGATGACGATCTCGTGCGCGTCGAGAGCGAAGGCTTCGCGTCGATCGCGTACTCCTTGAAGGACGATCGACGCGCGGGCGGGAGCGATCACGTGCGCGCGGTGACCTGGGCGCTCGGGCAGGGTGGCCACCAGATCCGTGGGTTCCAGGCGAAGTTCCGCTCAGACCTTCCCGCGGGTGCGGGCCTCGGCTCGAGCGCCGCGCTCGCGGTCGCGCTCCTCCGTGCGCTGCGCGAGGCGTTCGCGCTGACCATCGACGACGTCGCCATCGCGCTCCTCGCGCACACGGGGGAGGTCGAGTTCGTCGGGGCGCGCGTGGGCACCATGGACCAACTCGCCTCGAGTCTCGGACGCCAGGGTGAGGCGCTGTTCATCGACACGCGGTCCAACGCCATCGAGCGCATCCCGCTGCCGAAGGCGTTCGGCCTCGTCGTGATCGACTCAGGGATCGCGCACCGCCACGCGACCGGTGGCTACAACGTGCGCCGCAACGAATGCGAGGACGCCGCGCGCCATCTGGGGCTGCGATCGTTGCGTGACGCGACGGATGCCGACGTCGCGCGCCTCGAGCGGACGCGCCCCGACCTCGCGGCACGCGCGCGCCATGTCGTCACCGAGAACGCCAGGGTCGGCTCGTTCGTCGCCGCGCTGCGCACCGGCGATCTCACCGCGTGCGGGCTGCTGCTGGATGCCTCGCATCGTTCGCTGCGAGACGACTTCGTGGTGTCCCTGCCGGAGATCGACGCGCTCGTGCAGCTGTTACGTGGGCAGCCGGGCGTGCACGGCGCGCGGATCGTCGGTGGTGGCTTCGGCGGCTCGGTCCTCGCGATCGCGACGCCCGACGCGGCGAAGCACGCGGCGCGCGCCGCGGCGGAGGCTTATCGCTCCGGAGTCGGTCGCGAGCCTCGCGTCCTGCTGTCGGGCTGACCTTCGGGAGCGCGATCGCGATGGCACCGCTGCGATCGCGGCAGACAGGCAGGCGTGACTTGCGCGGGCCCGTGGCGTTGCGGACATCAGAAGCGGAAGGGAAGCGATGCAAGGGATCCTCGAGCACCTCTCGGATTTCGGTCAGTACGCCGTCATCCTCGCGGAGTTCGCCTTCGTGGGCGCCGTATGGGTCGCGCTGCTCTGGCGGCCGCGCCATCGGAGCCACCGGCGCGGGCATGATTGCCGCGCGTTCGGCTGCCCCTGGCTGGAGCAGCGCCCCAAGTAAGGCGCTCTGATCGCGCGATAGCCACGCCTGCCTGTCAGACTCGGTAGGTTGGTCGCCGGCGACGCGGAGCGCATCTTCAACGGCATCGGACGGTCGTACGACCGCGTCGCGACGGTGCTCTCGTTCGGTCAGGACCCGCGCTGGCGCAGCGCGCTCGTCGACGCGATCGCCGCGAAGCCTTCCGACCGCGTACTCGATGTCGCGACCGGCACGGGCATGGTGGCGGCGGCGCTGGTGCGCCGGTACGGCTGCCACGTCGTCGGACTCGACCAGAGCCAGGACATGCTCGCGCTCGCGCGCGAGCGTGACGGCGTCTTCGATCAACTGGTCGAGGCGCGGGCGGAGCGTCTGCCGTTCCCTGACGAGAGCTTCGACCACCTCACCTTCACGTACCTGCTGCGTTACGTCGACGACCCGGCGGCCACCATGCGCGAGCTGGCCCGCGTGGTAAAGCCCGGCGGCCGCGTCGCGATGGTGGAATTCGCGGTCCCGAGCGGCGTCTGGCACCCGCTCTGGTTCCTGTACACGCGGATCGGTCTGCCGGTCCTGGGGCAGGTCGTGTCGCGAAAGTGGTCCGTCGTCGGCGGCTTCCTCGGACCGAGCATCAGCGGCTTCTATCGCCGCCATCCCCAATCGGCGATCGAGGGGTACTGGCGCGATGCGGGGCTGACCGGCGTGCGTACTCAGCGGCTGAGCCTGGGGGGCGGCGTGGTCATGAGCGCCATGAAGGCGGCGACCCGGGTCACCATCGCGCCGCCCGAGCGCCTCGCGCCGGCGTTCTACGCCGCGCGCTCCGGCGGATGGCGCGACTACTGGACGCTGCTGCATCCGCCGTACACCGTCTGGCATCTGTCGTACGTGCTGCTCGGTGCGTCGCTCGCGCCGTCGCCCGATCCGCGCATCGTCGCCGGCGCGCTCGTCGCGTTCACGTTGGGCGTCGGCGTCGCCGCGCACGCCTTCGACGAGCTGCGCGGCCGCCCGCTGCGCACGCGCATCCCGTCGCGCGCCCTCGTCGCGCTCGGCACGGTGGCCCTCGCGATCGCGATCGGCCTCGGCGTCTACGGCGCCACGATCCTCGGACCGCTGTTCCTTCTCTTCGTCGCCGTCGGCGGCGCGCTCGTGCTGCTCTACGCCTTCGAGGCGCCGATCATCCACTCGGATGCGGGCTTCGCGCTGGGCTGGGGCGCGTTCCCGGTGGTGACAGGGGCGTACGCCACCGGCGCGCATCCGATCCCAACGCTGCTCGCCGCGTCCGCCGCGGCATTGCTGAGCCTGGCGCAGCGTCACCTCTCGACACGCGCGCGCTCGGTGCGGCGGCGCGCGGTCTCGGTGAGCGGCGAGGTCGTGTATGCCGACGGATCGCGCGAGAGGATCGATCGCGGCTCGTTCATCGCGGCGCCCGAGAGCGCGCTCCGCGTGCTGTGGCTCGCGGTGTTCGCGGTCGCAACCGGCGCGTTGCTGTCGCGCTGGCTCTGAGCCTGGGCCTATGCTCCGCTCGCCAACGGGGCAAAGGGGAGTGAGCGCATGTACGCAGCTGTGCGTCGCTATTCGTTGAAGTCCGGGGCGTCGGTCGCCGCGCTCGTGGGGAAGGTCCAGTCGGGGTTCGTGCCGCTGATCGAGACGGCACCCGGGTTCGTCTCCTACCAGGTCCTCGACACCGGCTCGGGCGAGATCGCCTCGATCACGGTCTTCAAGGACAAGGCCGGCGCAGAAGAATCGACGCGCAAGGCCGCCGATTGGGTGAAGGGCAACCTCGCGGACATGGTCGGCCCCGCGCAGGTCACGGCCGGGGAGATCCGCTTCGAGCGCAAGGCCTGAGTCTCAGCGCGTCTCAAGCGGGACCGCCGTCTCGGGTGGCGGGAACGACGCGTCGAGCTCCTCGAGATCGCGGTCGGTGAGCATGATGTCGACCGCACCGCGATCCTCGCGCACGTGCGCGACCTTCGCGGCCTTTGGGATCGCGATGACGCCGTCCTTCCTGATGACCCAGGCGAGCGCGATCTGTGCGGGCGTCGCGCCGTGACGTTCCGCGATCCGGCCGAGGACGGGATGCGACCCCGCCGAAAGCAGGCCCTCCTCGATCGGTGAGTAGGCGATGACCGGACGGTGGCGCTTGCGCATCCACGGGATGAGGTCGTACTCGACGCCGCGCTGCTGGAGGTTGTAGAGCACCTCGTCGGTCACGATCTTCTCGAGGCCACCCTTGACGCGCGCGAGCTCCTCCATGTCGTCCACATCGAAGTTGCTCACGCCGCCGAAGCGGATCTTCTTCTCGTCGATCAGCTGCGCGAATCCATCGAGCGTGTCGCGAAGCGGCACGCTGCCACGCCAGTGCAGCAGGTAGAGGTCGATCCGCTCGGTGCCCAGACGGTGCAGACTGCGCTCGCAAGCCGCACGCATCTTTGCCGGCGTCGCGTTCTGCGGATAGAACTTCGTGACGACGAAGACGTCGTCGCGGCGACCCTTGATCGCTTCGCCCACCACTTCCTCGGCACCGCCGTCGGCGTACATCTCGGCGGTGTCGATGAGGGTCATGCCGAGCTCGATGCCGGTTCGCAGGGCTTCGATCTCGCTGCGTCGCTTGCGCGGGTCCTCGCCCATGCGCCAGGTGCCCAGGCCGAGCACCGGCAGAGCCTCGCGCGACGGGAGATCGGTCGTGCGCATGCGCTTCACGGTCGATGACACAGCACGGCGGTCGCCAGCCAGACCGGCGTTCGAAGGCCGACGCTAGACGAGGTGCGCGTGGCGGAACGCGGCACCGACGAGCGCGGCGCGGTTGGGCACGGCGTAGCGGCGGAAGAGTTGACGCAGGTGCTTGTCCACCGCCGCGCCGCTGATGCCCAGCTCCGCCGCGATCTGCTTGGTCGCATAGCCCAGGGCGACGAGCTCGAGGACCTGCTTCTTCCTCCGGGTCGGCGCCGCGATGTCCGTCACCCGGCCGATGCTCGACCCGGGCCGCGACCGGCGCATGGCCAGAACTGACCAATTCGCCAGGGCCAATCGGCTTAGGCTGACCGTGTGGTCTTCCGATCGGCACGCGTCTCCGCGGCCGAGCTCGAACGCGAGACCGGCTGGCACCTGAGGCCGGAAGGCCTCTGCCGCGAGGACCGCTGCGTCCCCTTCGCCGCACCCGATCCCGGGGCGCTCGACCTCGCGGCGGTCGCCGCGGCGCTGGGGATGCCGCTGGTCCGCGACGAGCGTCAGGCGTTGTGGGCGCTCGGAGCGGAGGCCGGCGGCCGCGCGCTGGTGACGGCGACCGCGCCGGACCTCGAGCTGACCGACGCGAAGGGCGTGCCCTTCCGGCTCTCCTCGCTCCGCGGGCAGAAGGTGCTGCTCGTCGCGTGGGCATCGTGGTGAGGCTGCCGCCTCGACCTGCCCGTGTGGCAGGACTTGCGGTCCGAGCTGCATCCGCGCGGCCTCGAGATCGTCACCGTCGCCGTCGATGCCGCAGGTCTATCCGCGGCCGGGCCGTGGATCGCCAAGGCCGCGCCCAGTCATCCATCGCTCATCGACCGAGCGCATGTCGTGGACGCGCTCTTCGGGATCGTGAACGTCCCCAGCGGCGTGTGGATCGACGAGGCCGGCACGATCGTGCGGCCGCCCGAGCCGGCACACCCGAAGCGACCCGCCTATCTCGATCGCGAGGTCCCACCCGATGCGACGCCGGCGCTGCGCGAGGCCATCACGATCACGCGGTCGCTCACCGTCGACGCCGACGCATACGTCGGCGCGCTGCGCGACTGGGCGCGGCTCGGCGCGAAGAGCCGCTTCGCGCTCGCTCCGGCTGAGGTCGTCCGCCGAAGCCGACCGCGGCCGCTGTACGAAGCGACCGCCGCCGCGCATTTCGCGCTCGGACAGGCGTTGCACGCCGACGGCCTGCACGACGACGCGACCCGTCACTTCCGCGAGGCGCATCGCCTGCATCCGACGAACTGGACGTACCGGCGCGATGCCTGGGCTCTCGCCGGCGACGCTCGCCAAACGATGTACGGCACGAGTTGGATCGAAGAAGTGAAGCGCGAGGGCGTCGAGAACTACTACCCGCGGCTGGCGCTCTGATCGGCTCCTTTTCTACCAGCGGTGACCGTGCAGGCCTGCCTCAAATGAGCGCTTGTCCAAGCGGTGCAGCCGCTTCGCCATCCCCGGCGGCAGCAGCGATGTGTGCGAGATGTCGAGCAGGTATTCGGGGATGAACCACACGTCCTTGTCCGACGTCATCCAGTCGCGGTCATCGAAGCGCGAGAGATCGACCGGCCGTGAGAACCGGCGCAGCGTCCGCTCGCCGCGAAGATTGAAGTACCCATCCCAGTAGCTGATCGCGAGCTCGCGCAGCGTGCGATGGATCGGCTCGCGGAACCGCAGACCGGAGTAGTTGGACATCGCGATCGCGCCCCAGAGCCCGCGCTGCCTGAAGACCGCGATCACGTGGTCGGTGTCGTTGTCGGCCTCGAGGTCGACGATGAGCGGCGGGTGGCCGATCACGCGCAGCGCCGCCGCGGCGAAGATCGCGCCCTCGAGGCAGTGCACGGTGCGCTCCCTCAGGACGCGGCGCGGCGACCAGGCGGAGGTCGCGAGGTGATAGGGCATCGCGTCCATGAAGCGCTGGATGCCGTACGGATCCTTGAGCGAACGCAGCTTCCGGAGCTCGGCCGGCGTGAATCCTTCCACCCGCCTGATTGTCAGGCCTTGGCCGCACCTCGGGCCGCGGCGCCGGCGCGACGGTCGAGCAGATAGCTCGTACCGGTCAGGACGACGCCGAGGCCGACGATCGCGATCAGGACGAGGAAGAACGGATCGCGGGTCGAGACATACAGCCCGGCGAGCACGACGAGGATCAGGGCGCGGACGACGAGCGTGGTCGGGTAGAGCACCTCGAGCCGGTGGCGGATGATCTGGGCGATGAGGATGCCGAGCGCGAGGAGCACGACGCCGAGCAGCCGGGGCAGCGCGTCGCCGTACTCGCCGTTCGACAGCAGGAGCCGCATCGCGAACTGACCCGTCGCGATCAGCGCGATCCCCGCGAAGAGCAGGTAGCCCGCGAGGTAATAAAGGCTGAGGTGCGTCCGTCGCATGCGGCTAGAGCGGCGTGACTTGCTCTGCGTTCTCCTTGTTGCGGCGCGGGTCCATCGCCTTCTCGTAGCTCACCTTCTGTCCCTCGGTGAGCGAGTCGAACGAACCCACGACCTTTGAACGGTGGAAGAAGATCTCGGTCCCATCGGACTGCGAGATGAAACCGAATCCGCGGTCGCTGACAAGCTTCTTGATCGTGCCTTCTGCCATCTTTTCCTTCTCTGCGTGACCCTTTTGTGCCGGAAGCGGGGTCGCCACTAGTGGGTCTCCGGCCATTCTCCACTAATGCCGGTCGGGGCGCTCAGGTCTCTGGGCGCCATGTCGGGTGGCGGTGTAGCGAGCGGGCCACCAAAGGCCGTTTCTCAAGGGCCATCTCGGTATCGTTCATGCCGCACATGACGGCGGTGGGTCCGACGGAGACACTGCAGTCGCGGGTCGCGGACGCCAACGAAGAGCATCTTCGAGCGCAGCTCCATCTCGCCAGTCGCGTCGGCGCGCTCGGATCGGGTGCTCGCGATCTGGTCGACCTTTTCCGCGCTCTCTATGTGGAGACTGCCCGCGTGATGGACGCGACCGTCTTCCTCTTCGCGGTCTTCGACGAAGCGAGCCAGACCGTGCACGTCGTCCGGCAGATGGACCGCGGAGAAGAGCACGAGGGCGGCTCGTTCCCCCTTGGCAAAGGATTCACCAGCGAGGTGATCCGCAGCGGCGCGCCCAAGGTCATCCGGAATTGGTCTGCGGAGGGACCGCCCATCCAGCTCCTCTACGGAACCGAGCAGCAGGGCGAGCTCCAGTCGCCGCAGTCGGGATGCATCGTGCCCATCCGCTCCGGCGATCGCATCCTCGGCGCGCTCTCGGCGCAGAGCTACGCGCCGGACGCGTACGGCGAGCTGCAGGTGCTGAGCCTCGAGGCGATCGCCGCGCAGGCCGCGACGCTCGTGACGCACATGCGCCGGACCGACGAGATGGCCGCCGAGCACGAGCGGCACGCGGAGCAGCTCGAGGCCGTCCTCGCTGCGATGAACGAGGCGCTCGTGATCGTCGACGCGCGTGGCTCGATCGTCCGGCTGAATCGCGCCGCGCGAGAGCTTCTCCGCCTCGACAGCACGAGTCTCGTCCTCGGCCAGCCCCTCGAACGCCAGCGCCTGGAGCAGTGGCCGGAGTCGGCACGCGAGCTCGCAGCCGCACTCGTGCCGCTCGTCGGATCGATCCGCGCGAACGCCGCGCCGAAAGAGGTCGAGATCGAGCTCGCCACGGGCGGCCGGCGCGTGCTGCGTGTGGGCGCGTCGTTGCTTCGCGCGGCCGGCGGCGCGGTCGTCGGTGGCGTCATCGCGTTCCACGACGTCACGGCGCAGCGTGACCTCGAGCGCCTGCGCGAGGACATCTTCGCGATGGCCTGGCACGACATGCAGGCGCCGATCACCGTGATCAGAGGGAATGCCGAGCTGCTCCTCCGTCAGCTGCTGACCGGCGACAGAGACGGCGAGCGATCGAAGAAGGCCGCGTCCCTGATTATGCGTCACGCCGACGGGCTCTCCCAGCTGCTCACCACGCTGTTCGACATCTCGTGCCTCGAGGCGGGCGTCTTCTCGATCACCCGCTGGCCCAGCGACCTCGTCGCCGTCGCGAACGAGGTGGCAGAGGGCATCCGGTCCACCAACGGGCACGACATCCAGGTCGTCGCGAGCGAGCCGGTCGTCGGGGAGTGGGACGAGAAGCGGATCCGTCAGGTGCTCACCAACCTCGTGTCGAACGCGGCGAAGTACTCGCCCGACGGCTCGCGGGTCGTGGTCACGGTCGCGGCTGGCGACACAGGCGCGACGGTGTCGGTCCGCGACGACGGGATCGGCTTCGACGGAGCCGAGCGCGCGCAGCTCTTCCGGCGTGGCTTCCGCTCGGATTCGGCGCGCAAGGTGCGCGGACACGGCCTCGGCCTGTATCTCAGCCACGGCATCATCGTGATCCACGGCGGGCGCATGTGGGCGGAGTCGGCCGGCCACGGCAAGGGCAGCACGTTCACCTTCAGCCTCCCGCTCGAGGGCATCGACATCGGCCCGCAGCACATCGCCGCATCATGAGCGGCGCGCTGCGGTGCCTCCTCGGCGCGATCGCCATCCTCGTCCTTCTCCTGGCGAACGTTCCGGTCGCGCGCGCGGATGCCGTCCCCGACAAGATCGATCCGGCCCTGCGTGCCCTCATGCAGGCGGATCCGCTCGCGCTGCGCCCGGTGATCGTCGAGATGCAGCCTCCGGTGCGCCCGATCGCTCCTGGGGCGAACCTCGCGCGCGCGAACGAGGCGCTCGAGCTCCTGCGCTTGAACGGCCGTCCGGGGAACGCGCTCTCGCTGATCCAGAGCGCCGCGGGGTTCGCCGACGCCGCGGGTATCACCGCGATCAGCCTCGTGCCGACGGTGGCGTACGTGCATCACGACGCGACAGTCGGTCCGCGACGCGGCGTCGCGTCGACGATCCTCACGCCGCCGACGCAGCTCTCGGCCGTCTACCCGCGCGTCGTGAACGCCGACCAGCTCTGGGCGCAGGGGACCACCGGGCGAGGCGTGACCGTCGCGGTGCTCGACTCGGGCGTCGCCGCGGACGTCGACCTCA